>Ga0066388_100000738_pt1 | contig 16559 bp, 4 predicted proteins | sample PanSoiMetaGPlot6_FD_64539 | JGI IMG/M metagenome (GOLD analysis project Ga0066388, IMG submission 64539) | Tropical forest soil microbial communities from Panama analyzed to predict greenhouse gas emissions - Panama Soil - Plot 6 (Hybrid Assembly) | ecosystem: Environmental > Terrestrial > Soil... | reverse complement strand
AGTCTACAGCAAGTGTTTCTCGCCGCCTATCGTGATTTCAAATCTTCAGTTTCAGAAGGGGAGACAGCTGACTATAAAAAATTTTGGCGTGAATACCTTCCATCTATCGAAGAGTTTAAGAAAGATCCAACACTGATCGACAGCATTCTTCTATCTCAACAAATCGGTATCATTAGTGGAAATCACTTGCCGTTGATTGAAGAATTACAGAGCAGGCGAAGGTTTACTTCAGTTACCGACCTGCTGGAACTAGAAGACAAAGATTGGAAGGAGATTATCGACAAAACGGGTGTGCCCGAATTCATTAGCAAAGAACAGACAGAAGTGTCGTCGTCACAATATACAACGGAAATACGCAGCTTATTAAATGCTGCATTTCCTACACAAAAGATCGCGGTGATGCTAAAGAAGCAGCAGCTTCCTGTGAAAGATGCCAACATTGCAAACGTCATCAATAACTTCCTTTCACAAAATCCATCCTTTGACGTCGGAACTTCCGCCGTCCACGAATATGAATCAGAGTTGCGCGAATTAGCCGGTGATTATTTTCCAATAGTAAAGCAGGAGCTCAACCGCATGCAGCGGGTATTCCAGGTAAGTCCTCAGCCGGAGATCATGGCGATACTTATGAAAAAGGAATTGAATTCTGCTTATACAGTTGCCAGCATTCCGAAAAAGACTTTTATAAAGCTCCACGCCAAAGATCTGGGAGGAGAATTATTGGCAGAAGCGACCCACGAACGGGCGAGTTACATCAGCAGTCTTGCGGCAGAAAGAGCCCTAAAGATGTATGACCTCTCTCATTTGGCTGCGCCGGCGCTTGCGTATTCCGACAGCGATCATGCCGCTGTCTTGGATGTGTTACAAAGGCAGGTCTCAAAGCGGCATAATCCCAACTACTCTGAAATCTTCGGCAGCCCTGATATCTGCGAATGTGAGGATTGTCAGGCAGTATATAGTCCCGCCGCTTATTTCATCGATCTACTACGTTTCTTATGGCGCGGAGTTGAAAATGATGACAAGAAGACCCCGCTCGATATGTTCAAGGCAAGGAGACCAGATCTTCTTTACTTGCCGTTGACGTGCGAAAATACCAACACACTCATCCCCTATATTGATTTGGTCAATGAAGTAATGGAATATTACACCCACCACGATCTTCTCGACAACGGCGCGGCGTATGACACCGGTGAGACAACTGAGGAGGAGCTTCGCGCCAATCCCCAGAACTTCGAACCGGAAGCTTACCGAATTCTGAAAAACAATGTTTATCCTTTTTCATTGCCTTATCATCAGCCACTTGATGTGATCCGCACGTATAGCGATTACCTCAAGACAGAGAGATACGAAGTGATGAAAGCGTTACAAAAAGATTTTTCTGTGTCAGCACAGAAAGCAATCGAAGCAGAAGCACTTCGGATTTCAGAAGAAGAATATCGTGTTCTTACTCTTAAAGATTTCCAAGGCCAACCGGATGTAGATGATCTCAGTGCTGCCAATCCAAAGCCGGCGCGTCAGCTCCATCAGTATTTTGGTTTTGCAAATTCTGGGGACCTGGAAAAAATGGCCGGCACAGGAGTGGCTGATGGCATTCATGAATTTCTTCGCCGGTCAGGCATGAAATATATTGACCTGGTTGAACTCGTCAAAACGAAATTCATCAATCCTGGTCAGCAGATGGTTGACTTTCTCGAAGATATTTTTGCAAACAGCCCGGTATCGGCGCCCAGTATCTACAACAAGCTCCAGCAGATTAGTAGTGGCGCGTTGGATCCCGCCGCTGATGCCGACATCATGAACGCAATAACTGGAAAGATCACTCCTGGTGATTTCAAAAATCGGATTCAAAAAGATTTCAACAGCTTCAATGCGGTGATTACGCTGTACCAACCACAGTCGCTTTGCGAGTTGGATACAACCACGCTACGCACGATCAAGAATGTTTATGCCGGAATCACTAACTCCGGAATTGACACTCTATCATGGTCAAAAATCCATCGGTTCATTAGGCTGTGGCGCAAATTGGGTTGGGGCATACATGAGGTTGATCTCATGTTGACAGCTTTGGGAGAAACGGACATTACAGACACGACGATCAAAAAACTATCCAGTGCAGTTCTGCTCAATAAAAAACTTAAGCTCCCACTTAATAAACTGGCTACCCTCTGGGGAAGCATTGATGAATATGGAGACAAATCGCTGTACAAAAAACTCTTTTTGAATAAAGCAGTTCAGCGAATTGACAGCGCCTTCGAGCCTAACGCTTTTGGAGATTACCTTACCGATAGTGGTAAGGTTTTAAAAGATCATGTCCCAGCAATTATTGCGGCGTTCCGAATGTCTGAAGACGATCTGACTGCAGTGTTAGATGTGGCTCGAATCAAAGATAACGGAACCGACCGCGCGATAGATACTTCGACTGACATCCTCAATCTAACCAACCTCTCGTTGATCTACAGGTATAAAGTTTTCAGTAGACAGCTGAAGTTAAAGGTAACCGACTTTTGTTTGTTGACGAAGCTCGCGGGCGGCACGCCATTTAGTACATTGTCTATTCCAGCTCCAGGTGCTAACCCAGTATTTGAAAGTATCTCACCTACTTCAACTCTGGATTTTTATAACTGGGCTGATAATGTGAAAACAGCTGGTTTTAAGGCGGTAGTGCTGAATTATATTCTCACCGGTGGTCTTCCCGCGGAATCAACGATCGGTCTGAGCGAGGAAAAAATCAGGCAAGTAGCGCCTGATATTCGCAAGGTGTTTGCAGGGATCGAACAAAACTATCCCGACCAGCCTATATCTCCATTAACAACAGACAGCATCAGTCGTGACTTGTCGTTATCGTACAGTTCGGACATCGTCAGCGAAATGATTGGCATTATTTCAAGCAAGCAATCTTTTGAAGCGATTACCGATGCCAACCTCCCAATTGTGATTCCACCTGCTCTGGCGTTGAAATACACGTATGCCTTGGCGACCGGCAAGCTGACTAGTGCAGGCATCATGACAGACGGTGACCGCACTGCATTAAAAGCGATCGCGGGTGCCAATGATAGTTTTAAATCCGCCGTGGATAACCTGTACAACCAATCTAAAACATTAGCAACCGATGCACCAGTCTATTCCATTCTTACGGACAACAATCTTCCGATAGTCATTCCAGATTCCCTGTCGCCAAAATTCAGCTATACAAAATCTAGTGGAAGGCTCAGTTGTGTAGGTGTGATGTCAGATAATGAAAAAAATGCACTGAAAACTATAGCGGGTATGAATGCAAACTTCCAAGGAGCAGTTGACGACATTTACGCAATGCCTGAGAAATTTTTGCGTGAAAATTTTAGCGGTGTATTTGCAGCGGCAAACACGGCAATAGCGAATTCGGACTGGATCAATTTGCTGAATCATCCAACCCAGCAAATGGAAAAGACAGTTGATGAAAAATTGAGTTTTGTTTACAATGCTTACTTGCCCTTACTAAAGCAAAAACTTCGTGAAGATTCGATCATTCAGCATATTGCATCGCTTGTGGGCTTAAGCGATGAAGCAACGACGGTGCTTGTGAAGAGTGATCTTTCTTCCCTGATCTCATCTATTGTCGAGGAAGGATTTTCAGCAGAATATTTTTCAAATGTCACACTCAGTTCTCCCTCAGCAATGCAAAGAGTCGATAGTCAGATCGATTTCGACTGGGGCGCCAATTCGCCGGATTTATCGGTCCCACCAAATAATTTCAGTGTGCGCTGGGAGGCTTACATAACTGCTCCTTCAACGGGAGATTATACCTTAATTGTTGACGTCAAAGAGGCAGATGAAACGTTCAACCTTTATCTCGACGATGAGCTGGTACTTCATAAGCCGGCGGCAAACGTGCAGACTTCCTGGGAAGTAATTGCTTCACTGAACGCTTCCCGTTTGCATAAGATTTCGGTGGATTATACAGAGACCGCGGGCAACGCCGGAATCACTCTTTCATGGAAAACATCGACCTCGGGAGTTGAGCCAGTACCGGCTTCAGCAGCATTCCCAGCAGAGGTGATCGATAACTTAGTTACGCTAGCAAAACGTTATCACCGCGCAACAAAATTCATTTCCGGTTTCAAATTGACGGATAATGAGGTCAATCATCTCCTAAGCTATAAAGTGGACTTTGCAAATATTGATTTCAATCCAGTGACATTAGATCAGTGGAAACGGATTTATGATTACGTGCGACTGCGCAATGCTGTGCCCCAGTCGCAGGCGTTGCTGACAGATGTGTTTGTTTCAGCAAACATCACCTCTCCGGCACCAGTGATCAATTCAATTACAGATCAACTTCATCTTGCTACCGGATGGGATACCGCTACGGTGAGCTATCTGGTCAACACGTATTATAACCTGACCGTGCCTGATTTCAAAAACGAGATTAAGGTGATGAATATTTATAACGCGGTCTCCTTTGTATTGAAAACAGGTCTCTCCGTTGAAACACTAGCCCAGTGGGCAAAGCTAGAGACTGGTTTTGACAACTTACTGTCAACAGCCGACTTGGTGAAAAGTACCGTGAAAGCAAAATACGAGGAAGAAGATTGGCTGAATTTGGCGGGGGGACTAAGCGACAAGATCAGGGAAAATCAAAAGCTGGCATTGATCAATTATCTGCTCACAAGACCACAGCTGATTGCCTGGGGTGCCACTGATGCCGATAGTTTGTTTGAGTACTTCTTGATCGACGTACAAATGGGTGCCTGTATGGATACATCGCGAATTGTGCAAGCGAACGCTGCAGTGCAAATGTTTATAAACCGTTGCTTGCTAAACTTGGAAAGTAAAAAGCAGGGAGCTCTCGAGAAAGGGGTGTCACCCGAAGCTCTCGATAAAGAGAGATGGGGGTCGATGGAATTCTTCCGCGTGTGGCAAGCTGCGAAGAAAATATTTTTATATCCTGAAAACTGGCTGGAACCAGAATGGCGCGACGATCGCAGTCCGTTCTTCAAAGAACTGGAGTCAGAGCTTACACAAAACGACATTACCAAAAGTTCGGTGGAGACGGGTTTTCGAAACTATCTCACTAAGCTGAATACCGTGGCTAACTTGGATGTTTGCGGTATGTACCAAGAAAACTACAAGGAAACTGGAGATTTGAAATTGCTTCATGTTTTTGGACGTACTCATAATGCGCCCTACCAGTTCTTCTATCGCACCTGCAATGAATTCTTCAAATGGAGTGCCTGGGAGAAAGTACAGGTCGACATTCGCATGACAGAAAATGGAGACAATAGCGGTACACACCTAGTGCCCGTTATTTGGAAAAACCGACTGTTTATCTTCTGGACTGAGTTTTTCGAAAAACAAAGAGATGATACAGCGAAAAACAAAGACGGCAGCGAAGCTACTCTCAGAGACATTTCTGATATGCCACCTTCATCGATCAAAGCTATCAAGTACTGGGAGATTCACCTGGCGTGGTCGGAATATGTCGACGGAAAATGGAGCACCAAACAACTGACCAACGAATTCATCAGTGGGTCAAGATCATATTACGGCGATATCGACAAGTACACATTTCACACATCCATCGATTCGAAGAATGGTTTGTCTGTTGGGCTTTACAGTAATGAAGACGAATTTCTAGGTAGTTTTTACCTCTCCGATATCCAGTCACCTGTTGTTATTTATGACTATTCGTTGTACGGTGAAATAGGGACAGTGGTCTATGACAACTTTTACATGAAGCATCGGAAAAAATCAGCTTTGCAATTCAAGGGAAATACCTATTTGCAAAACACGATCGACCATAAGCTGCTGTATTCTTCGCAGATTAGTGATTTTGACTCAACGCTTGTTTATCCCTTCTTTTACCATGACGAAAACCGCTGTTATTTTGTTCGGCCAGTGGATATAAAAATCTGGGATTATCTGCGGAATCCTGATAAGTATAACTTGCCTTGGATTGAAAGAGTGGACGACAGCTATTTTACACAACCGCATATTCCGAAACCAACACCCGATGACTATCGCCCCGGGTTGGAATACACTGATCCACTTCCTGAGTCGATCAACGGTTTATTAGAGTTCCGTTCATTTTCTGCTGCACCTTCTACGCATGCAATGTCTTTCGAAGGTCCTGCCCATGCCGCAAATGAGCATCCTGTAGCGTTGATGATGGCTCACGGTGAGGTGGATGAACTTGCCTTAGCAAATTCCGAAGCAAATCGAATGGCCTCTTCCGACATGAAAATGTCTACTGACACCAACGCCTCGGCATACGCGTACAGTAACAAGTTTTACGAAGTTGGCTCAATTAGAGGAGCTTTCCAAGGAATTGGAAAACGAAAGGCTCGTTTGTATCGGATGGATAAAGGTTTGCAATTTCACACTTTTTATCACCCTTATTCAAGCGAGTTTGTTACAAACTTAAACCAAGGTGGCGTAAGCGGTTTGATGGACAGTGACACTTTGCTGAATTCTGCGCTGGAAACATATTACAACGACAAGGGAAATGTGTTTGTTAGTAATTACAATCCGAATTTTTCACAGGGCCTGGTCGTTAAGGCGCCGGTGTTAAATGATTATGTTTCTTCCGCCCCATATACATACTATAAAGAGAATATCTGCTTCGATGTTTATGGCGCAAATAGCCTCTATAATTGGGAACTGTTTTATCATGCGCCACTTTATATTGCTACGCGTTTAAGCAAAAATGGCAAATATGAAGAGGCGATGAAATGGTTCCATTATATTTTCGATCCAACCACGGATGAAGTGCCTTTGCCAGGGCAAAGTGAGACTTCTCGGTACTGGAAAACCCTACCTTTCAAAACAACGCCGGCCGAGAACCTCCAAAACTGGTTCATGTCGCTTGGCCCAAGCACTTCGGTGGAGGACCAAACAATAAAAGAATGGCGCGACGATCCGTTCAATCCTTTTTCGGTTGCTCGCAACAGGCCACTTGCTTTTATGAAAAATGTAGTACTCAAGTATGTGGAGAATTTGCGCGAATGGGGCGACTTCAAATTCCGCCAATTCACTCGTGAGTCAGTTTATGAGGCCTTGCAAATTTATGTAATGGCCAGTCATATTCTTGGGCCATTTCCGGAATTCGTTCCCAAACGCGGAGACATCAAAGCAGAAACTTATGATTCCTTGCAAAACAAATGGGATGATTTTTCGAATGCCCTCGTGGAGTTGGAAAACATCTTTCCGTATAGCAATTCGGTTTCCGTCGGTGGTGGTGGATCAGGACCCGCCCTGCTCGGTATTGGCCAAGCGCTGTATTTCTGCATCCCATCCAACGACAAATTGATGGAACATTGGGAGACAGTCGCGGATCGTCTTTACAAGATCAGGCATTGCATGGATATCGATGGCGCTGAAAGGCAGCTGGCATTGTTTGCACCCCCCATTGACCCCGGAATGCTCATCAATGCAGCTGCTCAGGGATTGAGTCTTGGCAGCATTCTTTCCGATCTTAGCAGTCCGCCGCCAATCTATCGGTTCACCTACCTCATCCAGCGCGCCAATGAGTTTTGTAACGAAGTCAAATCGTTGGGCAATGCGCTGCTGGCAGCCCTCGAGAAAAAAGACGGAGAGGAATTGGGTAAAATTCGCGCCGCAAATGAAACATCGATGTTAGAACTCATGACAGCAGTGAAGGAAAGACAAATTCTGGATGCAAGAGCTAATAAAGAAGCCATGCTGAAATCCAGGGAAACTGCTATTTTCCGTCTTCAACATTTCCGTGCATTATTGACCGAAGAAAGTCTTGCGTTACCAGCTTCTCCTTCCGTAGATACCAATCTAAACGAAAACAGCCAGCTTCCTGCAGATACGCGGATCGCTGAAATGAAGCCTGACGTGGATGAGTCGTTGGTTGCTGCAGACGAAGCGGGGTTGAAACTTATTCCGAAAGAAAAAGAAGAGCTAGATAAATCGGAATCATCGAAATGGTTTTTAACTTCTGCCGGCGTGGCCGACACACTTGCTGGAGTCCTACATTTGTTTCCGCAGCTGGATGCTGAAGGAACACCATTTGGTGTGGGCGCTGGAGCATGGTGGGGTGGACAGAATCTAGGTGCGGCTTCTTCTGCTATTGCGTCCGGCCTACGGCTCGTCGGCCAACATCTTAGCGCAGAATCATCACAGGCGTCAAAGATTGCTGCATATATCCGTCGTGAACAGGACTGGACACTGCAGGTAAATCTGGCTGCAAAAGAAATAGTACAGCTCGACAAGCAGATCACTTCAGCAGATATACGTATACAAATTGCGGAAAAAGAACTCGCCAACCATAAACAGCAAATTGAGAATTCAAAAGAAGTTGAGCAATTCCTGAAGAATAAGTTCACCAATACTGAGTTATATCAATGGATGAAAGAGCAATTGTTCACAGTGTACAAGCAGAGCTATAACATGGCATATGAAATGGCCAGAAAGGTGGAAAGTTGTTATCGCTACGAGTTGGGAAATGAAATCACAAGCTTTATTCAGTATGGCTATTGGGAGAATACAATGCAAGGACTGTGCTCGGCCGAGAAGTTGCAACTCGCATTGCGGCAACTTGAGAAATCTTATCTCGAGGAAAACAAACGTGAACTGGAGTTGATAAAGAATATTTCGCTGGCTATGGTTAGTCCTCTGGCGCTACAACAGCTTCGTACAACAGGCAAATGCACAGTTTCGATCCCGGAAGAATTGTACGACCTCGATTACCAGGGACATTATTTTCGGAGAATAAAATCCGTCAGCCTTTCTCTGCCTTGCATCGCAGGCCCATATACGACCGTCAACTGTACACTTCGATTGTTAAAGAACTCCATCCGAATCAATACAGTGCTTAATGGAAATTATGAGCATAATAACGATGAAGGAGTGTGGATCGACGATCCACGGTTTCGCGAAAGTAATGTTCCAGTAAAAGGGATCGCAACTAGTACAGGGCAACGTGACACTGGAATGTTCGAGCTGAATTTTAGAGACGATCGTTATTTACCATTCGAAGGCGCTGGAGCGATCAGTGATTGGAAAATAGAATTAGCCGGCGACGAAGCCCTTCGCCAGTTCGACTACTCCACTATTGCAGATGTAATCATGCACATTAGTTATACAGCAAAGGAAGATACAGGCCTGTTTAAACAAAATGCTGTGGCTTACCTGAAGAATTTCCTTGCCAATACTGCAGATCGGAGCCAGCAGCCATTGGTCCGTATGTTCAGCTTGCGGCATGAATTCTCCACCGAATGGCACAAGTTTCTTTTTCCTGCAATCGTTGGTGCTGATCAAGTGTTGATGATAAAACTAAAAAAAGAACATTTCCCGTTCTTTGCCAAAGACCGAAGCATTCAGGTTAATAAGGTAGAGGTCTTGCTTAAATCAAACAGGGAAGGTGATTACAAAATGGTGTTTACAGGGGAAGATGTAAACGATAATGCAATGACAAGTGCAGAGTTGTCGTTGCCCGAAAATGCGACTTATGGAAATATGCAAAAGGTTACAATGACCGGCGCGACTCCGGGAGTGAATGTGGAAGATTTGGATGTATTTGAATCGATGAGTTTCAAATTCAGGCATAGCTCGGATATATCGAATCCGCAGGCTTACAACACGATCGATACGGATCCCGAAGAAATTTCCGACATGTTTTTAGTTATTCACTATTCACTTGGAGACGCAATCTGATTGGACTGCAAGCTTCCCTGAAAATCGACCGTTAATCTAGGTTGTGTGTTTCGCCCGAGAATGGCTTTCTTCACACGAAAGCAGTTCTTATAAGTAGGGCCACCTCAGCGGCCACCTTGTTATGAGATTTCATTTTTTTTACATGGTGTTCCGTGACTATTTGAACCCTTGGAAAAAAAATTTGCGACGGCCATGAGGCTGCAATGCGCGAACAACAAGTTAATGACGTTAACAAAGAACCCCTGCGGAGGCGCCTGCTAAGTTCTTTTTTAAACAGATCATCACCGTCGAATTATTCGTCCTGAAATTCAAGTAATTCGCAATATCATCCGTAGCAATGGATTTGAATTCGTCAACTAGGTAGTCGACTGAAAATCGATTTCGGATTGCGGCGTCGTTTTGCATTGCGCCAAGGCACCTTTGTATTTCAACATTTTTCAACATCCGTTGTCCTTGTGAACCGGCAGTTTTCTTCGAAAAACCTGCACGAATTGCCGCGGCAGTAGCGTTAAAATCCATCCTGTATTCCTGGCAAAAGCATTTTTGCTTATCAGTTAAAATCTTTCCTTTCATTGTTCAATATTCATTTTATGGTTATTGCTATTGCCAACTATTAATGTTTCGGTTTTTTTCCCATTTTTCTCAAGTATTTTTTTATTTCGACGTCGTTTGAATTTCAATACCGGACGAACCAAGTCCGATTTCTGAATCACAATTTAGAGCCCTTACTTTCACCCGGTGCGCGATTTCAGGCGAAGCTTTTTTGTAAAAGTTTTTCTCCGCTTTATCGACGCCAGTTTTCATGAAGGCTTTTTTCAGCTCTTCAAGAATAACATCAAATGGATTGTCCATGTTATAACCTCCTGCTAGAACTTTTTACGCATTTGTTGATTTTTTTGCTATCGAGGCTAAAGTATTGATGTTTGAATTCTGTTCAACTTTATCGGCTTAAAATTTCTTTTAAAAAAAAATTGGAGACTTGTGTCAGCTTTTCATACAAATGCAGACGAAACAATATCCTTTATGAAAAGCACTGGATAGAATCGCTTGCGAGCAAAATGCAGAAAGCGTTTGGTTAACCGCGGTGTTTGTAATCCTAGGATGGTTGGCTACGACTGAATCGTTGAAGATCTGAGCATCTGTGTATACTTAGTAGAATTGTAACGCGCTATCCAGCAGGATTAAGAGCAACAACGCAAGTGACAAATCTTTGGCTAGTGACGTTGAAAAGGCTATTATGGAAAAGCTCGCACTGGCGCAAGCTCGTTGATAACCCGCCTGGTTATTTAGCAACCTTAAACATTCCTCTTACAAACAGGGATCACTGTTCCGTTGGTTTCCCAACAATCACCCGTCCAGGACGAATACAAAGACCCAATCAATATTTGTAATTTTCTGATACGAAGACTATTTTAGACTGCGACATTTCCAAATATCTTTCATGCGCCTGCTTATCGTTTCAATTTCGCTTTTGCTGACTTCTTTGACTGCTGCGCAGGATAACAATCTTATGGTTAAGCTTAGCGACGGCTCTCAAAAAAAAGCAAATTATAGTCACCCATTTCTGAGTCCTATGTCTTCAAGAGGTTCGGGCCAACACAAATATTATTTCAGCAGCAAAGGAACAGAAGCAGCTAACGGAACAAAGCAGCAACCATTTAAATCATTGCAAAAGCTTTCGCAACTTGAATTACAACCCGGTGATAGTATTTTTTTTAAGGCAGCTGACACGCTCTCAGGAAACGTGTCGCTGAATGATGTTCATGGTAGTAAACAACGTAATATCGTTTTTACCTCGTACGGCAAAGGAAAATGTACGCTCAACGGAGGGGACAACGAAGCTTTCAAAATTAACGCTTCAAACGATTTTCAAATAATGAACATCAGGTTCATCGGAGCCGGGCGGAAAAAAGGAAATACAACGAATGGATTTGGGCTTCTCGGTTGCAAGAATTTTACCGTGAAAAACGTTGAGGTTTCTGGTTTCCAAAAATCCGGCATTGTACTCTTCAATTGCGAACATGCTGTGGTGAACGGAGTATTTGCACATGAGAATGGCTTCGCCGGAATACTTGTCGATGGCGATTATCAGAAACGAAATTCAAATAAAATACACATAATTAATTCCCGGGCCGATGATAATCCCGGTGATCCGACGAACATGGACAATCATAGTGGCAATGGCATTCTGGTCGGTAATTGTAAAAATGTTTTGATTGAGTATTGCACTGCGACCAACAATGGATGGGATATGCCCCGCGTCGGTAACGGGCCCGTGGGTATCTGGGCTTACGAGGCAAATTCTGTCATTATTCAACATTGCATTTCATACCGCAATAAGACCGCTAAAGGGGCGGCTGATGGCGGAGGATTTGACCTGGATGGTGGTGTGACCAATTCGACGGTTCAATATTGTCTGTCCTATGAAAATTGGGGAAGCGGCTATGGCATCTTCCAGTACTGGGGTGCCAGCAAATGGAATAACAATGCGGTACGTTTTTGTATAAGTATAAATGACGGCTACATCACTGACCAGGCCTCGGGGATGTATCTCTGGAACGGTTGGAATGGTGATTCCGCCTTTACGAATTTTTACGCCTACAACAACTTCTTTTATAATGACAGAAAATCCGCTTTCGGATTTAGCGATTTGTGCCAGCATCACGGTTTTAATTTCTTCAACAACGTTTTTGTCGCCTCTGATACGTCAGATATTTACAACGGTGTTGACAGTAGCGCAAACGATATATTTCTTGGCAATGTATGGATGAGAAAAAGTGGTGGTTTTATGCAAGATGGTTTTAACGATTTTGCAAAATGGTGTCATGCTACGGGATATGAGCTCCGAAATGGAAAGCTTGTTGGCTCTACATTTCAGAAGAATTTATTTGAAATGCCTTCTCGCATTGGCATCACCGATCCCTACAAGTTAAGGAGCAGTAAATTGCTCCTCTCCCTTTGCAGTAACTCCATTCAAAAAAAGGGCGTCGACATTCAGAAACTGTTTGGCGTTGATGTTGGTAAAACAGATTTCTTTGGTCGAGCGTTGGTCGAAAAGGATGGTGCGCGACCGGGAGTATGCTACTAAAAAATTTAGACGGGAATGACCTAGTGGGAATTTCCAAAATAAATCGTGCCAAATGGCTCAATCCTCAAAATCGTCAGTCATTTTTCGCGTAAAACAACTCATTCATGTCAATAAAAAGAGAACTGGAATCCAAAACAGGCTTTGACTTCGTGAATAAGTCCAGGTTTTCAAACTGGATAACATTAGCCTTCTCCGCCATCGTTCGGCTATTCGTTATTTCAAAAATCAATTGCTTGGTAATTGGCTCCGGCACCCAATCCCGGTACGTGGACGGAGCGCCAAATTCATCTCTATACACGCGGGTATGAAACTGATTCGCAAATAAAAATTTATCAGCCCGTACAAAATACACCTCTCTTAGTCCCGGCCGATAATGAGCTTCTACAAAACTTCGCAAGATTTTGTATTCTTTTTTTAATGGATTAATAAATTGAAAATTGAAATTGTAAAAACCAGTCACTAATAGCCAAGAACTCACCGCCCAAACAAAAATTCGTCGCTGCTTTTGCCTTTGTAAAATAAATAAGAAATTATCCATGACGAGGATGAATACCGCGAGATTAAATGCAAATAACGTCCGGTATGGTGGGAAATTCTCTGCAGCAACCATCGATGGTAAATAAATCAGCGCCAAAAGAAAAAGAATAAAACAGATGTAAAGAATATTTTCAAGAATCCCCCGTTTATTTCTCCTAAAAACAATTATTATCCAACTCGCAAAAACTAGAACGTAAAAGACCTGAGAAAAAATGCTGCTCGCGCTGAAGAGCAGATTTATACTAAAGCCCTGGGGAAGAGGCCCGGAAAAGAAAAAAGAAATCTTCTTTAGAACATTAACATGAATTTCCGTGCGATTGCTGGCCTGCAAATGGTAAAGTTTTAGCGTATACCTGAATAGAAAATAATAAACCACGAAGGTCACCAAATAGAAACCAACGGCGATGATCACAATTTTGTCAGGCTTTATTTTTTTCCCATGCATGTAATGCAAAAAGAAAGGGATAAGAAAAACCCCAAAACTACTTTGATATATAGATAAGGAAATCACGCCCAAAAATACAGAGCTCAGAATGGTGGTGTTTCGCAATTGTGTTCTGTCTTGTTGGTTACGCAGGCCCGCAAAAAGAATATGGCCGCTTACGAGGCCTGCCAGAACCCCCAAGAAAATTTCCATACACGCAGCCCAGCCAATATTAATGCCCACCGATATGCTGCATACCACGAACACAGGAGCTATCCACTCCATTTCCTTTGGAAGACCCAGCCAATGCACCCATTTCCTAAACATATGCGTCCATGCAAGAGTCGTTATTATCCAGCCCGACCAGGAAACCAGCCTTAACGATTTTAATTCCGCGATACGGGAAATGGAGGAAAAGAAAAATTAAAAAATTAAGCCACTAAGCCACCTACCTTGTGTTGCATTGTAATTCGTCTTATCATCATTATGCCAAAGGGCATAAACTTCGTCCAGGTATGCAAAATCACCGGAAAAGATCTGGAAGTAAATAATCAGAAATAAGATAGGAAATACATAAAGCAAAACATTGTTCGATCTTGTAAGCATCATTTTGGTTCAAACTCGGCAAGTAACTGATTTTTTTTGCGTTGAAAAAATTAATTCGGCTGGCTCGGAGCGTTGCGAAACAATATATTCCAATTGCATCGCTCCGCAAAAATTTCATAAAATAACATCGCCCGATTTAATTTAAGGATCTTAGACATTGCGGCCGTAAAAGACGAAGCAATTATCCGCGGATCAGAACAAGAGACAATGAATGTCGAACGTCGAATAAAGAAAAAAACCCGCCACGAGGACGGGTGCTGTCTAGTATCAACGTAAAAAATCTTACATCGCTGCCAATTGCACCTTTTGCTGCAGTTCCAGGACATTTTCGCGGAATACGGTATCCGTATCCATCAGGTCCTTCACTGTTTGGCAGGAATGAATAACAGTTGTATGATCGCGGCCGCCGAAATGTTCGCCGATAGTCTTCAGAGAATTTTTTGTGAATGCCTTCGCGAGATACATCGTGATCTGGCGAGCCTGGACAATCTCTCTTTTGCGGGTCTTTTGGAGAAGTTTATCGTAAGGCACATCAAAATAATCACAGACCATTCGCTGAATGGTCTCGATCGTGATCTCTTTACTCGAGGATTTTACAAAATTGCGCAACACTTTTTTCGCCAGGTCTAAATCGATTTCTCTCCTGTTTAGCGAAGATTGTGCCAACAAAGAAATCAACGCGCCTTCCAATTCACGGACATTGCTGTTGATGTTATAAGCGATATATTTAACAACCTCTTTCGGCATTTCTAGTCCATCATTCTTCATTTTTCTTTCAAGTATCTCGATCCTCGTTTCATAGTCGGGAATTTGAAGATCAGCACTAAGGCCCCAGCGGAAGCGACTCAACAAGCGCTCCTGGACTCCCTCTAAATCTTTTGGTGATTTGTCGGATGTAAGTACCAGTTGCTTACCTGATTGGTGCAGGTGATTGAAGATGGCGAACAACGCGTCCTGCGATTTTTCCGCTTTGCTGAAAAACTGAACATCGTCAATTATCAGGACATCTATCAGCTGATAGAAATGAATAAAATCATTAATAGCATTGTTGCGGCTGTGGTCCATGAACTGGTTGATGAATTTTTCGGAGCTTACATACAATACTACTTTATTGGAATGAGTTCTTTTCACATCGTTGCCGATGGCTTGCGCCAGGTGCGTTTTGCCAAGGCCCACACCGCCATAAATAACGAGTGGATTAAATGAATTAGCGCCTGGCTTTTCAGCGACCGTTTTTCCCGCGCGCCTAGCCACGCGATTACAGTCTCCTTCTATAAAAGCATCAAAAGTATAAATAGGATTCAGTTGGGGGTCGATCTGCATTTTCTTCAGACCGGGAATGACAAACGGATTTTTTACCGGATTGCTTATGACAAGGGGAAAGTCCATTTCGTTGTTTGAAAAAGTTTTGTAGCCGTGACCCGGGACATCCATGGTGACAGGTTTGTTGCTATTGTTCCCGCTATCGACCATGATCCGATATTCGAGACGAGCTTCTTTCCCCATCTCGCGTTTAAGTGTCTTTGCTAATAAATTTACATAATGTTCCTCGAGGTACTCGAAAAAGAATTGGCTGGGAACCTGGATGACTAAGACGCTGTTCTTTAATGAGACGGGTTGGATGGGTTCGAACCAGGTTTTGTAGTGCTGCCATTCTACAATATCCTTGATGATCTTCAAACAGTTGGTCCAAACTTTTTCCGCTGTCTTCTCCATCAGTAAGTAAGCAGTTTATATCGAGTAAAGTGTATTCTCTGCAGTTTTTTTGTGCTTCAAAGGGTATAGGAAAAAAATTTTTACAGGGGAACGAATATCTAAAAATCTTTTCTAAAAAAAAATTTTTATTCACCCGTTTTTCCCAAAAAAAATTTGATTTTCATTTTGATCAAATTTTTTTTAAAAAAATGAAACATTCAGTCTTTTTTGTAAATTCTTATACAAAAACTGTTTCAAATCAAGAATGTTATTTCTTTTTCTGTGAAATAAATTCCTGGATTTTTTTCGGTAAAATTTTCAGAATGGATCAGGGATTTTTATAAATGAGCCGCAAAGGTAAACACCACGGGTTTCATTTGAAGGTAATCAAATTTTGACATCATTAACAAAGAATCTTAAAAAAAATTTCGTCGAAAAATGTCGCTAATTTTCTAAGCAAGTTAGAACCGCCTTAAAATTTTGTTTTCAAGAATTTCGGAATGATTCCAGGATAAAAACCTGATCAATGCAAAAAATTCTCAACCTTAAATT
>Ga0066388_100000737_pt1 | contig 16560 bp, 15 predicted proteins | sample PanSoiMetaGPlot6_FD_64539 | JGI IMG/M metagenome (GOLD analysis project Ga0066388, IMG submission 64539) | Tropical forest soil microbial communities from Panama analyzed to predict greenhouse gas emissions - Panama Soil - Plot 6 (Hybrid Assembly) | ecosystem: Environmental > Terrestrial >... | reverse complement strand
CAACGTGGCGGCGCCGATTCCGTTCGAGGAGACCGACCTCCGGATCCTCACCTACATCGGACACATGGCGGCGGTGAAGATCCTCGAGACGATCGCCTTCGAGGAGCTCGCGATCGCGAAGCTCCGGGAGGAGGAGCTGAAGCGGGCGGCCGACATCCAGCAGTCGCTCCTGCCCCCCGAGCCGCTGCATCGCCCACCCTTCCGGATCGCGGGGAAGAACATCCCCTCGCTCGAAGTCGGGGGGGACTACTTCGACTTCGTCGAAGGGGTGGACGGAAGGCTCACGGTCGGGCTGGGAGACGTCGCGGGCAAGGGACTTCCGGCCGCGCTCCTCATGACGAGCCTCCACGCGAGCGTCCGCGCGCACGTCGAATCGGAGTCCCGGCTGCCGGTCGTCATGTCGCGGCTCAACCGGTCGATCGCCCACGCCGTGCGGTCGGAGCGGTTCATCACGCTCGTCCTGGTGGCGCTCGATTCGCAGAGCGACCGGTTCGAGTACGTGAACGCGGGGCACAATCCCCCGTTCCTGGTCCGCGCTTCGGGGGAAGTGGAGATGCTCTCGATCGGTGGGCTCCTCCTGGGGATGTTTCCGGAGGCGGAATATGGGTCGGCCACGCTCGAGCTCCATGCCGGCGACATCCTCGTGCTCTACAGCGACGGGGTGACCGAAGCGAGCGACGAGAACGATCAACAGTTCGGGGAGGAGCGGCTGGCGGAGTTCCTGAAGAAGCACCGGAACGAGGATCCGGCTCGCATCGTGGATCAGCTCATCCAGAAGGTGCGCTCGTTCTCGAAGGACGGAAAGCCCGGGGACGACGTGACCGTGACGGTCATCCGCCGCGACTAGCCTCTCGCCATGCGGCCCGGCTCCCGGACGCGCCGCCGCCCGGGTGCGGCGAGCCGGACCGCTCTAAGTTCCGGGTTGTGAGGATCGCGCGGCGTCCACCGCGTGCTCCACGTGGCGCTCGACCACTTTCGCCTGGAGGAGCGCCGACCGGTAGCTTCCGCGCGAGAAGGACTGCCGAGCCTTCGTGAGATATTCGCCGGCCAGACGCACCTGCCGCGTCGCCTCGGGGCCCGCTTTCGGCCCGAGCTCCTTGCTCGCCTGTTCCAGAGCCGCTTGCGCGCCGCCGATCGCCTTCTCCGCCGTGTCCCGGGGCACGGGGAGATCCTCGAGTTGCCTCAGCAGCGCGAGCACCCCTTCCCGGATGGAGAGCGTCTGCTTATAGGCGGCACCGAGCCCGCCGTCCTTGAAGACATCCCAGGCGTCCTTCTGGTTGTTCTTGAGCCCGTTCAGGCGGTCCCAGTCGTTTCGGCTCGCGCCATTCCTGAGTACATCCTTGGCGCGCTCGAGCGCGTCGTCCGTCCGCTTCAGGATCAGCTCGACGTAGTCCGGATCCTCGCGCGGAGGTCCGACCATCCGTGAAGCGCGCTCCGTGAAGTCGCGGGCCGCGACGGTGAGCCGCTCGGCCCGGGCGAACTGCCGGTCGTGGTACGCGTCCCGGGAATCGGACTGGAACTCGAGCGCCGAGGTGAAGAGCTTGATCGCGCGGGTGTTCTTGGAGAGCATCACGGCGCGCTGCGTGCGGGACATGTAGCGCTCCGTCACGTACTGCTCCCTCAAGACCCGGTCAGACTCCGTCCCGCCGCGCGGCAGAGGCGGAATCGCCTGCGTCGTCGTGGTGTGCGGACGCCCCTTGGCCGATCCGTCGCCTGCGCCCGAGCGCGAAGCTCCGGCGCGCGGGGAGCCCGCGCGCGTGGCGCCGGTCCGGGCTCTGGGGGAAGTCCTCGGCGACCTCAACGTCCCCCTCCCGACATGTCCCTTGGGAACGCGCGTTCCCAGACGTCCCGCGCTCTTCGGCTGGACCGAGGGCGCGACTGCCTTGGGGGGTCCTCCCATCTCGAGGTGCTTCACCGTGGGAGTGGCGACTGCCGGGGGCTTCTCCGGCGCGCCTGCGGCCGCGTTTTCGTTGTGCTCCGCCGGAGCGGCTTCCTTCGGCTCGGGAGGAGCGCCGGCTCCGGTGCTGGCGGAATCGTGAATGGCAGGGGTCGCGACCACGGAATCCGGCATGTTCGCGGACATGGTGGTGACTTCAGCCGCCTTGTCCTGGGTCTGATCCGCTTCCGCGGTCGTGCTGGCCGCGGGCGGAGAAGTCGGTTCGTCGGCCAGCGCTCCGCCCTGCGCCAAGAAGAGGACGCTGGCGAGAACGAGCGCGGGCATCAAGGTCGAGGTGGCGCGCGCGCAGACTTGAGACATGGTCCGCCGGCTCTCCGGCGAACGGTCACGGACGAGGGGGGGCATGGTCGGCTTGTGGATTTCGCAATCTCTATGCCACCATTTGGCTTGCGGCGGGTGGGCGGACAGCTGTCAGAGAAGGTTCATCGCCCAATGGAGTTACCCAGACCGCCCCGTTCCGGGTCTGGAAGCCCCTCCCGCAGCCGATCGAACCTCATGCCCCGAGCCGTACCAGATTCGTACGATCCGGTAACACCGGGTAAGGAACTACCCGTAGGACGTCTGGGGGATAATCAGTCGGCCGGAGGCTCCGGCTCGGCGCCCCCGATCGGGATGCCGTGGCTCTCCATGCGGGAGTAGAGCGCGCGGCGCGAGATCCCGAGGAGCGAGGCGGCCTTCGTCTTGTTGCCCTGGGCGCGCTCGAGCGCCTCCTTGATGAGCCGCTTCTCGATCTGGTCGAGGCTCAGCCCGAGAGAGAGAAGCTCGGCCGGATCGGCGGTCAGCCGCGACCTTCCGATCGGGAAGTGTCCGCGGTCGATCTTGCCGGGGCCGGCGAGAATGCACGCGCGCTCGATCAGATTCTGGAGCTCGCGAATGTTGCCGGGAAAGTCGTACGCGCAGAGGTGCTCCATCGCCTCCTGGGTGATGTCACCCATCGCCCGCTCCTGCTGGCCCAGGAAGTGCTCGACGAGCGCCGGGATGTCCTCGCGCCGCTCCCGGAGCGGCACGAGGCGGATCGGAAAGACGTTCAGCCGGTAGTAGAGGTCCTCGCGGAAGCGCCCGTTGTGGATCATCTCGTCCAGGTTGCGGTTGGTGGCCGCGATCACGCGCACGTCTGCGCGGCGCATGTCCTCCCCGCCGACACGGACGTACGTGCGGTCCTGCAGGATCCGGAGCAGCTTGACCTGGATGCTCTGGGGCACCTCTCCGATCTCATCGAGGAAGACCGTTCCCCCTTCGGCGAATTCGAAGCGCCCCGGCTTGGTCCGGATCGCACCGGTGAAGGCGCCCCGCTCGTGGCCGAAGAGCTCCGACTCGAGCAGCGTTTCGGGCAGCGCGCCGCAGTTCACGGGAACGAAGGGGGACTCGGCGCGACGGCTCGCCGCGTGGATCGCCTGCGCGTAGACCTCCTTGCCCGTTCCGCTCTCCCCCAGGAGCAGGACGGTCGCGTCGGTGCGCGCCACGCGCTCGGCGAGGCTCAGCGCCTCCTTCATCGCGCGGCTCCGTCCCACGATCGTCTCGAACTGATGGAGGCTGATCTGCTCCTTCAGGTTCTCGATCCGGCCCTTGAGCACGGTCGATTCCTGCTTGAGCCGCCGTCGCTCCAGAACCTGGCCGACCCGGGTGACGAGCTCTTCCGGATCGAAATCCTTGAGGATGTAATCCGCCGCGCCGTCCCGCATGAGGCGCACCGCCTCGCGCGTGTCGCCGAACGCCGTCATGAGGATGACGTCGGGCTGGTAGGACTGCGCGCGGGCTTCCTGGAAGACGACCGCTCCCGAGGCCCCCGGCATGCGCATGTCGGAGATCACGAGGTCGAACGAGTGCGCCTTGAGCTCGTGGATCGCGGCGTCCCCTCCGAGCGCGACGGCGACCTCGTACCCGGCTTCGCTCAGCGCGGCTTCCAGGATGCGGCAGAGATTCTTGTTGTCCTCGGCAATCAGTATTCGGTCAGACATGCCTCGAGTCCGCGATCGGAAGCGTGATCAGGAATTGGGCGCCTCCTTTGGGAGATGAGCCCACGGTGATCGACCCGCCGTGCTCGATCACGATGCGCTCGACGAAGGCGAGCCCCAGCCCCGTGCCCTGGGCGCGTGTCGTGAAGAACGGCTCGAAGATCTTGGAGCGGAGGGTTCTCGGGATTCCCGGACCGCTGTCCTGGAAGTATACCCGGAGTTCCGACTTCCGTGGCTGCACCAGAATCTCGAGATCGCCCCCCGAAGACATGGCGTCGCGCGCGTTCAGGGCGAGGTTGAGGAAGAGATGGTGCATCGCCTGGGGGCGGCCGCGGATGCAGACGCCGTTGTCCGCCTCCCACTTGAGCGACGTGCGCACGTCGCAACGCTGGAGCTCCACGTTGATGATCTCCATCGAGCGCTCGAGCACCGGACGGAGCGGGAAGATGGTCGGGTCGGTGTCGGGACGTCGCGAGAGGTCGAGGAAGTTCTGCACGACGTCTCCCATACGATGCACTTCCTCGTCCAGCATGCCGAGCAGCTCCTTCCGCTCCTCGCCGGGAAGCTGCTCCATCCTGCGAAGCCTCGAGGACGCGCCGCGCATCACCGCGAGCGGATTCCGGATCTCGTGCGCGACCCCCGCGGCCACCTGTCCCACCGTGGCGAGCAGGTCGGCGTGATTCATGCGCTCCTCGACGCGCGCGAGGCGCGCCTGCGTGCGCACGTAGCCGAGCCCGACCAGGATGACGAGGACCGACGCGAGGATCGCCGCTCCGTACATCGACGCGCGCACCTGCTCGAGCGGGCGGAACGCGCTCGCGCCTCCTTCCACGACGATCGCGCCGACGACCTTGCCGTCGTACTCGATGACCGGCGCATACCCCGCCTTGAGGTAGGTCTCCCCTTCCTCGAAGAGCCGGGAGTGCGCGGCCTCCCCGATCATGGCGCGCGTGAACGCCGCCTCATCGAGGGTGGCTCGGTCGATCTCCCCCGGCGTCGATTCGCGGAGCGCGAGCACGACCCGGTGATCGGGGTCGAGGAGGACGATGTTGGATGCGCCCGCGCCGTCGGCGAGCTGCCGCCACTGATCGCGGATCGCCTCCGTCGCCTCCGACCGATCCATCGTCGGGGCGAGCTCGGAGCTGAGCGAGTCCTCCGCGGTCGGAAAGAGCGCTTCGAGCTGATCGGGCTGGATGAGGAGCGCGGCCGTGCTGGCGCTCGCCTCGAATCGCTTCCCGAGCTGCTCGTCGATGAACCGGTGCGCCGTCTGGATCGAATAGATGACGGTCCCGTTCACGAGCGCGAGCAGCGCGCTCAGGAAGAGCAGGGTCCAGGTGAGTCGCGACGCCTTCATGCCGCGCATTGTACAACGCGGGCGCGCGGCACCTGTGCTACGGTGCGCGATTCATGCGCACGACCGCGCTCGCGTTCCTGTTCGGGCTTCTCTCCGGCGCCCTGGGCGGCCTCATGGGCGTAGGAGGGGGCATTCTCCTCGTGCCCCTGCTGGTGCACGCGGTCCACACCCGGCAGCACGAAGCGCAGGGGACCTCCCTCGTCTTCGTCACCGCCGCAGCCCTCGTCGCGACGATCCCGTACATCCGGCAAGGAAACATCGATTTCGGGCTCGCGCTGATTCTGATGGCGGGCGCCGTGCCGGGCGTCCTCGTCGGCGCCGCAGTCGCGCGCCGGATGACAGCCCGCGGGCTACGGCGCGCCTTCGGCCTCATGATCTTCGTGACCGCGATCCGGATCCTCGCCGCCGCCCCGAATCTCTCGGAGGGCACGGTGCATCTCTGGCGTCCCCCGTTCGAGGCGCTCCTGGGATTCGGTGTCGGATTCCTCGGCGGCTTGCTCGGGATTGGAGGCGGCACGATGCTGGTGCCCGTCCTCGTCCTGACCCAGCACGTGCCGCAGCATCTCGCGCAGGGGGTTTCCCTGCTCATGATCGTCCCGACCGGCGTCGTCGGCGGATGGAGCCACGCGCGGCACGGGCACGTCGTGCGATCCCTGCTCCCAGGGCTCATCGCGGGGGGCGTGCTGGGGGCGCTGGCCGGCGCGCTCCTCGCGCATCGGATCGGATCGACCGAGCTCTCGCGGCTCTTCGCGCTCTTCCTGATCCCTGTCTCGCTCCAGATGATTTTCGGGCGGGGGCGTGCTACCGTGGCGGACCCCGCGACGACCCCGGAATCCTAAGGAGGAACGCCGATGCTCCGCCGTTTCGCGATGTCCGCCTTTCCCGCGCTCGCCTTGGCCGCGCTCCTCGCCTCGCCTGCGGGGGCCGTGTCCAAGTCCCGCCCCGCCGCGGCGCGGGCCGCGGCCGATCCGCTGGCGCCCCCGGCGGGAGGGAACTCGACGGAGCGCCGCTTCTGGCTCCTCGTTTCGGACTGGACGCGCTATTTCTTCGCGGCCCGCCCCGGCTACGCGACCATGCAGGGCATCCATCGGTACGACAGCCAGCTCGGCGACTATTCCCGGGCGGCGATCGACGGCTACGTCGCGCGGGCCCGCCGCGTTCTGGCGGACCTCAAGACGATCGACCGGTCGCGCCTCACCGCCTCGGAGCGGATCGACTTCGACCTCTTCCAAAGCGGAGTGGAAGGACAGGTGTTCGATCTGACTGAGATCCGACGATGGGAGAACGATCCTTCCTCGTACAACTACGCGGAATCGATCTACGGGCTGGTCGCCCGCACGTATGGGACGCCCCGGGCCCGGCTCACGGCGGTGATCTCCCGCCTGAACCAGGTCCCGCGCTTTCTCGAAGCCGGAAAGCGGAATCTGGTGAACCCTCCCGAGCTCTTCACCCGGTTCGCGGGGGAGGACTTCGAGGGCACGATCGAATTCCTCGACAAGGAGATCCCCCCCGCCTTCGCGTCGGTGAAGGACCGCGCGCTCTGGGCGCGATACAACGCCGCCAAGAAGCAGGCGGTGGACGCGACGAAGAGCTTCATCCAGTGGATGCAGGCCGATCTCCTGCCTCGGTCGCACGGCTCCTACGTCCTGGGGGAGGAGCGCTATCGGAAGAAGCTCCTCTACGAGGAGATGGTGGACATCCCGCTCGACTCGCTCCTCGCGACGGGAGAGCGCGAGCTCCAGCGTCTCGAAGCGCGCTACGCCGCGGCCGCCGCGAAGATTCACCCGGGGGCCACCCTCGAGGAGGTCACGCAGGAGATGCGCCGGGATCACCCCACCGCGGCAGGGCTGATTCCGTACGCCGAGGGGCTTCTCGAGGCCGAGCGCTCCTACGCGATCTCCTCCCACTTCATCGACGTTCCTTCCGAGGTCCGGTGCAAGGTGCGGCCGACCCCGTCCTTCGACGCATCGCGCTCCTTCGCGAGCCTGGATTCCCCGGGCCCCTTCGAGAAGGAGGCGAACGAGGCCTACTACAACATCACCGTTCCGGAAGCGGACTGGGATTCGGCGCATGTGGAGCAGCACCTGCAGGGGTTCAGCCACTGGACCCTTCCTTCCGTGTCGCTTCACGAGGCGTACCCCGGGCATTACGTCCATTTCCTGTATTCGAAGCGGGCGCCCGGTCTTGTCCGAAAGACGATGGGCTGCGGCAGCATGGCGGAGGGGTGGGCGTTCTACTGCGAGGAAGGGATGCTGGACCACGGGTACCGCAAGGACGATCCGAAATTCGAATTCGGCGTGATGCGCTGGGCGCTCGTGCGGGCCTGCCGCTTCCAGGTTGGGATCCGTGTCCATACGCGCGGGATGACCATGGATCAGGCGATCGCCTATTTCGTGGACCACGCCCACATGGAGCGCGCGAACGCGGAGCGCGAAGCTTACCGCGCGGCGTTCGACCCGACCTACATCGTGTACATGCTCGGGGCGCTCCAGATCCGGAAGCTCCGCGACGACGTGGCGCGGGCGGAGGGGGCGAAGTTCGATCTCGCGCGCTTCCATGCCTCGCTGCTCTCGGAGGGTGCGCTCCCGGTCGCGCTGCTGCGCCGGATCCTCCTGAACGACAGCGGACCCTCGCTCTAGCCCTGAAATCCATCGGATGCGGCGGCTCCTCCTCGGCCTGTACAGCCCGTACGAGGCGTGGCGGATCCCCGAGTCGGAGGTCGCGCGCCTTCGCGCGGACTTCCGCGACGTCGAGATCCTGAGCGCGGGATCGCGCGATGAGCTCGGAGAGACGATCGCCAGCGCGGAGATCCTCTTCGCGTGGGCGCCCGGCGAGGAGACCCTCGCGCGCGGGGAGCGCGTGCGGTGGGTGCACGCTCCGGCAGCGGGGATCGGAGCCTATCTCACGCCGACCCTGATCCGGCGGCGGATCCAGCTCACGAACTCGCGCGGCGTCCACGCGATCCCGATCGCGGAGCACACGATCGCGATGCTCCTCATGCTCGCCCACCGCTTCCGCGACGGTCTCGCCGATCAGCTCGAGGGGAACATCGACCGGGGCCGCTGGTTCGCCCGCGGCGGGGAGCCCGGCGAGCTCTTCGGGAAGACCCTCGGGCTCTTCGGCTACGGGGCGATCGGCCGTGAAGTGGCGCGCCGCGCGAAGGCGCTCGGCATGCGGGTGGTCGCGGTGCGTCGGAATCCGGAGCGCGCCCTGACCCTCGACCCGGACCTGAGCCGCGCGATCGGGCTGCCGGAGGAGGAGCCGCGGATCGACCGCGTGTTCGGTCCCGGCGACCTCGGGCGGATGCTCGAGGAGGCGGACGCCGTCGCGGTCGTGGCGGCGCTCACGCCCGAGACCCAGGGCGTGTTCGGCCGCGACGCGTTCGCGCGGATGAAGCCCGGGAGCTGGTTCGTGAACGTGGCGCGAGGGAAGATCGCGCGGGAGCCGGAGCTGATCGAGGCGCTCCGCTCGGGGCGGATCGCGGGCGCCGCGCTCGACGTGTTCGAGACCGAGCCCTTGCCCGCTTCGAGCGAACTCTATACGCTCGAAAACGTGATCCTGACGCCTCACGTATCGGGCAGTTCCCCCGCGTTCTGGACGCGCGCGGTCGCGCTCTTCCGCGAAAACCTGCGACGCGACCTCGCGGGGCTCCCGCTCCTGAACCGCGTGGACCCGGAGCGGGGCTATTAGCCATGCCGAAACCGCTCATCGGCATCGGTCCGAGCTTGAAGCCGCACAAGATCTGGGGGCACGCCCACTACCTCTACTCCCGCTACGTCACGCTGGTCGCGCAGGGAGGCGGGCTGCCGGTGATCCTCCCGGTGGTCGGCTCGCGGGAAGAGGCGCGGGAGATCCTCGAGCGGATGGACGGGCTTCTCCTGACCGGCGGCCCGGACATCGATCCGTCGCACTACGGGCAGGCGGCGCGGTACCCCGACCGGCTGGAGCTGCCGGAGCGGACCGCCTCCGATTTCGCGTACGCGCGGGAAGCGAAGGACCGGGGGCTGCCGATCCTCGGCATCTGCCTGGGCACGCAGACGCTCAACGTCGCCTTCGGAGGGACCCTCCTCCAGCACATTCCCGAGGACGTGCCGGGGGCGCTCGCGCACGAGGACGAGCCCGAGGGAAGCGCTCCGCGGCATACGATCCGGATCGAGCCCAAGAGCACCCTCGCCAAGGCGCTCGGCATGGAGGAGGCGGAGGTGAACTCCTACCACCACCAGGCGGTCGGAGAGCTGGCCGCGGGGTTCCGGATCGCGGCGAAGAGCCCCGACGGGATCATCGAGGCGATCGAGCGCGCGGACCATCCGTTCCTGATCGGGGTGCACTGGCACCCGGAGCGGATGCTCGAGTCGGAAGTCACGCGCCGGCTCCTCCGCGCGTTCGTGGACGCGGCGCGCGGCGCCTGGGCGCGGGTCTCGTAGGCGCTACCAGCCGTACTTCTTGCGAATCGCCTGGATCTGGTCGAGGTGGTTCAGGTCGTGCCCCGCGATCTGCTCGAGGGTGACCCGTACGGTCTGCCGTCCGCGCTCCGTGTGCATGCCGTGCCGGTTCCACGCCGAGCGCGGAACGCGCAGCACCACGTCGAGGTTACCCTCGCGGAGGACCGCGATCTGGCGGAGAAGACGCTTGGCGTTGGATTTTCGATGATGGAGCTCGTCCACCCAGCGCTCCTGGTCGTACCCGAGAATGAGCGACCCGGGCTGGCTGAGCGACAGCCGGTATCGATAGCCGTATACGACTTCCGTATCATGGAGGTGACCGAGGATCTCGATGATGCTCCACTTGCCGCGCGTCGGACGGCGGCGCATCTGCTTCCCGCTCAATCCCGCGACGGCGCGTGCGAATTTCGACGGAGCCGCGCGCATGAGCGTGATGGGGTTGCGGCCGGCGCGGAAGGCCTCGGTCTTGCGCAGATAGGCCCGGAGCTCGGGGCCGATCGTGACCCGGCGGGGCTTCAGCGGGTTCCTTCGTCGGGAAGTCGCGGTGCGTTTCACGGTATCTCCTTGGGTTGTTGCAGCACGGTTCGTGACGTCGAAGCGGGTATCGTAGTCGATTGGATCCTCGCACGCCACCTCACCCCCGGAGGCTCTCCGGTATGAACGTAGGAATCGCGAAGGAAATCGGAACCAACGAGCGCCGCGTCTCCGTGACGCCGGATTCGGCGCGCCAGATCAAAGGCGCCGGGTACGACGTCCTCGTCGAAGCCGGCGCCGGCGCGGGCGCCTTCATCCCGGACAAGGCTTACGAGGAGGCGGGTGCGACGATCGTCCAAAGCCCCTCGGAGCTCTGGTCCGGGTCGCAGATCGTCCTCAAGATCCAGCCGCCGCTGCAGCATCGGGTGCTGGGGCGCCACGAGGCGGATCTGGTCGCGGAGGGAAGCATCCTGATCTGCATGCTCCGGCCGCTGAGCCACCTCGACGCGGTGCGCACGCTCGCGCGGCGCAACATCACGAGCTTCAGCATGGACATGATGCCCCGCACCACGCGGGCCCAGCGGATGGACGCCCTCTCTTCGATGAGCACGATCGCGGGGTACAAGGCCGTCGTGATGGCGGCGGACTCGCTTCCGAAGATCTATCCCATGCTCGTGACCGCGGCGGGCACGATCGCTCCGTCGCGCGCGATCGTCATCGGAGCCGGCGTCGCCGGACTCCAGGCGATCGCCTCCGCGCGCCGTCTCGGTGCCGTGGTCGAGGCGTACGACGTCCGCCCGGCCGTGAAGGAGGAGGTCGAGAGCCTCGGGGCGACCTTCATCGGTCCAGAGCTCGAGGCGAAGGATGTCCAGGACGAGCAGGGGTACGCGAAAGCGCTCTCCGCGGACGCCCAGCGCAAAGGGCTCGAGCTCCTGCACAGCCGCATCCCTCAGGCCGACGTGGTCATCACCACGGCGCGCGTCCCCGGGATGCCGGCGCCGCGGCTCATCCCCGCGGACATCGTGAAGCAGATGCGTCCCGGCTCGGTGATCGTCGATCTCGCGGCGGACATGGGAGGCAATTGCGAGCTGACGGAAGCCGGCCAGACCGTCGTGAAGCACGACGTCACGATCCACGGACCCGTCCGCCTCGCGGCCACGGTGCCGGTGCACGCGTCGCAGATGTACTCGAAGAACATCACGAGCTTCCTGCTCCACCTCACGAAGGATGGGAAGCTGAACCTCGACTGGTCGGACGACATCACGAGCGGGACGTGCGTCACGCGAGACGGACAGATCGTGCACGCCAAGACCCGCGAGCGCGCCGAAGGCACACCGGCCCAGCCCGCGGCCGCCGGAACGGCAAGGAGCTAGCGTTGATCGAACAACTGCTGACCGATCTCACGATCTTCATTCTCGCGATCTTCGTCGGATACGAGGTCATCTCGAAGGTTCCCGTGATCCTCCACACGCCGCTCATGTCGGGCACCAACGCGATCCACGGGATCGTGCTCGTCGGGGCGATGCTGGTCGCGGGCATGCCGGAGGGGCCGTTCGTGAGGGTGCTCGGATTCCTCGCGGTGGTGCTAGGCACCATCAACGTGGTGGGCGGGTTCCTGGTCACCGACCGGATGCTCCTCATGTTCGCGTCCAAGACACCCGGCGCCCCGAAGCCCGCGGGAGGTGGGAAGTGACCCTTCCGCCGCTTCCACCGAACGTCATCCGGGTCGCCTATCTCGTCGCCTCGATCCTCTTCGTCATCGGCATCAAGCAGCTCAGCTCCCCCAAGTCCGCCCGGAACGGAAACCTGCTCGCCGCGGTCGGCATGCTGCTCGCCGTCATCGCGACGCTGCTCGACCGGCAGATCGTGAGCTACGGAACGATCGTCGTCGGCGTGCTCCTCGGAGGCATCATCGGGACGGTCTCGGCGAAACGCGTCGCCATGACCGCGATGCCGCAGATGGTGGCGCTGTTCAACGGGTCGGGAGGGGGTGCCGCGGCCATCGTCTCGAGCCTCGAGTACCTCCGCTTCGCCCGCGCCGGCTTCGCGGTGCCTCCCGTGGCGGGTGTGACGATCCTCGTGGGCGCTCTGATCGGCGCGATCTCCCTGACCGGGAGCATCGTCGCCTTCGGCAAGCTCCAGGGTATCGTGACCGAGCGCGCGGTGACCTACCCGCTCCAGAAGCCGATCAACTTCCTGCTCTTCGCGGGGATCCTCGCGGTCATGGTCTGGCTCATCGCGACCGGGGAGCCGAATCCGACCGTCTACGCCTGGTTCGCGGGCGCGGCGCTCCTCTTCGGGGTGCTCTTCGTGATTCCGATCGGCGGCGGGGACATGCCGGTCGTGATCTCGCTCCTGAACTCCTTCACCGGCCTGGCGACGGCGGCGACCGGGTTCTCACTCCACAACTACGTGCTGATCATCAGCGGGACGCTCGTCGGCGCTTCGGGAACACTCCTCACCTATCTCATGTGCAAGGCGATGAACCGCCCGATCACGAACGTCCTGTTCGGCGCGTTCGGAGCGATCAAGACGGGCACCGGGGGGAGCACGGCGCAAAGCGCGGCCGGGAAACCGGTCCGCGATATCTCGGTGGAGGACGCCGCCACGATGCTCGCGTATTCTCAGTCGGTCATCGTGATCCCGGGATACGGGCTGGCGGTGGCTCAGGCGCAGCACAACGTGCGCGAGCTCGCGGATCTCCTGAAGGCCCGCGGCGTGGACGTGAAGTACGCGATCCATCCGGTCGCGGGGCGGATGCCCGGCCACATGAACGTGCTCCTGGCGGAAGCGAACGTCCCCTACACGGAGCTCTACGACCTGGATCAGATCAATTCCGATTTCGACCGCGCGGACGTGGCGCTCGTGATCGGGGCGAACGACGTCGTGAATCCCGCGGCGCGCACCGACACCTCGAGCCCGATCTACGGCATGCCCATCCTGGACGCCGACCACGCGAAGCACATCATCATCCTCAAGCGGAGCATGCGGGCCGGATTCGCGGGGATCGAGAACGAGCTCTTCTACGATCCCAAGACGATGATGCTCTTCGGAGACGCCAAGGACTCGGTCACGAAGCTCGTGAACACCGTGAAGACGCTGTAGCGCGCGTCTGCCCCCGGCTTGTGACCGGCGTCACAGAGTCACACCTCTGGGACGCCTTCGTAGCAAGGTCATGGCTCGAGGCGCTCGACTCTCCCGCATTCGTCCGATTCGGGCAGCGGCCATCGCCGCGGCCCTGCTCGTTCCCTCGGTCGCCGCCATCGCCCCGGCGCGCGCGACGTTCCACCTGAACGAGATCACGAAGGTCATGGTGGGGTGGAACGGCGACTCCACGATCCAAGCCGTCGAATTCAAGATGCTCGCGAGCGGCGAGAACCTCGTGACCGGCGGAGTGATCCGAACCTACAACGCCTCGGGCACGCTGCTCGGCACGCTCGGCACGTTCGCCTCGAGCCTGCCGAACGGGATCTTGGGTAGGAACATCCTGTGCGCGACGTCGGGATTCGCTTCGACCTTCGGCATCACTCCGGATCTGTTGATCGCGCCGGGAATCCCGGTCACGACCGGGCAGGTCTCCTTCGAGCTCTCGACCTGCCTCGTGAACGCGGTGGCCTACGGGGGGGTCACAACCCCGAAGAACGGGAGCACCTCCGCCGCTCCCATCCCGAGCGGCGGCGCGACGGTGCTCGCGCGCCGGGTCGATGACGTCACCTTTCCCAACACCTGCCCGCTGGCCGAGGACGCGAGCGCGCGGTTCGTGCTGACTTCCGGGAGCAGCCTCGCCCCCGTCACGTTCCGGAACAACGCCGGTGCTACGGCCAACGTGTTCACGACGGCGACCGCGGTCGAGGGGGATCTCCGGACGAGAGTGCCGCGCGTGCGGGTGTACCCCAATCCAGCCCTCTCGCGGGCCACCATCGAGGCGGAAGGGGCGTCTCTAGGTCTGGTGACTTTGTATGACATCCGCGGGACGCTCCTCCGCCGGTGGCAGCCGGGGTCGCCGACGGGCACGGGAGGTGTGCGAATCCTCTGGGATACGACGGACGCTTCGGGCCGAAGATTGCCGTCCGGGATCTATTTCATTCGGTTCGGGAGTGGGAAGACGGCCCCGCGCGTGCCGCTCGTGCTGCTGCGCTGATCATGCTTTCCCTATCGTAGCTCGACGTGGGTGAACAGCAGCGCGGAGGCGGGGTTCCTTCCATACGCGCCGCGCAGATCCGTTGGAATCATGACGATGCTTCCGAGCGCCCCGAGTCCGGCGGCCCAATGCGACCCTCGGAGCAGATCGAATCGATATCCCACACTCGCCTCTCCCACGTTGAAGATTCTGCCTTGGCGCGGATCCCCTTCCGGGAAGAGCTCGTTCTTCTTCACCCGCTCCACGCGCGCAAGCACCGTATGCCCTCCTTGGAGCTGTAGCGCGGACTCGGCGATGAGCGCATCGAGGGTCGCGCCGGGCCGGCTTCTGTTCTGGCCCCAAGCAATCGTGGATTCCCAGTGCGCCGCGGGCCAGTCCTTCGCGTAGATCGCGGACGCCGTGGTGCGGTCCGTATCCACGTCCGGCTCGAGCTGCTCCGGGCTCTTCAACCGTCCTCGGCTCACTTGAAGCGACCAAGACGGCGACGGATTCACCGAGACCCGATAGGAATAGGAATCGAGCTTCGGAGTCTCCAGATCGTATCGGTTCTGGTCGGGCTCCCGTCCCCGAAAGGCGGAGGCCTCGAGCTTTGCCTGCCCGAGAACCAAGCCGCCGGTCAACACTCCGAAGGTGATGTGTGAGGAGTCGAGCCAGTGATGCGTGATCGGCGCCTCGGGAATCCCCATGCCCGAGAAACGGTGCATGTATGCGGGAGGCCCCAGGGCCGGCTCGCCCGGCATTCCGCCATAGAGGAACAGGGATCGTCTCCCGCTGCGGATGCTGTACGTTGCGGCGAGCTCCATGAAGAGGTCGTGTGGATGCTGGCGATCGATGAGGGGGGTGCGCCCGTCGGCCGTCTCTCCCGTCTGGAGGAGAAGCGGATATCCGCGCTTGCCGATGGTCGCCGGCTCCCCGGAGAGCATGGCTCGGAGGCCCAGGTGTCCGGGCCCTAGCCCGCGCTGCGCCAGGCCCATCACCATGTTGCTGCTGAAGGTCTTCTCGCCGCCGCGGTCGCCGCCCTGGTGGTCGAAGACGAGATCCCCCATTCCGTGCAGCATGAGATTCCACCGCCCCTTCATTTCATGGATGCCGCGGTGCCATGCGCGGTCCGGCTGCCAGGAAGTCCCCGACGCCTCCCGTGTGAGGGGGTAGGGTCCGTACATGCCGGTCATGTGCGTGTGCCCGTGTCCCGACATCTCGTGCCCATGCATACCCGGATGCCCCTGCATTCCCTGCATTCCCCCGTGCCCCGGCATGCGCTCCGACGCGGAGGGGGACTTCGTCGAGTCCGCCGGGGTGGTCGCGTGGTGATGCATCTGGGCGCCTGCGGGGACGGCAAAGAAGACACCCGCGGCCAGGAGGAGACCGGTCCGGATCGCGTTCAACGACCTCATCTGGCTTCGCCTAGGACGCGGCTTTGAACGAGGTCACGTCGATTCCCCTCATTCCCGCACGCGTGATCGGAGCGCCGGTGACGGTCACCTTCTTGCCGGCCATCGCCTTGAGCCGGTTGAACGCGTCGGGATTGTCGTGGTTCATCGTGATGAGGTAGAGCGAGCCTGTCGCGGTAAGCAGTCCCATCGGCATGCCGCCGTTGATGCACTTCGCGGCGCACTCCGCGTGCTTGGTCCCACGAGCGGCATGGCCCAGGTAGCATCCCGTGTCCACGACTTCCCCCGTCAGGGTGGTCGTGGCGTGGTGCGACATTTCATGCGCTCGCGCCCTCACCGGCATCGCGAACAAAACCACCAGAACGAGAGACGTCAATATCCTCTTCATCGATCCATCCTCCTTAGTGAACGACCACCTTCCCCGTGATCATGTTCATGCCGCAGACGTACGTGAGCTCCTTCTTCTGCGACGGCGGAAGCCTGATCTCCACCGCCTGGTTCAGCGGCAGGGTCTTGTGGATTCCCTGATCCGGAAACACGATCTCCTTCGCGCAGGTTTGATCGGTCTTGCGTGTGACGACCAGCGTGACGGGTTTCCCGACCGGCACGTCGATCGAGCTCGGGGTGAACCCGGAATCGGTCACGGCGATCGCGACCCTCGCCTCCCCCGCGTTCTCCCTCGGCGCGCCTTTCGAGCAGCCCGCGCCCATGACGGCCAGCACGACGGCCGCGATGATCCATGGCTTCATCTTCATGCTCCCTTCTCCGCCCGTTCGGGCAGATGTCGCCCCTTCCATCCTGCATAGATGGCCGGGTAAACGATCAGCTCCAGGATAAACGACGTCA
>Ga0066388_100000736_pt1 | contig 16561 bp, 13 predicted proteins | sample PanSoiMetaGPlot6_FD_64539 | JGI IMG/M metagenome (GOLD analysis project Ga0066388, IMG submission 64539) | Tropical forest soil microbial communities from Panama analyzed to predict greenhouse gas emissions - Panama Soil - Plot 6 (Hybrid Assembly) | ecosystem: Environmental > Terrestrial >... | reverse complement strand
CCGCGCGGTGCAGCAGATCGCACTCGAGTGCGCCTCGGTTTCTTGATCTGCCAGTCAGGAGGTGCGGATTAGGCTTTCCGCATGTGGGAGTCGTCGCCTCGACCGGCTGAGGACCAGGCTGAGCCTGATCCGGGTCGTGCTGCGCCTTCGGGGGATGGCCCCGGCAAGGCCGGCGCCGGTGCGACCGTTGGTGATCTGACGGCGGACGAGGGGATCGGCGCCGATGAGCGCCAACCGGTTGAGGACCGCGACGTCGGGGTGCTACCCGAGCCGGTACGCCAGCGGGTCGTTGCGCTCGCCGCGGACGCCCTTGGTGCGCTGTCGGTCAGCGAGGTGCCAGCCTCGTTGCGCCAGTTCGTCCGGTTCGCTCCACAGAAGCGTGCGCGGTTGGCCGCTGCCTCGATCGCGGCCGCGCTCGCGACGGACGGCGCATTTCGGTCCGTCGTGGCAGGCCGGGTTCGCGAGGCGGTGCCCGATCTTGCGGCTGCACTGAGCATCGGAGCCGTTCCTGCGGCGGCCGATCCGCTCGATATCGCTGCGATCGCCTATCTGCTCCGCCCGGACGGGTGGCAAGGACATGTCAAGATGGCCGGACGCGAGGTCGAGCGGTCGACGGTGGCGGCGGGCTCGGCCGCGGCGACCGAGGCGATGGCACGTGTGCAGGAGCAGCTCGCCGCAACTCGTGCCACCGCCAAGGCGGACGTCGATCGGCTGCGCAGTGAGCTGGATCGGGCCAAGGCGGAGATCTCGGACCTGCGGCACAAGCTCCATGACACCCGCCAGCAGGCGAAGCACTCGGCGCTCGCCGCCCGTACCGCAGATGAGGCGGCTGAGCTTGCCCGTGCGGACGCCGCCGCCGCCCAGGCCAATGCTGATGCGGAGCTGCGGCGCATGAAGGCACGCCTCGCAGACGCCGAGCAGTCACTCGAGTCCGCGCGCAGGACCACGCGTGAGGGCCGCAGCATCGAAGACATTCGCCTGCGCCTGCTGCTGGATACGGTCCTCGATGCGGCGCAGGGGCTGCGGCGGGAATTGGCGTTGCCGCCCATCACCATCAGGCCCGCGGACACAGTCGAGGCACTCAAGGCCGGCTCAGCTGGAGTGGAGTCGATCACCGACCGGGCACGGGAGGCAGACGATCCGGTGCTGCTCGACCAGCTGCTCGCGCTGCCACAAGTACACCTCGTCATTGATGGCTACAACGTCACCAAGACCGGTTTCGCGAACCTACCGCTCGAAGCTCAACGGACCCGCCTAGTCAGCGGGCTCGGCGGGCTTGCCGCGCAGAGCGGCGCCGAGATCACCTGCGTGTTCGACGGTGCCGCGCTCAGCGGACCGGTGCCGTCGGCGGCCCCCCGAGGCGTTCGCGTTCTGTTCAGCAAGCCGGGTCAGACCGCCGACGACCTCATTCGGCGGCTGGTCCGAGCAGAGCCCTCCGGGCGTCCCGTCGTCGTCGTGTCAAGCGATCGGGAGGTTGCCGATGGTGTACGGACGGCGGGGGCGCGGGCCCTTCCGGCCGCCTCATTGATCAAACGCCTCGCCCGCGGTTAAGGATGCGGGTGCTCCTAGCGTCCCTCGCCAGAAATTCGCCGCATATCTCCGCGCCCGGGCGGCGCCTCGCTGCGTTCTCGTCGTCACCGTTAGCGCCGCTAGCGGCCTCCTCCTCCTCGGCCTTGCCGTGCATCCACCCGGCCACGAATCACTGCACCGAATTTCTGGCTCGGCACACTGTGTCGCGTGCTGCGTTGATGCCGATGCGATTTTGTCGGACCTGCCCCCTACGTTAGCGAGCAATGAAGGACTCGAGGCGATGGGCGGCGCCTGTCACCTGGCGTTTTGGGAGGCTCGCCATGCTCATCGACTGCGAGAGCTGCTCGGTTCGCGACGTCGCGTGTGGCGACTGCGCGGTTGGCGTCTTGCTCGGCATGCCACCAGCTGGAGGGACGCTCGATGCAGAAGAGCGGATGGCCATCGGCGTGCTCGCCGCTTCCGGCCTAGTGCCCCCGCTGCGCCTCACGGTCAAGCGTCCGCCGCCGGAGACTCACGGCGACAGGCGGCGGCGGGCTGCATCAGCCTGACCAGGTGTTTTCCACAAGAAACGGCGGTTCGCATTGATCCGCGAGCGGATCATGAGTATGGTTCCGCACCAGGTGTCCGCGCCGACGGCTGCTCAACCGGAGTGGTCGGCGGAGACCTCCGCCGAGTCCCGACGGGCCCAGTCGGCACCAATGGGCTCCAAGGGAGCCGGGGAACCAATTTCCCTGGGGTGAATCAACGCGCCTCGGAGCGTTGTAGGGCTCGTCTTCCCCAGCCCGAACCCGTCAGCTCACCCGGTAGGCGGCCAGAGGAAGAGGGGTGCCGCTCTGGTGGCGTCTGTCGGTTCACGCCGTTATGTACGCACACTGGTCGCTCTCTGCACCGCCACTCTCGTCGGATTCGTCGTCATGCCCGACGCGAGCTACGCTGACCCGCGATCCATCAGCGAAGTCCGCGACGAGGTCAACAAGCTCGATCACGAGGTCGAGGCGGTCGTCGAGCAAGTCAATGTGGCGACAGAGAACCTCAAGGCGGCCGAGAAGCAGTTGCGCGTGATCCAGGATCGTGTCGCCGCCCAGCAGCGCTCGCTCGATGCATTACAGGACGAGGTCGGCATCTATCTGACGATGGCTTATCGCAACGCCGGAGTCGACGAAACCATCCAGCTGCTCACCTCGGACGATCCGAACCTGTTCCTCGATCAGGCGACCACGCTCGACCAGCTGTCCACCCAGCAAGCTGACGCGCTGCGTCGGCTGCGGCTTGCCAAGCAGCAGCTCGATCAGACGAAGCTGACCGCGCGCCAGAAACTGGCCGAGATCGACAAGGTCCGCGACGACCTGAAGGCCAAAGAAGCAGAGGTCAGAAAGAAGCTGCAACGGGCCAATGCTCTGCTCAGCCGCCTCACGGCGGCGCAGCGAGCGGCATTGAATACGCCCAGCGAGCCGCCGCCCGCCACGCAGCAGAGCACCACCCCAACCCCCAGCGTGCCGGCAAGCGGCCGGGCGAAGCTGGCGGTCAACTTCGCCTATGCTCAGCTCGGCAAGCCATATCAATGGGCAGCAGACGGCCCAGGGTCTTACGACTGCTCAGGCCTCACGATGGCGGCCTGGCGCGCGGCCGGCGTCTCATTGCCTCACTCGTCCGGCCTGCAGTACGGCTATGGCTCGCATGTGTCACAAAGTCAGTTGCAGCCCGGCGACTTGGTCTTCTTCTACAGCCCGATCAGCCATGTTGGTATCTACATCGGTGGCGGCAAGATGATCCACGCGCCGCACCCGGGTGACGTCGTGAAGATCACGTCAATTTCTGGCAGCTACATGCCCTTCGTGGGCGCCACTCGGCCCGGGTGACACGTCGCCTCGGACGCCGTCTTTGATACGTGAGGCGTTACGGCCGGGACCTCCGCCGAGCCCCGGCCGGCGCCTCGCTCCATGGATTGCGGCTGCGACGATGATCCTGGCTGCCACGCCGGTCGCTCAGATTGCCGTGCCCATCTGCCGCGTTCAACATCATTGGACTGTCATGAAGCGGACCGCTCCGGTGCTTGCTCCGGTAGCTGATCACCGATATGTTTTCGCGCCAGACGTCCGCTACGGACGCTCATTCCACCGGGAATGAGGGCGGACGTCCCGCCTAATCCGCGACGTCGCCGGCGAATTCTCAACCGGCTCCTAGCGGAGCCGGGGACCCAGTGGATCCCAGGGGTGAATCGGTGTGATGCCTGACAGCAGCGCACCGTAGGGCCGATCTTCCCCGCCCGAACCCGTCAGCTCACCCGGTCGGCGGTAGGAGGAAGAAGGGGTGCCACACCAGTTGGCGTCGCACAGTAGTTTTCGTCCGGCGCGCACTCTTGGCGTTTTGTCAGCCGCCGCGACGGCACTTCTGATCACGGTCCCCTCTGCGGGCCAGGCCGATCCGACGAGCATCACCGATGTCCAGAAGAAGATCGGTGAGCTCTACCACGATGCAGAGGTGGCCACCGAGCAGTACAACGGCTACCAGGACCGAATGCGCGCCGCCGAGCGGGAGCTGAAGGTCACCCAAGAGCGTGTCGGTGAGCAGCAGAACCAGCTGGACAAGCTGCTCACGGAGAACGGTATCTTCGCGACGATGGCCTACCGCAGTGGTGGCGTCGACCAGACCCTCCAGCTGTTCCTGTCCGACGATCCCCAGCAGTTCCTCGAGCAGGCGACAACACTCGATCAACTGTCCGCGCAACAGGCGGACGCGCTGCGCCGGGTCGAGATGGCTCGCCAGGATCTGCTGACCATTCGTTCGCAGGCAACTCGGCAGATCGGTGAGATCGAGCAGCTGCAGACTGCGATGACCGAGAAGCGGGACGCGATCGAGGCGAGCATGCGAAGGGCCAACGGGTTGCTCGCGACGCTCAAGCTCGAACAGCGTGCCTTTTTGCGGTCGACCGGTTCGCTGGTCGTCCCGGACAGCATCAAGGAGAACCTGCCAGGCGGTCGCGCCGGCAAGGCGGTCCGCTTCGCCATAGATCAGGTCGGTGAGCCCTACGTGTGGGGGGCCACCGGGCCTAGCTCGTGGGACTGCTCCGGTCTGACCCTTGGTGCCTATCAAGCCGCGGGTGTCACCCTGCCCAGGGTCTCGGCTGCGCAAGCTCAGGTCGGCGTCGCAGTCTCCAGGTCAAGCCTGCAACCTGGCGACCTGGTCTTCTTCTACAGCCCGATCAGTCACGTCGGCATCTATATCGGGGAGGGCCTCATGATCCATGCCCCGCACCCCGGTGATGTCGTCAAGGTGACGGCGATAGACACGATGCCGTTCGTGGCCGCCCGTCGCGTCGGCTAGCTCGTTCGGCTGATCAGCGTCCAGGGGGAGAGCGGGGACGGGACCTGGACGGAGCCCTGCCGTTCCTGGTGAGGCGGGCTTGGTCAGGGTGGCTTTTGCAGCCCGGTGCCGGTCAGCACGTAGGCGGGGGCGACGTTGGCGGCGTCTTCCTGCATCAGCTTGACAAGCGCCGTGCCGGCGATCTCCGGTGTCAGCGGCGAAAAGTCCAGCTGCTTGAGGTAATCGTCTACGGACTGGCCGGCGAGGGTCGCGTACGCCTGGACGGCTGGCCGGCCGACGCCGGTCATGGGCGCGAACCGGGGGAGCACCGCAGTGAACGTGATGTCAAGTCCCTCGCGCCTCGCCGCGTCCTGGGCATATCCGGTGATGAAGCGCTGTGTGGCCTTGGCGCCTGCGTATCCGCCGCTGAGTGGGGAACCGTTCGGGTTCAGCGCCGCGCCGCTGCTGAACACGACCACCCTGCTGCCTGGCCGCAGCGGCTTGAGCAGCGCTTCGCGCAGCCAATGGAACGCGATCCGGACATCGGTCTCCCAGTTGACCGAGAAGGTCTCCCAGGTCTGTTGCTGCAGCGGGCGCATGTGCGGGCTGGCGCCGGCCACCAGAATGACAATCGCCGGCTCGTAACGGTCGATGAGGCTGCCCACCACCGTGGCGTCACCGGCATCGCCCACTTCCATCCGGATGGCGCTGGCGCCGTTGGCTGACTCGGGAAAGGCCGCCTGGGTGCGGGATACTGCGACCACCGGGGCACCAGCATTGGCGAAGGCTGTGGCGATCCCGTGGCCGAGGCCCCGGCTTGCACCGACGACGATCGTGGTCTTGCTCGACAGGTCGCTCATTGGTGTCCTCCCAGTCATGGCCACGCTAGCCGTCGGGGCGGACAGTTTCGCCGCGGTACGGGGCAGCGGCATGCCTGCTTGAGACAGACGGCCAAGTCGGAGAGGGCATCGGTGCACCTGCCGGGCATGAAGGGCGCCCTTGCTCGATCCGGAGAGGCATGGAGGGCACCTTCACCCAGACCCATCGGGTGAATGTGCCCTCCATGCGAGCAACGTACGATCGCTACCGTTCGTGAGAGGCGGCCTCGCTGGGCATACGCCCCTCCAGGTCCGGGTCAGTCCGAAGGGAAATCACGCACGTGCAGGATGGCGAGCGAGCCGATCCCGCGGCTATCGACGTCGCGTCAGTGGAAGGGGGCAGCCCAACCCTGCCGGCGGTCGACGTCGCGTCGCGGGACGGTGACAGCCCGACCCTGCCGACGGTTGGCCACCCCCGACGCGGGCGACCCCGGCGCCTACGCCTAGCGGCCGTTGCGATAGTGCTCTCGCTGTTCGCCACCGCCGGCGTGGTCGCGTACAACCAGGTGGGCAGCAACGCCGGTCTGCGCACGGCGGAGCGTCAAAATGCGACGGCGGCATCCCCGGCGCCGAGCACATCGGTCGATCCGAGTCGAGCTCGCTTGGTGGCAGTCCAGGCGATGCTCGACCGGCGAGCAGCCGCGATCAACCATCGAGATCGCGAGTTGTTCCTCACGACGGTCGACCCCGGCGCACCGCGATTCGTCCAGAGTCAGCAAAGGATGTTCGACGCGTTGGCGTCGGTTCCTTACCGCGGCTGGACCTACAAACTGACCGACGTGTCGCCGTTCCAGCTCTCCGCGACGCGGCAGGCCGAGCTCGGCACTGGCGCGTTCGCCGGAAAGGTCACCGCCCGCTACCGGATCGACGGGTACGACCACACCGCAGCGCGATTGGACCTCTACTACACCTTTAGGCAGCACGGCGTCCACTGGTATATCGCCGCGGACACCGATGGCGATAGGGCCGGCTATCTCACCCAGCGGCAGCTCTGGGACTTCGGGCCGGTCACGGTTGTGCGGGGTGACCACAGCATCGTGCTCGGGCAGGGCAGCAGGGCCTCGCTCGAGCGGCATGCAAGCGAGGCCGACGCGGCCGTGCCGCGGGTGACACGTGTCTGGGGGACAGATTGGGAGCAGAAGGTCGTGGTGCTGTCTCCAGACAGCCAGGCGAGGATGGCCGCGCTGCTCGGTGCGCCAGCGGGGAAGTACGCCCAGATTGCCGCGATCACCCGGGCCGAATCAGCGATGCCGACTGACGTCGGTGTCGCTGACCGAATCGTCATCAACCCGGCCATCTGGATGAAGCTCAGCAGCACGGGTCGCCGCATCGTGATGACCCACGAAATAACGCATGTGGCCACCAGGACATCGACCAACACGTGGACCCCCACCTGGCTGTCGGAGGGCTTCGCCGACTATGTCGGCTATCTCGGTACGGACGTGCCGGCGGACGTGGCCGCCCGCGAGCTGCTGCGGGATGTCCGGCTCGACGGTGCTCCGAAGGCCCTGCCGAGCGACAAAGACTTCGACGTTCAACGCAACAATCTTGCGGCGACGTACGAGAAGGCGTGGCTGGCCTGCCGACTCGTCGCGAGCCAACAGGGCCAGAGCAAGCTCGTCGCCTTCTACCGTGAAGTCGGCACGTTCGGCGGTACCCGGACGGCGAACCTCCGGGCGGCCTTCGACGGTGTATTGGGGACGACCGCGAAGCGATTCACCGCGGCCTGGCGTGACTACCTTGCCGATCTGGCCGCGTGAGGGCGGAGCCGGACCGGAGCCGGGCTCGCGAGGACGGGCGGAACTTTGCCACGGCTGAGGGAGTCAGGAGGCACGTGAGGCACTGGTCGGCTCGGCGCTGGGCGCTGATCGTCGCGGCAGTACTCGGCGTTTGCCTTGTTGCTCTGATCGTCGTGACCACCCCGTGGCGCACGCTCGGTCCTGTTCCCGGCGGCCCCGTCGCCGTCGACCCCGCCAGGGACTTCACCGCGGCCGAGATCGCACGGGAAGAGGCCTATCACCGTGCCGTCCGGCCGCCGGCCTACGCCGCGCTCGCCGTCAGCTTCGCGCTCGCCCTGCTCCTCGGCCTCACCCCACTGGGCGCGCGCATCGTTGGCGCAGTGGGCGGCCGAGGACGGCGCGCCGTCGGCCGGCTGCGGCTCATCGTCCTGGGGACGTTGGTTCTGACCGCACTTGGCAGCCTGGTGACGCTGCCCTTCGACGCTCGCGCGGAGAGTGTCATGCGCGACTACAACCTCTCGACGCAGACGTGGGGGAGCTGGGCGGTCGATCGGCTGAAGGCGTTCGGCATCAACGCAGTGGTGGTCGCCTTTGCTCTCTTCGTTCTGCTCGCCCTCGTCCGGCGCTCACCGCGCTGGTGGTGGGTACCCGCCTCCGCGTTCGCCGCCTTGATGGTCGTCGTCGGCTCGTTCGTCTACCCAGTGCTGATCGAGCCCGTGTTCAACAACTTCAAGCCGATGGAGCCCGGCCCGCTCAAGAGCTCGCTCATCGCGTTGGCCGACAAGGACGGTCTGCCGGTCAAGGACGTGCTCGTCGCCGATGCGTCCAGACGTACGACCCGGCTCAACGCCTACGTCTCCGGCTTCGGGTCGACCCGGCGCATTGTGGTCTACGACACCACGCTGCGCGACATGTCCCCCGAGGAAATCCGACTGATCACGGCGCATGAGCTTGGGCATGTCAAGCATCACGACGTGCTGCGCGGCACCTTGATCGGCGCCCTCGGCCTAGCATTCGGGGTCTGCCTCCTCTACCTCGTGCTCGAGCTGTCGTGGCTCCAACGGCGATCCGGTGTCCCGACCCTGGCGGATCCGCGGTCGATCGCCCTGATCCTGGCCATGGTGGCCGTGCTCACGCAGCTCGCGACGCCACTGGAGCTGCTTGTCAGCCGCAGGATCGAGGCGCGCGCCGATGTTCACGCCCTTGACCTCGTCCGCGACCCGACAGGTCAGATTGCGATGCAGCACCGCCTCGCGGTGACAAACCTCGCCGACCTCGATCCGGGTCCTATCGTGTACGGCCTCTTCGCGTCCCACCCGACGCCACCCGAGCGGATAGCCATCGTCCGCGACTGGGCCAAGATCCACGGCGTGAGCAGCGGCTGACTCGATCAGGTGCTGACCTGGCCAGTGGATAGGGTGGCGCTCCGATGCGGACCTTGGTGATCACAAATGACTACCCGCCCCGACCGGGTGGGATCCAGTCATTTGTCCACGCTCTGGCGATTCGCCAGCCTGTCGGATCGGTTGTTGTCTACGCTCCGGCGTGGCGCGGCGCGGCCGCCTTCGACGCCAGACTGCCTTATCCAGTCGTGAGACACCCCACCTCGTTGATGCTCCCGGTTCCCTCCGTTCTGCGCCGTGCGAGGCAGATCGCTAGGGCGGAGGATTGCACTGCGGTGCTGTTTGGGGCGGCCGCTCCCCTCGGCCTGCTGGCACCAGCGCTTCGAAATCCCAGCATCAAACGATTCGTTGCCCTCACCCATGGTCACGAGGCGGGATGGGCGCAGCTTCCGGGTGCGCGGTCACTGCTCCGTCGCATCGGTACGGGGGTGGACGTGGTCACCTACCTCGGTGAGTACACGCGCGGCAGGATCGCCCGCGCGCTCTCACCGGCGGCCGCGGCCCGCATGGTTCAACTCCCGCCCGGAGTGGATGAGGCTGAGTTCCGGCCGGGCGCGGGCGGTGCCGACATCCGCAACAGACTTGGTCTGGCAAACCGGCCAGTGGTCGTCTGCGTCTCCCGGCTCGTGCCGCGGAAGGGGCAGGACACCCTCATCCGTTCGCTGCCGGAGATCCGCCGTCGAGTGCCGGAAACCGCCGTTCTGATCGTGGGCGGCGGTCCCTACCGGAAGAGGCTGGAGCAGATGGTCGCCGACGCCCGGCTGAGTCGTGACGTCATATTCACCGGATCGGTCCCGTGGGCGGACCTGCCTGGATACTTCGATGCCGGGGATGTCTTCGCGATGCCGTGCCGGACCCGTCGCGGCGGCCTCGATGTGGAGGGCCTTGGGCTCGTCTATCTCGAGGCGTCCGCGACGGGACTGCCCGTCGTCGCCGGCGACTCGGGCGGGGCTCCCGATGCCGTGATCGACGGCGAGACCGGCTATGTCGTCGACGGTCGGTCGCCGGCACAGGTCGTGGAGCGCATCGCGGACCTGCTCAACGATCCCGCGAAGGCGCAGGAGCTCGGCCGGCGCGGGCGTGCCTGGGTCGAGCGGGCGTGGCGCTGGGACCTCATCGCCGACCGGCTGCATGGCCTGCTCCGAGGCCCAGAATGAGCGCCGTACCGACAGGACAGGCTGAGCGGGGAGCGCTAGTGGTCGCGCCCGTAAGTCCCGCAGCGTGTAGCGGATTCCGGCCGGATGCATCGCAAGGCGGAGGAGGGGGCCGCTAGCGGCGCTAACGGCGACGACGACAACGTAACGAGGCGCCGGCCGGGCCCGGCAGACGCCGCGCGGCGCTTACGGGCGCGACCACTAGGTGAGCAGCACCGCGGCGCCACGTACGCGATCAGCGCGGAGATCGCTGAGCGCCCTATCCGCCTCGGACAGCGGGTAGGGCGTGACCGTCACCCGCAAGCCGATCTTGGCTGCGATCGCGAGGAACTCCTCGCCGTCACGGCGGGTGTTCGCGGTCACGCTGCGCACCGATCGCTCATAGAACAGGTGCCGCTCGTAGTTCAGCACCGGTATGTCGGTGAGGTGGATCCCTGCGATCGCGAGGGTGCCGCCTCGATCTAGGCCGCTGAGCGCGATCGGGACGAGGTCGCCGACCGGCGCGAAGAGAATCGCCGCGTCGAGCGGCTCTGGCGGGGCGTCGTACGCGTCGCCGGCGCTCGCTGCGCCGATGTCCAGGGCAAGCCTGCGTGCCTCCTCCGACCTGGTCAGCACGTGAACGGTGGCACCTTCTGCGATCGCTATCTGTGCCGTTAGGTGAGCTGAGGCGCCGAATCCGTAAATCCCGAGCCTGCCGGTGGGCGGCAGCTCGGCTCGGCGCAGCGCACGGTACCCGATGATGCCGGCGCAGAGCAGCGGCGCGAGCTCGGCGCTCGGGCCTTCGTCCGGCAGTGCATAGGCATAGTCCGCTGGCACCGGAGCGTAGCCGGCGTAGCCGCCGTCGGCATCCCAGCCCGTGTAAGTCGAGTAGGGACAGAGATTCTCCGCGCCGCGGCGGCAGTATCGACACCTGCCGCACGTACTCCGCAACCAGGCAATGCCCACCCGCGCGCCGATCCCGAACCTGCTGACCTCATCGCCGACCGCGACGACCCGCCCCACCACTTCATGTCCCGGTGTGGTGTCTGTGCGATGGGGCTGGAGGTCGCCTTCGGCGAGGTGTAGGTCAGTCCGGCACACACCACATGCCTCTACGGCGACCAGCAGCTCATCCGGCCCCAGCTCCGGTACCGGGCACCGCACCCGGGCGAGCGGACCTGTTGCGATCGGTCCCGGTGTACGGACAACCCAGGCGTCCATCACGCCACCGTTCATTCTTCTCACGGTACGGCCACGAGGGCGCGGGGCGGCTCCAACCCAAGGTGCCGTGGGAAAGACCTCAGCGGCTTGCCGTCGTCCCGGCAGCGCGGGCGACACCCGGTGCCGGGATAAGGCCATGCGCGTCCTGTAGCGCCTGTCGGGGCCGGACGAGGTACGCACCGATGTACAACCCAGCAGCGATCAGGAGCAGGGCGTTGTAGCCGGTGACCAAGGCCAGGTATTCGAGGCAGCCACCGAGCATGGCTCCGAGCAGGTTCGTGGCGAAGGCGACGGTCGGGTCCGCGGTGTCAGCGAACCGCTTCGAGAAGATCACATTGGCCGCGAAGATAGGCATGAACGCGATGGCGACCGCAAGCACTGCGCGCGGTGCGACCGGCATCGACAGCAGCCATGAGCTCGGGACCAGCCACGCGAGCGCCAGCCCGCCGAGCAGCACGGCATACATAACTGGAAGCGGCGGCGTGCGGAAGCGCCGCGTGGTTTCGACCGCGGCGAGCACGGCGATCAGCACTCCGGCGAAGACCAAAGCGTTGACCACCCAGGTCGTACCGAACAGGAGGGCGAAGCCGGTCACGCTCTTGGTCTCGAGCAGCAGGAAGGCCGCACCAAGCAGGAAAAGGTCCCGATAGGGGAACATCCGGCGCAACGGTGCCCGCGACGTGACCCGGACGGCGAAGGCGCTGGCCACCAAGATCAGCAACAGCGCCACGATGTACAGCGTCGGGAAGGTTCCGTCCTTGATGTAGAGGAACGGGCGATCGTCGGTGGATGGCGCGGGCGTAGCGGCGTTCCTGGACCATGTGGTGGCGCATTTCTGATCGGCCGGCGTCAGCCCGGCCACCATGACCGCCTGCTGTCCCCAATTTGGCTTGGCGTCCACGCACGGCGGATGGCCGAACACTGTGTCGATGGTGCCTGCGAGGCGATCGACGAGCCAGGCCTCCCGGTAGAAGTTGTACATCGCGAAAGCCCCGCCTGGAGCGAGGTGGTCGTGCGCGGCCGCCAGCGCCTGCTCGGTGAAGAGGTAGCTCTCCAGCCGCAGCGAGCTGGCACCTGAGACCAGGGTGAGCGAGTCGGGCAATGCAAAGAGGATCAGGTTGTACTTCGTGTCGGTTCGTTCGAGGAAGGCGCGCCCGTCGTCGACGTGGACCTCGACGCGGGGATCGCTGTACACGTGATCTGGATTGCGGTCCCTGCCAAGCTGAGCCAGCTTTGGGTCGATCTCGACAGCGTCGATGTGGGCCGCGCCGTGCCTGAGCGCGATGGCGACGTCAGTACCGGTCCCGGCACCGACGATCAGGACCCGGTCGAGGCCGGGGACGCTCTGCGTGGCGCTCCCGCTGGGCAGGATGGTCGTTTGGCCGGTCCCACTGGTCACCTGCTGAGCCGCGATGCGTTCGTAAGGGACTGTGTACTGCGGTTCCTGCTTCTCCCGCCGCTCGGCGAGCGTCACCCGCTGGTGCGGGATACCGTTCACCGACACCATCAACGAGGTGCCGCCGTCACTCTCGGCGCGTACATGAGTCGTGATCTTGTAATAGGGCGACCAGGTGACGGACAGGCCGTCGCCGGCGAGTGTCGACTCGCCGTAAAGCAGTGCGACGAGACCTACGCCGGTGGCGATGGCTATCCCCCGCGCCGGCGGACCGAGGAGTACGAGGAACAGCCCGCCCACGACGAGCCCCCACACCGCCGACGGTGCCCCGGCGAACGCCAGTCCGGTGAAGGCAACGATGCCGATCAGACTGCCGATGAGGTCGAACCGGTAGGCATCGAGCCGGGGCAGCTGGTGGAAACACTCCGCGACGAGCTCGCCGGGACCGGCCATTATCGCGGCAATGGCCAGAAAGATCAGCGGCAGCGCGACCCACAGCGGCGGGCCGCTCGCGTCCAGACTGGTAAAGAAGATCGCATCGCTGCTCTTGCGGTCGACCACCACGGGAAAGGCGAGGATGAAGCCGACGAGCGCGAGCAGGACGACGGGGGAGTAGTACGGCCGCGCCGGCTGATTGGGACCGGTCCTGAGGAAACCAAGACCAATGCCGAGGAATGACCCGAGCAGGACGAAGTTCGAGAAGTAGCTGAGGTGCAGGACGTTCGCCCCGGTCCACCGGATCAGCGCGAGCTCCAGGAAGAGCATCAGCATGCTGCCGAGGACAAGGCGCAGGCGAACGTTCACACGACCTTCCTTCCGCTTGAGAGGGTCCTCACACTCACGCCAGTAAGCGGCCACATATACGCCGGCGACCGAGAACGCAGCCAGACCCGACCGGGAGATGGGGCTCGGCGCATCTTGTCGGCGAACACGGTCGGTTGGCAAGCGGGACACGAGCGCCCTCGCTGGCAGCTAAAAGAAATTGGCGGGGAGGAGGGCCGCCGCCCCTCCTCCCCGCCGACTCCGCCGGCGGGCTCGACTGCTGCGCAGCCGAGCTCTCCGCCCCGCGGAGGCTGGGTGAGCCCGTGGGCTCCGCGGGTTGCAATGCCGGTGACGCCCCCTCGTCGCCGCCGGCTAACTCGCCGTCCGCAGGAGGACGCCGATGGCGATTAATACCACGACGACAAGTGCGACGATCACCGCGACGAGCAGACCGAATTCTAGTGCTGATGTGCCCGTCCCGGAACCGCGCCTCCTGCGCATCAACATTCCCCGAGTCCTGTAGACCTTGGGTAGCTTTCCAGCGGTCTAGACCGGATTCCATAGCGCAGGCGGACGGTGCCGACTCAACCGTTCGGCGGATAGCCGATCACGAGATGGCAGCGACCCTTAGTGTCCCGTTAACAAAGTCTCTTTGCGTCTCCCCGGTCCCGCCGGCGCCTGGCTGCGTTCTCGCTCGCCCACATAGCTCCACTATGAGGGCTCGCTGCGGCCTTGCCATGCATCCAGCGGTCCTCGGGCATCCGTCAAAAGGACCTCGTTAACGGGACACTAGGTCGTGCTGCCCGGGGAGAGAAGGCCGAGCCGCATGGCCGTCATCAAGGCCTGCGCCCGGTTCTGCGCCCCGAGCTTCTCATACACGTTCGAGATGTGGGTCTTTACCGTTGAGTCACTGATGAAGAGTTCCCTTGCGATGCCGGCAACGGCCTTGCCATCCGCGAGCAGCTGGAGAACCTCCCGCTCCCGGCTACTCAGCCGAGGTCCGGGTTCGGCGAGCTTGCGGTGCATGGCACCGGCCAGCCTCGCTGCCGAGAACGAGCGCGGCATCGCGGCGGCATGGCGGGCGGCCGCGATGACCTCTTCCGCCCGTGCGTCCTTGGAGACGAATCCCGAGGCTCCGGTCTCGAGCGCGGAGAGCAGGGCGTTGTCGTCGGCGTACATCGTCAGCACGACGATGCCCAGCATGGGATGTTGGGCGCGTAGCCGCCGCACACCCTCCATGCCGTTCCCGTCAGGCAGCCGCAGGTCCATCATGACGACATCCGGCTGATAGGCCGCCGCGGCCAGAAGCCCGTCGCCAAGGGTGGAGGCTTCCGCAACCACTGATAAGTCTGGCTCGCGCTCGAACGCCCGGCGCAGTCCTTCGCGAATCAGCTCGTGATCGTCAACCAGCAAGACCCTGATGGACATCCGTTCCTCGCAAGTCGGGCCACAGGTGCTCGATCACATCGCCCGACCGGGCCGGAGCGAGCGCCACGTCGACCGTCGTTCCTCCAGCTTGCCGAGGGGTTACCGTAAAGCGAGCCCTGATCCGCAGCGCCCGCTCTTCCATTATCTCAAGTCCATAGCTGTCTGGACGCAGTTCGCCGATCCCCACTCCGTCGTCCTCGACGATCAATCGCGCGCACGGCGGTGCGACCTGCAGTGTTACCCAGAGGTTTTTCGCTCCCGCATGCCGCCGCGCATTGCTGATCGCCTGCTGGGCTATCCGCAGCAGTTCCGCTTCGGTCTGAGCAGCCAGTCTGGTGGGCGACTCGGCGAGGACGAGGTGGACGGTGAGCCGGCTCTCCGTACCGATCGTCCGGACGTACTCGGCGAGCGCCGCGCCGAGGCCACCGTGGCGGTCGACATCGCTGCGCAGGCTGAAGATCGAAAGCCGGACCTCATGCATGAGCTCGGTGATCCGGTCCCTGAGTGTGCCAAGGTTCCTGACAACCCGGCCGGCGGAGCCGTTACGCGCCTCGGCGAGCAGGTCGTCCACGTCATAGCCGAGGATGGCCAGCTCTTGCGCGATGCCGTCGTGGATCTCCCTGGACAACCGCCTGCGTTCCTCCGCGGTTGCCAGCTCGCGGATGTCGTCGAAGAGGGCAGCGGTAGCGAGCGGGAGGGCTGCGGCGTAGACGATGCGGCGGACGGAACTCGCCACCTTCTTCGGGTAGGCGTCCGGTGCGTAAGCCTCGAGCGCGACCACGCCCAACGTCCTGGTGCCGAATCTCAGCGGTACGACAAGGGCGCTGCCATGGCCGGTGTGCTCCGCGGCGGCATCGGTTCTCGGGAGCCGGTTGGGCCGCACGTACTTCGCTCGTGTCGTCCAGGCTTCGGCGAAGGGCCCGCTGCGTCGCCGCGCCAGGTCCCAGGTGACCCGTTCGGCGCCGTCGTGAGCGAGCGGGACCAGCTGATCTCCCTCGGCGTTGACGAGGACTGCCGCTTCGTCGTATTTCGCCACATCACCGATATCGTCGAGCAGTCCGGAGGCGACGGTCACCGGGTCCAGCGAGCCCGGCAGCTTCGTCGCCACCGCCTGCAGCTGCTCGAGCAGCTTGTGCGCCTGCGCATAGTGGACCGCCGCCGGCCCGGCGGCGCGCATCTGCAGGTTCCTGATCCAGGCTCCTACCAGCCCGATGAGCAGGGCGATGAGAACCCATTCGATGACGGGGATGCTCAGGACGGCACTGCCAACTGCCGTCTCGGTGATCTCGCCACCGGCGGCCAGCCCGATGACTCCGAAGCCCGCGGTGAACAGCGCGGAGCGCACGCCGCCCGCCAAGCCGGCGGCGAAGACAGGTGCGATGAGGTAGGGGAGTAACGGACTGTTGTCCCCACCGGTGGCGTGGACCCCGATCGCCCACACCACTGCTTCGACGCATCGCAGCGCCGAGCCGAAGATCCAACGCTCGTTGTCGACGCTGGCGAGCGCGGCAACCCCGGCGAGGGCGAGCAACCACCCGACACTGTTGGGCTCATCGACAACGAGGGTGAGCACGACCGCGACCACGAGCAGTACGGCGCGCAACGCGAGTGCTGGCCATCGCGTAGGCGTCGGGCGAGCACGGGCGGTCACAATGGATAACGGTGGCACATTTTGCGCTGTTTGTGGCGACGATCAGTCAAACAGACCAGTCTCAGCACAAGACGTGAAGGGCTGTTCTCAAAGAGTTACAAATGACAGCTGTCGCTT
>Ga0066388_100000735_pt1 | contig 16578 bp, 16 predicted proteins | sample PanSoiMetaGPlot6_FD_64539 | JGI IMG/M metagenome (GOLD analysis project Ga0066388, IMG submission 64539) | Tropical forest soil microbial communities from Panama analyzed to predict greenhouse gas emissions - Panama Soil - Plot 6 (Hybrid Assembly) | ecosystem: Environmental > Terrestrial >... | reverse complement strand
TGGATCGAGTCCTCGTCGTCGACGAGGAGGATGGTCGAGGCGTTGGGCATGGGCGATTCGCTAGAGCGTCTCACATTATGTGGGGCGCTCTCGGGCGCGCGGCAGCCTGTCCGCCTACTATAGCCCGGCGATGGATGCGGCTCGCCCTCCGAGGCGGAGGCGACGGCCGCGCCGCGGAACCGTCGAGCGTCCGGTCAACACCCGGCTCGTGCGCGTTGCCGCGGTCGTGGTCGCTCCTGCGCTGTTGGCGTTTCTGTTCTCAATCTCGACAACTGGCCAGCTTCCTCGCCCGACGCTGCAGCCGCTCTTCGATCGCACCGCCGCCGCCGCGCTCGCGAGCCAGCTGACAACGGTCGATCCGTCGCGTGTCCCGGGATCCCTTCAGGACGCCGAGGCCGCGAACTGGTACCGAGAGACGATCGGCGCGTACGGCTTCTCGACGAGCGAGGACGTCTGGGAGCAGGACCTTCCGGACCTCGGGCGCGTGCAGCTCCGGAACGTGGTGACGGTGATTCCGGGCAGGTCGCCGCAGGCGATCGTTGTCGTCGCACATCGCGACAACACCGGTGCCGGGCAGCGCTTTGGCGACAACGCCTCGGGAACGGCAGCGCTGATCGAGATCGCGCGTGGCTTCGCCCCGCAGCAGACGGCCCCTGCGCCGATGCCGCAGCGCACGCTCGTCCTCCTGTCGACGGACGGCGGCGCCTATGGCGGCGCCGGCGCAGCGCGCTTCGCGTCTGTGTCTCCGTACGCGAAGGATGCCATTGCGGCGATCGTGCTCGACGGCGTGGCCGGGGGCGGACGCCCCCGCATCGACCTCGCCGGCGACAGGCCGCACTCGCCTGCGCCTGCGCTCGTGAGCACCGCGGTCGCACGCGTGCGGGAACAGACTGGCGATGCTCCAGCTCTTCCCTCGCTGCCGGCACAGCTCGCATCCCAGGCTCTCCCGTTCGCCGCGGGGGAGCAAGGCCGACTGCTCCGCAAGGGCATCGCGTCGCTCACTTTGACAACGCAGGAACGAGGCGATCCCGCAGTTCCGGTTGGTGATCCTTCAGGCCGGATCTCCGTCGAGCGGCTCGGACAGCTCGGCCGTGCGACTGAGGCGCTCGTGGGCTCGCTCGACGCGAACGTCGGCAGTCCTCTGCGCACACCGGACAGTCTCTTCTTCCATGGTCGGGTCGCCAGTGGTTGGGCGGCTCGGCTCACACTGATCCTCGCCGTCGTCCCATTCGCCCTCGGCACGTTCGATCTTCTCGTCCGCTCGCGACGGCGGCGACTGCCACTCAGACCTGCGCTTCGAGCACTTCGCTCGCGCATCCTCTTCTGGCTCTATGCCGGCATCCTCCTCTGGTTCGGGACGATGCTCGGTGTCTTCCCCGATTCCCCCGCACTTCCGCCTCCGCCGTACGCACACGAGATCACGAACCTCCCGCTTGCCGGTCTCGTCCTGCTCGGGGCGGCGCTCGTCGCAGGCTGGATCCTTGGACGGCGACGGCTCGTCGCCACGACCCCTGCCAGCGGAGAGGAGCGTCTCGCCGGATATGCCGTCGCGTTGACGTGGCTCGCGTTCGTTGCCCTCGGCGTCGCCCTCGCGAACCCGTACGCACTCCTCTTCGTCATCCCCTCGCTCTACGCCTGGCTCGCTCTCCCGCTCCAGAACGCGATCTGGGCGCGAGCCGCACTCTTCGCCACCGGACTCCTCGGCCCTCTCCTCATCCTCCTCGTACTCTCGGGAGAGCTCGGCCTCTCCCTCCCGCGCGGAGCGTTCTACGCAGTCGGACTCGCAACCACCGGCTACCTGCCGCTTCGAACTGTCGTCCTGACGCTCGCCTGGCTCGCTGGAGCGGCGCAGATCGCGGCGCTCGCGTTTGGCCGGTATGCACCGTACGCCGGAGGGAACGACCCTCCCACGCCCGGCCCTGTCCGACAGCTCGTCGAGCGCCGGCGACGGCCGCGGCCCTACGCAAGCGTCAAGTAGCGAACCGCTTCGCCGGCAGCGATCTCCCCCTCCCCACGCGGAACGTGCACGAGAGCGTCTGCCGATGCCGCTCGCACGATCATGTGCGACTCCTGCCCGCGAACGGGCTCGAGCCGGAGATGGCCGTTCGTCATCTGTTTGCGGGCTCGGACAAACTCGTCGCGCATCGCGTTGCGGCGCAGCGGTGTCGCCGCTTCGGCCCACTCCAAGACCGGGGCCGGCTCGGCGAGCCCCTGGAGAGCGAGGAGCGCGGGTCGCACGAAGAGCAGCGCTCCGACAAGCGAGGAGACGGGATTGCCCGGAAGTCCGAAGACGAGCGTCCGGCCGCGGACGCCGAAGGAGAGCGGCTTCCCAGGCTTCACCGCAACCCCCCAAAACACCTCCTCGACGCCGAGCTCGGCCTCGATCCGACGAACGAGATCGAGCGGGCCGACCGAGACCCCTCCCGACGTCACGAGGACGTCCGCGTCGAGGCCGTGGCGCAGTGCTTCGCGGTGCGCTTCCTCCTCGTCGGCGGCCACGGGGAGAAGGTTCATGACTGCTCCTGCGGGAGCGAGCGCAGCGGCGAGCATGGTCCGGTTCGACTCGTAGATCTCGCCCGCGGCGAGCAGCTCACCCGGCGGACGCAGTTCGCTGCCGGTGGCGAGAAGAGAGACCTGCGGTCGTCGCGTGCAGCGGAGTTCGGCGACGCCCGCAGCCCCCAGAGCGCCGATGTGGGTCGGTCCAAGCCGAACCGAAGCGCCGACGACAGTCTCACCCGCGCGTACGTCGCCACCCTGCAGACGAATGTGCGCGCCGGTGGAAGCACTTTCTGCGATCTCGACCTCGTCCCCACGCTCGGCCGCTTGCTCGATGGGTACGACCGCATCGGCTCCCTCCGGAACCGCGCCCCCCGTCGCAATACCGGCCGCCGTTCCCGCCCGCAGCGGTTCGGAAGCGGGCGTACCCGCAGCGATGCGGGAGACGACGGGCAACGTGCCGGGAGTGTCGGAAGCACGAACCGCAAAGCCGTCCATCGCAGAGCTCGCGAACGGCGGCAGGTCGACCCGGGCCAGCGCCGGCTCGGCGAGGACACGACCCGCAGCCTCCGCGAGTGGCACGTCCTCCGAGGCGAGCACCGACACGCGCGCCTGGATCCCCTCCCAGGCCTCTTCCAGAGACAGGAGCTCCGCCACGGCTAGTGGGTGCGGGCAGGGGTGGTCGTTCCCGACTTCGCCGGAGTCGTCTTCTCCGTGGTCGTCGTGGTGCTGGTGGTCGTCGTCGAGTACGAGCGGTGTGCATACGGGTCATAGGAGAGCGCGTAGCGTCCGCGAGTGAAGGGCTTCCACACCGGGTAGTTGTCGGGTTGCGGGAAGTCGTGATGCGGAACGCTGTCGAGCGCGGGCTGCATGAACAGCCGCCAGATCGTCGCCGGGAACGTCCCGCCGGCTACGGAGATCCCGTGGACGTCCTCCATCGGGATCTCGCCGCGCGTGTAGCCGACCCAGACGGTCGTCGCGAGATCGGGCGTGTAGCCGGCGAACCAGGCGTCCTCGTGCTTCTCGTTCGTCCCCGTCTTCCCGGCAGCGGGCCGATCGATGCGCGCCCCGACGCCCGTGCCGTACTGGATGTTCTGCTCGAGGATGCTGGTGACCACGGCCGCAACGCCCTCGGAGATCGCCCGTGTCCGCTTCGGCTTTCCCCAGCCGGCCTGCGTGTCCACCTTCCCGTTCGGGAGCACGACCTTGCGAATGGCCATCGGTTCGGCGTAGACGCCACCGGAGGCAAGCGTTGCGTAGCCGGATGCGAGATCGAGCGGCGACACGGCCACCGAGCCGAGCCCCATCGACGGGACGTACTGCCCGTTCACCTGCAGCGGCGAGCGAACGCCCATGCGACGCGCGACCTGCGCGATCCGCTCGGGACCGACGTCCAGCGTGAGCTGCGCGTAGACCGAGTTGTCCGAGTGAATCGTCGCCGTCCGGATCGACGTCCACCCGGTGTAGGTGTTGTCGTAGGTGTGCACGCACCACCAGCTTCCGTCTTCGCAGTTGCCGACGGGCGACGGGCGATACGTGAAGGGTGCCGAGACGTAGTACGTCGAGTCGGGGTTGATCCCATCCTCGATCGCCGTCGTGAGCACGAATGTCTTGAAGGTCGAGCCGGGCTGACGACGCGCTTGCGAGAGGAGGTTGAACTCGTTCTTCGGACGGTTGGGAATGACCGCGGTCATCGCCCGGATCGCGCCCGTGCGCGGACTGATCGAGATAACCGCTGCTGCGGGATCGGTCGGCAGGTTGAGCGTCTGCTTGATCGCCTGCTCCGCCAGGCGCTGATACCGCGGCTTGATCGTGGTGTACACGCGCAGCCCGCCCGAGCGGACCTGTGCGGCACCGTACTTCTCGATCAGCTTGTCGCGCACGTAGCCGAAGAAGTACGGCTCGCGGATCTCGTTGTAGAGCTCCCCGCGATGCAGCCGGAGCCGCGCCGCCGTCGCCTTCCGGTACTGCCTGGGGGTGATCACGCCGGTCTGCAGCATCGCGGTGAGCACCTCGTTCCGGCGCACGAGCACCGGGCCTGGCGCCGTGAATGGGTCGTACAGCGACGGCGCCTGCGTGAGCCCGGCGAGCAGCGCCGCCTGGCTCAGCGTCAGGTCGCGGGCCGACTCCGAGAAGTACGTTCGGGACGCCGCCTCGATCCCGTATGCGTGGTTCCCGTAGTACACCTGGTTCAGGTAGGTCGTCAGGATGCGCTGCTTCGACCAGGCACGATCGAGCTTCGTCGCGAGGCACGCTTCCTTGAGCTTCCGCTGCACCGTGCGCTCGTTCGAGATGTAGAGGTTGCGCACGAGCTGCTGGGTGATTGTCGAGCCCCCTTCGACCACGCGGCGCGCCTTGAGGTCGGCGACGGCCGCCCGCGCGATGCCCTCCGGGTCGATGCCTCCATGCTCGTAGAAGCGGCGGTCTTCGATCGCGACCGTCGCCTTCCGGATCCAGGGCGACATTGCGTTCGCCTTGACCTCCTGTCGGTTCCGCTCCGCCGGGATCGAGCCGAGCAGCGACCCGTTCGCCGCGTAGACGAACGAGTTCTGGCCGATCCGCACTTCGTGCAGCGAGCTCAGGTTGCAGGAGGAGCCGTACGCGAAGACCGCCGCGCCGCCCCCGATCACGGCCAGCACCGAGAGGCCTGCGATCGCTGCGAGCCCGACGAGAAGCGCGCTGCGACGGCGGCGTCTGCGTGCGGCACGCTGTCTGCGATGTCGAGCGAGGAGGAGCTCAGGCTCGATGGGCGCGTGCCGCGGCCTTGGACTCATGACTGGATGCTAGTTCGCAGAAGTCGCACGGCACCAGATTCGGCGCAGGCGCTCGGCCTCCTCAGCGCGCCGTGCTGGAATGGCGCGAGATGATCGCGGAGCCCACACAGACACGGGCCTATCCGGCGCGTCTCGCGGGCTGGCTCGTGTTCGCGTGTGCGTTCGCCGCGCTGGGGTATTCGGTGCGCTTCAGCGGCGGCGAGGAGCCGAAGGACGCGGCCTACAAGTACTCGTCCTCGATCGGCGCACTCGTCCAGTACGGACTCATCCTGGGCATCCTCCTCTTGATTGCCATCGGCTTGCCCAAGCGTGAGATGTTCGCGCTGCGACGGCCACACTCCTGGCCGCGTGCCCTTGGATACACAGGGTTGGCGCTCCTCGCGATCTGGGGAGCGGCGGCGGCGCTTTCCCCCGTGCTCCGCGGCGGCACTCACGAGCAGGGGCTCGTCCCGAACAAATGGGAACCGCAGCACGCCGGCGCCTTTCTTGCCTTCTTCCTCGCGGTGACGGTCCTCGCCCCTGTCGTCGAGGAGCTCACCTACCGCGGCCTCGGATTCACCTTGCTCTTTCCGTGCGGCAGATGGACGGCGATCCTCACCACTGGCGTCCTCTTCGGGCTCGCGCATGGGCTCTTGATCGCCCTCCCCGTGCTCGTGATCTTCGGGATCGCGGTCGCCTGGGTACGGGACCGGACGGACAGCGTCTACCCAGGGATGCTCCTACACGGCACGTTCAACGGCGTTGCGCTCCTCGCCTCCGTGCTCGTGGCGCACTAGCGGGGTCGGGCTACTCGTCCTCTTCCTCTTCGCCGAGCTCCTCTTCCTCCTCGAGGCTCGACGCGAACTCCTCGGCGGTCACGTTCTCGAGAAAGCGCCTGAACTCGGCGGGATCGAGGTCGGCCAGGCTCGAGGCAGTCACGAGTCCCGGTTGAACTTCCTCGTCCGCCTGGAACTCGATGCCCGACTCTTCGATGACGTCCTCGGAGGCGAAGATCTTCGCATCGCAGCGGACGGCAAGAGCAATCGCATCCGAGGGCCGGGAGTCGATCTCGAGCTCGCGACCGTCTTGCACGATCATGATCCGCGCGTAGAAGGTGTTGTCGCGGAGCTCGGTCACCTCGACTCGCACGATCTCGGCCTGGAGCTCGGCGATGATGTCGCTCAGCAGGTCATGCGTCATCGGTCGCGGTGGTGTTGCGCCCTGCAGCTTCGTCAGGATCGCAGCGGCCTCGGGGTGGCCGATCCAGATCGGGAGGAAGCGGTCTTCGTCCGCCGCCTTCAGAAGAACGATCGGCTGCTTGCCGATCGGCTCGAAGCTGACGCCGTAGAGAGTCATCTCCTGCATGCCGGGCCCTCGATCATCTTAGACGCGGGCCGTCGGGTACAGTTGCCCAGGCTCCGGGCGATTAGCTCAGTCGGTTAGAGCGCCGCTCTGATAAGGCGGAGGTCCGTGGTTCGAGTCCACGATCGCCCACCTCTCGGAACGAATCAGCTGGCTACGGCTTCGAGCGCCTCGGTCAGCTCGGCGAGCTTCGTCTCGTCCTCGAAGGTGATGTGTAGCGCGCGATCCTTCACCTTGGCCGGGAACCCCGTCACTCTCTCCGCCGCGGTAGTCGCACGGTCCACGAGGGCCGGGTCGAAGAGACGCGCGCGGCGCGGACGCCGGCGCGCGCCTCCGGCCTGCGCAGCTCGCTCCGTGCTCCGGACGGTCATGCCCTCCTTCACGATCCGGCGAGCGAGCAGCTTCCGGGCTTCGTCGTCCGGGAGCGAGAGCACAGCGCGAGCGTGTCCCTCGGAGAGGTCGCCGCGGGCGAGCATCCAGAGGACTTCCTCGGGCAGCTCGAGCAGCCGGAGCCGGTTCGAGACCGAAGCCTTCGAGCGGCCGACGCGCTCGGAGACGTCGGCGAGAGAAAGCTCGAACTCGTCGACGAGGGAGGCATAGGCGCGCGCCTCCTCGACGGCGGAGAGCTGCTCGCGGGCGACGTTCTCGACCAGGCCGAGCAGGAGCGACTCGCGGTCACCGACGCGCTTCACGATCGCGGGAAGCGTTGCGGAGCCGGCTGTGCGGGCCGCCCGCCAACGCCGCTCGCCCGCGATCAGCTCGTAGCCGCCCTCCAGCAGCGGGCGAACGACGATCGGCTGGAGGACACCCTGCAGCTTGATCGACGCCGCGAGTCCCGCCGCCGCCTCGGGCTCGAAGCGCTTCCGTGGTTGCCGCGGGTTGGGCTGGATCGAGTCCACGGGGAGATGTACGAGCTCGGGTTGGGCACCCTCGCCCAGCAAGACCTCGAGCCCGCGGCCGAGTCCGCGTCGCTCCTTAGGAACGCTCGACAAGCTCCATCGCCACCTTCCAGTAGGCCTGCGCGCCGGCGGAGCGGCTGTCGTAGGCAATCGCCGGGAGCCCGTGGCTCGGCGCTTCCGCGAGGCGCACCGAGCGGGGCACGGTCGTCGAGAACACGAGTCCGCCGAAATGACGCCGGAGCTCGTGCTCGACGTCGGCGGAGAGACGGGTTCGCCCGTCCGCCATCGTCAGAAGGATTCCCACAACCTCGAGCTCCGGGTTCAGCCTGGCCTTGACCAGGTTCACGGTCCGGAGCAGCTGAGAAAGCCCCTCGAGCGCGTAGTACTCGGCCTGCACGGGGACGATCGCACGGCTGGCGGCGGCGAGCGCATTCACCGTCAGCGGGCCGAACGAGGGCGGACAGTCGAGGAACACGAACGAGTACGGCTCGAGCCCGTGCTCGAGGGCGTCCGCGAGGTAGCGCTCCCCGCCTTCGCGCTTGGAGAGATCAACCGCAGCGGCCGCGAGGTCGCTCTTCGCCGCGACCAGGTCGAGGTTGGCAAAGCCGGTCGGCTTCACGACGGTCTGGAGCGCGATGCCGTCGAGCAGGTCGTGAGTCGAGACGCCGTTCGGCCGCACCCCGAGGCCCGAGCTCGCGTTCGCCTGCGGGTCGAGATCGATGAGCAGGACACGTTCGCCCGCCTCGGCGAGGCACGCGCCGACGTTCACCGCGGTCGTCGTCTTCCCGACGCCGCCTTTCTGGTTCGCGACCGCGTAGACCCTTGTCTTGCGCAACCCTGAGGCGGGCACCTCCACAGTCTCACGGCGCCGCCGGACAAACCGGTTTGTCAACCGAGAGGTCGCTTGCGTGCCATTCCGGGACGACGAGGAAAGCCGGCCGGAGTCGGGCCGATCTTGCGTAGAACGAGCAGTCCGCGGTCGTCGTTCTCGAGCTCGCCGGCGAGGAGTGCGGCCACGTGGCCGATCTTTCGGCGGTCGGCAGACTCGCCGCACCAGAGGAGCACGGCTCCACCCTCGCGGACAAGGGGCAGCGTCAGCTCGACCGCTACCGGCGGCCGGGCGAGCGCCTTCGCGAGAGCCACGCCGTACTCGTCGGGCGGCTGTTCCTCCGCCCGCCCCCACACGACCTCGGCGTTGTCGAGCTCGCCCACAAACGGGCGGAGGAAGTCGCACTTGCGCCGCTCGGCGTCGAGCAAGACGAAGCGCTTCCCGGATATCGCGACAGCCAGCGGGAGACCGGGTGAGCCTGTCCCGGAGCCGACGTCGACGACGGGTCCATGCTCTTTCGCGACGTAGTGCTCCGCACGGAGGGCATCCTCGAGGAGAAATCCTCTCGCCGTGTGCGGATCGCGGATCGCGGTGATCCCCGGGGTCTCGAACGTCGCGGCGAGCCAGCGCTCGAGGAGGTCGTCCTCAGACCGCAACGTGGCTGGGAACGACCACCACGAAGCGGTTCGGCTCCTTGCCCTCGCTCTGCGTCTCCACCTCGGGATCGTCCTTCAGCGCCTCGTGCACGATCTTGCGCTCGACGGCGGTCATCGGGTCGAGCTCGACCGGACGCCCGGTTGCGGCAGCGCGCCGTGCCGACCGGTGCGCCACCGTCGCGAGTGTCGCCGCTCGACGCGCGCGGTAGCCCGCAGCGTCCACCACGATCTCGTGCTCGCTGCCCCGCGCCCGGGCAACCGCGTTCGCCAGATACTGAATCGCGTCGATCGTCTGCCCGTGCTTCCCGATCACCAGGCCGAGGTCGGCGCCGGAGCACGTGACCGTGACGGAGCTCTCGTCCTCGGTTACCCCGGCGGAGACATCGGCGCCGAGCGTCGCGGTGATCCTCGTCACGAACTCGCGCGCCCACGTAGCGGCGTCGCTTTCGACGCTCGCGCTCGCGGGCTGACCCGAGGCGTGAGCAGCGACGCGCGCCGGGGTATAGCCGACGCCGAGCAGGCCGCGCTCCCCTTCGGAGAGCACCTCGAAGCGAACGCTCGTCCGATCGAGGCCGGGAACGAGGCGCTCGAGCTCTCGCACCGCAGCCCATTTCGCCTCGCCGACCGTTTCGCCGGTCGTCTCCACCCGCACGTCCTCCGTCTGCTTGCTCATCGCCGCGGCCTCCCGCCGCCTCGCCGTTTCTTCACTCGGCGCGGCGCAGCCGTTCGCACCGGGCGCGAGCTCGAGGACGGGCTCGACTGCTCGTTCGTCGTCACCGTCTCCTTGGGGGGCGTCCGGCTCGTCCGCTTGGGCGGCGGCGCCGGACGTGGGATGAGCTTCCGCGAGACGAGGCCCTGACCCGTCGTCCAGAGGTTCGTCGTCACCCAGTAGATCATGAGCCCGGTCGGGAAACGAAGCCAGACCGGGACGAAGACGACTGGGAGCACCATGATCATCAGACGCTGCGCGTTCGACTGCATCTGCGTCGACATGAAGTAGGACGAGGTCAGCTGGCTGACCACGTAGATGACGAGCAGCAGCGGCCCCCAGCCGACAGCCGTATGCGCGGTGATGTCCACGAGGTGGAGCCAGGTCACCGACGACCCTGGGTCGTGGTCCTGGAAATTGAAGTGGCGAAGCGTGTAGTAGAGCGAGATGAAGATCGGTATCTGGAAGACGAACGGCAGGCACGACGCGTAGGGATTGATCTTGTTCTCGCGGTAGAACTTCATCAGCTCTTCCTGCTGACGCTGGCGGTCGTGCTTCCACTGCTGCTGGATTCGCTTCATCTCCGGCGCGTGCAGCTGCAGGCTCTGCATCGAGTGGATCTGTCGGACCGCGACCGGGACGAGCAGGATGCGTACGATCACGGTCAGCGCCACGATCGACCACGCCCAGGAGAGCCCGGCCGTCCCGTGCAGCCACACGAGGATGTGCGTCATGACGTTCTCGAGCGGCGTGAAGATGCCGGCGACGATCACGTCTTCACTCCACGAGAGCGGTGGAAGAGCGGGAAGAGGGTCTGGTCGTGCGCGTAGTCAACGCCGCCGTGACTCCAGGGATTGCACCGCAGCAGGCGCCAGCTCATGAGGACGGTCCCTCGCACGAGCCCGAACTCTCCGAAAGCGTCGAGCGCGTACTGCGAACAGCTCGGGTGGTACTTGCACGTCCCGCGCGGGACGAGCAGGCCGAGCGTCGAGCGCCAGAGATAGACGAAGCCGATGCCCAGGTACTTCACGCGGGCACCTTCGCGAGCGCCTCGCTGATCTCGGCGGTCAGCCAGTCGTGGCCGCGAGTCGCTGCCGGCTCGGCGAGGCCCGGTCGCGCGACGAGGACGTAGTCCGTGCCGGGAGGGACGTCGGCCAGAACCTCCCGCCACGCCTCGCGGAGAACGCGCTTCACACGATTGCGGACCACCGCCGATCCGACGCCACGCGGAACCGCGAGCCCGAGCCTGGGCTCTCTGTCCTCGGCCTCCTCGCGGCGGAACCAGTGCAGCGTCAGATAGCGAGTCGAGACCGACGACCCTTGGCGATAGACGGTGTCGAAGTCCCGCGAACGTGAGAGCCGATGCCGGCGTTGCACGAGCCGCTTCGCTCAGGCAGAGAGACGCTTGCGCCCTCTGGCGCGCCGGCGCTTCAGGATTGCTCGGCCCCCGCGAGTCGCCATTCTCGCTCGGAACCCATGCCGACGCTTGCGACGGCGCACGTTCGGTTGATAGGTGCGTTTCACGTCCTGCTCCCGAAGAAAGCGGCCCCGGCGGGGCCGAGCGCGCAGTATAGACCAGGACTCTCGGTAACAGTTTTCCACACCCGCCGCCTCAAGCGGCTCGATCGAAAGCGCTGCTCAACGGGGCGGACTGTTGTCTCAACTGCGAACCGAAGGCCACCCTTCCACACCTGTGGATTAGCCTGTGGAATCGGGGAAAGCCCTGCAAATCGCCGTATTTTTCTTCCACAGGCGGGCACCCCGGAGCCGTTGAGACGCCGCGCAGACGTTGCTATGCTCGCCCTTCCCTTTGAGCGACGAGCCTGCACGAGCGGTGTCGACTGAGTGAACCAACAACGGGTGGAGCGGCTGACCGAACCAACAGCTGACGGTCTCTGGAATGCCATCGCCGGGCGCCTTCGGGAGACGATCAGCGAGACGACCTACGACACGTGGTTCTCGCACGCCGAGCCAAAGTCGCTCGTGAACGGCCGGCTCGAGGTTGCAGTACCGAACGACTTCACCCGCGACTGGATCGAGGGCCATTTTCGCGGCTTCGTCGCCGGCGCGGCGCGCGAGAGCTCCGGAGAGGACGTCTCCGTCTTCTTCACCGTGCCGGAGCGCGTTCGCTCCGCGAGTCCGCCCTTGGAAAGGCGAGGGCCAGATCACGCGCAGGCGAGGACCTCGGCCGAGCTCCACGTACGGGATACACCAGAGGTCGAGCTCAATCCGAAGTACACCTTCGACCTCTTCGTGATCGGCTCCTCGAACCGCTTCGCGCATGCGGCTGCGCTGGCGGTCGCAGAAGCCCCCGCGCAGGCATACAACCCACTCTTCATCTACGGCGGGACGGGGCTCGGCAAGACCCACCTCCTGCAGGCGATCGGGCACTACGTGCGGCAGCACTCCCGCCGCCTCACCATGCGCTACGTCACGAGCGAGACGTTCATGAACGACTTCATCGACTCGCTCAGAGACAAGCGGATCGAAGGCTTCAAGCGTCGGTACCGCAACTTCGACGTCCTCCTCGTCGACGACATCCAGTTCTTCGAGGGGAAGGAGCGCATCCAGGAGGAGTTCTTCCACACCTTCAACTCGCTGTACGAGGGTGGCGCGCAGATCATCATCTCGTCGGACCGTCCCCCGCGGGAGATCGCGACCCTCGAGGAGCGACTGCGCTCGCGGTTCGAATGGGGTCTGCTCACGGACATCCAGCCCCCGGATCTCGAGACGCGCATCGCGATCCTGCGCAAGAAGGTGAACACAGAGCAGATCGCGATCACGGATCCCGACGTCCTGACCTTCATCGCCGGGCGCGTCTCCTCGAACATCCGCGAGCTCGAAGGGGCGCTCACACGCGTCGTCGCCTTCTCCTCGCTGACCGACCGGCCGATGACGGTCGACCTCGCCGAGCACGTGCTGAAGGACGTGTTCCCGCAAGGAGACGCAGCTCCCGAAGTGACCATCCCCCGCATCCAGGAAGCCGTCTCCCAGCGTTTCGGGGTCACGCTCGAGGAACTCGTCAGCCCGCGGCGGTCACAGGCCGTTGCGTATCCGCGCCAGGTAGCGATGTACCTCTCCCGCGAGCTCACCGACTCGTCGCTTCCGAAGATCGGACGCGAGTTCGGCGGACGCGACCACACCACCGTGATTCACGCGACCTCGAAGATCACGCGCCTCATCCGCGAGGATCGGTCTGTGTACAACCTCGTGCAAGAACTCACCGCGCGCATCAAGCAGGCCCGTTAGAGGTGGGGATTCCCGGGACTCCCGGCTCGGATGCTGTGGACACTGTTGAGGGAGATGCAGGTGGCTATCCACACGCGATCTCCCCGCACATCGGGCAAACTGCCCCTGTCTTCCACGTGATGCACACTCCTAGAACTACTACGAGTCTTTTTATCTCTCTTACTCAGTGAACACAGACCTCGCCACCGCCTCCGAGCTCCGCGTTGGTTGTCGCCGAGACGACCTCGCCACCGCGCTCGGCGTCGTCGCGCGTGCGCTCTCGAGCCGAAGTGCCGTCCAGGTGCTCACGGGCGTCCACGTACGTGGAGAGGAAGGCAAGCTCACGCTCTCCGCGACGGACATGGAGGTCTCCTTGCGAGCTGGCGTGGCGGGTGAGATCACCGGGGACGGCGCTGTCGTCGTTCCCGGCAGACTCCTCGCCGATCTCATTCGACTCCTTCCCGACGAGTCCGTGCAGCTCGCCTTCAACGAGGGAGACGGCGTGTTGGAGATCACCTCGGGGAGCTACGCGTCGAAGGTGAACGTGTTCAGCGCGGAGGACTTTCCGCGGCTGCCGTCGCTCGACGTCGCACTGCACACGATCGATGCGGGAGCTCTCCTCGGGACGATCGAGAAGGTTGCGCGGGCTGCCTCGCGTGACGAGTCGCGCCCAGTCCTCACCGGCATCCTCGTGCGCTTCGAAGCCGACAAGCTGACGATGGCAGCGACCGACTCATACCGGCTCTCGGTCAAGGAGACCGCACTCGGGGAGTCCGGACCTGAGCTCGACGCGATCATCCCGGCGCGTGCCCTGCAGGAGCTTTCACGTCTCGCTGCAGGAGCCGAGACGGTGAGTCTGGGTGTGCACGAGAACCACGTGATCTTCGGAGTCGGAGACATCTGGCTAACGAGCCGTCGCATCGACGGCCAGTTCCCGAACTACAACCAGCTGCTTCCCGAGAGCTTCGAAGTCGAGGTCGTGACGCCGAAGGCACCGCTTCTGGAGGTCGTGCGGCGCGCGTCGGTCATGGCCCAACGGAACTCTCCGCTCCGACTGCGCTTCGCGGAGGGCGAGCTCTCGATCTCCGCTCAGACACAGGACGTCGGCGAAGCGCGCGAGTCTCTCGAGGTGGAGTATGCGGGCGAGCCGCTGGAGATCGGCTTCAACCCGGACTTCCTGCGGGACGGCATCGAGGCGGTGTCGGGCGACACAGTCCAGCTCCGGCTCATCAACCCTCTCCGCCCAGGTCTCATCTCGGCCCCGGACGAAAGCTTCTGGTACCTGATCATGCCGATCAGGCTCGCCGGGTAGTCGGCCGCGAGCCGGCTGGTGCGCTGATCGTTCGCGAAGTCACGCTCCGCGACTTCCGCTCGTACGTCCGGCTCGACCTTGCGCTCGAGGACGGAGTGGTGCTGGTCTCCGGGGCGAACGGTGCGGGCAAGACGAACCTGCTCGAGGCGCTCCACGTCGGAACGCAGGGATTCTCGCCCCGAGCGCGTAGCGACGCTCAGATCGTGCGCTTCGGCAGCGAGAGCGCACGCGTTCAGATCGCCGGTTCCCGCGCTGGAGCACCGCTTGCGGCAGACGTCCGCCTGCACGCCGCCGGCTCTCGCCGCGCGAGCCTCAACGGGAGCACGCTGCGCTCGCCGGAGCAGCTCCGCCATGAGCTGCAGACGCTCGTCTTCACGCCCGATCGACTGGCGGTGGTGAAGGGCGGCCCCGCGGCGCGGCGCGCGTACCTGGACCGGAGCGTCGGACGTCTCTTCCCGACGCGCGCGCCGCTCGGGGTCGAATATGCGGCTGCGATCGCCCAGCGGAACGCAGCTCTCCGGCGAGCACAGGCTGGGAGCTCATCACGGGACGCGATCGTCCCGTGGACGGAGGCCGCTGCGGAGCTCGGGGCAGCGCTGGTCGCTGCGCGCCGCGAGGCGCTCGAGCTGCTCTCGGCTCCTTTCGCCGAGTGCACGACGGCCCTCGGCCTCGCGGGAGCAACGCTGGCGTACGACGGGGAGCCTGCATCCGTCGCTGAGCTCGAGGCGAGGCTCGAGCAGGACCTCGAGCGCGGTACGACGGGTCTCGGCCCGCACCTGCACGACGTCGGGATCGAGGCAGACGGGCGCGAGCTTCGTAACTACGGTTCCCAGGGGGAGCAACGCATTGCGGTGCTCGGGCTCGTCCTCGGAGAGGCGCGCACCCTGGCGGAGAGGACGGGGGCAGCTCCGCTCGTGCTTCTCGACGACGTGCTCTCGGAGCTCGACGAGGATCGACGTCGCGCCCTCGCGCAGCTGATCTCGGGAGAAGGTCAGACCATCGTGACGACGACCTCTGCGGCCGCCTTTCCGTTCGAACCCGGGCAGTCGCTGGTGGTGAAACCGGGAGAGGTCCGGACGGCGTGATGGAGCGGCTCGGCGACGAGGTAGAGCGCACCCTCGCCCGCAGTGGCGGGGAGGAGACGCTCCTGCTCTCCCGGATCACAGCCATATGGCCCGACGCGGTCGGCGAGGCCGTGGCGAGGCAGGCGTGGCCGCTTCGGCTGGGCCGCGATGGCACGCTGCACGTCGCGACTGCGTCCGCGACCTGGGCATTCGAGCTCGACCGGCTCTCCCCGCAAGTGCAGGAGCGGCTGGCCGCGCTTCTAGGAGACGCCGCTCCGAGCGCGTTGCGTTTTCGCGTGGGACCCATCCCCGAGTCGGGGCGGCCCCCGGAGCCCGCTCGGCCGTCCTCTTCGCCGACCTCTGAGCCCTCCCCAGAGGCGGCTGCCGAGGCCGATTCTGCGGCCGCCGAGATCGACGATCCGGAGCTGCGGGACCTCGCTCGTAGAGCCGCTTTGGCGAGTCTCGAGAAGGCCCGGTCCGGCCGCACTTTCTGATACACTTGTCCAAGCCCGCAAAAGGCTTATTTGCAGGGCTTTTTTAATGGCTGAAGCAGCGTATACCGCTAAAGACATCACTGTTTTGGAGGGCCTCGAGCCCGTCCGTCTGCGCCCCGGGATGTACATCGGGTCGACGGGTTCTCGGGGCCTTCACCATCTCGTCTACGAGGTCGTCGACAACGCCGTCGACGAGGCCCTCGCAGGCCGCAACGATCTGGTCGAGGTGACCATCCATCCAGACAACTCGGTCACCGTACGCGACGAAGGCGCGGGCATCCCGGTGGACGTCATTCCGGAGCAGGGACTGCCTGCGCTGACGGTCGTCCTGACGAAGCTGCATGCCGGCGGGAAGTTCGGCGGCGAGGGGTACAAGGTCTCGGGCGGCCTCCACGGCGTTGGTGTCTCGGTGGTCAACGCTCTCTCCGAATGGCTCATCGCCGAGGTGCGCCGTGACGGCAAGACCTATCGCCAGGAGTTCGCTCGCGGCGAGCCGGCGAGCCCCATGAAGCCGGTCGGCCCGACGAAGGAGACCGGCACGACGATCAGCTTCATGCCCGATCACGAGATCTTCGAGGACGTCGACTGGCAGGACGACGTGCTCATCCAGCGTCTGCGGGAGACGGCGTTTCTGACCAAGGGTCTGCGGATCGTCTTCACGGACGAGCGCGCCGGTGGGAAGACGAGCGAGTTCCACTACGAGGGCGGGATCAGGGATTTCGTCGCCCACGTGAACGAGACCAAGGACCCGGTCCACAAGCACGTCGTCTACTTCG
>Ga0066388_100000734_pt1 | contig 16589 bp, 15 predicted proteins | sample PanSoiMetaGPlot6_FD_64539 | JGI IMG/M metagenome (GOLD analysis project Ga0066388, IMG submission 64539) | Tropical forest soil microbial communities from Panama analyzed to predict greenhouse gas emissions - Panama Soil - Plot 6 (Hybrid Assembly) | ecosystem: Environmental > Terrestrial >... | reverse complement strand
GCCGATCGCGAGGGCCAGGTCGTGATCAGCGTCGCGGACGAGGCCGACATCCCGCCGCGCGCGGCCGCGATCTTCGACGTGCGCGGCGGTAGCGTGACGCGTCGCGAGGAGACCGCCTGATGCCGCACTCGAAGGGGTTCGGTCGGAGGAAGGACCCACGGACGCGTGACCTCGTGCAGATCGGCGCCGTCGTCGACGCGTTGATGGAAGAGGACGTCTTCAGTCGCGGCATGCCGATCGCGACGCTGGCCCGGCGTTGGCCCGAACTCGTGGGGGAGCGGCTCGCACGCGCCACCCAGCCGGCCTCGTTGGACGGCGGCGTCTTGCTCGTCCGGGCCTCCGACGGTCCCTGGGGTGCGCAGGCTCGATACCTCGCGGACGAGATACGCGAGCGGGCAGATCTGGCCCTCGGAACGGGCTCCGTCAAGAGCGTCCGGGTGGTGGTCGGCGACGGCCCGGCGTGGAGTGAAAACCGCAGCTCAGAGCGGTGATTTCGACCCTTCAGATACGGTCGAACGGACCCCGGTCAGGTAAACTGAACGCGTTCGTGCGACACCCCGCCGCACGCCCCTCGCAACGCCCGCGTTGGGTGTCGCGCGGCCCCGATCGGAGGACGTTTGGCAACCGCACCGAAGACCACCACTCGTAAGCGAACCACCTCGCGATCCGACTACGACTCCAGCAGCATCCAGGTCCTCGAAGGGCTGGAACCGGTCCGGAAACGGCCGGGGATGTACATCGGGACCACCAGCTCACGAGGCCTCCACCATCTCGTCTACGAGGTCGTCGACAACGCGATCGATGAAGCGATGGCCGGTCGCTGCGACCGCATCGTCGTGACGCTCCACACCGACGGCTCAGCGAGCATCCTGGACAACGGCGGGGGGATCCCCGTCAAGCCGATCCCGGGCCGTCGTGACCGACGCCCGGCGCTCGAGGTCGTCCTCACGGTGCTGCACGCCGGCGGCAAGTTCGGCGGCGACGGGTACAAGATCTCCGGTGGTTTGCACGGCGTCGGCGTGTCGGTCGTGAACGCCCTGTCGGCCAAGCTCGAGGCGCAGGTGCAGCGCGAGGGCGCCACGTACACCATGGCATTCAGCCGCGGCAAGGTCACCAAGAAGCTCTCCAAGGGGAAGGCCACGACCAAGACGGGCACGCTGATCCGGTTCTGGCCCGACCCCGAGATCTTCACCGAAGGCCTCGAGTTCGAGCCCAAGATCCTCGCCGAGCGGCTCAAGGAGCTCGCGTTCCTCAACAAGGGCGTCGAGATCCAGCTCGTCGACGAGCGGATCAAGAGCAAAGAGGTCTTCAAGGCCACCGGCGGGCTCGTGGACTTCGTGAAGTACCTCGCCGAGGGACGGGAGCCGCTGCACCGCGTCGTGTACTTCGAGGCGAAGGAGGCCGACGGCAACGCCGAGGTCGAGATCGCCCTTCAGTGGAACAACTCCTACGCCGAGTCGTTCCACTCGTTCGCCAACACGATCAACACCCATGAGGGCGGGATGCACGAGGAAGGCCTGAAGAAGGCGCTCACGAACGTGCTGAACCGGTACGCGCGCAACAAGGGCCTCCTCAAGGAGAAGGAGGAGAACCTGATCGGGGAGGACGTCCGCGAGGGGCTGATCGCGATCGTGTCGGTGAAGCTCCGGGACCCTCAGTTCGAAGGGCAGACCAAGACCAAGCTCGGCAACGCGTTCATCCGGTCGTTCGTGGAGACGACCGTGAACGCCCGGTTCGCCGAGTGGCTCGAGGAGCACCCCGGCGACGGCAAGCGGATCGTGAACAAGGGATCGTCCGCCGCCAAGGCGCGGCTGGCCGCGAAGCAAGCGCGCGACCTCACGCGACGCAAGTCGTTCCTGGACGGCGGCTCGCTCCCGGGGAAGCTCGCGGACTGCCAGCTGAACGACCCGGCCGCGTGTGAGCTCTACATCGTCGAGGGCGATTCGGCCGGCGGCTCCGCCAAGAACGCCCGGAACCCCGCGACCCAAGCCATCCTTCCCATCCGGGGCAAGATCCTGAACGTCGAGAAGGCCCGGCTCCACAAGACCCTCGAGAACCTGGAGATCCAGGCGCTGATCACGGCGATCGGGACCGGCATCGGAGACGAGTTCGACATCTCGAAGGCCCGCTACCACCGGATCGTGATCATGGCCGACGCCGACGTCGACGGGGCGCACATCCGCACGCTGCTGCTGACGTTCTTCTTCCGGAACATGCGCGAGCTGATCGATGCGGGCTTCGTGTACCTCGCGCAGCCGCCGCTCTACCTCGTGACCGTCGACCGCAAGCCGCACTACTTCTACACGGAGCGGGAGTGGGATGCGTTCCGCAGTCAGGACGGGAACGCCAAACGGAACCTGGAGCCGCAGCGGTTCAAGGGGCTCGCCGAGATGGACGCATCCCAGCTCTGGGACACGACGATGGATCCCGAACAGCGCACGCTGCTCCAGGTCACCCTGGAGGACGCGGCAACGGCGGATCGCCTGTTCACCGTGCTGATGGGCGAGGACGTGCCGTCGCGCAAGGAATACATCGAGACGAACGCGGAGTACGTCCAGAACCTGGACGTCTGAGCCGAGGAGCACGATGTCGCAGAACCTGTTCGCGGGGCGGATCGAACCCGTCCAGCTCGAAGAGGAGATCCAGCGCTCCTACCTCGACTACGCGATGTCGGTCATCGTCGGGCGAGCGCTGCCCGACGTTCGCGACGGGCTCAAGCCGGTGCATCGGCGGATCCTGTGGTCGATGTACGAGTCGGGTATGCGACCCGACCGGCCCTACCGGAAGTCGGCGAACGCGGTCGGGGAGGTCGTGGCTCGCTACCACCCGCACAGCCTGGACGCGGTCTACGACGCCCTCGTCCGCATGGCCCAAGACTTCTCGCTCCGGTACCCGTTGATCGACCCGCACGGGAACTTCGGTTCGGTCGACGGCGACCCGGCCGGCGCGATGCGGTACACGGAGGCACGGCTCGGTCCCTTCGCGATGGAGATGCTGCGTGACATCGACGCGGAGACCGTCGATCTGGTGCCGAACTACGACGGTGAGCGACAGCAGCCGGTCGTCCTCCCGACCCGCTTCCCCAACCTGTTGGTCAACGGGTCGGGGGGGATCGCCGTCGGGATGGCCACGAACATCCCGCCGCACAACCTCGGCGAGGTCATCGACGCCGCCGTCCACTTCATCGACAACCCCGAGGCGACGGCGAAGGACCTCATGAAGTTCGTGAAGGGGCCCGACTTCCCGACCGGCGCCGTGATCATGGGGCGGGACGGGATCAGGGACGCCTACGAGACGGGCCGAGGCTCGATCAAGGTCCGTGCCGTCTGCTCGATCGAAGAGGGGAGCGCCGGCCGCGCGCGGATCGTGGTCACCGAGCTCCCGTACCAGGTGAACAAGGCGCGCCTGGCCGAGAAGATCGCCGATCTGGTGCGGACGGGACGCGTGCGGGAGATCGCCGACGTCCAGGACCACTCCAGCGGGCGCGAGGGCATGCGTCTGGTCATCGATCTCAAGCGGAACGCCAACCCCCAGGTCGTGCTGAACCAGCTCTACAAGCACACCCAGCTCCAGGACAACTTCGGCGTGATCATGCTCGCGCTGGTCGACGGGGTGCAGCCGCGGACGCTCAACCTCGCGGAGATGATCGGGTACTACGTCGACCACCAGGTCGACGTCGTGACGCGCCGGACGCGCTACGACAAGCGGAAAGCCGAAGAGCGCGATCACATCGTCCAGGGCCTGCTGATCGCCCTGGATCATCTCGACGAGGTCATCCGGATCATCCGGGCCTCGCAGGACTCCGACGAGGCCCGGACGAAGCTGATGCGGAAGTTCAAGCTCAGCGAGATCCAGACCAACCACATCCTGGACATGCCGCTGCGCCGGCTGACGCGGCTGGCCCGCGAGGAGCTCGACAACGAGCACGCCGAGCTGCTCAAGCGGATCAAGTACCTGGACTCACTCCTGCGCAGTCCCAAGAAGCTGCGCGGCGTGATCAAGGAGGAGCTCCTCGAGGTCAAACAGAAGTTCGCGGATCCGCGAAGGACGCAGCTGAAGGCCGACGAGGGCTCGTTCGACGTCGAGGACCTGATCGCGGAAGAGGACGTCGTGATCACGGTGAGTCGTGCGGGGTACGTCAAGCGCGTTCCGATCGACACGTTCCGGCGCCAGGGCCGAGGCGGCAAGGGCATCAAGGGCGCCAACCTGAAGGAAGAGGACGTCGTCTCGGACGTGTTCACGACGACGACCCATCATTGGCTGCTCTTCTTCACGACGAAGGGGAAGGCCTACCGGGTCAAGGTGCACGAGGTGCCGGACTCTTCGCGAACGGCTCGTGGGCTCTACGCCGCCAACCTCCCCGGCGTCGGCGTCACCGCCGACGAGAAGGTCAGCGCGGTGCTCGACCTCAAGGAGTACGACGAGGGGCGGTTCCTCCTGTTCGCCACGAAGCACGGGATGGTGAAGAAGACGGCGCTCCCGGAGTACGCCTCGGCGCGGACCGGACTGGCGGCGATCAACCTCAAGGAAGGCGACGAGCTCGTCGACGTCCGCCTCACCGACGGGAAGGATGACGTGTTCCTGGTCTCTCGCCGAGGTCAGGCGATCCGGTTCAAGGAATCGCTCGTCCGCCCCATGGGTCGCGCCACCGCCGGGGTGATCGGGATGCGGCTGGGCGAGGGCGACGTCGTGCTCGCGCTCGCGCTCGCCTCAGACGGCGAGGAGATGATCAGCGTCTCGCAGAACGGCTACGGCAAGCGCTCACGTCTGCAGGACTACCCGGTGAAGGGTCGCGGCGGGAAGGGCGTGATCGGACATCAGCTCACCCGGAAGACGGGCGAACTGGCCGGTGCGTTCATCGGCTCCAAGGAGCAGGACCTGCTCACGATCTCCTCGGCTGGCAAGGTCCAGCGCGTCGCCGCGGAGGAGATCCGACGCGTCGGCCGGAGCTCGCAGGGCGTGCGGACGATGCGGGTCGAGGACGGGGAGAACGTCGCCGCGATCGCCCCGGTGATCATCCAGATGGACGAGGTCTAACGCGCCGTTCTCCGGCGCCCTCGATCCCGATGCCGACCCTCTTCCGAGTTCCTCCACCTCTGCGTCGACCTCAGATCTGAACTCGAAGAACTCAGTATCGACGTCGCCCTCCCCACCAGGATGGAAGAACAGCGCCTGAACCCAGGATCGAGTTCAGGCGTGCGACCGGCCGAAACTCTACGCGGGCAGTTCGACCCTCCGGAACACGCGCCACAGGACGAGGTCGTAGCCCGCCTTCAGGCTCCCCGCGACGACCCACGGCGCACCCAGCGCGACGTTCCTCATCAGCACCGTCCCGACGATCGGGCCGAGCGGCCGAGCGACGTACCGGGCCGTGTTCGTCGTCGCCGCGGCCGCCGTCCGCTCCTCCGGATCGACGATCGCCGCGATGTACGCCTGGCGCGTCGGCACGTCCATCTGTGAGAGCGCGAACCGCAGCAGCAGCACGGCGATCGCCAGCGGGAGGGTCGGCATCAGCGGAACGCAGATCAACAGGATGTTCGACGGCAGATGCGTGAACACCATCGTGTTCAGCAATCCGAAGCGCGCCCCCACCCGGGAGGCCACGATCGAGGACATCGCCGAGAGGAGACCGGACGCGAAGATCACGGCCGACATGAGCTCGGGGGTGGCCCCGAAGCGTCGCTCGAACCAGAACACGATGAAGACCGTCACGACGAAGCCACCGGCGAACGCGTCGATCGCGAACAGCGACGCGAGGCGGAACACCCGCTCACGCGAGCGGACCAGGGGAGCCCGCGCGCGGACCTCGAGCTCCATCGCGTCGCTGAGCCGCATCGACAGGACCAGGCACACGACCGCCCCGAGCGGGAACAGCAGGAACCAGAGCCGACCGGTCGGCGCGCCAGTCCAGACCCGGGCGAGGAAGGCCGGACCACCTGCCGCGAGCGCGCCGAGGGCACCGGTCAGGTACGCGATCGCGTTGTAGCGGCCGAACACCCGAACACGCGCTCCCGGGGACGCTTGACCGATCATCGCCTGCTCGAGCGTGGTGAGTGGGCCGTTCTCGTTCGCGTCGGTCGACATCGTCCCGAACAGCGCGAGGAGGATCAGTATCCAGATGCGGTCGGTCAGGGCGTAGCCCAGACCGACCACCCCGAGCAGGATCAGGAGCGCGGCGTAGGCGCGCCGGCGACCGACCCGGTCGCCGGCGATACCGACCACGACCGCCGACAGGGCCATCCCGGCCAGGATCGCGGCGCCGACGAGACCGACCCGGAGGTCGCTCGCGCCAGATGCCGCGAGCGACGACCCGAGGATCACCGACCCGAAGCCGTACAGGAAAGCCCGGACGGCCTGGATCCCGAGGATGAGTCGCAGGTCTCGTTCGATCGTTCCTCCGGTCGCCGGGGCCTCTTTCACAGGACGACCGCCACGAGGGTCCAGAACCAGAGCACGGCGGCGGTGACCCCGACCCAGAGGCCGAGCATCGTGGCGACGACGGCGCGCGCCCGGAGCGCCGTCCCGGCGCTCAGGGCGCGCCGGGCGGTCGCTCCGCCCAGGATCGAGAGCCCGGCGACCGACGCGAGACCGGCGAGGTAGACCACCGCCCGGGCACCGGACGGCGAAAGGGCGATGAGGATCGCGGTCGCCGGGACCGCCGCGACGCCGAGCAGCGCGATCCGCAGGCCACGACGAGCGTCCGCGTCCGGGTCGGTGACGGAGGTCGTCACGCCCGCATCATGGCAGGGCGGGCGGGGGAGCTCAGGCCGACTTCAGACCGCGATGCGCGACGAGCCCGCGGATCTTCGATCGCGCTTGGCCGTACGTGAGATCGGTCTCCGGTTCCGCGCCCAGGAGCTGGCTCAGGAAGACGAGCGTCCGCGCCTGGGAGTCGGACATCCGCTCCGCCAGGAAGCTGTCGAGCACGATCGACGACTCTCCCTCGGTGAGGGTGGCGTCGAACGTGTCACCGAACTCGGAGCACAGGAATGCGAGATATCCGGCCCGTGCGGGGGCCATCGGGCCGATCCGATCCTCGGGGTCGCCCTCGTCATCCCAGGCGTCCAGCCCCCACGCCGCCCGCGGGTCCGTCCCGCTCGATTCGATCCGGCACAGGTAGCACCAGTCCGGCTCCATGCCGTGCGCGCACCGCTCCATGCCGAGGGACATCGGCATCCCGCGGACCCCCCTTGACCAGGACGTATCCTGCACAGCGTGCACGAAGGCCTGGGGTGGGCGGTCGTGACCGTGTCCACACTGCTGCTGCTCGCCGCCGTCTTCCCGCTCCGGACGCGGCTCCCGGATCGCGTGGGCGACGGGCTCCTGGGTCTCGCAGGCGCCGGGATCGGTGTCGGAGGCCTGCTCTTCCTCGACGACGTCGGCGTCGCTTCGTGGATCTTCGCGCCGGTCTTCCTTGCCGTGGGTGCGATCGTGCACGTCCGTGCGTTGTTCGCGGGCGCCGGCCCTTTCCGAACCTGAGCGGCGAACCTCCGGGTGCTTGCCCTCGCCCCGGCGTACCCTTAGAACCTTCCCCGAGCGAGGATGACGACCACGGCCGAAGAACCGACCACGCACGCCCCCCCGAACCCCGATCCCGTGATCGACGTGGAGCTGGGAGGCTCGGTCCAACCCACCCGGGCCCAGCGCTCGCAGGTGTTCGGGGAGCCCCGCAGGACCAAGGTCACCGTCCGCCGGTTCGGGCTGGTGTCCGTGTTCCGGTTCTCACTGCTGATGTCGTTCTGCATGATGCTCGTTATCTGGCTCGCGCTGCTGATCATCTTCCTGGTCCTGCAGGCGGTCGGGGTCACCGACACGATCGCCGAGTGGATCGGATGCCTCGTGAACAGCGACACGGAGGGGACCTACGCGTGCAACCCGGCCGTGATCGACGGGGCGAGGATCTTCACCGTCCTGTTCTTCGTCGGGTGCCTGTTCGCCCTCGTGTGGACGGCGCTCGCGGTGTTCTTCGCCCTGCTCTACAACCTGATCAGCGACATCGTCGGAGGGATCGAGGTGACCCTCTCCGAGCGCCGCCGCTGATCTGCCCAGGAGCAGCCACGGAGCTGATTGACACCGTTTCGGAGGCGTGGCTACCCTGCTCGAGGGCTTGGGCTCTCCAGCACGACCGACCCCACGGGCCTGTAGCTCAGCTCGGTTAGAGCGCTTCCCTGATAAGGAAGAGGTCGTTGGTTCAAGTCCAACCAGGCCCACGACGAGGAGGGTTCCCATGGGGGACGAGAGCGAAGGCGGCAAGAAGAAGAAGAAGGGATTCTTCCGGCGGCTCATCAAGCTGACGGCGATCCTCGCGGCGATCGGCGCCGCCCTGATGTTCTGGAAGCGGAAGCAGGGCAGCGATCTCGACGACGTCGAGTGGCAAGAGCTTCCCCCTTCCGCCGGCGGGTAGCCGGCACCGAAGGCCACAGCTTCCCTAGGAAGACCCGCGCCGGAGGCGCGGGTCTTCCGCGTTGTTTACGCTCGCCGCCATGTCGCAGGCATGGGACCTCGCCCGCGCCGCGGCTCGCGGCGCGGGCATCGACCTCCGCCCCCTCACCACCGTCGAGGACGCCGACCGGATCAACGACGTGATCGAGGCGACCTGGGGCGGCCAGCGGATGGATCGTGAGGTCGTCCGGGCGCTCGCCGAGAGCGGCAACGTCCCGTGGGGCGGTGCGGACGGTGACCGCCTGGTCGGTTTCGTCCTGGGGTGGGCGGGCGTCGACGCGGAGGGGCTCCACGTCCATTCGCACATGCTCGCCGCGATCCCCGACCGGCGGCACCGCGGGATCGGGTTCGCCCTCAAGCTCGCGCAGCGCGCCCAGGCCCTCGACCAAGGAGTCTCGGTGATCCGCTGGACGTTCGATCCGCTCGTCGCCCGGAACGCATGGCTCAACGTGGGCAAGCTGGGTGCAGTCGTGGACCGGTTCGAGCGCGACTATTACGGCGCGATGGCGGACGACCTGAACGCGGGGGAGCGGAGCGACCGGTTCATGGTGCGATGGGAGCTCGAGCGCCCGCCGGGCCCTCGTGAAGTTCACGGCGTCGCAACCGAGATCGCGATCCCACGCGATCTGTACGAGCTCCGCGAGCGGGACCCGGATCGCGCCCGCCGATGGCGTGACGAGGTCGCTACGGCCGCCGAGGAGGCGATCGAACGCGACGAGATCGGTGTGGCGTTCGAGAAGGACCGAGCCACCTACCTGTTCGTCCCGCGGGAGGCCTCCGCGTGACCACGGTCCGGAGGCTCGACCTCCGCCTGATCGGGCTGCCGTTGGTCCGGCCGTTCCGGACCTCGATGGGCGTGTCGACCAGGAAGGAATGCGTCCTGGTCCGCGTCGAGACCGACGAGGCGGAGGGATGGGGCGAGTGCGTCGCCGACGTCGAGCCTGACTTCAGCGCGGAGTGGAACGCGAGCGCGTGGGACGCGATCGCGACGTTCTTCGGTCCGGCGCTCCTCGCGGCCGGCGACGTCTCGGCGTCGGTGGTCGAAGGTCTCCTCGCGCCCTGGCGGGGCAATCGGATGGCGAAGGCGGCGGTGATCGACGCGGTGCTCGACGCGGAGCTCCGGGCCCGCGGCGAGTCCCTCGCAACGGCCCTCGGAGGCGACAAGCAGGCCGTTGCCTGCGGGGTGTCGGTAGGGATCGCGGAGACGACCGACGCGTTGCGGGCGCAGGTCGACGGCTACCTCGCGGAGGCCTACCGGAGGATCAAGCTGAAGATCGAGCCGGGGCTCGACGTCGAGCGGGTGGCGGCGATCCGGACCGACCACCCGGACATCCTGCTGTCGGTCGACGCGAACGCGGCGTACGGGCTCGAGGACGCGGACGTGTTCCACGCGCTCGACGAGCTCGGCCTGCTGATGATCGAGCAGCCGCTCCATCACGAGGACCTGCTGGCCCACGCGAAGCTCCAGGCGCAGATCCGGACGGATCTGTGCCTGGACGAGTCGATCCGCTCGGCGGCCGATGCGGCCGCCGCGCTCGAGCTCGGCGCCTGCCGCATCGTGAACATCAAGCAGGGCCGCGTCGGCGGTGTCCTCGAGGCCCGGGCGATCCACGACGTCTGCTTCGCCGCGGGCGTGCCGGTGTGGTGCGGGGGCATGCTCGAGACGGGGGTCGGTCGGGCGACGAACCTGGCGCTCGCCTCGATGCCCGGATTCGTCCTGCCGAACGACACGAGCGCGTCGGCTCGCTACTTCCCTCAGGACCTGACGGAGCCCTTCGCCCTGGAGCCGGACGGGACGATGCGCGTCCCCACCGGACCCGGGATCGGGGTGGTGCCCGACCCCGACCGTTTGGAGGGCGCGACCCTCCGCCGGGACACGATCGAGCTCTAGCCTTCCGTTCCTCGTCGGGAGAACCGCTCCGGACTACGCTTCCGCCCATGCAACCGCCCCCTCCGTCCGAGGACGGGATCCGGCCGCCCGCGGACGCGCGACCCGGAGACACGTGGAGCCTCGACCCCCCCGCTGGGTCCTCGACGCACGGCCTCCCGCCCGCACCCGGGGAGGGTCCGCTCCCGGTGGTACAGGCCGAGCTGACGGATCCGGGCGGCGGCGCTCCGCCGCCACCGCGGCAACGCGGCCTCAAGGTCGCAGGCATCGTGCTTGCCGTGGTGCTGATCGTCGCCGGCGCGGCAGGGGCGACCGCGTTCCTGATGCTCCGCGGGAGCGGCGAGGTGATCCTGGACAAGGTGCCGGCCGATTCGGACGTGGTCGTCACCGCGTATCTCGACCCGGCGGCAAGCCAGAAGATCAACCTGCTCCGGATGACGTCGAAGTTCCCCGACCTCGGAAACCAGGTCCATCTCCGTGATCAGCTGAACCAGACGCTCGACCAGGCGCTCGCGGAGTTCGGGATGAACCACGATGATCTGTCGTGGGTGGGATCCGAGGTCGGCTTCTTCGCCGACGTGCGCAGCGTGGACGATGGTTCCTACGCGCTCCTGATCGCCGCCGACGATCAGGACGCGGCGCGCGCGTTCCTCCAGAGGTACCGCGAGGGATCGGAGCAGCAGCTCGGGACGACGTACCACACCGACGACCACGACGGCGTCGAGGTGACCGTTCCGACGTCTTCCGCTGGCGGTGCGGCGACGACCGCGCTCGTCGACGGCGTCGTCGTGGTCGGCTCGGATCAGGTCGCGGTCGACGCCGTGATCGACACGGCGCACGGCGGCGCACCGATCAGCGACGATCCGGGGTTCCAGAGCGTGAGTGCTGCGCTCCCGGAGTCGAAGCTCGGGGAGGTGTTCGTGGACGCCGCGCAGCTGGCGGACACCTTCGGGGACCAGCTCGCCGCCGCGGGCGCGACGGCGGGCGTGACGAGCCTGTCGGCCCTCGACGGCATCGGCCTTTCCCTGTCGGCGGAGCCGGACGGTCTCGCCCTGGACACCGTGATGAAGTACGACGACGCCAAGCTCACCGATGCGCAGCGTCAGGCGATGGCGGCGGAGGATCACGCGAACCCGCTGCTCGATCTCGTCCCCGCCGACGCCCTGGGGATGTACGCGGTCGAGCACCTTGAGACGTCGATCGAGGACTCGTTGGACGAGCTGACGCGCACCACGCCCGACGCGGCGCACCAGCTCGAGGACCTCGGGGTGACGGGTCCGGACGGTCTGCTCTCGCAGCTCACCGGGGACGTCGCCGTCGAGGCGGGCACGGACCCCGGCGCGGCTGCCTTTGGCGGCGCGTTGATGGTCGGCACGAGCGACCCCGTTGCGACGCAAGCCTGGCTGGATCGGACGATGCCGGAGCTCCCGATCGGGAAGACGTCGGTGTCGGTGAACGCGAACGGCGAGTACCGGCTCGTGCAGCATCAGCCGAAGTGGGAGACCGAGGAGCACGGCGGCGTGACGATCACCTTCGCCGCGCAGGGTGCGGAGCTGCCGCTCGCCTACGCCCTCGTCGGTGATGTCGCCGTCGTCGGGACTTCGCCGGTCCAGATCGAGCACGTGATCGACGCGAAGGCGTCGGGGTCGTCCATCTCGGCCGATCCCGGGTTCACCTCGGCCACGCAGGGCGTTCCCACGAGCGACGGCGTCCTGTACGTCGACGTCCCGGCGGTCGTCGAGGCGATCCGTCCGCAGCTCCCGCCGGATGCGCAGGCAGAGTTCGACGCCGAGGTGGCGAAGAACCTGGCGCCGATCGAGGCGGTCGTTGCGGGTTCGGAGAACGGCCCCGACGTGCAGCGCACACGTCTGCTGGTCCGGATCCCCTGACGTTGCGCCCGGAAGAGTGACAAAACCCCGCGTCGACTTGACGGCGGAAGCCCGCGCGCGATAGAAATCCTCTCGAGAGGTCGTTGGAGCCCTCGGGTTCCGGCGGCCTCTCGCTTCTGTGTCCGGACCGGATCACGCTTGAGCCCCGACCTCGCGTGCGCGAGGATACGCCCGCGGTCGGCGGTCCTTCCCCCGCCCCCCGCCGGTGCATGAAGAAGCGTGTGGTCCGAGCCGAAGAGTTCGAGGTCGTCGACGAGCTCGGCCACGTCAGGATGCGGATCGGGCTGTCCGGTGACGAACACCCGTTCTTCTCGATGCTCGACGCCGACGGGAGCGTCCGCGCGCGCTTCGGCGTCCAGTCCGACGGTGCCGCGGGTCTCGCGATCGCCGACGAGAACGGCAAGGTGCGTGCAACCTTCGGCCTGTCCTCCGACGGGTCGGCGTCGCTCGCCTTCGGGGACAAGAACGGCCGGATCCGCGCGAAGTTCGGGTTGGCCACGGACGCCTCCCCGACGATGGGCGTCGACGTCGAGGACGGGGAGCTCCACCACCGGCACAAGCTGGCCGAGCAGGGGACCCCGACGATGGGTCTGTACGACCAGCGCGGCAAGGTCCGGGTGCGGCTCGGGCTCGCAGCCGGCGGATCGCCGGTGCTCCGGCTCTTGGACGCGGACGGAACGGTGCGCGCGCTCGTCGGGCTCGCGAACGACGATTCGCCGTTCGTCCAGTTCCTGGGCGACGACGGCGCGTCGCCCGCCTGGACCCAGCGTTAGACGCGCAGCACCGGCCGGTCCGCAGCGAACCGCGGGAACCGCCACGGCGTTGCGCCGTCGTACGCCAGGTCGAGCAGAGCCCGTCCGAAGGCGCTCGCGAACTTGAACGCGTGCGCCGTGCCGAGCCCGAACGACGCGTGCGCCACCCCGGGAACGAGATCGAGCACGAAGTGCTGGTCGGGCGTGAGCGTGTAGATGCACGTCCGCACCTCCAGCACGGGTCCGAGGGCGCCGGGGAGGTGATCACGGACGAACGCCTCGACATGCTCGGCGTAGCCGGGGTCCGGTTCGAACGTCCGGGTCTCCGGCGTCACCTCCGGGCCGCCGCCGTGGATCGCGACCTTCGGACCCGGCTGCCCGAACGACGGCAGCCCGTACATGTGCGGCGTGTCGTGCCAGATCCACACGGGGAACGCCTCGGGGAGGAAGGACGCCGCGACGGCCGCATCGAGATATGTCACCTGCTCCTGGAGGATCCGCAGCGGGAGCCGAACCCCGAACGGCTCGAGGACCTCGTTCGTCCAGGCGTCCGCGGCGATCACGAGCGCGTCGGCGTGGAAGGTGTCCGTGGCGGTCTCGACGGTGAAGCCGGACCCGTCCTCGGCGAAGCCGAGGACGGGGGTCTGGGCACGGAGGTCGGCGCCTCGCGCGAGCGCGAGGCGCCGATGCGCCGCGTTCGCACGGCTCGCCGCGACGATGCCGGCGTCGGTTTGGTGGATCGCCGTCAGCTGGTCGGGGACGTGCCATGCCGGCCACCGGCGGGTGAGCTCCTTCGCGTCGAGGACCTCGTAAGCGACGTCTTCCGCATCCATGGCCTCGAGGTAGTCCTTCGGATCGTCCGGGCGATCGCTCGGGAACAGGTCGAGCCCTCCGGTCGGTGTCACGATCCGCTCCCCGGCTTCGGCGGCGACCTCGTCCCACGCCTCGAACGCCGCGCGCGTGAACCGCACGTAGTCCGACGAGGCGTAGCTCATGCGGATGATCCGGGAGTGATCCTCGGAGGCGCCGCGCGCGTGTCCCAGCTCGAACCGCTCGAGACCGAGAACGGACAGGCCCCTGCGGACGCCCCAGTACGCGGCGGCGGACCCCAGCGCCCCGAGCCCGACGACGATCACGTCGTACCGGTCGGAGGGTCCGCTCGTCGCCATCCGGCGGATACTAGCGACGCGACCAACGGCGGGCGGACGAGGGGGGAACCACGGATGCGGCCCGTTCGTGCGGACTCTCTTCTAGACTCGTTCCCGCGTCGATAGTCGCGAGGGGACGTAGCTCAGCTGGTAGAGCACCTGCTTTGCAAGCAGGGGGTCGGCGGTTCGAGTCCGCTCGTCTCCACGTTTCCGATTGATCCTCGACACCGTCGAGCGCGCGCTCGGCGCGGCGGATCTCCTCGGCGAGGGAACGCCGCCGCGCTGTGGCTGTGGACGGTCGGCGCCGTTCCAGCGGCCGGCTCGCGACGGACCTGGCATGGCCGGCTCCCGAGGGATCTCGTCCAGGTTCGAGCACCACGGCGGGAGGTAGACGAGGTCGATCGGACCCTCGCCGACGGTCTGATAGGTGATCGCGAACTCACCGTTCCACGTGTAGGTGATCGGGGAGCGCTTCATCGTGCGAGCGTCCGTGACCCCGCGCCACTCTCGGTGTCCTCCCCGTTCGTGTCGAGCCGTGCAAGGTGCAGACGATACCTGTGGGAGGGGTCGTCGGCTCCAGTGGGGCCCATCGCCCCGAACGGACGTTCGCCGATCCGAGCACGGGATGGAGCCGCCGAAAGGTTCAGGTCGGGTCGATCCACGCCGAAGGACTGAGAGGAGAGGCGCCGGTGGGGTGCCTCCCTTCGACCTATGGCGAGGCGATGATCATCGGGATCGACGACCGTCGGGGCTCCAAGTGGCCGGTGCCGCTCGTGTTCGCGGTCGTGTGTGCGCTCGCCTTCTTCGGTGTCGGGTTCCTCCAGCAGCGGGCGCTCGACGGCAAGATCGACGATCAGGAGGCGAAGGCGGTCGTCCTGGTCCGCAAGACGGTCGCCCCGGCCACGAAGGGCGTCGACCTGACGAAGCCGCTGGCTCCCGCGGTCTCGGCTGGCCTCGAGCACGACCTCCGGAAGGGAGCGCTGACCGGTGACTCCGTGGTCCGCGTCCGGGTCCTCGCGCAGGACGGGAGCCTCCTGTTCTCGACGGATCCCGAAGACCACGCCGGCGACGGCAAGGTCGGGGATGCGGCCGCGATCCGATCCGCCGCGGCCGGCTCGACGAGCTCATCGGTCGGGACCGACCGCGTCGCCACGCCCGGCGGCCGGGCGTCCTCGGTCGAGATCCTGCAGACGTACGCCCAGCTCTCCGGTGGCAAGGGGGAGCCCCCGGGCGTCGTGAGCGTCGACCAGCGGTACGAACCGCTGGTCGTCGCGTCCCAGCAGCCGTGGCACACCGTCCAGCTCGGGCTGGAGGCGGCCGCCGCGGTCCTCGTGGTGATCGGGCTGACGTTGCTCGTACGGCGGGCGTCCGCGAAGCGGGCGGCCGCCAAGGCTCGGGCGCCGGCGGCTCCGAAGCCGGAGCAGGATGCGCCGGCTGCGGATGCGCCGGACGAGAAGAAGCGCACGTTCCGCAAGGAGAAGTCCTCCTCGGGTCCGCCCGTGCCGAGCGACGCTGAACAAGCCAGGAAGGCCACCCAGCGTGAGATGCAGGTGCGCGAGGCGCTCGAGGGTCAGCTCGAGCAGTTGCGCACGCGGATCCGCGAGCAGGAAGACCTCGCGAACCGACAGGTCCTGGAGCTGACCCAGCAGCTCCAGGTCGCGGCCGGCCGTGTCGAGGAGGCCGAGGCGCGTGCCACCTCGGGTTCCGGCGGCGTCGAGGCGGAACGCCTCGCCGCCGCCGAGCGTCAGGCGCACGAGGCGGTGCAGCGCGCCGAGCAGGAGCACGCGCGGGCGACCGCCTCCGAGACCCACGCGGCCGAACTCGAGCAGCGCCTCGCCGAGGCCCTGCAGGCGGGGACGCCCGCGCTCAACGACGGGCGCATCGCCGAGCTCGAGCACGCGCTCGCCGACGCTAGGACGGAGGCGTCCGACAACGCGCGCCGGGCGGAAGCCACCGAAGCCGTCCGGGACGAATTGGAGACGAAGGTCGCGCAGTTCGGCTCGCGGGCGCAGGAGCAGGAGGCGACCGCCAGCGCGCTCGCCGAACAGCTCCGGGAGATCGATGCGGTCCGCGCCGACCTCGAGCGGCGAGCGAACGAAGCGGAATCCGGCGGGGACGCGGTCCGCTCCGAGGTTGCACAGCTGACGGCCGAGCGCGATGCGCTCCGCGCCAGGGTGACCGAGCTCGAGCAGGCCGCGCCGACCGAAGGCCCGACGACGACGCCCGCGGCAGGCATCGAGGAGCTCGAGCAACTTGCCTCGGCGCGGACGGAGCTCCACGACCTCCGCCAGCAGCTCGGCGGCGCGATCGAGCGCGCGCGGTCGGCGGAGGAGCGTTCGGCGAAGCTCGAGGCGGATCTCCTTGCCGAGCGGCAAGGGGTTCGCGAGCTGGACGAACCCGCGGCCACCGCGCATCAGGACGAACCCTTCCCGGACGAGCCGTACCCCGATCACGACGAGGGGTATCCCGA
>Ga0066388_100000733_pt1 | contig 16612 bp, 17 predicted proteins | sample PanSoiMetaGPlot6_FD_64539 | JGI IMG/M metagenome (GOLD analysis project Ga0066388, IMG submission 64539) | Tropical forest soil microbial communities from Panama analyzed to predict greenhouse gas emissions - Panama Soil - Plot 6 (Hybrid Assembly) | ecosystem: Environmental > Terrestrial >... | reverse complement strand
AGCCCGAGCGGTTCCATGATAGATCGCAATCCCCGCACGTATTCGGGCAGCTGCGCCGGACGAACTGCAGCATCTTCAATAAACGCGACCGGCTTTGCAGGCCCGATGCAGCCGGTCAAAAGTGAGAGACCGGATTTGCGCACCGACCAGACCAGATTCATGTGCGCTGGCTCGGTCAGAATTTTGGTGCGCAGGCCGATTTTTCTCGATTGTAGAATCGACAATCGTTCGGCGACGTCATCATAGAACTCAACGATCAAAATTGATTCGCAAGGCCGCGTGTCGAGTTCGAGCAAATCGCGCGCCGCCTGAAAATGGAGCTGGTCTTTGGTTTGATCGAACAAAGGACGATCGATGTGCTCAATAGCGGCCGGCTTGAGATCGAGAAGCTCAACCGTGGCCTGCATCGATTCATCGACCGAGGAAAAAAAGATCACGCCGAGGCCTTTCTTACTGGGCAGCTGCGAAATTTTGAGCTCGGCAGAGAAAATCGCGGCGAGTGTTCCTTCGCTCCCTGCGAAAATGTTCGTGAGGTCGTTGGGCACACTTAGGAACTTTTCGATGCCGTAGCCGGGCCAGCGCTTTATCAGGCCCGGCGGCCAGCGATCGGCCATTTCTGCACTTCGGGCACGAATGAGACCCTCGATTTTAGCTCGCTCAGCACACAACGATTCATGCATTCGGCCGATCTTTTCGATGCGACCATCTGCCATCACGACTTCCAGGGAAACCACGTGAGCCGCGGTTGTTCCATAAATTGGGCAACGCGCGCCGGAGGAATTGTTCGCGATCATCCCGCCGAGCGTCGCTCGGGAGCTCGTTGCTACGTCCGGACCAAAACAAAATCCATGAGGCTTTAAAAAATCGTTGAGCTGATCGAGAACAACGCCTGCCCCGACATGCACGCTGCGTTTTTCGAGATCAAGGTCGGTGATCTGTCGGTTGTACCGTGAGAACTCGACAATCAGACCCTCGCCAATCGCGTTTCCAACCAGACTAGTGCCGGCTCCACGCGGAGTGACTGAAAAGCCCGAATCAGCGGCTGCGCGAATGACTGCGCTCGCTTGCTGTGCGTTTTTCGGAAACGCCACGCCAACCGGTTCGATCTGATAAATCGAAGCATCAGTCGCGTACAGCTGTCGCGTCAGGTTATCAAGGCGAACATCACAACCGGTTTGCCTGATTTTCTTTTCCTGCGCGGAAGTCATTCGTCAAACACAAATGTTAGTCCGCCGCTTGGCGCGAGCGAGTGGCAATTCGGCGCACCGGGCGGTCGCGCCTTACAGCAGATCCAGTTGTGCGCTCTCTGCTGTCGTTTCGGCGAAGCGGACACCAGCACCGATGAGACGCACTGGCTTTCCGGTACGGCCAAATGCTTCATCGAGAAGAGCGCGGAAGTCCGGTAACGTCGGCGCAAGTCCAGCGCGCTCGGCAGTAGTCCGCGTGAAATCGCTGAACTTTAGCTTTACGAATATTTTTGTGATCTCACGGGTTGATTCCTTTTGCGCCAGATCGGCCATCAATTCCTGAAAGAGCTCCTCCAGCTTTTCTTCGCATTGCTCGAGCGTGGTCAGATCGACAGCAAACGTTTCCTCAGTGCTTAACGATTTGCGCGGTCGATCCGGTTCGACCGGCCGGTCGTCGATGCCGCGGCAGAGATCGTAGAGGTCCAAGCCGAATTTTCCGAAAAGATTGACAAGCTCGGGGCGCGAGAATCGCTGCAACTCGCCGCATGTTTTTACACCGAGTTCGTCGAGTTTTCGCTCGGTCTTCTCGCCGATTCCCCAGATTTTGCGAACCGGCAGATCCTGCATAAAACCAGGCACTTCTTCCGGTTTCACTTCGAATTGCCCGTTTGGTTTATTCATTTCGCTGGCGATTTTCCCGATCAACTTGTTGGGACCAATTCCGGCGGATGAAGTAAGCTTCGTTTCCCGAAAGATTGTCCCGCGGATCACTTGTGCGAGGGGACCTGGCGCGCCGGGATGGCCGCTAACGTCGAGATAAGCTTCGTCGAGCGACAATGGCTCGATCAGGGACGTGAACCGATAGAGGATTGCGCGAATCGCTGCAGCTTCCCGCCGATAGACATCGAATCGAGTCGGTAGCACGATCAAATTCGGGCAACGTTGCAACGCCATGAACGTCGGCATCGCCGAACGCACTCCAAATTTGCGCGCCTCATAATTGCAGGTTGTTAGTACGCCGCGTCGATCGCGCGCACCCCCGACTGCTACAGGCTTGCCGCGCAATGAAGGTCGGTCCCGAACCTCAATCGCGGCATAAAAGCAATCCATGTCGAGGTGAATAATGGAGCGTGACTTAGATTCCGTTCCCGTTCGCACCGAGAAAACCTCGCATAACGGAGCTTAAAAGACATCCCCATGGGGTCTTCGGCAAAGGCCTTCAATTTGAAATAATTGAATCCAAATCGCACAGCAAGCGCTTCCTAACCCCAGATAGTTCTATCCGGAAATCACCTTTATCTATGAAACCAAAACAAATGTTCGCTTTCGTCATCCTTTGTTCGCTTGTTGGCATTACTTCAGGCCCGGCCGAAACGGCGCCTGTGCAGGTGCTCATCTTGGGCACGCATCATTTTGGCAACCCAGGGCTCGATTTACACAATGTGAAAACGGACGACGTGCGAACGCCGGCAAAACAGGCTGAACTGGCCGACGTCGCCGCGCGTCTAGCGCGATTCAATCCGAACAAGATTGCCGTCGAAGCGATTTCGGAGCGTGAGGATTTAACAACGAAGAAATTTGATGCATTTACGCCTGAAACGCTGACGAAAGATGCGGACGAACGCGTGCAAATTGCCTTTCGGCTCGCGCGTAAGCTTGGGCATAAGTCGGTCTACGGAATCGACGAGCAAAGCGACAAGATCGATTATTTCCCATACGATAAAGTGCAGGATTACGCGAAGACACATGGCCAGGGTGCGACACTGGATGCCCTGAACGCAGAAGTGGCGATGATGATTAACAAAATGGAGGCCGAGCAAAAGACGAAGTCGGTTCGGGAAATACTACTGTGGCAAAATCAACCAGATCGGATCGATGCCGATCATAGCAATTTTTATTACGCCATGTTGGCCCTCGGCGACAGCAAAACGCAGCCCGGCGCAGATCTCAACGGCTACTGGTATCTGCGAAACGCGAAGATCTTTGCAAAGCTGACCCAGATCGCGAAACCAGGCGATCGCATTCTAGTTGCGTTCGGCGCTGGCCATTCCTACTGGCTGCGCCATTTTGTTCGTAATACGCCGGGTTTCGCTTTGATCGAGGCGAACGACTACTTGCGATAATCTTGTTTTGTTCCGACGCGCGGAACACGCAGCCGTACACATCCCGGTGTTCCCGATGGAAGCAGGATTGCATTCTTCGGCGATTTGGATCATGACAACGGAATCGCATGACAGCACCCGCAACGCGCGTTTTTATGGTACGGCACGGCGCCACTGTTCTCAGCGCCGAGGATCGGTTCGCAGGCGTGACCGACGTCGAGTTGTCCGGCGAGGGCCGCGAACAAGCCAAACGCCTTGCGCAGAGATTAAGTAACGAAAAAATTGCCGCCGTTTACGCGTCGCCACTTGCTCGGACAGTCGAAACCGCGCGAATTCTGGCTGCGTCGCACCATCTCCAAGTGGAAACATGCAATGGTTTCCGGGAAATCTCGCACGGTCACTGGGAAGGAATGAAGCGGCGCGAAGTGGAGGAAAAATTCCCGGAGGAAATGGCCGAATGGGAAAAGGACCCGTACACATTTGCCCCGGCGGGCGGGGAGAGCGGGCTAGCAGTGACGGCGCGTGCTTTGCCGGCATTGATCGATTTGGTCCGTAAGCATCCTGGCGAAAACATTCTGATTGTGTCTCACAAGGCCACGATCCGTCTTCTACTTAGTTCGTTGCTGGGATTCGATCCGCGGCGGTACCGCGATAATCTCGACCAAAAACCAGCCGCGCTGAATATTGTCGATTTTCGAGATGCGACACGCGCGCGGTTGACCCTTTTCAACGACACCTCGCATTATGATAAGGCCGCGATTCCGGAAACTCCGAAAGCCAGCTTGTCGAAATGGTGGAACACCGGCGCCTAACGTTGGTAGGGCGCAACTGCCGGGCGCGCCCAAATTTGGTTGTTGGAAATGTTTTTTCGGCTTTGCAAACCGCTTTTCCCTCTAGATATTGAAATGATAATTTTTTCCTGAAATGGATTCTTCTGCTTCTGTCGAAACGCATCACGACCCACACGCGCACCATGGCGAAGACGAGCATCACGAGCTCGGGTTTTGGCGAAAATATATCTTCTCTACGGACCACAAGGTGATTGGGATTCAGTACGGTCTTTGTGGGCTCTCTTTCCTGTTCTTGGGCTTTTGCCTGATGATGATTATGCGCTGGCAATTGGCTTATCCGGGCCAGGCGCTGCCGGTGATCGGCAAATTTCTTCCGCACATTTTTGGACCCGGCTCAATGCCCGACGGCAAAATGACGCCTGATTTTTACAATTCCTTAGGCGCGATGCACGGGACGATCATGATCTTTCTCGGAGTAGTGCCATTGGCATTCGCGGCGTTCGGAAATTTCGTTGTACCGCTGCAAATCGGCGCGCCCGACATGACTTTCCCGAAGGTAAACGCCGCGAGTTTTTGGGCGTTTGCGGTGGGCGGAGTGATTATGCTCATCAGTTTCTTTGTGCCCGGCGGCGCGGCTAAGAGCGGCTGGACTTCCTATACCCCGCTCGCAGTAATCTCTGACACCGGCCCGGGGCATAATCCCGTTTTCAACGGCCAGACCCTTTGGCTGTTCGGATTTATTTTCCTGATCACTTCGTCGTTGCTTGGTGCCGTGAATTTCATCACCACAATCATTCAATTGCGCGCCAAAGGCCTGACTTGGATGCGGCTTCCGTTTTTCGTGTGGGCGCAATTTGTCACTGCGTTTCTGTTACTCCTGGCGTTCCCCCCGCTCGAGGCGGCAATCATCATGCAATTGATGGATCGCCTTGCGCATACCAGCTTTTTCCTGCCAACCGGTCTGGTTGTGAACGGCGCGCCGCTGTCAATCAGCGGCGGTGGCAGCCCTCTTTTGTGGCAACACCTGTTCTGGTTCCTCGGGCACCCGGAGGTTTACGTGCTGATTTTACCGGCATTCGGCATCGTGGCGGAAATTCTGGCGAACAATTCACGCAAGCCGCTGTGGGGATATAAATCGCTGGTCTTTTCCGTGTTGGTGATCGGGTTTCTGTCGTTCATCGTCTGGGCGCATCACATGTGGCTTACCGGTATGGGCTCGGCCGCCAGCGCATTTTTTCAAACGACGACGTTACTGATCTCCATTCCGTCAGTGATCATTTTAAGCGCGTTTTTCATTTCGCTCTGGGGCGGTTCCATTCGCTTCAATGTGCCGATGCTTTTCACCATTGCGTTTCTGCCGATGTTTGGAATTGGCGGTCTTACCGGTATCCCGCTGGCGTTTAATTCGGCGGATCTTTATTTGCACGATACTTATTACGTGATCGCGCACTTTCACTACATCGTCGCGCCGGGAACAATCTTCGGACTGTTCGCCGGTGTTTATTACTGGTTCCCAAAAGCGACTGGTCGAAAGATGAGCGAGTTCTGGGGCAAAGTGCATTTCTGGCCAACGCTCATTTGCATGAACATGATTTTCCTGCCGATGTTTCTACAGGGAATGGCGGGAATGCATCGGCGCTGGTACGACGGTGGACAGGGATGGAACGTCGCGAACGACCATACGGTTTGGGGATTGACCGGGTTTCAATGGAACCACCCGATCTCATGGGCAGCCTGGACGATGGGGCTCGCCCAAATCCCCTTCATCATTAATTTCTTCTGGAGCATCAAGCACGGTGAAAAAGTGAACGACAATCCGTGGGAAGCGACCACCCTGGAGTGGACTGCGCCTTCGCCGCCGCCGCACGGAAATTTCATTCATACGCCTGTGGCTTATCGCGGTCCCTACGAATACAGCCTGCCTGGGCGCGAACGCGATTTCACGATGCAAAACGAACCAGTGGAGCCGACAGAACGCACTCGACGAAAGCCCCCGGCCGAACCAGTTCTGGCTTAGATCCGACTCCCATGGAAATTCCGTACACAGTCTCAACTCGTCCTGACACTGGTCTTTGGAATGCCAAGATTGGCATCTGGCTCTTTCTCGCATCGGAAGTGATGCTCTTTGGCGGGCTTTTCTCCGCCTACATTTTTTTGCGCCTTGATGCGGCGCCGGGGACATGGCCACACGGTCTGCTCAATGTCCCAGTCGGGACCATGAACACGGCGATCCTCATCATATCGTCGGTCACGGTGGTGCTGGCGTGGGCCGCGCTAAAGATGAGGAGGTATCGCGCCTATTGGTGGTACATGCTGGCCACGATTTCATGCGGCGTGATTTTCTTGACCGTCAAGCTGGCGTACGAATGGCCGCAGAAGTTCGAGCACTTCGGCGCTTACATTAAACCCGATGCGCTCGCCAAGTACGAAAAATATTTGGGTAATGAACGGCGCATCGAAAAGGGCTTGGAACCGCGAATCGAAATCACCGGTCACCTGCATAGTCAAAATGCAACGGAATACGAAATCGCGCTTGATCCGATAAATGCTTATCCAGACGATCCGGCGATGGACCGGCCGCACTTTATACCGCTGCCGGTTACTGACAAAATCGCTACGATCGAGAAGGCGGATGTTCAGCGCGCCACGATGTTTCTGCCGACGCACAGCGCGTATTTCGGCAGTTATTTCACCATTACCGGCCTGCATGGCCTGCACGTACTGGGCGGAGTGCTCGTGTTTATTTACATGTGGCTGCCAGTCAGCAAAAAAGTGTATCAGCGCAATCCCGAACATCTCGCGAATCGCGTCGAGGTGAGCGGCCTTTTCTGGCACTTTGTCGATCTGGTCTGGATTTTTGTGTTCCCCCTCTTTTATCTCCTCTGAGCTATGAACAATCCGCCTGATATTTCGCAGGATCCTAAGGAATACGAGGAATACGCGCACGGCGTACAAAAGCACGTCAGAGGTTATCTAATGGTGGGCGCGCTTCTGCTTACGTTTACCGTGATCACCGTCGCGCTATCGTACGTCCATTTTGGTACCGACAAGGCCAACATAGCCATCGCCATGCTGGTGGCCACGCTCAAGGCGGGAGCCGTTGCGGCAGTTTTCATGCATCTGGCGGCGGAAAAACGGCTCATTTACCGCATTCTGATTTTTACCGGTTTTTTTGTGATGGCGCTCTTCTGGCTTATATTACTGGCGTGGTACGACTACCCGATCTTTCATTAGATGTCGCTTAAAAGCTTCCATATTGTTTTCATTGTTTTCTCGACGCTGCTTGCGTTGGGAGTTGGACTCTGGTGTGTCTGGGTCAATCTGGTGGAAGGTGCGCCGATTTATCTCGCAGGCGCGATCGCATCCTTTGTGACTGCCCTGGCGCTGGTCATCTATGGTGTCTGGTTCTATCGCAAAATGAAACGACTCAGAATCATTACATGAAAACGAAGATTCTGTCGGCTTTGCTGTTATTTATTCTCTCGCCGGTTGGACAAGCGCTGGCGTGTCCGTTTTGCTATGGCGCGAAGGATGGAAAATCGACGGAGCACATGGCAGTCGCAATCTGGTTTCTTTTTGGCGCTGTGCTGTCGGTGCTCGGCGGGGTCGGAGCATTCAGTTTTCATCTTTGGCGGCATGGGCGAATGCCTGCCGAACCGCACCAGGAGCTCACTGAGGAAGATCTGAGCAAATATGAGTAGTCTCGGTCTGATCAATGAGTTTCTGGGACAGCCGCCGAACGCTTCTTCCCACGGATATCAAATCGATCACATTCTCGAGTTCTGCCACTGGTTCATGGGCGCGCTTTTTGTTGGATGGTCGGCATTTTTTATCTACGTGCTGATCCGATTCCGGAAACGACGGCAGCCGGGGGCGGATTTTTTGGGTGTGAGGAGCGGCATCTCGACGCATCTGGAATTTTCTGTCGTCTTGATTGAAGCGGTGCTCCTACTCGGCTTTGCGATTCCACTTTGGGCGAAACGTGTGAATCAGTTCCCGCCAGGTAAAGACGCGGTGCTTGTCCACGTGGTCGCGCAGCAGTTCAGTTTCAATTATCACCTACCGGGGCCGGACGGACAATTTGGCCGGCGCGATATCAGTTTTGAGAGCAACTCGAATCCGCTCGGACTCGATCCGAACGATCCTGCCGGCAAGGACGATATCGTGACGACTGGAGAACTTCATGTTCCAGTGAATCGGCCAGTCGTTGCTGAACTTTCCTCGAAGGATGTGATCCACGATTTCTTTTTACCGAGCATGCGGATCGCGGGCGACGCAATCCCCGGTTCGCTGATTCCGATCTGGTTCACTCCGATCAAGACCGGGACCGACGAGGTGATTTGCGGCCAACTTTGCGGCTTGGGTCATTACGGGATGAAAGGCACACTTGTGGTAGATACGCCGCAGGATTATGAAGCCTGGCTAAAGGAACGCGCTGAACTGGCCGGCGGCGCGCAAAGCGCTGCTCCTTCGCCATCGCCGGGCGCAGCGCAGCCGCAAAGCAAACCTGCCGCATCGCCGACTCCTGGCGGATAGTGCGTTTCTCTACCGGCGCTCTATGAGCGTCGAATTACCAATGCCGTCGGCCCCAAGAAACTCGGCGGTCGCAGATCGCCGCTACAATAAATGGCTCAACCGTTTCGCTTGGTTCATTTGCGTAGCAGCACTGTTCCTCATTTGCAGTGGCGGAATGGTCACGAGCAAAAACGTCGGTCTCGCAGTGCCGGATTGGCCGACCACGTTCGGCTACAACATGTTTCTGTTTCCCGTCTCGAAGTGGGTCGGGGGAATCTTGTTTGAGCATGCCCATCGCTTGATTGCTTCAGCTGTTGGATTCCTCACGATCATATTGGCGATTTGGCTTTGGCGTTGCGAAAACAGGCGATGGGTGCGCAACCTCGGCCTGATTGCGCTCGCCGGCGTAATCTTGCAGGGAATTCTCGGTGGCCTTCGCGTCACTATGCTCAAAGATGAGATCGGCATCTTTCATGCCTGCGTCGCGCAGGCGTTTCTCGCGTTGCTGGTGGTGATCGCGCTTGTAACAACCAACTTTTGGCGCTCTCTGGAGCGAATGGATATCAACCCCAAAAGATTCGCGCCGATTCGAAGGCTGGCCATCCTAATTACGCTTGCGATTTACGTGCAGCTTGCCCTCGGGGCCACGATGCGCCATCAGCATCGCGACCTGTCGATTCTCGATTTTCCCACCGCAAACGGCGCATGGATTCCGGATACAAGCGCCATAGCGTTGACAAAGATCAACGCCTGGCGCGACGCACGTGGTTTGTCAGACGTGGACGCTTTCCAAATTTGGCTTCAAATGATCCATCGTTTTGTCGCGCTGATGATCGCAATCGGTCTCATTGCATTTTGTGCGCGCGTGTGGAGAGACGCGCGCCAGGTTCACGCGCTCAAGAAATTGTCGATGTGGTGGATCGCATTTCTTTTCGTTCAGCTGACGCTGGGCGCATGGACAATTTGGAGCAATAAAGCCGCGGATATCGCGACTGCGCATGTCGCGGTGGGCGCGGTCATGCTATCTTTTGGCGTGAGCATCTCGGCCATTTGCTGGCGAATTTCGCAAAAGCAATTTGGATGGGCACGACGATGCCAGTCCGGCTCGGACCCGGCCGCGCCGCACAGCGAACCTGTCGCCGTATGAAAACCGCAACACTCGAAGTCGAAGGTGCGAAACCTGCGTTCGCGCCAGGAAGGTTCATTGCGGATCTCTTCGAGTTAATCAAAGCGCGATTGACTTCGCTTGTTTTACTGACCACCGCGGTCGGTTTTTACCTCGGATCGGGATCGCCCGTCGATTATGCTGCATTGTTTCGGGTTGTATTCGGGACAGCGGCTGCAGCTGCCGGAGCCGCCGCCCTCAATCAGTGGTGGGAACGCAAAGCGGACGCGCTCATGCATCGGACGAGGATGCGCCCTGTGCCGGCGGGCCGAATGCGACCGGCCGAAGCACTCGCACTTGGCCTTGTCTTCTCAATCTTTGGTGTTGGCTATCTTGGGATGACTTGCAACACGCTGAGCGCAGTCCTCGCTGCGATCACGATCACGATTTATATCTTCGGCTATACGCCGCTCAAACGCGCCAGCACGGCGAACACGGTTGTTGGCGCAATCCCGGGCGCGCTCCCGCCAGTGATCGGCTGGGCAGCCGCCGGTAGAGCAATCGATGCTGGCGCATGGAGTCTTTTCGTAATTCTTTTGCTATGGCAATTACCGCATTTCTTCGCCATTGCCTGGATGTATCGCGAAGACTATTCGCGAGCAGGTTTCCGCATGATTTCGAGCGATGACCTCAGCGGCGAACGCAGCGCCAGTCAAAGTGTGTTTTTCTGTATTCTGCTCCTGATCTTGGGAGGCCTCCCTGCATTTGTTGGAATGGTCACGTTCGCGTATCTTGTAATCGAATTAGTGCTTGGTGGCCTGTTCGTTGCCGTTGCCATGCGGTTTTTGAGAGTCCGCACCAAAGAAGCTGCGCGTTTGTTATTTGTTATGTCGATTGTTTATCTGCCGCTGTTACTGGTGGCACTCGTCCTGACGAAATCATGAACACAACGTCCGCCACAATGAATCAGGCACCGGTGCGCGGCGGCCTTGCCTGGAAGCTAGTCCTGATTCTGATTCCGATTGTTACTTTGCTGCTGTTACTTTGGCTGCGTCACCTCGAAGTAGCAGCCCTTCGGCAACGAGCTGTTTCTTCTTACGGAACAGTTCCGGCTTTTCAGCTGGTAAATCAAGACGGACAGCCGTTTGGCTCTCCGCAATTAGCCGGCAAGATCTGGATCGCCGATTTCGTTTACACCACGTGCCCGGGTCCATGCCCGATGATTAGCAGCCGAATGAGTGAACTACAGAAGCCATTGGAAAAGACCGATGTGCATCTGGTTTCCTTTAGCGTCGATCCGGAGAAAGATACGCCGCAGGTTCTGCGTGGTTACGCGGAGAAATTACAAGCAGATCCGGGGCGGTGGGATTTCCTCACGGGGCCAAAGAGCGCGATTTACAAGCTCTCGCACGATGGGTTCAAACTTGCCGTTTCGGATGGCAGCGGTGAACTGGGAATTCCTGTGCACAGCACCCGGATGGTGCTGGTCGATCGGCACGGTGAGATTCGCGGTTATTACGACGCCACTGAAGCGGACGCCATAACGACATTACTCGCAGACACCAATCATCTTCTGCGCGAGCAGCCGAAATAAATGTTAAAGACGCGGTCGCCAATTGCCCAACTGTAGCCACGGCCCTATGGGCCGTCTTCCTTGATGTGAAAGGCGCGCGAAGCCGCGCGCGAAGTCTATCGGCCACAGACCAGTGGCTACAGCGTTTGCGAACTTGCCTTAGCCCACCGGTTCCGGTCCGGCGCTTAGCCCTTCGTCGCAGACCATTCGCAGATAATCGCGATATTCGCCTTTCGGCAATCGATCAATCGTGCCGGCAAGTTGAGACTCCGTAATAAATCCAGCATGAAGAGCCACCTCTTCCAGACACGCGATCTTTAGTCCCTGCCGGTGCTCGATCGTGGCGATGTAGTTGCTTGCTTCGAGCAATGTTGTTGTGGTGCCCGTATCGAGCCAGGCCATGCCGCGGCTGAGCAGTTTCACGTGGAGCTGATTCTCGTTGAGATAGAGCAAATTTAGATCGGTGATCTCCAGTTCGCCGCGCGCAGATGGACGCAGCGTTCGACATAACTCAACGACGCGTTCGTCATAGACATAAAGCCCGGGCACCGCAAAGTGACTCTTCGGTTGCTTCGGTTTTTCCTCCAGGCTGATCGCCTTTCCATCATCGTCAAATTCGACTACTCCGTAACGTTCCGGGTCGCGCACTTGATATCCAAAGATGCAGGCCCCACGCTCGATGGCCAAAGCGTCTCGGTAAAAGTCGAGTTTGCCGTAGAAAATGTTGTCACCCAGAATGAGTGACGCGCCGTAGCCTTCGATGAATTTTGCCCCGATCAGGAAAGCTTGCGCGATTCCCTCCGGTTTCGGTTGTTCGGCGTATTCAATTCGAATTCCAAGGTGCGCGCCGTCGTTCAAGTAATCGCGCAACATCGGCAAATCTTTCGGTGTGGAAATGATCAGCACCTCGCGCAGGCCGCCAAGCATGAGCGTAGCCAGCGGATAACAGATCATTGGCTTGTCGTAGATCGGGAGAAGCTGCTTGCAGACGATCTTGGTCAGCGGAAAAAGACGTGTCCCGGCGCCGCCGGCCAGAAGGATGGCTTTCTTTTTCATTCGTTTAATAGCCCGCGAATCACGCGAATTGACGCCAATAAAGAGGACGGAAATGTCGAAGCTCGAATGACAAATGACGAAATAATGACGAAATCCAAAGAACCAACTCCAAAAAATCGACCTTGTGAAATACTTGCTGTACAAAATGGCGACTTAAAAGTTGCACACGGTGACGATAGCAATCCCAGTGCGCGATTCGCGCGCCCGCTCCGGAAACTTCTTCGGGCTTCGTCATTCGGTTTTTCTTCGCCCATCGTCATTCTAATAATTCGCGTGATTCGCGAGTCAAAAGTATATCATCGGTTTCATTTTGGCTGTTTGCCGCTCCAACGCGTGAGCAGATCCGCCCATTCCTGCCAGAAACGCGCCCCAGCAGTCAAATCGATCCCGCTCCTTTGACTGGCTAGTCCAAGCGCCTGTTGCGGAGCCGAGCGGAATGTTGTCTTATCGACAAGAAACGAACGTCCGTGGGCTAGTTGCCGATCTCTCAAACGAGCGCCCACGCACTCCGACAGCGCGTTTTGGATCCACTCCCGCGGTAAGTCCGGTCGCGCCTCGATCGTGGCGCTCACTGTAACATTGAGGAGTTTTTTTAAGATGAGCGCGCAGACAAGGGCACAGGAACTTGTCGCGTGAACGTGCGACACGTTTGTTTCTCGCAGGAGCCTCCTCAACACGAGCGCAAAGCGCGCCTGCCGCAAAAAGATAGCGCTTGGCGCCCTGGCGCTTTGCTGCGCGCGATCTTCTTCCAGTTTTTGCGCGAGTGCCTGATTTGCGCGCCATTCGGATTCGAGGACCATCGGGTCTGGCAGAAATTCGAGCGATGGCGCGATTTTTTCCATCGCTTGCGTGTAGCGTGCACGAGAATTCAATTCGCAAACGATTGGGATGATCGGCACACGACGTCGCTTCATCTCTTCAAGCTCGCGTTCGAGAAGCGGCAAATCTCTATCTGGCCAGCGATCGATTAGATATGCGACCCCTGTAGCCGGTTCGCTCTGCGAAGCGCGGTATTGGGCGGATTTCATAACGGCGCCCGGTGTTTTCTGCAGAAGCTCAATAAGTGGACCCACCGTATGCTCGATTTGGAAATGTTGCTCTATTCGCACCCGCCCGGCGCGACCGTAGTGCAATCGCAATTTGGCGTCTTCTATAAGTCGCCCCAGCGCTTCAGCCAACGCCATTGTATCCTCGGACGGAACGAGCAAGCCGGTTTCGCCGTGGACAACTGATTCAGGAATTCCAGCCAACCGAGTAGACACGACCGGACGCGCAGCCGCCATCGCTTCGATGATCACGGTTGGAAAAACATCGCTGGCTCCTTGGGCGTCTGTCACCGAAGCGAGCGCGAAAATATCAGCAGACCTGAGTCTCTCGAGTACCCCTCCCTGCGAAAGTGAGCCGAGCAGGTGAACCCGATCTGGCAGGTTCAGCTTTCTAATTCTTGCTACGAGATCGGCGCGTAGCGGGCCATCGCCAATGATTTCACAGGTGAAATTGAGACTCCGGCGCGCAAGCTCGGCGCAAGCGTCGATGAGGTACTCAAATCCCTTGAACGCAACCAGTCGGCCAATGCTGATGATGCGGGGCGCTGTATCGCCCGGCATTTCGTAATGCCGCGCCGGAAAACGCGTCAGGTCCATCCCGTTATAAACGCGGTGAATTCGGGAATCCGGACAACGCTGGCGAAGGAGGTCGCGGCTGTAATCCGTTTCGGCCGCAACGAACTCCGCGGCGGCGCAGATTTCCCGCAGCAGATCGTCATTGCCGAGGTCTTTCATGAAATCCTGTCCATGCGCCGTGACGCTGAATGGAATCCCTGAAATCTCTTTCAAAAACATCGCGGTGTGCGACGCCCGATTCGCAAAGTGAACGTGAACATGATCGACTTCGCGACGCTTGAAATAGTCGGCAAAGTAAAGGGCATTGCGCGCGCGCTGTTCCGCCTTCACGCCAGGGCCATATTTACGCTCGTGCCGCTCAACCAGATCACGCGGCCAACTGCCGTTCGTTTTCGCGACCCTTTCTGAAATCTTTAAGATTTCTTGCGGCGGCGCGTAATGAATAGGTGCGCGCAAACAGGCGATATGCTCATGCCGCAAACTGGTGAGCGGGGGATACACCGAGCCGATCTCGAGCTCGAAACCCAACCGTTCCAGCGCCAACATCTCCGCGTCGCAAAACGTCTGCGAAAGCACGGGATACCGAGAGTACAAATAGCCGAGACGCATCGAACCGGATGATTACGCGTTCCGCGCGAAAATAGCAATGGCTGTGGTCGCAGGCGTGTCGCCTGCATTTCCAAGCTGCGCAGCCGACACGGCTGCATCTACAATTCACGAAAAGCGAACGTCCTTGCCCGGATCCATCTCGAAGTCCAGTTCCAGGGAATCTTCTGTGTTCGGCTTGATCACTTCCTCCATGAATTTCACGAAAATGGGGTCTTCGCGGAAGATCGCGTATTTGTCCATTGACTCGAAATCGATGGCAATGAAGAACGGCCACGGCAATTCGGGGTCGATCCGCTTCCCACATTTAATGTTCAGGACCTCGGGAATCTTCAGAAGCTGCATGCGAGTGTTCATCATCATCGCCTCGACGCGGGCAGGGGTGACCTCGGGTTTGAGTTTATAGAGAACGATATGATGAACCATGAGGGTAAAGCTAATAGGCGTTTCCCATGAGGCGCGCAAGTCCGAATCCGTTGCCCGAAGCCAAGCACTATTTATTTGGTGGAAATCGTCATTTGAGGCGGCTCGCGATTTTTACGTAAATAAAAAGTTGCGTATCCTACACCTGATGCGTTAGCATCTGATGCATGCGGACGACGCTTGACATTGACGAAGACATTTTGAGCGCTGCCAAGGAATTAGCTGCCCGCGAAAAGAAAACCGCGGGCAAAGTGATCTCCGAGCTAGCGCGTAAGGGAATCCAAAACCATTCCGGCAAAAGCACCCGAAAGCTTCTACACGGCTTCGAGATCTTACCGGCAGACGGTCGTGTGGTCACCCCGCAACTTGTGCAGAAAATAATGGAGGAATCCGGTGAGACGTGATCGCACTTCTCGATATTAACACGCTCATCGCGTTGTTCGATGGCGCCCATGTGCATCACAAAAGCGCGCATGCATGGCTGGAAAAGAACCAGTCCCTCGGGTGGGCGACATGCCCCATTACGCAAAACGGTTGCATTCGAGTAATGTCGCAACCGCAGTACCCAGGCCGACTTCCTGTGCGGGAAATCGCGCGCCGCCTTGCGGCAGCAGTGGCAGTTGTCGAACATACATTTTGGTCGGACTCCATTTCCATTTGCGATTCCCGCCGATTCAAACTGGATCATCTGCTGACATCCAAGGCCCTGACTGATGTGTATCTGCTGGGTCTGGCCAAAAGAAGGGGGGGCCGATTAGTTACATTCGATCGGACAATCTCACCTACCGCCGTCACAGGCGCCCAAGCCGAGCATCTTCTGATCCTCTAGCGGAATGGAAGTGGCCCAGAACGCGAAATGACTTTTGAAAGAACCATCCGCAGAGATCTCCGCGAACCTATCTCGTGGTGTGCTCCAAGGCTCGCCCCCGTCCCAATACGGCGATCAAAGAAGAATTCTGGAACGATCTTAAGGCAATCAGTCACCGGCGCCAAATGCGGTCATTTGCTCAGCTCGTGGTAATACGCGTGCAACAGCCGCGTCCTTTCTGAATCAAAGATCCTAAATCTTGCCAGGCCCATCTTCTGCATCCGGAATCTAAGCGACGTCCAAAGCACTCCTAACCCATACTTCACGCTGCGCCTGAAGCTGATCGAAGATGCTTCCGGAAAATATTTCGTCGGACACGATATCTCGCCGATCTGATGATTAAAGTAAATCGCCTGAGCAAGCATTTCGTTATCGAACACGAAGTCATCACTATTCTCCTCGAGTGGCAGGGACTCGAGCACCCGGCGCGAGAATGCTCGAAAGCCGGTGTGATACTCCGACAGTTTATAGCCGAGCAGCAGATTCTGAACGGCCGTCAGAAATCTGTTGGAAATATACTTGTAAAGGGGCATCCCGCCTTGTAGCGCGCCCACGCCTAAGATACGTGAGCCCAAGGCAACCTCGTAATGACCAGAAGCGATCATGCCAGCCAGTGAAATCACCAGCTTCGGCGAATATTGGTAATCGGGATGCAACATGATCACAATATCAGCCCCCCTCTTAAGCGCTTCGCGGTAGCAAGTTTTTTGATTTCTGCCGTAGCCCAGATTTTTCTTGTGCTGGAATGTGGTGACATTCAGTTC
>Ga0066388_100000732_pt1 | contig 16613 bp, 18 predicted proteins | sample PanSoiMetaGPlot6_FD_64539 | JGI IMG/M metagenome (GOLD analysis project Ga0066388, IMG submission 64539) | Tropical forest soil microbial communities from Panama analyzed to predict greenhouse gas emissions - Panama Soil - Plot 6 (Hybrid Assembly) | ecosystem: Environmental > Terrestrial >... | reverse complement strand
GTTGCTTGGGCAGCACCTCATGGACCGCACCCCAGTCAAGCGCCTCCTGTGCCGTCAATCTCTTGCCAGTGAGGAGGAAGTAGCGGGCTCGGTTGTGGCCGACGAGAACGCTCCAGATCACGTGCTGTCCATCGCCGGGAACCTGTCCGCGCGGGAAGTGCGCGGCGTCCTGGAAGTACGCGTCTTCCGACGCAAGGACGATGTCGGCCATCAAAGGGACTTCTGAGTGGATGTTGCAGGGTCCGTTGACGGCGCTGATCATCAAGGCGTCGACATCGAGGACGTTGAAGATCAGCTGGCGTGCGTACCAGGCCTTCTCGTCGAGCTTCACCAACCCGCGCTGGTCGCCAAAGAGGAGGTACTCCGGCTCGTCGGGGGGCTCTCCACTCGGTAGGCGCCCCCAGGTGGCGTTGTAGGTCTCGCCCGTCCCGATGTGGATCAGCACCTTGACCTCGCGATCTCCCGCGATGTCAGCGAACGCGTCCGCCATGTCGTCGTGTGCTTTCCAGTCCCAAACGAGGCTGTCGCCGTTCGTATGACACTGCATCAGGAGGATGCCGTCGTCCGTCAGCTCGAACCGGTAGTTCGAGTAGCGGTTCTCGTACTCCCGGAACCTCGTGCGCCTCGCCATGTCGATCCTCCTTGATCATCGCGATCGGCGACGGCCTCACCGCGACGAAGCCTGATCGGGGACAGCACGAGTCAGAGGCAACGATGACCTGGACTTTGTGTGTCGGGCTGGCGGGACTCGAACCCGCGACCTTTGGTCCCCCAGACCAACGCGCTAACCAAGCTGCGCCACAGCCCGTGTAGACGGGCGAGTCTACGCCCGGAGGCGTCACCTCAGAGGTTGTGGATGACCCAGTCGATCCCCTGCCACGCGCGGTATCCGAGGTAGATCGCGAGAGCGATGGCGAGCAACCACAGATGCCACGGGAGCGAAGTGCGCCGGCGTTCGGGCGCCTCCTCGGTGGCCGCGGTGGGAGCGTGCGCGGTGCCGGCGTCGACCGGTCGACCGCACTCCGGGCAGGTGCCGTCGGCCTTCACCGTCGACGGCGACAGGAACCGGTTGCAGGACGTGCACCAGGGCACGACACCAGTGTCGCGCCCGCCGATCAGACGGGCGGAACGCCATGCCGCCGTTGGAACTCCTCACGGCGGCGGGTGCGGGCCAGGTCCAGGCGGTTCACGAGCTCGCTCCGCAGGTCGGCGGGGTCGACTACGGCATCCACGACGAGCTCGGCGGCCAGGTGCACGAGATCGACGTCGGCTTCGTACTCGGCCCGCCGCTCCGCGACGTACACGGCGCGCTCGTCGGGGTCCTCGATGGCCTGGATCTTGTTGTAGAAGACGGCATTCACCGCCGGCTCGGGGCCCATGACGGCGATCTGCGCGGTCGGGAGCGCGAGACACGCGTCGGGATCGAACGCGGGGCCGCACATCGCGTACAGACCGGCGCCGTACGCCTTGCGCACGATCACCGAGACCTTCGGGACCGTTGCCTCGGTGACCGCAGTGATCATCTTGGCGCCATGGCGGATAATGCCGTCGCGTTCTACGGCGGTGCCGATCATGAATCCGGGCACGTCGGCGAGGAACACCAGCGGCACGTTGAAGGCATCACACAGCCAGATGAACCGGGCGGCCTTGTCGGCCGAGTCCACGAACAGGACCCCGCCGAGGTGCATCGGGTTGTTGGCGACGATCCCGACCGTCTCCCCCGCCAATCGTCCGAACCCGACGATCACCTCCTTGGCGTAGAGCGGCTTGATCTCGAAGAAACTGCCGCCGTCGACCAGCGCGTCGACGAGTCGGTGCATGTCGTAGGCGCGGCGCTCCTCGGCCGGGACGACATCGACGATGCTCGGCGCACCGGCGCGAGGATCGACGGCATCGACGGCCGGCGGCGGCTGCCGCCAGCTCGTCGGTAGGTACGACAGCCACCGCTTGGCGGCGTCGAGCGCGGCGGCGTCGTCGGGGACGAGGTTGTCGCCCGATCCGCTGACTGTCGCGTGCATGCGGGCGCCGCCCATCTCCTCGAGGCTCGCGTGCTCGCCGATGACCTCCTCCGCCATTCGGGGCGACCCGAGGTACATCGACGCGTTGCCCTCCACCATGAACACGACGTCGCAGAACGCGGGAATGTACGCGCCGCCCGCCGCCGAGGGGCCGAACAGGCAGCACACCTGCGGCACCCGGCCCGACAGGCGCACCTCGTTGGCGAAGATGCGACCGGCGCCCCGGCGACCGGGGAACAGCTCGACCTGGTCCGTGATGCGCGCACCGGCCGAGTCGACGAGGTAGACGACCGGGAGCTCGTGCCGCAGCGCCGTCTCGGTCATGCGCACGATCTTCTCGACGGTGCGGGCGCCCCACGACCCCGCCTTCACCGTGGGGTCGTTGGCCATGACGCAGACGGGACGACCGTCGATCCGCGCCGTGCCCGTCACCACGCCGTCGGCGGGAAGCGAGCCGGCGAGGGCGTTCGCCAGGAGCCCGTCTTCGGCGAGCGAGCCAGGATCGAGGAGACGCGCCAGCCGATCGCGTACGAACAGCTTGTTCTGGCGCGCCAGCTTGTCGCGCTCCTTCTCGAGGTTGCCTTGCAGCGCGCGCTCGACGTGATTGCGAACCTGGTCGTCGCCCATGGAGACCGCCAGGCTACCGATTGCGCAGACGTACTCGAAGCTTCATCGGTGTCGGTCCGAGGTCGAAGGCGTCACGGATCCGTCGCTCGAGGTACCGCAGATACGTCTCCGGCAGCTCGTGCGTCGCGAAGAGCGTGAACGTAGGTGGCTCACTCGCGCCTTGCGTGGCGTACAACACGCGGGGGCGACGCTTGCGCGCGGCGGGCGGCGGATGACGCTGTTGCGCGTCGGCGACGACGCGGTTGAGCGCCGCTGTCGGGACACGTCGGTGATACGCCGATTCCGCCTCCCGGAGTGCCGGGAGCACGTGCCGGATGTTGCGCCCCGTCAGGGCGGAGACCTTCACGACGGGCGCGTACGCGAGGAACGCGAGCCGGTCCGCCGCCTGGTCCAGGACGTCCTTGCGTTGCTCGGCGTCGGTCAGGTCCCACTTGTTGAGCACGACGATGGCGGCGGTGCCGGCGGCGTCGACGCGCTCGGCGAGGCGCTGGTCCTGATGGGTCACGCCCTGGGTGGCATCGATGACGAAGAGGGCGGCATCGGCCCGATCGACCGCCTCGAGCGCCCGCACCAGGCTGTAGTACTCGGTCGGCTCGTCGACGCGGCTACGACGACGCATACCGGCGGTGTCCACGAACCGGAGCGGTCCCTCGTCGGTCTCGACAACCGTGTCGATCGAGTCACGGGTGGTGCCCGGTTCGTCGTGCACGACGGCGCGCTCGTCGCCGACGAGCCGGTTGAACAATGTCGACTTGCCGACATTCGGTCGACCGACCACGGCGACGGAGAACGGGCCCGCCTCATCGTCGATCGGCGCGTCCGCGGGCTCCGGCGGCAGCGCCGCCACCAGCGCGTCGAGCAGATCGCCGCTCCCCCGCCCGTGGAGGGCCGAAACGGGATGCGGGTCGCCCAGCCCGAGCTGCGTGAACGCCCACACGTCGCTTTCTCGCGACGTGTCGTCGACCTTGTTGGCGGCCACGACCGCCGGGGGCGCGGCGCCGCGCAGTAGCGAGGCGACCCGCGCGTCCTCCTCGGTGATCCCGATCGCAACGTCGACGACCAGGACGATCACGTCGGCGGCGGCAACGGCCCGCTCCGCTTGCCGGCTCACCTCCTGATCCAGGTCGCCACCACCGGCGAGCCAACCACCCGTGTCGACGACCCGGAACCGGCGACCCGCCCACTCGGCGACGAGCTCCTTGCGGTCCCGCGTAACCCCGGGCTGCTCCTCGACGATCGCCTGGCGTCCGCCGACGAAGCGGTTCACCAGCGTCGACTTCCCCACGTTCGGCCGGCCGACGACCGCGACCACCGGCAGTCGCGCGCTCATCGCTCGTGGGCGCCGTCGCCGCGCAACGCGGCGACGAGGGAGGCGCCGTCGGTCGGGACGACCTGGACGGGCCGCGGCAGATCGGTGACGGCGACGCCGTCGAGAAAGCGGTCGCGGGACAGGACCACGTCGGGAAGGAGGTACCGGTCGCCGGCGGGTTCCGATGCCAGCACGTCGATCACGTCGCGCCCGGTGAGGAGCCCGGTCACGGCGATGTTGCCGCCGAAGAAGCGGTTGGGTACCGAGAGCAGCCGCAGCGGCGGCGCCGTCGCGGCGCGCAGCAACGGCAGCAGCGGCGCGAGAACCCGTTCGCCGTACTGCCCGGTGACGATGGTGACCCGACCGACCGCGCGCTTCCCGGCGCGCGCACGACTCGGCGCGTCGAAATGACGCGGCGCCCGGTATCCGTCGGCGGGCGCGCCGTCGACCCAGGCGAAGAACCCGGCGCGCGGCCCGACCCCTGCCGCGGGCTCGCCCGCCAACGCGGCACGCACGTCGGCCTCGAACGCGCGGGCCATGCCGATGCCGTTCTCGTGCTGCGGGAACCCTTCGTAATCGCCGACCATCGGGAACGGCCGGCCGGCGAGCACGTAGTACTCGTCGGCCGCGAAGGCGAGGCGCCGGCCGAGCGCATCCTGAAACCGGCGCTGCCACCGCTCGACGGTGTCGAGCACGGCCCCGGCGACGGCCTCGGTGTGCTCGCGCATCTCCGGCTCGGACGTGTGCGCGCTGACGCCCAACGGCACCACACCGACGGTCGCCAGCCTCGGGAACCGGTCGAGCACCCCGAGCAGCGTGTCGTCGAGGACGTCGCCGTCGTTGATCCCGGGACAGACGACGACCTGGCCGTGCACCTCCACGCCGGCGTCGAGGAGCGCGGCGAGCCAACGCAGGCTGGTCGCGCCGCGCCGGTTGCGGAGCAGGTGGCTCCGCACGTCGGGATCGGTCGCGTGGATGCTCACGTACAGCGGGCTGAGCTTCTCACTGAGGACCCGCTCCAGATCCGCCTCGGTGAAGCGTGTCAGCGTCGTGAAGTTCCCGTAGAGGAACGACAGCCTGTAGTCGTCGTCCTTGAGGTAGAGGCTGCGTCGCATCCCCTTGGGCAGCTGGTGGATGAAGCAGAACGGGCAGTGGTTGTCGCAGGTCTGGACGCGGTCGAAGACGGGGCTGTCGAGCTCGAGCCCGAGCGGTGCGCCGGCCGGCTTCTCGACCACGGCTAGTTGCTCGAGACCGCCGCGGCGGATCTCGAGCTCGACGACGGGCTCGTCGGCCTGGAGCTGGTAGCGGATGACGTCCCGGAGCGCTTCGCCGTTGAGCGTGAGGACCTCGTCACCGGGCTGGATCCCGGTCGACGCAGCCGGCGAGCCGGGCGTCACCGCCACGACGCGCGCGGCGGGCATGGGGGGAATCCTACGGGACTGCCTGCACGCCGGATCGGCCCGGGCCGGTGCCGGCGGTACCCTCGATCGCATGACGGTCGAGCGGGTGCTCCTCGCGCAACCCCGCGGCTACTGCGCCGGGGTCGAGATGGCGATCAAGGCGCTGGCGTGGATGGTCCGCGTCTTCGAGCCGCCCGTGTACTGCTACCACGAGATCGTGCACAACCGGCTCGTCGTCGACCGCTTCCGCGAGCTCGGCGTCGTCTTCGTCGACGACGTCGACGAGGTCCCGGACGGCGCACCGCTCATGCTCTCGGCGCACGGCTCGGCGCCGGACGTCGTCACGACGGCGCGCAGCCGCGGCCGGTTCGTCGTGAACGCCGTGTGCCCGCTCGTCACGAAGGTGCACCACGAGGCGAAGGTGCGCGCCGACAAGGGATACACGGTGCTGTACGTCGGCCACGCCGGTCATGACGAGGCGACGGGCACACTGGCGGTCGCACCGAGCGCGATGGAGCTCGTCGAGCACGAGGAGGACCTCGACCGGGTGCTGCCGGAGGTGGAGGACTCCTCCAAGGTCGCGCTGCTGGCCCAGACGACCCTCTCGTTGCACGACTGGGAGGGCATCATGGAGCGAACCCGCGAGCAGTTCCCCGAGCTGTGGACCGCGACCCGCAACGACCTCTGCTTCGCGACCACGAACCGGCAGGCCGCGCTGACCGCCATCGCCAGCCGTGCCGACGCGGTCGTGGTGATCGGCAGCGCCAACTCCTCCAACACGATCGCCCTCACGAAGGTGGCACGCAGCGCGGGTTGCCCGCACGTGCTCCGCATCGACGGGCCCGACGAGCTCGACGTCGACGAGCTGGACGGCGCCCGGGTCGTCGGTGTCACGGCCGGCGCCAGCGCGCCCGAGGACCTCGTCCAGGCGGTGATCGCCGAGCTCGACCCGACCGACGGCGTCGAGCCGGTGTACGTCACCGACGAGGACGAGTACTTCCCGCCGCCCCGTGAGCTGCGCGAGCTCGTGCCCGCGCTGGACGGCCTGGCCGCGCTCGTCCTCGGCGGCGACCCGGTAACCGCGCGTGGCCGCGGCGGACCGTTCAGCGACGACCGCGGCGTGGACGCCTCACGGGTGCTGGCCGACCTCACTCGCTGACGGGGGCTCGGCCTCGCTGTCGCGCACCCCGGCGAGGGCGAGCGCCTCGTCGAAGGAGGCCTGGAGCTCGACCCGTACCTTCTCCGTCGTGTTGGTGACTTCCTGGCGCCGCACGCGCCCGGTCTCGTGCTGCGGCGGTTGGATCGGGTCGCCGACCACGATCCCGACCCGGTGCAGCCGCGGCAGCGTCTTGCCCGAGGCGAGGATCTGCTCGCTGCCACCGATCCCTACGGGCACGATCGGCACGCCGAGACGCGTCCCCAGATACGCGCCCCCGTCGAAGAGCTCGACGACCTCGCGCCCGTGCCGCCGTGTGCCCTCGGGGAAGATGGCCACCGGTTCGCCCGCTTCGAGCGCCTGCTGCGCGGCGCGAAGCGCCGAACGGTCCGCGCTCCCCCGTTCCACCGGGAACCCGCCAAGGGCCGTGAACAGCCACGCCAGGAACGGCTTCTCGTACAGCTCCTGCTTGGCCATGAACCGAATCCGGCGACGAGTGATGAAGCCGGTGAAGAAGATGTCCAGCAGGGAGCGGTGCGTGGGCGCGACGACGAACGCGCCGGTGCGTGGGACCTTGCTCCGTTCGCGCACGCGCACCCAGAAGATCGCCTTCATGGGGGTCAAGGTCAGCGCGCGGCAAACGCGGTAGAAGATCCGCTTCCCGAGATCACCCTGGCGTGGGGCCGTCACCGCTCGGCTCCGACCGCGGCTTCGAATCGCTCGACGATCTCCTTGACGACGTCCACGACTTCTCGACCGGTGGTGTCGATCACGATCGCGTCGGGCGCGGGCGTGAGCGGCGTCGTGCGGTGGTCGAGCGTGTCGCGCCGGTCGACGGCATCCCGGACGGCCTTCAGATCCGCGGGACGCGCCGCGGCCTGCTCGTCCCGATGACGCCGGCGGACGCGTTCGTCGTCACTGGCGGTTAAGTAGATCTTGAGTGGCGCATCGGTGAAGACGACGGTGCCGATGTCGCGGCCCTCGACCACGCCTCCGCCGCGCTGCTCGGCCCACTCTCGCTGCCGGCGCCGCAGGAGGGCGCGCACCGGCGGGTGCGACGACACCTCGGACACGCCGGCCGACACGGCCGGGCCCCGTATGTCGCCGCCGATGTCGCGGCCGTCGAGCCGGACGCTGCCGGGTGGGTCACCGAGCTCGAGGACGGCTCGTTCCGCTGCCTGCGCGATCGCCTCGCCGTCGCCGAGCTCGAAGCCGCGGTCGAGGGCGAGCAGGGTGACCGCCCGGTACATCGCGCCCGTGTCGAGGACCTCGAGACCGAGCGCGTCGGCCACGCCGCGGGCGACGGTCGACTTGCCCGATCCGGCGGGCCCGTCGATGGCCACCACGCGCATCACGCGGCGCTCCCGGCGAGGGCGCGTAGGTCGTCGGCAAAGCGCGGGTACGACACCGCGACCGACTGCCAGCCCCGCACCGTCGACTCGCCCGGCATGGCGTTGGCGGCGACCGCGGCCGCGAGGGCGATGCGGTGATCGCCGTGACTCTTGAACATCGCAGGCCGGGGCTTCCCTCCGCGGATGGTCAACGCGTCGGCCTTGGTCTCGACGCCCACGCCCATCTGCGCGAGCTCCTGTTGGATTGTGTTGATGCGGTCGCTCTCCTTCACCCGGAGCTCGGCGATGCCACGGACCTCGGTGACGCCGTCCGCGAACGCAGCCGCCACGGCCAGCACCGGGATCTCGTCGATCATCCCCTCGTCGGGCTCGATCGTGGTCGCCCCCAGCCGAGACGCCTCGACGACGAGTCGGCCGACCGGCTCCCCCAGCCGCTCGCCCGCCGGGTCGGTCTCGATGTGCGCACCCATGCGCCGCAGCACGTCGACGTAGCCGAGACGCCGCGGGTTCAGGCACACGTCGTCGATCACGATCGACGACCCCGGGGTGATGCAGGCCGCGACCGCGAACAGCGCCGCCGACGACGGGTCGCCCGGAACGTCGAGCTCGAACGGCTTCGGCGCACCCCGCGCGACCCGGATCGTATGCTCGTCGACCACGGTGACCGGCGCTTCGAGCGCGCGAAGCATGCGCTCGGTGTGGTCGCGGCTCGGCGAGGGCTCGACCACATCGGTGGAGCCTTCGGCCTGGAGCGCGGCGAGGATGACGGCCGTCTTGACCTGCGCGCTCACGACGTCGAGCTCAACCCGTCGACCGGTGAGCCCACCACCGCGGATCACGAGGGGAGCGAGCTCGCCGTCGGCGCGTCCGTCGATGTACGCCCCGAGCGTTCGCAGCGGACGGGCCACGCGTCCCATCGGCCGCATCTGCAACGAGGCGTCGCCCGCGAGCACGCTCAGGAACGGACGCCCCGCCAGGAGTCCCGTCAGCGTGCGCATCGTCGTCCCCGAGTTGCCGCAGTCGATCACCGCGTCCGGCTCTCGCAAGCCGTCGGCGCCCGTGCCGGTCACGGTCACCGTCGACGGGTCGAGGTCCTTCATGCGCACGCCGAGGAGCTCGAGAGCGCGTCGCGTCCGTTGCACGTCGTCGCCGTCGGCGAGACCACGAATGGTGCTGCGCCCGGACGCGAGCGCGGCCGACAGCAACGACCGGTGCGAGATGCCCTTGTCGCCCGGGACGCGCAGCGTGCCGCGAAGTGGACGCGGCCCCGCGATCGTGACCTCGGTGCCGGTCACGACGGCCTACCTCTACTCGGGGAGGTCGTCACGGAGCGTGCGCGCGCCTTCGAGGTAGACGTGATGCAACTCGTCGAGCGGGCGGTCCGTGTAGCAGTGAACGAGAAGCCGGATGCACATGGGTTTTCCGCCGTCGATGGCCAGCTCGCGGGCGCACAGCAACGGGACGTCGCCCAAACCGACGACGCGGGCGGCGGTCGCCGGGAACTCTGCCGTCAGGTCGTCCGTGGCGGTGAAGATGATGCTGACGAGATCGTCGTGCTCGAGCTCGTTGCGGGAGAGGAGCTCCTTGACGAGACGCTGGGTCTTCTCCTCGATCTCCTGCTTGGTGTTCTCGTTGCACGTGATCGCGCCGCGCAGCGCTCGGACTCTCACACGTGCGCAGGTTAGTCGGGGTCGGAATCGTCGCCCCCGGGCTTCGGTTCCGCGGTCGCGGCGGCGTACAAGGCTCGTACCTCGCGCGGGCGCAGTGCCCGCCATTCTCCCGGCGCGAGACGCCGATCCGTGATGGGCCCGACGCGTGTCCGTACCAGGCGCCGGACCGGATGGCCCACCGCCTCGCACATGCGCCGCACGATGCGATTCCGGCCCTCGTGCACGACGATCTCGAGCGCCGCGTTCTCGCCCCGACGTTGCACCTCACGGACACGCGCGGGTGCGGTCGGTCCGTCGTCGAGCGTGACGCCCTCTCGGAGCGCGCGGATCGTCCCCCGGCTCGGGACGCCGTCGACCTCGACGAGATACGTCTTCTCGATGCCGTGGCGCGGATGTGTGACGAGCTGGGCGAGCTCCCCGTCGTTGGTCAGGACGAGGAGCCCCTCGGTGTCGTAGTCGAGCCGGCCGGCCGGGAAGACGCGCGGCTCGCTCGGAACGAGATCGACGGCGGTGACCCGCCCTTCGGGGTCTCGCGCCGTCGTCACGACGCGCCGTGGCTTGTTCAGCAGGTAGTACACGACGTCGTCGCGCACGCTGACCGGAACACCGTCGACCTCGACGCGTTCATGCCCGGGGCCGATGCGCTGGCCGAGTCGTGCGACCGCGCCGTCGACCGTCACCCGCCCGTCGGCGATCAGCGCCTCGGCGGCACGACGGGAGCCGAACCCGGCTCGGGCCAGGACCTTCTGGAGACGCTCCCCTTCACCGGGGCCGTCGGATGGCCCGGACGGCGCCCGGGACGGCATCTACGGGTTCGGTGCGGGGTCGTCGGAGACGCGGAGCCCCCGCTCGAGCGCGTCGACGACTTCGGGGGCAGGAACGAAGTCGCCGAGCGGCGGTAGATCCGCGAGCGAATCGAGCCCGAGCCGCTCGAGGAACTCGCCCGTGGTGCCGTACATCACCGCTTGCCCCGGTCCCGGGTCACGCCCGACCTCGGCGATGTACCCGCGTCGCAGCAACGTCGTCAGGACGGACTCGACGTCGACGCCTCGGATGGCGGAGATCTGCGCGCGTGAGATCGGCTGCTTGTAGGCGATGATCGCCAGCGTCTCGAACGCCGGCGCGGACAACCGCGCGTGCTGGCCCTCGAGGACGAACCGCTCGACGTACGCCGACAGGTCGGGATGGGTCTGGTACCGGTACCCGCCCGCCACCTTGACCAGGACGAAGCCGCGGCCGCTCGCGTCGTACTCGTCGGCGAGCTCGCGGCAGAGCTCCTCGATGCGCGCGACCGGGAGCTCGACGAGCTGCGCGAGGAAGCCGGCGTCCACCGGGTCCGTCGCCGCCATGACCACCGCTTCGACGACGCGCCGCGCTTCGTGCTCGCGCAGGCCCTGAGTGGCCTCTTCGAGCGGGTCGTCGTACACGATTACTCGGGCTCCGAGCTCACCGATTGGCGTTGGTCGCGTGCATGGTCGGGCTGGTCCTCGGCGGGCTCGTCCCACTCGGCCAGGCTGGCGGCGTCGAGAGCGGTCTCGCCTTCGAGGAGACGGCGAACGAGCAAGTCGCCGAACGTGTCGAACTGCTCCAAGTCGACGACACCCTGCTTGTAGAGCTCGAGGACGGCGAGGAAGCGCACGATCGCCTCGATCTGCGTCGGGGCGCCGGCGACGAGGCGGCGGAAGCTGATCGCGTCGCGTTCCGGAAGCACTGAGAGCACGACCTCGACCGCGTCGCGCACGCTGGCGCGGATGGGCGCGATGTGCTCGACCTGGACGACCGGGACCGGTCTCGGTGCGAGCCCCCGTAACGCGGCCGCCAGCAGCGTCGACGGCGCCACCCGGTCGAGCGGGTCGGGCTTCAGGGACGCGAACGGCTCCTCGGCGCCCGCCCGACGAGGCAGGCTGCGGTCGGCCCGTCGCACGAGCGTCGCCATCTCGGAGGCGGCGTCCTTGAAGGTCTTGCACTCGAGCAGGCGGGCGAGCAGCAGGTCGCGTTCCTCGAAGCGCAAGAGCTCTTCGTCGAGCTCGACTTCCTCCAGCGACGGGAGGAGGCGGCGCGCCTTCAGATCGACGAGCGTTGCCGCGATGAGCAGGAACTCGGTCGTCACGTCGAGGTCGAGGCTCTCCATCCGCTCCAGCTCGGCGAGGTACTCGTCGACGATCCGTGAGAGCGAGACCTCCCACAGGTCGACCTCCTGCTTGAGGATCAGGTGCAGGAGCAGATCGAACGGGCCCTCGAAGACGGACGTCGACACCTCGTACGACATCGAGCCGAGCGTACCGGAGGCCTTCACCGCCGCCGTGGTATCCCCCGACGGTTTCGGGCAGGGCCGCAGGTAGCCTGCGACTCCATGCCGCGCGTGTTCTCCGGGATCCAACCCACGGGCGAGATGCACCTGGGCAACTACCTCGGTGCCGTCCGGCGCTGGGTCGCGGACCAGGACCGCCAGGACGCGATCTACTGCGTCGTCGACCTCCACGCCATGACTCTCCCCTACTCTGCGGCGGAGCTGACCGAGCGGACGCGCCAGACGGCCGTGCTGTTGATGGCGGCGGGGCTCGATCCGGCACGGTGCGTCCTCTTCGTGCAGAGCCATGTCGCCGCGCACGCCGAGCTCACCTGGATCCTGAACTGCGTCGCGACGTTCGGCGAGCTCCGCCGGATGACCCAGTTCAAGGACAAGAGCGGCGGGCAGGAGTCAGTGTCGGCCGGGTTGTTCGACTACCCGGTCCTCATGGTGGCCGACATCCTGCTCTACGACACCGACGAGGTGCCGATCGGCGACGACCAACGCCAGCACCTCGAGCTCGCGCGCGACGTCGCCAGCCGGTTCAACCACCGCTTCGGGGAGACGTTCGTCGTCCCGAAGGCCACCTTCCCGCCCGTGGGCGCACGGATCATGGACCTCCAGAACCCGACGGCCAAGATGTCGAAGTCTGCCGACTCGCCCCAGGGCACCGTGCCCCTGCTCGACCCACCCGGAGCCGTCTCGAAGAAGATCAAGTCGGCCGTCACGGACTCGGACACGGAGGTTCGCTACGACCCGGCGAACAAGGCCGGCGTCTCCAACCTGATCGAGATCCACGCCGCCGTGACGGGCCGCGGCATCCCGGACGTCGAGAGCGAGTTCGCCGCCGTGGGGTACGGCGCCTTCAAGAGCGCCGTCGCCGACGCGGTCGTCGAGGCGTTGCACCCGCTCCAGGAGGCGTACACGAAGCTCGAAGCCGACCCGGCCGAGGTCGACCGCCAGCTGGCGGTCGGGGCCGAGAAGGCCCGCGCCATCGCCGAGCCGGTGCTCGAGCGCGCCCGCGCGGCCGCGGGGCTGCTCCGGCGATCCGGCTAGGCGTCGCCGTCACGCGTTGTCGGCGGCCTCCAGCGCCTCGGCGACCGGAGCGGGGACGCCGCTCTCCGCCCAGCGGTCCCGGTGGTGGTGCGCCCACGCCCAGCGCGCCGCCTCGTCGCGTCCGCCGGCAGCGCGGATGCGGTCGGCGCCCCGTTCGTCGTGACGGAGGTACCACGCCACGCGCCTGCGGAAGCCGGAGGTGTGAGCCCACCGGTCAACGCGGGCCGTGCCGCCGACCGCGCCCATGACGGTCGCGACGCTGCGACCCACCACGCCGAGCCCGGCGTCGAGCTTGCCCACGTCGTGGAGCAGCGCGGCCGCCAGCCAGCGATCGTCGCCGGCGAAGTCGGTGCCGGCGAGCTGCTCGTCGACGAGCCGGGCGACGCGGATCGTGTAGCGCCGGTCGTAGTCGGGCAACGAGCGCCACAGCTCGAGCTCGTCGGGGTCGAGGATGCCTTCGACCCATGCCACGTCGTCGGCGCGCGGCGCACCCGGCCGGAGCGCCCGGACGAAACGACGTGCGAGGTGCGCCGGTCGCGTGCGGCTCATCGGACGATGAAGTCGAACAACGCATCGATGAACGGCGAGAACAGCCGCCCGAACAGGTTCGTCGACAAGCCGACGAGCAGCAGCACGATGATGCCGTACGGACGAAACCGGTACCACGCCGGGAGCCAGTCGCGCGGGAGCACGCGCTCGATGAGCGACGAGCCGTCGAGCGGCGGGATCGGCAACAGGTTGAACAAGCCGAGGATCAAGTTCGCGAGCGCGAAGAAGAGCAGCGCCTGGATCGCCAGCGGCAGGTCCGCGACCCGGAACGCGTTGCCGGTATAGGCGCCGAAGGCGGCGTGTGCCGCCACCGCGGCCAGCACCATCAACGCGAAGTTCGAGAACGGTCCCGCGAGCCCGACGAAGAGCATCTCGCGCCGGGGATGACGGAGGTTCGCCGGGTTCACGGGCACGGGCTTCGCCCATCCGAAGGCGCCGAAGCCCGTGATGGTGAGCATGGCCGGCAGGATGATCGAGCCGAACGGGTCGATGTGCGGGATGGGGTTGAGGGTGAGGCGGCCCGCGCGCTTGGCGGTGTCGTCACCGAAGAACAGCGCGACGACGCCGTGGCTGATCTCGTGCAGGATGATTGCAAGGAACAGACAGGCGAAGAAGACGAGGCGCTCTTCGACCTCGGCGCTCAAGCGGAAGCGGTCGAGCTCAGCGGCGGCGCGACGCGCAGTCGATGCACAGCCGGGCCGCAGGCATGGCCTCGAGCCGCGCCTCGGCGATCTGGTTGCCGCACGACTCGCAGAGCCCGTAGGTCCCGTCGTCGAACTTGCGGAGGGCGTCCTCGGTCTCGCGGAGCGTGTCGAGCAGCGTGCCGCCCAGGGCCTCGACCTCACCGCGCTCTGCAGTCACCTGCCCCGAGTCCGCGAAGCCGTCGTCGAAGTCGAGCTTGCCGCCGGGACCGACGCCCATCTGACGCAGCTGGTCGTGCAAGCGGTCGCGCTCCTCCTGCAGGCGGTCGCGCAGGGTCGCATGGAGCGTGGTCTCGGCCATGGAGAAAAGCCTATCCCCCGGCCCGGCCGCTGCTCTCGGCGAATCGGGCCCGGGGATGGGCCGCCTCGTAGACGGCTCGGAGCCGCTCGGGCGAGACCTTCGTGTACACCTGGGTGGTGGAGATGCTGGCGTGGCCGAGCAGCTCCTGGACCACCCGGATGTCGGCGCCCCGCTCGAGCATGTGGGTGGCGCACGAGTGGCGCAGGACGTGCGGCGAGAGACGCCCCGTCAGGCCGGCCCGCTCCCCCGCCGTCCGCACGATCTTCCAGCAGCTCTGCCGGCTGAGCCGGCCGCCCCGCGCGTTCAGCACCACGGCCTCGCGATGGGCGCCGGTGGTGCGGTTCGGCCGCACCAGCTGCGGGCGGCCGTGGTCCAGATACGCGGCGAGTGCGTCGCGCGCCGAGTGCCCCACGGGCACGATGCGCTCCTTGCTGCCCTTGCCGAGCACCCGGACCAGGCCGTCGTCGAGGTCCAGGTCACGTCGGTCGAGCCCGACGAGCTCGCTGATGCGGGCGCCGGTCGCGTAGAGGGTCTCGACGATGGCGCGATCCCGGAGGGCGCGCGGCGTGTCGCCGACCACCGCGCCGAGCAGGGCTTCGACCTCGTCCTCGGTCAGCGCCTTCGGAATGCCCTGGGGCACCCTCGGCGCGCCCACCTCCTCGCTCGGGTCGAGGGCAACGAGCCCCTCCTCGAGGCAGAAACGGTGGAACGACCGGACCGCGACGAGCGCCCGCGCCACCGACGCGGGCGCGAACCGGGCGTGGCCGTCGTCGTCGCGCTCGGACTTCAGGTGCTCCACGTACGCGAGGACGGTCGCCTCGCTGACGGCGGTCGGGTCCTCCTCACCCCGACCACGGAGGAACTCGGCGTAGCGGCGCAGGTCGCGGCGATAGGCGGCGAGGGAGTTGGCGGCGAGCCCGCGCTCGACCGTGAGCCAGGAGTCGTGCTCGACCAGCAGGCGGCCCAGAGCGTCGTCGGGCCGGGCTTCGGCGGCGCTGACGGTGCCGGTCATGCCTCGATGCTCGCGGGCGCGGCGGGCTCAGCCGCGGAACCCGCCGAACTCCCCCGCGAGGTACCGGCGCGTCAGCAGCAGGCCGACGATGCTCTTGGCGTCGACGATCGCGCCGCCGGCGACGAGGTCGTCGACGTCGGACAGGCGAACCCGCTCGACGGTCAACGCGCGTTCCTCGGGGTTCACGGCCGCCGGAGCGTCCAGTTCCTCGAGGTCCAGCGCCGCGTACAGGTGGGTGTACTCGTTGCAGAACCCGGGTGAGTTGTAGAACTCGCACAGCTTCACGAGGCGGCCGGGCCGGCGACCGATCTCCTCGTGCAGCTCGCGCGTCGCGGTGGTCTCGGGCGCCTCCCCCTCGACGTCGCGCTTGCCCGCCACGACCTCGAGCAGGTCGCGATCGACGGCCGCCCGGTACTGCCGAACGAGCAGGACGTGCTCGCGGTCGGGCTCCACCGGCACGGCGACGACCGCACCCGGATGGCGCACGACGAGGCGGGTGAAGCGTTCGCCTGCGCCCTCGACGTCAAGGTCGGCGAGGCCGATGAAGCCGGTGTCGACGACCGTCTCGGAGCCGACGATCCGGAACTCGCTCAAGAGGCGGCTGCCCGGCGGGCCGGCTCGGCCTCCATCGGCAGGCGTGGCGCGCGCCCCTCGGCCCGGTCGCGAGCCGCGGCGACGAACGCCGCGAACAGCGGGTGGGGACGGTCGGGACGGCTCTTGAACTCTGGGTGCGCCTGCGTGGCGACGAAGAACGGGTGCAGCGACGTCTGCAGCTCCACGAACTCGACGAGGCGGTTGTCGGGGGATGTGCCCGACCACACCATGCCGGCGTCCTCGAGCGGGCGGCGGTACTTGTTGTTGAGCTCGTAGCGGTGCCGGTGCCGCTCGTACACGACCTCCTCGCCGTACGCGGCCTGGACGAGCGTGCCCTCACGCAGCTTCGCCGGGTACGCCCCGAGCCGCATCGTGCCGCCGAGGTCGACGACCTCGCGCTGCTCGTCCATCAGGTCGATCACCGGATGGGGCGAGTGCGGGTCGAACTCGCTCGAGTTGGCGCCCGACAGGCCGCACGCGTCGCGCGCGAACTCGATGACGGCGCAGTGGAGACCGAGGCACAGCCCGAGGAACGGCACCCGGTGCTCGCGGGCGAACCGGGCGGCGGCGATCTTGCC
>Ga0066388_100000731_pt1 | contig 16617 bp, 19 predicted proteins | sample PanSoiMetaGPlot6_FD_64539 | JGI IMG/M metagenome (GOLD analysis project Ga0066388, IMG submission 64539) | Tropical forest soil microbial communities from Panama analyzed to predict greenhouse gas emissions - Panama Soil - Plot 6 (Hybrid Assembly) | ecosystem: Environmental > Terrestrial >... | reverse complement strand
CCAGGTCGAAGAACGGCGTGCCGGCGACCGGGGTGGACGGCGCCGCCATGTCGCGCATCCCCATCAGCCCCGCCTCGTAGCCGAGGCGGCCTGCCTCCACCGCCCCGGCGAACGCGCGCGCCATGCCCACCGGGTCGGCGGCGGTGGCCACGGCCGTATTCAGGAGCACCGCGTCGTATCCCATCTCCATCGCCTCCGCCGCGTGCGAGGGCGCGCCGATGCCGGCATCGATGACAAGCGGCACCTCGGGAAAGTATCGGCGCAGGCTCCGCAGGGCATAGCGGTTGGCGAGGCCGCGCCCCGTCCCGATCGGCGCCCCCCACGGCATCAGCACCTGGCAGCCGGCGCCAATCAGCCGCTCTGCAGCGATCAGGTCCTCGGTGGTGTAGGGAAACACCTCGAAGCCGTCCTTGACGAGCGCGGTGGCCGCCTCGATGAGACCGAACAGATCCGGCTGTAGCGTGTCCTCGTTGCCGATCACCTCAAGCTTGACCCAGCCGGTGGCGAACAACTCGCGCGCCATGCGGGCGGTGGCGATCGCCTCCTTTGGCGTGCGGCAGCCCGCGGTGTTGGGCAGCACCCGCACGCCGAGGTCTTTGACGAAGTCGAAAAAGCGCTGGCCGGCGGCTCCGCGCGCCGTCTCACGCCTGAGCGACACCGTGACGATGCCGGCGCGCGCCGCCTTGACCGCGTCGCTCATCACCTGCGGAGAGGGATATCGCGCCGTGCCCAGCAACAGGCGCGAGGACACCTCCACGCCATAGGGCGCGAACGGCTTGATCGTCGCCGGTCGGGGTTCGCCTGCATTCATGTGCGCAGTTTATCAGCCGCCCTGGCGCGGTGCTACGATCTCGACCCGGTCGCCCTCGGCGAGCAGGGTTGCAGCGCGTTCCTTTCGGGGCACGAAGTCGCCGTTGACGGCCGTGGCCACGGCACTTTCGGCGTGCCCCTGATCAGCGATCAGCTCGGCAAGGGTGCGCGCCTCGATTTCGAGAAGCTCGCCGTTGAGCCGGATGCTCGTCAGAGTTGTTGGAGCGGATTTGTCAAGCGGCATGGTTGCCTCGCGACGGACCGCCGATGAAGACGTCGTTCCGACTGCTATCTGTGCCCATGCAGCCGATTGTTCAAGGCACTTTCGGCCGCATCGATATTTTGCGTCGCCCCACCAGTTGGCCATCATTATGTTGGACGGTCAGCGTCGAGTTCCCGGTCTTTTGGCGCAACGGCTCGGACGGCGCCGCTCCGCGCCACCGCCGGAAGGAGACACATGTTCAAGAATCTTATGACGTCGCGGCGGTTTGCGCCCCTGTTCTGGTGCCAGTTCTGCTCCGCGCTCAATGACAATTTCCTCAAGAACGCGCTGGTGATGCTGATCCTGTTCGGCCTCGGCGGCGCCGGCTCCGACGCGGGCGAGCACGGCGATCTGCTGGTCACCTTGGCCACCGTCATTTTCATCGCGCCGTTCTTCATCCTCTCCGCCCTGGGAGGCGAGCTCGCCGACCGCTACGACAAGGCCACCATGGCCGCCCGCATCAAGCTCGCCGAGATCCCCGTCGCCGGCCTGGCCGCCTTCGGCTTCTTCCTGCATTCGGTGCCGATCCTGTTCGTGACGCTCGCCCTGTTTGGGACCCTGGCGACGCTGTTCGGTCCGGTGAAATACGGCATGCTGCCGGAGAAGCTGGAGACGGCGGAGCTGCCCGCCAGCAACGCCCTGGTCGAGGGTGCAACCTTCCTCGCGATCCTCGTCGGCACCATCGCCGGCGGCATCGCCGTCAAGACGGCCAGAAGCCCCCAGCTGGTGGTCGCCATCATCGTTGCGCTCGCCGTTGTGTCGTGGCTGTTCGCCCGCAGCATCCCCCGGGCCGGCCCCGCGGCGCCCGGCCTCCCCATCACGGCCAACCTGTGGACCTCCACCTTCGCCCGGCTGCGCGAGCTCAAGCTGGACCCGCGGCTGTGGAGCGGCGGCGGCATCGTCTCCTGGTTCTGGGTGGTGGGCTCCGTGGCGCTGTCGCTGCTCCCGCCCATGGTCAAGGACTACATCGGCGGCAACGAGGACGTGGTGACCCTGTGCCTCGGGACCTTCACGGTGGGCATCGCCGTCGGCTCAATGTTGGCGGCGCGGGCCAGCCACGGCAAGCCGAATCTGACCCTGGTGCCCCTGGGTGCGTTGCTGATAGGCGTCTTCTCTCTCGCGGTCGGCGGCCTGGCCAGCCTGCTGCCGGGGGGCGGCGGAAGCATTGGGCCGGCAGCGATGCTCGCCACCGGCACCGGGCTCGCCCTGCTCGCGGCGCTGTTGGGACTGGCCGTCGCCGGAGGGCTGTTCATCGTGCCCGCCTTCGCCGCCGTGCAGGCCTGGGCGCCACCCGAGGCACGGGCCCGCGTCATTGCCGCCGTCAACATCATGAACGCCGCCTACATGGTGGCGGCGGGCGTCATTCTCGCCGCCCTGCAGATCGCGGGTGTGCGCCTGCCGATCCTGTTCGCCGCGCTGGGCGTCCTCAGCCTCGCCGTGGTCGTCTACGTGATGCGTGCGTGGGGCGTCGAGATGCCCGCACGCGCAGGCAAGGCGCGCGGGGAGGCCTGAACGGGAGGGCCGGCGAGGCCGTGCGCTATTTCGGCAGCGCTTTCAGGCGCGACGGAGGGAAAGCATGGCGAGCATCGAAGTGGACGAGGGCGGCTTGCGCTTCTTCAACACGCTTTCGGGGCGGCTGCACATCCGCCTCAGCGAGCCGACACAGGCGATTTCGGAGCGGCTGCTCAACCAGATGGCTCCCCCGTCGGCGCGCATCGAGGAGGTGTCCCTGACGCTGCAGGTCCGGGAGCAGGGCGAAGGACGCGAAGAGGACGATGCCTTCGACCTCGACGATCTCCCCGCACCCCGCGCCCTCACCGAGGAGGAGTGGAGCCGCGTGGTGCTGCGCACGCCCTCAATCCGCATGCGCGGGGAGAACGACGAGGAGGTCGTGGAGCACCGGGCGCCGGACGGCGTGGCGTTCACGGTGCGCGACCTTGCGGCGGCCGTGGCCGAGACGGAGCGCCGGACGCGCGGCGGCAGCGAGTGGTTCGGCGGCATCGACGTCCACCACGTTTACTTCGAGGGTATCGAGCTCGAAGAGGACGGCGTCTGGTTCATCTGCTGGGGTTCATAGCCAGCCAGTCGGCGGGCCTGCGCGGAAGAACATGGCGGTGCTGGGCAGCCAGCGATTAGCGTGAACTGTGATCCCGGCTCTTGCGCTTCGCGCAATTCCGGGATGACAGCTCGCGTCAGCGGCCCATCAGATAGCGCTGGACGGTAGGACCGATGCGGGCTGCCACGGTGTCGTGGGGCAGATCGGCGATCTCGGGCAGGCGCAGGACGTAGCGGCAGAAGGCGAGCCCGATCATCTGGGTGGCGATGAGGCCGGCGCGTTCCGCGGCTTGCGGCCCCGGCACGATCCCCGCGATGGCCGGAACCAGCTGGGCACGAAAGATCTGCCGCATCCTCTCCGCGGCGGTGTCATGGCTGGCCGCCGCCCGAAGCAGCACCCTCAAGGCATCGTCCGACGGGTCGCCCTCCCAGCGCGCCAGAAAATGCCTGACAAGCGCCATCCCGAGGTTGCCTCGCGGCACCGCGGCGAGGTCGGGGAGCCTGAGATCGAAGGAGGCCGCAGCCGCGAACAGGCCCTCCTTGCTGCCGAAGTAGCGCATGACCATCGACGGGTCGATGGCGGCATCGCCGGCGACGGACCGGATCGTTGTCCTATCGTAGCCGTCCGCAGCGAACCGCTCCCGTGCGGCGCGCAGGATGCGGGCCCTGGTGTCGTCGGATCGGCGGGGGGCTGTTCCAGATGTCGGCATCCGGCTGGTTATATGCCAACGCATGTTGACTTCAAGATCGAGGCGTGCCAACGCTTGTTGGCCAACAGTCGTTGGCGGGCCGGGAGCTAAGGGCGGCGCCCGGCGCATCAAAAGCAAGAGGCGGAGCAGACCGATGCGGACACCAGCATGGAAGATCGCCATTGCAGCAGTTGGCCTCGCCATGGCCGTGGCCACCGGCGCCGCCGGCGCGGACTATGGGGCGCTGAAGGCGCGGGCCAAGGCGCGCTTTGCCGAGCACGAGCCGCGCCTGGCCCTCTCGGTCGCGCAGAAGCGGGAGGTCGCGCAGCTCATCGAGGCGAGCCTTGATCGCAGGATGGCGATCCTGCAGAAGCACAGGGTGGAGCCCGGCACCAAGGAGGCCGCAGCAGCCATGAAGGCCGCCATGCCGGAGATCGAGGCCGCGAACATCGAGCTGCGCGCCGGGCTTGCGAAGATTCTATCGCCGGATCAGCTCAAGACCTTCGACACGATCGCCGAGGAGCTGCGCAAGTCGATGTTCGCGGAGCTTACCGGCGCAAAGTAGCCGGCGACGTTGCGTCGGCAGGCTGGAGATCAAGCGCGATGAGGCGTGGCTGGTCGCTTCTGGGCTCCGCGGTCTTTCTGCTGCTCGCGCCGGGCACCGTCGCGGGGCTCGTGCCCTGGTGGATATCGGGCTGGGAGATGCGGCCGCAATTCTTCCCGGGCGCTCCGCTCGCCGGGGCCTTGCTGCTGGGGCTCGGGCTGGCGGTATTGCTGGAGTGCTTTGCCCGCTTCGCCCTCGTCGGCCTCGGCACCCCGGCCCCGGTCATGCCCACGCGCGGGCTGGTGGTCACAGGCCTCTACCGGCACGTGCGCAATCCCATGTATCTGGCCGTCACCGCAATCGTCGTCGGCCAGGCGCTGATCCTCGGGGACGCGAGACTGCTCGTCTATGCCGCCGGCCTCTGGCTGCTGTTCCACCTGTTCGTCCTCGCCTACGAAGAGCCGACGCTGCGTCACTCCTTTCCGGAGGACTACGAAGCCTTCTTTGGAAACGTGCCGCGCTGGCTGCCGCGCCTGCGTCCCTGGCGCAGCGAGAAGGACGCGTGACGGGCCGGACCGACCCCGGCCCGGCTTTCGCCTACCCAAGTCTATCGATCCGTACCGGTGCGTTGCTTGCGGCGGAGCGCCAGATGGCCTCCAGCACGCCGATGTTGCCGATCTTCTGCGCGTCGGTGAAGGGATACGGGTCCCCGTACGCGATCGCCTTGGCGAAGGTTTCCAGGTTGGCGCGCACGGTGTCGACCCACTGATAGGTGCGCGTCTCGCGCCGCCCGTCGCGATGCTGCAGCGTGAGATGCGACGGGCCCGGCGTATCGGGATGGGTGTCGTTGCGCACCTCCACCCAGGCTTCCGAGCCGAACACCGTGAGGCAAAGATAATGCGGGGTGACCAGGATGGCGTTGAGATAGCCGGTGGCGCCGCTCTCGAAGCGGATGAGCGCCGAGACCACGTCGCCGGTCTCGGGATACGCCACCCGCGACGTGGTCACCGCAAACGCCTCGCGCGCCGGCCCGAGGAGCTCCACGAACAAGTCGCTCAGGTGGATGCCCATGGCGGTCATCCCCGCGGCAGGCGCGTCCTTGGGCGAGGTGCGCCAGTCGCCGGCCGGGACGTTGGCGAGCTTGTCGTGGTTGAAGTTGGCCTCGGCGTGCATGATGGTGCCGAGCACGCCCTCGCGCAGGAGGCGCCGCACCTCGACGATGGCCGGCTCGTAGCGGCGCTCGTGGCCGATGCCCAGAGTCACGCCGGCAGCGTTGCAGGCGGTCACCGACCTTTCGGCGTCGGCGCGCGTCAGGGCCAGCGGCTTCTCGCAGAGCACATGCTTCTTCGCCGCCGCACAGGCGAGCACCTGGCTCGCGTGCAGCGCGTGCGGGGTGCACAGGATGACGGCGTCGATGCCGGGGTCGCCCAGCACCTCCGTGAGGTCGGCCGCGAAGGCGAGGCCGTGCTCGGCCGCGAACGCCGCGCGCGCGGGGTTGGTCTCGACCGCCTTGACGATCCTCAGATGCTCCGAGCCGGCAAGGCGCCGCACGACGTGCTGGCCCCACCAGCCAAGACCGGCGACAGCGGCGTTGATCATGGGCTGCTCAAGGGGTCAGACCCCTCGCCTCCGAAGGTTGCGGTTGATCGAGAATGGCTGGTGCGAGGGGTCTGACCCTCCGCCCGTTCACGTCACATCGAGCGGCATCGCCCGCTTCGGCGGCGGGAAGCCGTCATCGAGGGCCTTGAGCTCGTCGGCGTCGAGCTTCACCTCCAGCGCCTTCATGTTGGCGCGCACGTGCTCGGGCTTCACCGCCTTGGGGATGGCGATCACGCCGGGCTGGCGCAGCACCCACGCCAGCGCCACGGCCGCGGGATCGACGCCGTGCCTGGCAGCGACTTTGCCCAGCGCCGGCTTGCGCAGCAAGGGCCCCTGGCCGAGCGGGGAGTAGGCCATCACCATGACCTTGGCCTTGCGGCACTGCACCAGGAGGCGCCATTCGGTGCCGCGCGAGCCCAGGTGATAGAGCACCTGATTGGACGCGCAATTCGCGCCGTCCTTGATCTTGGCGAGCTCGTCCATGTCCCCGACATCGAAGTTGCTGACGCCCCATTGCCGGATCTTGCCGTCCTTCTGCAACGTCTCGAAGGCCGCCACCGTCTCGGCCAACGGATGCGAGCCGCGCCAGTGCAGCAGGTAGAGGTCGAGCCGGTCCGTCCCAAGGCGCTTGAGACTCCGCTCGCAGGCGGCGATGGCGCCGGCGCGCGAGGCGTTGTGGGGGTAGACCTTGCTTACCAGGAAGATCTCGTCGCGGCGGCCGGCGAGCGCGTCTGCCAGCATCTCCTCGGCGCCGCCGTCGCCGTACATCTCGGCGGTGTCGACGAGCCTGATGCCGAGGTCGAGCCCCAGCCTGATGGCTGCAACCTCCGCTGCGCGCTCCGACTTGCGTTCGCCCATGCGCCAGGTGCCGAGCCCCAGCACGGGCACCTCGTCGCCCGATTTCAGCGTGACGGTTTTCATGCATCACCCCATCTTGGTTTTGCAGGGACCCACAACGGCGCGTCGGTAGCTCGGCGGCTACGAAGCCGAACCCAATGCTTTCACCACCGCCTTCGGATCCCGGGCAATCACGGTGAGGTAGGCCCGTGCGGCCTGATCCGGCTCGCTGGCGCCCTGCTCCCAATCGCGCAGCGTGCCCAGCGGGATGAGAAAGCGCGCCGCGAACTCCTCCTGTGTCAGTCCAAGGGCGCGGCGGATCAGTTTCACCCGAGGCGTGTGCTTCATCCGCGCAAGCTGGGCGGCCGAGAACGGCTTGGCATCCGGATCGCTCAAGGCGGCGGCCATGATCTCCTCTTCGCTCATGTCCCGCATCGGGCGAAGCTCAGGCGCGGCCTTGGCTGTTCTGCGTGAAGTAGTGGTCTTGCTCATCCGTGGTTGCGTGCCTTGCTGAGATCAGGCGGTAGCGCCCCCTCCTGGGCGTGTAGATTACGCTCAAGAGCTGGCCTTCCACCATTGCAATCACCAGGAACCGCTCCTCGCCATAGTCTTCGGTGTCGTCCAGGATTTCGACCACGAAGGGGTCCGAAAATGCCCTCTTTGCCGTCTCGAAGCTCACGCCATGCTTGGCGTAGTTGCTGCGGGCCTTGGCGTGGTGCCACTCGAACTCGTCATCCCTGGGCATGCTACTGATTAGCAGTAGACCGGTCAAGCTGTCTACAGCATTTCAGCATAGTGATGGAAATACCTGCTTCGGCCATAGAGTGATTGGTCACGCTCGCATTGGCAAGGCCAGCTGACTGGTGGCAACCAATGTGCAGGGCTGGGCGGGGCGGCCCCGCCGTCTTCTTCCTTGAGCGCCCCCCCAAAGGCTGCCAAAGATCGCCTGACCCTTTTTTCCCAACCAACCCACGAGGGAGACACCCATGGACCAGGCGCTCCGCGACAAGGGCCTCGCCAACCGCAAGGCGGTTCTGGGCGAGGACTACGTGAACAAGTCGATGGCCTCGGCCGACGATTTCAACCGGCCGTTCCAGGACATCCTCAACGAGTATTGCTGGGGCATGGCCTGGAGCGACGAGCGCCTGCCGAGGAAGACCCGCTCGATGCTCAACCTGGTCATGCTCGCCTGCCTCAACCGCATGCACGAATGGGAGCTGCACCTGAAGGGCGCCTTGCGCAACGGTGTCACCAAGGACGAGATCCAGGCCATCATCCACCACATCGCCATCTACGCCGGCGTCCCCGTTGCCGTGGAATGCTTCCGCTCGGCCCGCAAGGTCTTCGCCGAGATCGACAAGGGCGCTTGAGAGGCCGCAGGGGTCAGACACCTCGCGCCAGCCTTTGCGGATAACCACAATGTTTGAGGCAAAGGGTCCAACCCCCTGTTTTGCCCAATATTGCCTCACTCCTGACCCAGAGCTGTCGTCCCATGTCCGGCTGCATCCGGGGTGGGACCGCCGCTGCGGGCCGGATGGTCATAGACCTTGCGGAGATTGCCTGCATGACGAATCGATCCGGCCGAATATTCCTCCCCGTGTCGGGCCTCGCGGCCCTGGTGGTCGCGCTCTCCATCGCCTCGGGCGCGTGGGCCCTGGAAGAAGGGAAGGGCGAGGAAGCCGCGATCACCGACTGCGACAAGCGCCTGTGCGCCATCCTGCTGCAGAAGAACCCCAGCGGCGGCGACCTCAGGTGCACGCTCACCAAGACGTGGGCCAGGTCGAAGATCAAGGAAGCCGACAGCGCCAAGGTCAGCTGGGGCTTCGGCGATGCGCGCTGCACGATCGACCTCAACCTCAGCCGGGAGAAGCTGATCGCGGTCATGGACGGCGAGAAGGGCACCTATCGCTTCGCGCCGCACACCGCCAACTGCGTGGTCGAGCAGGACGGAAAGCTTGAGAAGGTGACGGCGGTTCTGGCCCCGAAGATCGTGTTCAAGAACGGCCGGGCCGACAAGATCTGGGTCAATCTGAAGAGCGTCGAAGGCCCATCGTCCGTCACCTTCACGGTGCAGACGGCAGCTCAGCTCGCCGACAACTTCGGCCTCTTCCACCGCAATATGATCAAGAGCATCAACCGCTACATCGAGCGGCACTGCCCGACCACCCAGGCCGTGGCGGCGACAGCCCCGCCGGCGAAGGCCTCGGCTGCGCCGGCGAAGGGCAAGGACGCAAAGTAGCCGCGAGCCGCTCGCAACGCTCCATTAACGGTTGCATGGCGCACGCCGATTTCCGGCGCAGGCGGCGCTGTTTTTGCCGCCTCGCGCCGGGGGCCCCCAGGTACCTGCCGGGCCGCGGAGGCTCTAGAATCGCATCCTACGCAGCCGCAGGGGCCTTCTGGAAGCGACCGCCGGCTTTTGCTGCCCGGCGACCCGCGTCGCCGTTCTTTGCAGCATCAACATGAAGGCTGTCACCGGCCCCGGGGCTGGGTCGTGCATGCAATATGGCCTGCGGGCCTCCGCGGAGGTCTCTGGCCTCAGCCGTTGGGCCACACCTTGGCGGCGATCTGCCCGACGAGCCGCAGCTTCGCCGCCTGCTCGGCGTGGGCCATGGTGGTGGCATAGTCGCCGGAGGCGAAACCGCACTGCGGGCTCAGCGCCAGCCGGTCCAACGGCACGAAGCGTGCCGCCTCCCTGATGCGAGCCTGGACGGCCGCGGCGTCTTCCAGCACGCCGCTCTTGGTGGTGACGAGGCCCAGGACCACCGCCGTATCCGGGCGCACCTCGGCCAGCGGCGTGAAATCGCCGGCGCGCGGCGAGTCGTATTCCAGCAGCAGCGTGTCGTAGTTGGAAAGGCGCGGGAACAGCTTGGCGGCGATGGCCCCGTAGCCGCCGTCGGCCAGCCAGCGTCCCCCGGGTGCGTTGCCGCGGCACAGGTGGATGGCGCGCGTGATCCCGGTGATGCCCTCGAACACCGAGTTGTCGATCTCCGCGTCCTCGATGAGCTCCTGGTCGAGATCGCGCCCCCAGGAGGCGAAGGCCGCGCGGGTGCGCGGATCGATGTGCCACTGCGAATAGTTGGGCGCATCGAGCTGGATGTAGTCGCAGCCGAGCCCGATCAGCTGCCGCACCACGGCGCGGACGTGGTCGCGCACGGCGAGCAGGAACTCGCGGGCGGTCGCATAGGCACGGCGCGAGTGCTCCGCCTCCCAGGCGATGCGATGCATGCTGGGTGCCGGGTAGGTGAATTTCGCCCGCGCCTTCTTGGCATGGCCCGCCAGAAACGGGAACTCCGCCGCCGCCACATCGCGCCTGGGGGCGATCTTGCCGACGACGAGCACGCGTGGCCCGGTGTCGGTCTTCACCAGGCCGCCGTCGGAGCCGTCCGGATTGCGCCACAGCCGCAGCCAGTTGGCGTGGGTGGTGACCGTCTCGAAGCCCGAGAGCGCGGCGTCGCGGGCATCGCGCACGCCCATCGTCGCCATGAAATTGCTGCGGCGGTACTCGCCGTCGGTAATGGCGTCGATGCCGGCGCTTTCCTGCAGCGCAACGGCCTCGCCGACGGCGCGGTCCTCGATGGTGCGCAACTCGGCGTCGCCGAGCTTTCCCTCGCGCCAGGCGCCGCGCGCCTCCAGGAGATAGGCCGGCCGCAACAGGCTGCCGACCACATCGGCGCGGGCGATCTTGGGCATGCGTCCTCCTCCGTCTCACCGGTGCGCCATGCGGTGCCGCCGGGCGTATTGGGGAGGTTTTACCCCGCTGTCCGGCGCCGGTCCATTGGAGCACTGCCGGAAACCTGCCCGAGAACCGCCGTAGTCTGAGTGCAGAGCCGCCTCCGGTCGCCGCGTCCGATCGCGTACGCAAGGACGGCTCGACCGGCTCAGCGCGGGGGATCGCCAGACACGGAGACCATGGCCATGTCGCCTGCAACTGAGGCTGCCCGTTCCTCGACGGGAACATCCGGTGCCGCCCGCGTTCGCAAAATCTTCTGCATTATCTACGGCATCCTGTCGGTCCTGATCGGGGTGCTGGGCGCCGTCTTCGCCGCATTCGTCACCTGGGCCCAAAGCGCAGGACGAGTGCAGGAGATGTTCAGCATCCCGCCGGACACGATCTCGCCGCTGCTGGGACCCTATGGCGTGTTCTACTCCCTCGTTACGCTCGTGCTTGGCGTGCTGATCATCAGGCAGAGCGTAACGGCAGTAATTCTGCTGCTGGCCTTCACGGTGCTGACGGATGTCCTCGGCTACCTCGTTCCCGCATTGAATTTCGCGGCGCTCAACGGCGAACCCCCAAACTTCGGGATCGGCGACGCCATTACCTATGCGATCATGATACCCCTGACGGCCGTAATCGTCATCGCCGACCGCACGGCACGCAGCGCGGAGGCCCGGCGCTAGCGGATCGGGCTGCCTGCGGGTGCTGGGAGCGGCGGACGCGGCACCAAAAAGCCGCCCAACATCGATGTGGTGTCCATGCGGGCCGGTTATCGGTCGCTGAGGGTCAAACGCAGCCGGCTGAACGCCGCTGCGAAGGCCATTGCAACGGGCGCTGCCCGGGACGGTAAAATACGGGAGACTATGACCATGTCGTACGCAGCCGACAGTGCGCTTTCCTCAACGGGCGGATCGAGCGGCGCTGCCCTCGTGCGCAACATCGTTTGCCGCATCTACGGCGTTCTGGCGGTTCTGGTGGGTCTTTTCGGCGTTGCCGTTGGGGCCGTTGTAACCTGGCTCTGGATGTCGGGGAGAACGCTCGATTTCTTGGACGGAAGTCCGCTCGCCATCGGACCCTATCTGGCGGTCTGTAGCCTTGTCACGGTCGTGCTTGGAGTCCTGATTTTCAGGCAGAGCGTGATTGCAGCAATCACCCTGCTGGCCGTCACAGCACTGACGGATCTCCTGGGGCACTTCGTCCCCGCCCTCAGTATCCCCGCAGCGTCCGGCAGCTTCACAATAGCCGACGCCATTCTCTACGCGATCCTGCTGGTCGTGACGGCCGTCATTGTCATCGCCGATCGCGCTGCACGCCGTGCCGGGCCCCGGCGATAGCTAACGGGGCCGCCGGCTGGCTACGTCTTTGCGGCGCCCGGCGATCCGCGTACCTCCTCGTTGTGCTCACCCAGCCTGGGCGCACGGGTGCGGATCGCCGGGCGGCTGCCGTCCAGCGACAGGGGCAGGCTCATCAGGTCCAGCTCCACCTCGGGCACCGGCTGCACTATGCCCAGCGCCGCCGTCTGCGGGTGCGCCTTCATGTGGGCGATGTCGTTGATGGCAGCGCTGGGAACGGCGACCGCGTCGAGCCGCTCGACCCATTCTGCCGTGGAGCGCTGGAGCATGATCTCGCGCACCATCGCCATCAGGGCGCCCTTGTGGGCGACCCGGTCCTTGTTGGTCTTGAAGCGCTGGTCCTGCGCCCATTCCGGATGGCCGAGCGCGCCCGAGAACCTGGCGAACAGGCGGTCGTTGGCCGCGGCGACGATGACCTGGCCGTCCGCCGTGTCCAGCGCCTCGAAGATCACCACCGCCTGGCTGCCGCTCGGATGCCGCTCGGGCAGCCGGCCGCTCGCCTGGTAGCGCGCGAGGTGCACCGTCAGCAGGCCGAGCGCCGTCTCATAGAGAGAGGCATCGACGACGCAGCCCCTGCCGGTCTGCGCGCGCTGCAAGAGCCCGGCCACGCAGCCCAGCGCCGCCCACACCGCCGATCCCAGGTCGAGCACCGAGGTGCCGATGCGCACGCCCGGCCGGTCCGGATAGCCGTTGATGGAGAAGAGGCCGGAGAAGGCCTGCACCATCGGCTCGTAGCCGGGATGGCGCTGCATCGGCCCTTCGCGCCCGAACGCCGAGATCGAGCAGTAGACGAGACGCGGATTGCGCGCCCTGAGCGCCTCGGCACCCAGGCCAAGGTCATCCATCACACCGGGGCGCAGGTTGTGCACCAGCACGTCGCAGTCATCGACGTAGGCCTCGAGCCAGGCGATGTCGGCGGGGTCCTTCAGATTGAGGGTAATGCCGCGCTTGTTGACGTTGACCGCGTGGAACGTCGCCGAGGTGCCGTGCCAGAAGGGAGGGCCCCAGCCGCGCGCGTCGTCGCCGCCTTCGGGGCGCTCGATCTTCAGCACGTCGGCTCCGAGCATCGCCAGGATATAGCCGGTGTAGGGGCCGGCGATGTTGTTGGTGAGCTCCACGACTTTGACGCCGCTCAACGGCTGCATGGCGTTACCCCGATGGTTGCTTTCGCAAACAACCGATGTAGCGGATGTGCGGCGCATTGGCCCAACAAAAATTGGGACGCAGGCCAGCCGTAGCCGCGCACCCGGCGCGCATCCGCCGGAAGGGCTCGGGCATATCCCCTTTGCGGCAGGGTCCGGGGGCACGTCGGCGATTTTACGGGCCCTCGGCGCCTGGAACGCTGTCGATCGACGGGAAGTACGGCTTGATGTCGATGAGCGGCGTGCCGTCGACGCAATCGACGCTGCGCACGGTGACGGTCTCCCCCTCGATGCCGAGGATCTCGACCACGGCAAGGGCGATGGGGTTGGGCCGCACCGGGGAGCGCAGCGCGAAGGTGCCGCGCGTGCGGTCGAGGTGCGCGGGCGCCTGCTGGAGGAGATCGCGCCGCGCCTTGTCCATCCAGTAGAGCACGATCGCGTGCGAATAGAGCTTCAGGTCGCTGAGGCCGGCCGCGTAGCGCGGATCGAGCTCGATGCGGCCCACGGCGTCCGATTCGGCGATGCTCTTGGGGCAGTCGGCGCGGGTCGCAAAGGGAGTACGGATGCGGCCGATGAAGTAGACGCCGGCGTCGAAGGCGGGCGGCAGCTCGATGGCCACCTCGCCGGGGCGTATGTCGCTTGCGTCCGCCATGCCACCCTGCCGTCGATGCGGTTTTGCGGTGCCGAGCGCCGGTGCGCTCGCCGTCGGCCATGGTTGCGGCGTTTGCAGCCCCAGGTCAAATGGAGTATCAAACCCTGCGCTCAGGCCGCATTGGGGTGGCCGCAAGCACCCGTAGCTCAGCTGGATAGAGTGCTGCCCTCCGAAGGCAGAGGTCACAGGTTCGAATCCTGTCGGGTGCGCCAGCACTTATGGCGTCGGCGAAGACCTCCCGTCCGCCGGCAGCATCACGCGGGTTGTGGAATGGTGGCGGCAAACCCCGCGGGGGCGGGGCTTCCTCGCCGCGTCCGGTACCCGGCGCCGCTGCCGGGCAAACCATGGCCGATGGCTGACATGCGCCATGTCCTGGCGACAAGAGCGGCATCCTGATGCATTTTTGGGCGATGCCGGCCCATGCACTGAAGGATGACGCAGTGAACAGCAAGATCGACAGCGGGGAAGCTTGGCTGGTCACCGTTGCATCCCTCGCCATCGCCTCCGTCTGCTTTGGCGCGCCCTTTCTCGTGACCGTGGCCTTGAAGGCGATAGCAACGGACCTCGGCGGCTACCGTTCCATACCTTCGGCCGCCCTCTCCCTCAGCATGGTCGGTACCGGCGTCGGCGGACTGGCGATGGGGTGGCTGGCCGACCGGTTCGGAGTGCGGCCTGTGGTCATGTTCGGGGCCGCCATGGTGTGCGTCGGGCTGATGCTTTCCGCGAGCGGGCAGGCCTGGCAGCTCTATGTCGGACACGGGCTGTTCATCGGCCTGCTCGGCAACGCCGCCATCCACGCGCCCCTCTACGTTTATGTCACCCACTGGTTCGAGGCGCGGCGTGGCACCGCCCTGGCCCTGATCGCCAGCGGCCAGTACATCGCCGGCGCCGTGTGGCCGCCCGTCTTCGAGCGCGCCATTGCCGCCTATGGCTGGCGGCAATCCATGGTCGGCTTCGGCCTCCTGGCGGCGGCGGTGGTGCTGCCGCTGGCGGCCAAGTTCCTGCGCCCCCCGCCGGAGCTGCCGGAACCGAAGGCAGGCGTCGCAGCCGCTGCGGGCAACGGCACCGTCCTCGGCCTGCCAGCCAACGCCGCCTTCGCGCTGCTCGCTATCGCCTCGTTTCTGTGCTGCGTCCCCATGTCGATCCCGACCTCGCACCTCATCGCCTTCTGTGGCGACGTCGGCCTGTCGGCGGCCACGGGCGCCGCCATGCTCTCGGTCCTCTTGGTGTGCGCCTTCCTCAGCCGGCAGCTGTGGGGGTGGATCTCGGACCGCGTCGGCGGACTCATGACCCTTGTCGTCGGCTCGGCCGCGCAGGTCACCGCCATGCTTGGCTTCGTCCTGACCCAGGACGAGGCCGGCCTGTTCGCCGTTGCGGCCGCCTTCGGCCTCGGCTTCTCGGGTCTCGTTCCGGCCTACGTGTTGACCATTCGCCAGCTGTTCCCGGCGCGCGAGGCCAGCTGGCGCATCCCGGCCCTGCTGCTGACGGCCATGTCCGGCATGGCGGCGGGGAGCTGGGTTGCCGGCGCCATCTACGACCGCGCCGGCTTCTACGCGCCCGCCTTCGCCGCCGGCATCGCCGCCAACCTGGTCCACCTCTGCCTGGTCACCGCCCTGATGGTGCAATGGCGGCGCCAGCCCGACCCCCCCGCCCTCGGTCGCGCCGTAGCGTGATTTTGTTGGCCATGACATCGTCTGCCTGGCGCATCTCGTCGTCGTAGCTGTAGCGGTTGTTGTAGATGTCCCTGAGGCTCCCGGATCAGTGAACGGGGACTGCCACCTCAATCTCTGCGGGAGGCGTGTGACACTTCAACGGTTTTCAAAAACCTCTTCATCATCTTAGGCCGCACCGACGGCTCGGCCCGCACTATTGGCAGCGGCGACCCGGTCGAGAAGCTCCTCACAGACCGCCCGCAACGCAGCACCCACCTCGCCAGGATACTTCGCGTCGTGCGGCCGCTCTATCGCGCTCAGCTGGATGGCGTGCTGCAGCGTTTGCGTGCGCGGAACGGCCTGGGCAAAACAGTGATTGTTCCCGATCTCCCTGAGTCGGCGTTCATAGTCGGCGTCCGCCGTTGACCGCGTGTCTTTCATGTTGATGAGCACCCCGAGGTTCTCGGCGAACCCCATCTCGGGGTTGCGCCCTTTGAAGTGGCTGAACACCTCCAGCGCGTAGATCGATATGTGGTCGGGAACGACGGGCGAGATGTAGAAATCCGCTTCCCGCAGCCAGGATTCGGTCACGACCGAAAGGCCGGGCGGGCAATCGATCAAGATGACGTCGAAGATCGAGCGCAGCGTGTTGAGCAGGCGGCCGATACTGGCGCGCAATTCAGCCAGCGCCTGTTCCTGGGCGACCTCGCGCTCAAACAGGGTGAGCTGCATGTCGCTCGGGATGAGATAGACGCTCCGCGCTTCCTGTACGTCTGAGACGCCAGCGATCACAAAACGCTGCCAGTCAACCGGAACCTTCTTGAGCACCTCGGCGACCAACAGATCAACGATCGTCGCATCGTCCGCCTGCAAGCGGTGCAAGTTGCCAGTCGACAGCAGCATGAGGCTGACGCTCGCCTGTGTGTCTGCATCGATGACCAGTACGTTCTTGCCGAACTTGGCAGAGAGTGTTTCGGCCATGGCGAGCACGAGCGTGGATTTGCCGACTCCGCCCTTGGTGTTCATCACGGCAATACTGTTGCGCATCGCGTCCCATCCGAGCTGAACCCATGCCGACACGAGTGGTCATGTCCGCAGCCTAGCAAACGTGTGCCAAGTGCGAGCAGTCGGGAATAGCTGAAGCCTCCCTCCCTGCCCAGCTCCTTTGCGCCCGCATCGCGAGCAGCGTGCCGAGCGCCGCACGTCCCGGGAGGCGCCTGGTCTCTCGCGTTTACCACGAGGCGCTAGGCTGGTTGCTACTGCCTGATGCGCAAGCCCACCATCCGCACGCCATGATGGAAGGGGGGG
>Ga0066388_100000730_pt1 | contig 16623 bp, 15 predicted proteins | sample PanSoiMetaGPlot6_FD_64539 | JGI IMG/M metagenome (GOLD analysis project Ga0066388, IMG submission 64539) | Tropical forest soil microbial communities from Panama analyzed to predict greenhouse gas emissions - Panama Soil - Plot 6 (Hybrid Assembly) | ecosystem: Environmental > Terrestrial >... | reverse complement strand
CCGTGATCGCCGCCCGCATGCCGCGCATCAGATCCTGGTAGTAGTAAAGATTGATCGTGCTCAGCAGCATCGCCCCGAGGGTTTCCTCGGCACGCACTAGGTGGTGCAGGTAGGCGCGTGCGAACTCGCGCGCCGCTGGGCAGCGGCTCGCCGCGTCGAGCGGGCGCGGATCGTCGGCATGACGGGCGTTGCGCAAGTTGATCGGCCCGAACCGGGTGAACGCCATGCCGTGGCGCCCGTTGCGGGTCGGCAGCACGCAATCGAACATGTCCATGCCGCGGGCCACCGCCTCGAGCAGGTCCTCGGGCGTCCCCACTCCCATCAGGTAGCGCGGGTGATCAGCGGGCAGATGCGCGGCAACTTCCTCGACGATCCGCAGCATCACATGTTGCGGCTCGCCGACCGCAAGCCCGCCGATCGCGTAGCCGTGAAAGCCGATCTCGGTGAGCGCGCGCGCGCTTTCGATCCGCAGATCGGGGATATCGCCGCCCTGCACGATCCCGAACAGCGCGCGTCCGCGCGTCGGATCGAACGCACGCTTGCACCGCTCGGCCCAGCGCAGCGAGAGCTGCATCGCCCGCTCGATGTCGGGAACCGACGACGGCAAGGCCAGGCACTCGTCGAGCTGCATCGCGATGTCGGATCCGAGCAGGCTTTGAATCTCGATCGCCCGCTCCGGCGAGAGCGCGATCGGCGCCCCGTCGACGTGGGAGCGGAAGGTCACGGCGTCCTCTTCGACCTTGCGCAGGTTCGCGAGCGACATGACCTGAAAGCCGCCCGAGTCCGTCAGGATCGGCCCGTCCCATTGGGTGAACGCATGCAGGCCGCCGAGCGCGGCGATGCGCTCGGCGCCCGGGCGCAGCATCAGGTGATAGGTGTTGGCGAGCACGATCTCGGCACCGCTGTCGCGCACGTCGCGCCAGGTCACGGCCTTCATGGCGGCCTGGGTCCCCACCGGCATGAACGCTGGCGTCAAGATGCGTCCGTGCGGCGTCGTCATCTCGCCGGCGCGGGCGGCGCCGTCGGTCGCGCTCAAGCAAAATGAAAAAGCGTCGGACATTCTGATGCGGGGAACGCGTTCTCGGCTATGCGCCAATCTGCGAATGATCTACATTTCGAGTCGTGACGCATGCCTGACCACCTTTTGCGGTGCAGTGCAAGCGGGGACGCATCATGCGGCGATTGCTGTGGGCCTTGATGTGTCTGTGCGCATCGCAGCCGGCGATGGCGCAGCTCCGGCGCCCGTCGTGCGAAGCCCTGATCGGATTCGTGTACTCGGGCCGCGCCGGCGTGGTCGAGCAGAGTTTCGGCAAGGCCTTCGACGCCATGACGGTCGACGAGTTCGGCCAGGCGCTCGACATCACCGCCGATTGCGTCGACGCGGTCGAGGCCGGGCCGCCCGACGTGCCGGGGCTGCTCCCGCGCGAGCTCAAGCGCACGCAATTGCAGATGCTGACCATCCTGGAGGAAGACCTGAAGTACTTCCGCAATCTGCGCCGCGAGCGCGACCGCCGTTCGGTCAGCCGGTAAGGAGCCCGCCTCCCTTCTGAGCCTCGTCCTGAGGAGCATCTGACGTCGCTTTTGGCCGTCCGTCGAGACGGCCGCGCAAGTGCGCAGCCTCCTCAGGACGAGGTCCAAGTGTGTTGCGCTGGACGCGTACCAAAAACTCCGGCCTCATCCTGAGGAGCGCCCGCAGGGCGCGTCTCGAAGGATGGCCAAGGCCAGCGCATCCCTCTTCCCATCCTTCGAGACGCGTCGCTGACGCGACGCTCCTCAGGATGAGGTCGGAGCGTGTGGCCCACCAGGGAACAGCAAGCTTGCATCGCCATAGGAGTAGAACCGGTAGCCTTGGGCGATCGCATGCGCGTAGGCGCGCTTCATCACGTCGAGCCCGCAGAACGCCGCCACCAGCATGAACAGCGTGGAGCGCGGCAAATGGAAATTGGTCATCAGGAGATCCACCGCGCGGAACCGATAGCCGGGCGTGATGAAGATCGCGGTCTCGCCCGCGAACGGCCGCAGCGTTCCGTCCTCGGCAGCTGCGCTCTCCAAAAGGCGCAGCGAGGTTGACCCGACCGCGACCACGCGCCCGCCGTGGTGGCGCGCGGCATTGAGCGCCTCGACGACGCCCTGGCCGACGCTGCCCCACTCGGCGTGCATCTTGTGGCCCGAGGTATCGTCTGCCTTGACCGGCAGGAACGTTCCGGCGCCGACGTGCAGTGTCACGGTGTGAATCCCGATGCCGCGCGCCTGCAACGCCTCGAGCAGGCCCGGGGTGAAATGCAGCCCGGCGGTCGGCGCCGCGACCGCGCCGTCGATCTCCGCAAACAGCGTCTGATAGTCGGCGCGGTCCTGCGCATCCGGCGGCCGGCGGCTCGCGATATAGGGCGGCAACGGCATCTCGCCGCGTTCGGCGATCGCCTGGTCGAGCACCGGCCCGTGAAAGGCAAACGACAGGGTGATCTCCCCGCCCTCGCCTTTTTCTTCAACCGTTGCGTCGAGCTCGCTGAGAAAACACACTTTTCCTTCGTCACCAAATCGGATCAGGTCGCCTGCCGCGAGCTTGCGGGCGGGTTTTGCGAGCGCCCGCCAGCGCGATCCGTCGAGCCGCTTGATCAGGGTCGCTTCGATCTTCGGCTCGCCGGCGCGCGAAACCCGCCGGCCGGTCAGGGTCGCGGCGATGACCTTGGTGTCATTGACGACAAGCTGATCGCCCGGCGCCAGCAAGGCCGGCAGATCGGCCACCATGCGATCTTCGCAGTCCGGCGCAGCGCCCGGACGCACCACGAGCAGCCGCGCGGCATCGCGCGGCTCGGCCGGGCGCAGCGCAATGCGGTCGGGGGGAAGCTCGAAATCGAATAGGTCGGTGCGCATGCAGCCGTTTTACCTCACCCGGCACGCCGGGAGAGGTGCATACGCCGGCACTGAATCGCCGCCGCCTAGGCGGCGGCCATGCGCGCCTTGATGATCTTGTCCGGGTTGATCACCGGTTCGCCGCGCTTGATCTTGTCGACGTTCTCCATGCCGTCGGTGACCGCGCCCCAGACCGTGTACTGGCCGTTGAGAAACGGCGCGTCGGCAAAGCAGATGAAGAACTGGCTGTCGCCGGAATCCGGATTGGCGGCGCGCGCCATCGAAACGGTGCCGCGCACGTGCTTCTCCTTGTTGAATTCCGCCTTCAGCTTCTGGCCCGAACCGCCGGTGCCGGTGCCCTGCGGGCAGCCGGTCTGCGCCATGAACCCGTCGATCACCCGGTGAAACACGATGCCGTCGTAGAAGCCTTGCTGGACCAACTCCTTGATGCGAGCGACGTGGTTGGGGGCGAGATCGGGGCGCATCGCGATCGTGACGTTGCCCTTGGTGGTCTCGAGAACAATCGTGTTGTCACTGCTGGTCATTGTGCTGTCCCTGTTGTGCATTCTGTTGTTCGCCACGGTCGTCGACGTAGCGGATGTTGATCGGGCGGCCGGCAATCGCGCCGCCCAGGCCTTTGGTGACGGTGAGCGGCGTGCAGCGCGCCAGCGCCGCATCGATCGCGTCCCGGTAGGTCTTGCGCGTGTCGGTCGAACTGCCCGGCGTCGCGTAGGTCAGGCGCGGCTGGCCGAACAATTCACCGTCGCGCTTGAAGCTCAGCCGTACCGTCATTTGCATACCGACCGAGGCATGGTCGCCGTCCGGCGGCTGCCAGCAGGACCGCAGCGCCGCGAACAGATCGCCGATGGTGTCGAGGTCATGATCCGGCTTGGCATATTCCCCGAGCTTGCTGCTCTGGATCGTCAACAGCAGGTCCTCGCCGAGGGTTCCACCGTATTGCGGTACGCAGGGAAACCGCTGGAACGGGCTGCACACGCTGGGTGCAAAGGGCCGGCGATCGAAGACCGAGGGGACGCAATGGGTGTCGAACGGCCGGCAGGACGCGTGCGCCGGCGTGGCGCCCATGGGGGTCAGCATGAGCGCAAAACCGAGAAGCGCGAGCCCGTAGACCGTTCGTAGCATGGTTCACTTTGCGTCGGCGGCCACCTGCATGTGGGTGATCTTGTCGGGATTGGCAACCGCGCCGTTCTGGGCCTCCGGGCCTTTCTTGATCTTGTCGACGACGTCCATGCCGGAGACCACCTCGCCCACCACGGTATATTTGTTGTTCAGGCTCGGGTTGTCCGCCAGCATGATGAAGAACTGGCTGTTGGCCGAATTCGGATCCGACGTCCGCGCCATCCCGACGACGCCGCGCGTGTAGGGAACGGTCGAGAACTCGGCCGGAAGATCCGGATATTTGGAACCTCCGGTACCGTCGCCGCGCTGGCCGTCGCCGGTCTGCGCCATGAAGCCGGCGATCACGCGGTGGAACGGTACGTTGTCATAGAATTTGTCGCGCGCGAGTTGCTTGATCCGTTCCGCGTGCTTGGGCGCGAGGTCGGGCCGCAGCTTGATGATGATCCGTCCGTACTTGGTATCGATGAAGACGGCGTTCTGCGGATCGAGTCCCTTCGGCAGCGCGGCTTGCGCCGGCTTCGGTGCCGCCGGCTTGGGTGCCGCCTGCGGCGCAGCGGCGGGGGGCGGCGCCGGTTGTTGGGCGAGCGCCGGAGTGACGCAGGCGAGCACGGCGAGCGCGGCCAGACGAGCGATCATGACAACTCCTGTTAGCGATGAGTGCTGGCGAATTTCTGCTTGAGGCGCGAGACGACCGGTGGCGGGACAAACGTGGTGATGTCGCCGCCCATGCTGGCAATCTGGCGCACCAACGTGGCGGTGATCGGGCGGACCATCGGGGATGCCGGCAGGAATACAGTCTGCACGTCCGGGGCCAGCGCGGCATTCATGCCGGCCATCGACATTTCGTAGTTGAAGTCGGTGCCGTCGCGCAGGCCGCGGATCAGCATGGTGGCGCCGACGCGATGCGCGGCCGATACCACGAGGTCGTCGAAGGTGATGCACTTGAGCTCGCAGCCGGCCTTGCGCAACACCTCGCCGGCGGTCTCCTCCAGCATGGCGAGCCGCTCCTTGGCGGAGAACAGCGGTGCCTTGCCGGGATGCACCCCGATTGCGCACACCAGCTGTTCGGCCAGGCGGGCAGCCTGCCGCATGACGTCGAGGTGACCGTTGGTGACCGGATCGAACGAGCCGGCGTAGAGCGCGATGCGAGCCATGGCCGGGTCTAGCGTGGGGAGACAGTGGCCGCAAGGCGGCGGGCGCATGACGACCGGTCACGCCGGGGCTTGGTGCGGCCGGTCGGGCGCCGGAAATTCATTTTGAGCGCCAAATGTTTAACGACAAAGCGCCGTTTTGTGACTGCGGTCACCGCAAAGAATCGCGGAACGGCGCCAACTACAAACACAGCACGCGCCCGGCCAAGCCCGGGGGGTAGTTAAGGGGATCACGCCATGCCCAGGATTATTGGGCCAACCATCTTGGCCATCGGAATCATTTGCGCGCCTGTGATCTTTGCCGGGATGCCGAGCGATAAGGCGCACTCGCAAGTGCCATCAATGCACGTGCCGTTGATGCAGGCGCCGTCGATCAAGGGCGATCGGCTCAACGTGAAGCCGGCACGCGCCGAGATCCCGGTGCGGAGTGAGGTGCCGGTGCGTGTCGCTGGTCTGACCCGAGTCGTCGCGATCGTGCCGACGCACCTAGCTCAGTCCTCGTCCTGAGGAGCGCCCGAAGGGCGCGTCTCGAAGGACGGCCGCAATCAACGGCATCGCCACACGAACTCGAAAGATTGAGAACGAACTCGCTTTTGGCCATCCTTCGAGACGCTTCGCTGCGCGACGCTCCTCAGGATGAGGACAGAGTGTGTGGCGCTCCAGCGAGCCTGGCTACTCCCCGTTGCCTTCGCCTTCCTCGCTCAGACGCTCGACCGACACCACGCTCTCGCCGTCCGCGGTATCGAACACGATCACGCCCTGGGTCGAGCGGCCGGCGATGCGGATGTCGTCGACCGGACAGCGGATCAGCTGGCCGCCGTTGGTCACCAGCATGATCTGATCGTTTTCTTCGACCGGGAACGACGCCACCAGCTTGCCGGTCTTGCGCCGGATCGAGCCGTCCTTCTCGCGCACGTCCATGGCCACGATGCCTTTGCCGCCGCGGCCGGTGGTGCGGTACTCGAACGAGGACGAGCGCTTGCCGTAGCCGGTCTCCGAGATCGACAGCACGAACTGCTCGGCGGCCGACATCTCGACGTAGCGCTGTTCGCCGAGTTCGATCGCGCCATTGGCCTCCTCGGTCTCGGCCGGTGCCTCTTCCTCGCCGCTGAGGCCGCGGCGCACCGCGTTCGCGCGCCGCAGATAGGCGGCGCGCTCGTCGGCGGTTGCCTCGACGTGGCGCAGGATCGCCATCGAGATCACCTTGTCGCCGTCCTCGAGCGCAATCCCGCGCACGCCCATCGAGGTGCGGCCCTGGAACACGCGCACGTCGGTGACCGCGAACCGGATGCACTGCCCGCCGGCGGCGGTGAGCAGCACGTCGTTCGCCTCGGTACAGATCTGCACGTCCACGATCGCGTCACCCTCGCCGAGCTTCATGGCGATGATGCCGGAGGGGCGCACGTCGACGAAATCGGAAAGCTTGTTGCGCCGGACGGTGCCGCCCGTGGTCGCGAACATCACGTCGAGATTGGCCCAGGAGTTTTCGTCCTCGGGCAGCGGCATGATGGTGGTGATGAGCTCGCCCTGCTCCAGCGGCAGGATGTTGACCAGCGACTTGCCGCGCGCCTGCGGCGCCGCGATCGGCAGACGCCAGACCTTCTCCTTGTAGACGCGGCCGTGCGAGGAGAAGAACAGCACCGGCGTATGGGTCGACGCCACGAACAGCCGCGCCACGAAATCCTCATCGCGCGTCTGCATGCCGGAGCGGCCCTTGCCGCCGCGGCGCTGCGCCCGATAGCTCGAGAGCGGCACGCGCTTGACGTAGCCGTGGTGCGAGACCGTGACCACCATGTCTTCGCGCTGGATCAGGTCCTCGTCCTCGACCTCGGCCTCCTGATCGGCAATGACCGTTCGCCGCGGGGTCGCGAACTCGCTCTTCACCGCCTGCATCTCGTCCTTGACGATCGCCTGGATCCGGGCGCGCGAGCGTAGGATGTCCAGATAGTCGGAAATCTCGGCGGCGAGCTTGTCGAGCTCCTCGGCGATCTCGTCGCGCCCGAGCGCGGTCAGGCGCTGCAGCCGCAGGTCGAGGATCGCCTTGGCCTGTTCGCCCGACAGCCGGTAGGTGCCGCCCTCGCCGATGCGGTGGCGCGGATCGTCGATCAGGGTGATCATGGTCGCCACGTCGGTCGCCGGCCAGTCGCGCCCCATCAGGGCTTCGCGCGCGGCCGCCGGGTCGCTGGCGCCGCGGATCAGCCGGATCACCTCGTCGATATTGGCGACCGCGATCGCGAGCCCGACCAGCACGTGGGCGCGTTCGCGCGCCTTGTTGAGCAGGAACTTGGTGCGCCGGGAGATTACCTCCTCGCGGAACGCGATGAACGCGGCCAGCAGGTCCTTGAGCGACATCACCAGCGGACGGCCGCCGTCGAGCGCGACGACGTTGGCGCCGAAGGTCGATTGCAGCGGGGTGAAGCGATAGATCTGGTTGAGCACGACGTCGCGCTCGGCGTCACGCTTGAGTTCGATCACGACCCGGTAGCCGCGCCGGTCCGACTCGTCGCGCAGCTCGGCGATGCCGTCGATCTTCTTCTCGCGCACCAGCTCGCCGATGCGCTCGACCATCGCGGCCTTGTTCACCTGGTAGGGAATCTCGGTGATGATGATGGCGTCGCGCCCGCGCAGGGTTTCGAACTCGACCTTGCCGCGCATGATGATCGAGCCGCGGCCGGCGATGTAGGCGGCGCGGATACCCTGGTGGCCCAGGATGATGCCGCCGGTCGGAAAATCCGGCCCCGGCACGATCCTGATCAGGTCGTCGATCGACAGCGCCGGGTTGTCGATCAGCGCCACGCAGGCGTCGATGACCTCGCCCAGATTGTGCGGCGGGATGTTGGTCGCCATGCCGACCGCGATGCCGCCGGCGCCGTTGACCAGCAAGTTCGGAAACCGCGCCGGCAGGACCTTGGGCTCTTTCTCGTTGCCGTCGTAGTTGGGTTCGAAATCGACCGTGTCCTTGTCGATGTCGTCGAGCAGCGACATCGCCGGCCGCGCCAGCCGGCATTCGGTGTAGCGCATCGCCGCGGGGGCATCGCCGTCGACCGAGCCGAAGTTGCCCTGCCCGTCGATCAGCGGGAGGCGCATGGAGAAATCCTGCGCCATGCGCACCAGCGCGTCGTAGATCGCGCTGTCGCCGTGCGGATGGTATTTGCCCATCACGTCGCCGACGACGCGGGCCGACTTGACGTATTTGCGGTCCGGCAGGTGGCCCTGCTCGTGCATCGAGTGGAGGATGCGGCGGTGGACCGGCTTGAGGCCGTCGCGCGCATCGGGCAGCGCCCGCGCCACGATCACGCTCATCGCGTAATCGAGGTAGCTGCGCTTCATCTCCTCGCTGATGGAGACCGGCCGAACATCGGACGGGCCGCCGGAATCTCCCGGATCGTGGTTATTGGTATCGGACATCGGATCGTTTCAGGTGCCGGATTTTGGGTCGATTTTGGGGGCTTTGGCGCATGAGCGCGCCGCGCCGAAAGACAGGCCGGATGTGTAGCCGATTCAAGTCGCGCGCGCCATGCCAAAGCGTATTTGGCACATATGATTTAACGAATGATTTTCAATGAGTTAACGAGAAATTTTCAGAACCCCGCATAACCCTTGTTCGGCACTGCGAAAGTGCCGTTTCGGATCGCCGATCAGCGCGCGAAATTCGCGGGTTTGACGCCAACCGTGCTACCCCACGACATGCCGTTCGACTACCTCGTCTCCGCCCTCGTGACCTTGCTGGTTGTGGTCGACCCGATCGGGCTTGCGCCGGTGTTTGCCGGGCTCACCGCTGGGCTGCCGCCGAAGGCGCAGCGGCAGGTCGCGCAGCGCGCCTGCCTGATCGCGGGCGCGGTGCTGTTCGGCACCGCGCTGATCGGCGACGCGCTGCTCCGCAGCCTCGGCATCGGCGCGCCCGCGTTCGAAATCGCCGGCGGGCTGCTGCTGTTTCTGGTCGCGACCGAAATGGTGCTCGGCACGCGCCTTCAGCAGCAGTCGAAAACCGCCGAACAGGCGGTCGAAGACCACGTGCGCAACATCGCGGCGTTTCCGATCGCAATCCCGCTGATGGCGGGACCGGGCGCGATCGCGGCGACGGTGCTGCTGTCGGCCGCCGCGTATTCGACCGTGCTGTGGGTGCTACTGATCCTGGTGATCGCCGCGGTCTGCGGCGCCACCTTCCTGGTGTTTGTCTCGGCCAGCGAGATCTCACGTTTCCTCGGCATCACCGGCAACGTGGTGCTCTCCCGCCTGCTCGGTATGATCCTGGCCGCGCTCGCCGTGCAATACGTGATCGACGGCATCCGCGTGGTGATCGGGCCCGGGGGCGGCGTGCACTGATAAGGCGCGCGAACGGCCTAATTCCCGCCGAACACCACGTGGTACATGATCCGGCCCGGGTAGAACGTGAACACGCCCGCGATCACGAGCCCGCCGGTGAAGATGCCCACCATGGTCCAGCGGTGGCGCTCGACGACGTGGCGGTGCGCCGCGATCACGCCAACCGGCAGCATCACCAGCGTGTAGACTGCCAGCAGGTGGATCGGGCTCCACGGGCCCCACATCCGGATCTGGTGGATGAAGAACGCGCTGATCGCAACAATCACCATCAGCGCAACCCAGATCCAGCCTATCGACCGGTGCGGCAGCGTGCCCTTCGGCGCCGAAAGCTGGACGATGCCGAGCGCGAGCGCGGCGAACGCCGCGAAGGCATGAATCTGGATGACGGGCTCGGCGTTGAGCAGCGGGGCGAGCGACACGTGTGTCTACCTGTCGATGAAGGCCCGGATCTGATCGGCCGCCTGTGAGATCGCGAGCACGCCGTTGTAGTGGCCGTACGGTCCGAGCAGCCGGCCGGTCTCGATCGTGCTGCCGGCGTCCGCCAGCTCTCCGGCTGCTGCCGCGATCTCCTGCTCCTGGAACACGAGATCGGTCGGCGAATAGAGCAGCAGCACCGGCTTCTTGATCTTGGCCGGATCGGCGGACGTGAGCTGATTGGCCTTGACCAGATACAGGAACTGATTGGCGTCTATGGTCTTGGCGCGCGCCGCCGCGATGCCGTCAAGGCCGGTCTGGATCTTGAACTGATTGTCCATGGCCTTGGTCGGATCCTTGCCCTCCTCTGCCGGGCCCGCGCCAAACGTCTTTGCCGCCCACTCCCATTGGAAGGCCAGCAGGGTGGCAACCTTGAGCGCTGCCTTCAATCCGTCGAGCGGTGGCTCCTTGTCGTAATAGTCGCCGCCGTTCCATTTCGGGTCGAGCCGGATCGGCTGCGCCCAGGCGTCGAGCCAGCCGATCAGATAGGCATCCGCGCGCGGCGTGCTGATCACCGGCACGATCCGGTCGACCATGTCGGGATAGCTCGCGGCCCATTCGTACACCTGGAACCCGCCGCCGGACGCGCCCACGACCGCGCGCAGCCGGCGAATGCCGAGGCTGTCGACCAGCGCCTTCTGCACGTTGACGAAGTCCTTGAAGCTGACCACGGGAAAGCTCATGCCGTACGGCTTGCCGGTGTCGGGATTGACGGTCGCCGGCCCGGTCGTCACCACGTTCGGTGCGTTGGTGTTGAGATTGACCAGCGTGTCGGATGAGAAGACGAAATATTTCCTGGTGTCGATCGCCTTGCCTGGGCCGATGATCGCGTCCCAGTAGCCGGCGGCCGCATCGCTCGCCGCGTACTTGCCGAAGGCGTGACTGGTGCCGCTGAAGAAGTGGGTGATCAGGATCGCATTCGACTTGTCGGCGTTGAGCGAACCCGCCGACTCCCAGCCGATCTTCACGGACTTGATGGTCGCACCCCCGACCGTCGTGTAGTTCGGCAGTTCGAAGGTTTTCTTTTCGACGATCAGGTCGCTGCCCTGGGCGAACGCCGCGCCCGGCAGCAACAACAGCAAAACGATCGCGATCGAACGCACCGACGCGTTCATGCACGCCTCCCGACACCGCGGAGTATGGACAAGCCTACCACATGACCGGCTTCCAGATCATGAGCGCGAAGATCGCGAGCACGCCCGCGAATGCAGGCCAGCCGAGCCAGAACCAGATGGCGTAGAGGCGGCGGTACTCCTGTGGCAGCGGCGCGGCGTTCTTCAGCGCGGCGCGCGCGAGATCGCGCATCCGGATCTGGACGACAACCACCGGCAGCCAGCACAGGCCGACCAGGACGTAGAGGATCAGCGACGCGGCGATCCATCCGTCGAGCAGCGAGTAGCCGATCGACCAGGCGAGGAGCGCGCCGGAGAGCGGCTGCACGATCACGGCCGTTGCGACGAAGACCGCATCGGCGACGACCACGATCGGGGCAATCGCCGCGATCGTTGCGACGTCACCGGTGCGGTGCGCCATCCAGGTGAAGAACGCGATGCCGAGGCCGGTGCCAAAGAGCACGGCCGCAGCCAGGACATGGATGAACTTGAGCGCGAACGCGTACTCGATGCCGATCATGATGGATCAGTTGCCGGCGCGTCGAAACGCATTTGGTGGCGCCCCCTCACCCGGCGCTACGCGCCGACCTCTCCCCGCAGGGGAGAGGTGGAGGTTGTGGCACAGCCGTCCCCCAAGGTCACCTCTCCCCTGTAGGGAGAGGCCGCGAGCGAAGCGAGCGGGTGAGGGGGAACCGCGTTGTCGCGTAAGCGATCAACGTTGAAGGCCCCTTACAGGCACGGACAATACGCCGGGCTGCCGCTTCAGAACGGAATCTCGTCGTCCATGTCGCCGCGTGAGCCGCCGCCGGCGCCCGCCATAGCGGGCTTGCGCTCGCGGGGCGCCGGACCCGTCGATCCGAAGTCGTTGCCACCCTCGTAGCTCGCCTCGCCGCCACCGCCGGCCTTGTCGAGCATCGTGAGCACCGCATTGAAGCCCTGCAGCACGACCTCGGTCGAATAGCGGTCCTGGCCGGATTGATCCTGCCATTTGCGGGTCTGCAGCGAGCCTTCGAGGTAAACCTTCGAGCCCTTCTTGAGGTACTGCTCGGCGACCTTGGCGAGCCCTTCGCTGAAGATCACCACCCGATGCCATTCGGTGCGTTCGCGCCGCTCCCCGGTCGCCTTGTCGCGCCAGGTGTCGGAGGTTGCGACCCGCAGGTTCACGATCGGCCGGCCATCCTGCGTCCGCCGCACTTCCGGGTCCGCCCCCAGATTGCCGACAAGAATAACTTTGTTCACCGAGCCAGCCATATTCGCGCCTCCATGCGCTTAAAAATCGGGGGATCGACGCCCGCCTCGCCGCTGAATTCTTGCGATTGAAACTGCGCTCCACGGGCATGCCCTCGCAAGGGCGTCGACCGGTCCATCCACACATGGTGCGGATACCCCCGTACGCAATCCACAATCTCCAGCCTCGGGCGCTCTAGCCATCAGCTTCGTTCTGTTCTCTTTTTGTTCTAGCATGCCCAACAGGCCAGCGCAACCACGCGATTCGCAGCCGGGCCGCGTTGGAGCCCTTGTGTACAGCCTTCCAGCGATACTGGCTTGTCACTGGCGAAGGCGGTCCCGGCTGACTACGTTGCGAGGCGCGGAACCCAGATGATGAATGACCGTGTCGACCAGCGCCGCGACCGCCGGGTGATCGCCGTTCGCGGCGCGCGCGAGCACAATCTCAAGAACATCGACCTCGAGCTGCCGCGCGACCAGCTGGTGGTGCTGACCGGCCTGTCGGGGTCGGGCAAGTCCTCGCTCGCCTTCGACACGATCTACGCCGAAGGCCAGCGCCGCTACGTGGAGTCGCTCTCCGCCTACGCGCGCCAGTTCCTCGAGATGATGCAGAAGCCGGACGTCGACCAGATCGACGGCCTCTCCCCTGCGATCTCAATCGAGCAGAAGACGACCTCGCGCAATCCGCGCTCGACGGTCGGCACCGTCACCGAGATCTACGACTACATGCGGCTCCTGTGGGCGCGCATCGGCATCCCCTATTCGCCGGCGACCGGGCTGCCGATCGAGAGCCAGACCGTGTCGCAGATGGTCGACCGGGTGCTGGTGCTGCCCGAGGGCACGCGGCTCTACCTGCTGGCGCCGGTCGTGCGCGGCCGCAAGGGCGAGTATCGCAAGGAACTGGCCGAGTGGCTCAAGAAGGGGTTCCAACGCGTCAAGATCGACGGCGCGTTCTACGAGATCGCCGAGGCGCCGGCGCTCGACAAGAAGTTCAACCACGACATCGACGTGGTGGTCGACCGTATCGTGGTGCGCCCCGACATGGCGCAGCGCCTCGCGGAATCGTTCGAGACCGCGCTCAAGCTCGCCGACGGGCTCGCCGTGGTGGAGCTTGCGGACGCACCGGTTGAAGCCACGACGGCCAGGAAAACCGCCAAAATCCACGACCGCAGCGGCCCGGAGCGGATGCTGTTCTCGGAGAAATTCGCCTGCCCGGTGTCCGGCTTCACCATTCCGGAAATCGAGCCGCGGCTGTTCTCGTTCAACAATCCGTTCGGCGCCTGCCCGGCCTGCGGCGGGCTCGGGGTCGAGCAGCGCATCGACGCCGACCTCGTGATCCCGGATCCCGAACTGACGTTGCGGCGCGGCGCGATCGCGCCGTGGTCGCGCTCGTCCTCGCCCTACTACACCCAGACGCTGGACGCGCTCGCGAAGGTCTACAAGTTCACGCTCGACACCAAGTGGAAGGATCTGAGCAAGAAGGCGCGCGACGCGATCCTGTACGGCTCGGGCGATGATCCGATCCGCTTCGTCTACGACGACGGCATGCGCTCCTATGAAACCAAGAAACCCTTCGAGGGCGTGATCACCAATCTCGAGCGCCGCTGGCGGGAGACCGAGAGCGAGTGGATGCGCGAGGACATGGCGAAGTACTTCACTGACATTCCGTGCGCCGCCTGCGCGGGTCACCGGCTCAAGCCCGAGGCGTTGTGCGTCAAGGTCGCCGGCCTGCACATCGGCGAGGTCACCGACATGTCGATCAGGCGCGCCGGCCAGTGGTTCTTAGAACTGCCCGCCCAGCTCACCGGCAAGCAGAACGAGATCGCCGGGCGCGTGCTCAAGGAAATCCGCGAGCGGCTGAAATTCCTGGTCGACGTCGGGCTCGAGTATCTCACGCTGGCGCGCGCGTCCGGCACGCTGTCGGGCGGTGAAAGCCAGCGCATCCGGCTTGCCTCGCAGATCGGTTCCGGGCTCACCGGCGTGCTCTACGTGCTGGACGAGCCCTCGATCGGGCTGCACCAGCGCGACAACGCGCGGCTCCTTGAGACGCTCAAGCGGCTGCGCGACCTCGGCAACACGGTGCTGGTGGTCGAGCACGACGAGGACGCGATCCGCACCGCCGACCATGTGGTCGACGTCGGCCCCGGCGCCGGCATCCACGGCGGCGAGATCGTGGCGCAGGGCAGCGTTGCCGATCTGATCGCGGCGCCGGCCTCGATCACGGGAAAATATCTCTCGGGTGAGCGCGCAGTGCCAATCCCAGAGCGGCGACCCGCGAACATGCGCCGGACCCTGCGGGTGATCGGGGCGCGCGGCAACAATCTCAAGACCGTCACCGCCGAGATCCCGCTCGGCCTCTTCACCTGCGTGACCGGTGTCTCCGGCGGCGGCAAGTCCACGCTGCTGATCGACACGCTCTACAAGGCGACCGCCCGCAGGCTCAACGGCGCGAGCGAGGCCCCTGCCCCGCACGAGCGGATCGAGGGCCTGGAGCATCTCGACAAGGTGATCGACATCGATCAGTCGCCGATCGGGCGCACGCCGCGCTCGAATCCGGCGACCTACACGGGCGCATTCACGCCGATCCGCGAGTGGTTCGCCGGCCTGCCGGAAGCCAAGGCGCGCGGCTACGAGCCCGGGCGGTTCTCGTTCAACGTCAAGGGCGGGCGCTGCGAAGCCTGCGAGGGCGACGGCGTCATCAAGATCGAGATGCACTTTCTGCCCGACGTCTACGTCACCTGCGACGTCTGCAAGGGCAAGCGCTACAACCGCGAAACGCTCGAGGTGACCTTCAAGGGCAAGTCGATCGCCGACGTGCTCGACATGACGGTCGAGGAAGCCGCCGAGTTCTTCAAGGCGGTGCCGCGGGTGCGCGAAGTCCTAAAGACATTGCACCGGGTTGGCCTCGACTACATCCACGTCGGCCAGCAGGCGACGACGCTCTCGGGCGGCGAAGCGCAGCGCGTAAAACTTGCCAAGGAACTAAGCAAACGTGCCACCGGCCGCACGCTTTACATTCTGGACGAGCCGACCACCGGGCTGCATTTCCACGACGTGGCAAAACTGCTTGAGGTGCTGCACGAACTCACCGACCAGGGCAACACAGTGGTCGTGATCGAGCACAATCTCGAGGTGATCAAGACCGCCGACTGGGTGATCGATCTCGGTCCGGAAGGCGGCGACGGCGGCGGCGAGATCGTGGCGGCCGGATCACCCGAGGACATTGTCAAGGTGAAGCGCAGCTATACCGGTGCGTTTCTGGCGCCGGTGCTGGCGCGCAAGGCGGGACGGAAGAACAGGGTCGAGGCGGCGGAGTGAGAAGCGGCCGTGGGCCTATTGCGCTGTCGTCACGGCCTTCAGTATCGGCATCAGCCGCGCGGTCTCACTTCTCACCAGATCGTCCAGCGCCTTGGGTCCGCGGCGACTTGGGTCCGGGATATCAGCGCCAAGATCAGCGAGCCGTTTTTGTACGGCGTCTTCGTCGAGACCCTTGTTGAGAGCTTCGGCCAGCCGGTCGATGACCGGCTGCGGCGTGCCCTTCGGCGCGAACACCGCATAGAACGGCGCGCAGAAAAATTCGGGCAACCCTTGCTCGCCCGAAGTCGGAACGTCCGGCAGCATCGGGCTGCGCTTCTTGGCAGCGATCGCCAGCGCTTTGATGGCGCCTGCGCGCACCTGCCCCAGCGGTCCGAGCACCGGATCGCATTCGTAGTCGATCTGGCCGGCCAGCATCGCATTGATCACCGGCGCCGTGCCGGTGAACGGCACCATGGTCGGCTTGATGCCGATGGCCTGGTTGAGGAGTAGGCAACCGATGTAGGACACCGAGCCGACACCCGCGTGTCCCATGTTGAGCTTGTTCTCGTTGGCCTTGGCGTAGGCCCCGAACTCCTTGAGGTCGTTGGCCGGGATGTCCTTGCGCACCACCAGCAGCTCGGGATGCTCGGCGGTCAGTCCGACGGGCTCGAAATCCCGCTGCGGCTCGTACTCCAGATTGGGATAGAACGCAGGCGCGGCGGCATTCGTGCCCATGTGGCCGGAGAGGATCGTATAGCCGTCGGCGACAGCGCGCGCGGCGCGGAGCGCACCAACGGTGCCGCCGGCGCCGACGACATTCTCGACCACGAACTGTTGGCCGAGATGGCGTGTGAAGATGTCGGCCACGATCCGGCCGGTGATGTCGGCCGGTCCGCCTGGCGCGAACGGCACAATCACCGTCGCGGTTTTGGTCGGATAGATCTGGGCCTGTGCGCCGCCTATTCCGGCAAGCACAAGCAGCGCCACAGTGGCGAATTGTCCCCTCATCCCGTCCTCTCAAATGCTACTTCTCGCAAAAGCAG
>Ga0066388_100000728_pt1 | contig 16637 bp, 14 predicted proteins | sample PanSoiMetaGPlot6_FD_64539 | JGI IMG/M metagenome (GOLD analysis project Ga0066388, IMG submission 64539) | Tropical forest soil microbial communities from Panama analyzed to predict greenhouse gas emissions - Panama Soil - Plot 6 (Hybrid Assembly) | ecosystem: Environmental > Terrestrial >... | reverse complement strand
GGATCAAGGCATCGCGGGACCGCGAGCGTCAGACCAAGGCGCGGGCCATCTCGGTGCAGGTACACAAGCTGTTCAATCCCCTCGAAGAGGAGATCAGCTGCAAGAAGGTGGATTCGGAAGGCATGCTGATCGACATTGCCCACCTCATCGATTCCAAGTCTGTAGAAAAATATCAGAACCGATACAACACGGCCGCCAAGCAGCTGAAGAATTGTGAGCTGGCGATCAGTGGTCCGTGGCCGCCCTATCATTTCCTGCCGGGCAAGCTACGGACGGTCGCGGGCAATAGCTAAAGCAGGAGGATACTCCCGGTTTTCAAGGGCACGGTTCAGAGCCGTGCCCTTTTGTCTTTTATGCCCTCGATCCCTTCAGCCCGAAAATCCTTTGACTCCCGAGAACTGCCTTGACCCTGAAAAGGCCGCCGGACGGGCAATGTCGTGAGGCGATGCAGGTTGCATCGGGAGACGAGATATCGGCAGCGTCGCGGCCTGAGGGTAAGCAGTGGAACGTACCAGAATGTGCAGTTTGCTGCACCTTGGTGGAAGAGGGCACGGTGCAAGACGGGCGGACGAGAATTCAGCGGCAGATACCTAAGTCGCGTCCAAAGAACAATTTGAAATTTTTCCTACAGATTTAGGGTTGCAGGGCATGTTTTGGTCGTGGAAGTGCACCAGTTTCGCCCAACCAAAGAGGCCGCAGATTCAAGCATGAGCTTCTCTTCAAAAATTGCTCTCGAAGACTCCCGTTTAAGCGTTCCGTTTGGAACGATGCCTAGCAAAACCTTTCCCTGATTTCCTTCCAAAACTTCGCCTCTTTAGAGTGGCCCCAGAAATGGGGCCACTTTTTTCCCGCTGAAAAACTGGTACAGCGGGGGAGATGTAGTCTGCGGACACAAATTTGTCTGGTAAGATCACCAGTTCGTGCAGTCGGCGCGTCGGGAGAAACCAAGTTTTCCACATGAGAAAGTCATGGCTGCACTTTGTTCTGGGTGGTTTGCTGGCTATTCTGCTGGTACCCCGGGTAAGTCTCTGGGGAGCTACCCCGGAAACTAATAAGACTGATGTCCTGCTTTCCACCATGCAGCAGGAGTTGAAGCGGGCCCAGGGCGAACTGGGAAAACTGGATCCAGCTCCTTATTTCACCAGCTATTCGGTGTACGATCAGAGGGTGTTCATGGTGGCGGCCAGCGAAGGCGGTCTGCTCACCTCTAACCAACTGCGGAGACGCTCGGCCGACGTGATCATGCGGGTGGGCACCCCGGCGCTGGATAACGCCCACCAGGAAAGCCGGGGGTCGGCGATCAGCACCGGAGTCCTGCCTTTGAATGATGACGGCCCGGCCCTGGCCAGAGTTTTGTGGCAGCTCACCTACGGGGAGTACCGCAAGGCCTCGAAGGCCTACCTGAACGTCAAGACGAAGACGCAGGTCAACGCAAAAGAAGAAGATACGTCTCCTGACTTCTCGCAGGAAAGCCCCCAAAGCCACGCCGATTACAAGCAAATCGGGGCGGATGTAGACCGGGCGACACTGGAAGAGATGGTCCGGCAGTACTCAGGACTGTTTCGCAAGTACCAGCATGTGTATTCGTCGATGGTGTACCTGATTGTCCAGCGGACGGAGTTTCACTTCGTGTCGAGCGAGGGAACGCATGTTGTCGCCCCCAGCGCGGTGGTGCGGCTGGCTATCGAGGCGGAGACCCGGGCAGACGATGGTATGGACCTGGTCCGGGTGGAAACCTTTCAGGGCGAAGGCGTGAACCAGCTTCCATCGGGACAGGAGATAGCTGCCAAGGTGGAGAAGGTGGCGTCCGACCTGAAGGATCTGCGGGCGGCTCCGGTGGCTGAGCCGTTTGACGGTCCGGCGTTGTTGTCGGGGCGCTCGGCGGCGGTATTTTTCCACGAGGTGCTGGGACACCGCTTGGAAGGACAGCGGCAGAGAGGTGAGCAGGAAGGCCAGACCTTCACCAAGAAGGTGAACCAGTCGGTGCTGCCCCAGTTCCTGACCGTGGTGGACGATCCCACCGAGCACACGCTGAACGGCGTGGACCTGACGGGCTGGTACGAATTTGACGATGAAGGAATTCCGGCCAGCCGAGTGGAGGTGATCAAGGAAGGCGTGCTGAGGAACTTCCTGATGTCGCGGGCGCCGATCAAAGGTTTCGGCAAGTCGAACGGGCACGGCCGGGCGCAGGCGGGATTGATGCCGGTGGGGCGACAGGGCAACCTGATCGTGAGTTCCTCCAACCACGTCAAGGATGCAGACCTGCGCCAGAAGTTGCTTGAAGAGATCAAGCGACAGGGGAAGCCGTACGGACTTTTCTTCGACGACATCGAAGGCGGATTCACCTTGACGCAACGCGCGTTGCCGCAGGCATTCCAGGTGTTGCCGATCATGGTCTGGAGGGTCTATGCCGATGGACGGCCGGATGAACTGGTGCGCGGCGTAGACATAGTCGGAACGCCACTGGCAGCCATGAATCGCATCCTTTTGACCGGCGAGAAGACGGAAGTGTTCAACGGTATATGCGGCGCGGAGTCGGGAAGCGTGCCTGTGGCGGCGGCGGCTCCGGCCATGCTGTTCTCCGAGATTGAAGTCCAGAAGAGGGCGCACTCCTTGAACCGGCCGCCGATACTGCCTCCTCCGGGGTTTGAGAGCGGCGAAGCGGCAGGGGCAGCAAAGAGCGGAGGGCAGCCATGAAAAGGCGGAACGCACTAAAGCTGCTAACTCCGTTCCTGGTGGCTGCGATCTTTCTTCTGGCTGTGCTCTGTATTCAATCGAGAGCGGACGACAAGAACAACAAAGGCGCAACGGGCGAGGACACGGTTCTCCAGGCGATGCAAATGGAGATGGCGCGGTCGAAGGCCAAGCTGAAGCTCGAGCAAATGGCCGCGCCGTATTACATCGAGTACCGGGTGGCGGAGCTTGACGAAGTTGCCGCCGAGGCCGCGTTCGGGGCGGTGCGCGCCAACTCGCGCAATCACCTCCGGCTGGTGCGGGTGGTGGTCCGGGTCGGCGACTATAAGCAGGACAGCTACTTTGGACAGGGTGAAGGCGTATTCGAAGTGATGCCCAGCGACGACGACCTGTTGGCGTTGCGTCACCGGTTGTGGCTGGCGACGGACCGAGCCTACAAAACCGCGACCGAAGCGCTGGCCTCGAAGCAGGCACAACTCAAGCAGTTCAACGTGGAACAACCGGTGGACGACTTCGCCCGGGCACCGGTGGTGGAATCGATCACACCGCTCGCCAAACTGGAGGTCGATCCTCCGCCGTGGGTCAAGATGCTGGAGAGGGCCACGGCGCTTTACAAACAGGATCCGCAGGTGCAATCGCTGGAGGCAAGCCTGCATTTTGCTGCGGTCAACCGGCGCTTTCTGAACTCGGAAGGGACGGTGGTGCGTGGCGGACGGACGTTCTACTCGATCGTCGTACAAGCAAGCACGCAAGCTGCCGATGGAATGAAGCTAGAGCGATCTCATGCATCGACGGTCGCCGACATGAAAGAACTTCCGTCGGAAGAGAAGTTCCTCGCTCAAACCACGAAACTCTTAGGCACGTTGAAGCGACTGCAGGACGCTCCCATTGCCGACGAGGAGTTCCGCGGGCCAGTGCTGTTTTCAGGAGATGCGGCAGCGAGTATCTTTGTCGACTTTATCGGGGACAATGTGCTTGGGCGCAAGCCTGACCTGGGTCAACCTGCGCGCACGAAGGGAGCTTTCGCCACGAGCTTCAAGAGCCGCGTGTTGCCGGACTTTCTATCGGTAGTGGACGATCCGACTGTGGCGGCGGTCGACGGGCATTCTCTCGTGGGCAACTACGACATTGATGATGAGGGTGTGGCGGCGGCGCGCGTCCAAGTGGTTGAAAAAGGGAAGCTGGAAAATTACCTGATGGGGCGGGAGCCGATCCGGGATTTTTCGACATCGAACGGGCACGGCCGCGCCTGGGGCGGATCAGCGCCTACACCCAGCATGGGCAACCTAATCGTGCGGTCGTCGGAACCATTCTCCCGGGAAGAACTGAAGAAGAAGCTGATCGAGCTGTGCCAGCAACGGGAGCTTCCGTTCGGGTACTACGTGGAAACCCTGGGGCCGCGCCGCGCGCCGCGCCAGTTATACAAGGTGTGGGTGAAAGACGGACATGAGGAACTGGTGCGGGGTGCGATTTTTGGCGACCTGGACACACGGACGTTGCGTAACGATCTGATTGCGGCGGGCAACGACGTGAATGTCGAGAACCGGGTCGGGGCAGTACCGCACAGCATCGTGAACCCGTCGATCCTGTTTGACGAACTGGAAGTGAAGCGGGCCAACGCCAACAAAGAAAAACTGCCCGAGTACCCGCCGCCCGCTATGCCGTAACGAGCAGGAAAATTCAGGGGGAGAAATCCTAGAGAGAATGACGCACAAGAATGCGGTGTTCTGCGCTGCTGTTCTTGCATTGGCGCTGGCGGTCCTGGTGGTGATCGCGGGCGCGCAACAAGCTGCCAAGACTGAAATCACCTATCCCACACAACTGGTCAGCGAACTTGGCGCACTGAGAGACGCAGCAATGACCAGCGACTACGCCTACCAGCAAGTGGCTCACCTGACGGAAAACATTGGGCCGCGGCCGACCGGATCGCCGCAGGCAGAGTTTGCCGTGGAGTACGTGGCGGATGAGTTGCGTAAGCTCGCGTTGGAAGTGCGGCTGGAGGAAGTACGCGTTCCGCGCTGGGTTCGCGGCACGGAGACGGCAGAACTGGTGGAATACTCCGGTCAGGCTCCGGGCTCGGTCCAGAAAGTTGTTTTGACTGCGCTCAGCGGCAGCAGCGCGACACCGCCCAAGGGACTGACGGCGGAAGTGGTCGTGGTGGACAACTTCGCCGCGCTCAAGGCGCTGGGACGGGAAAAGGTGGCAGGCAAAGTTGTCCTTTTTAACGAAATCTTCGACCAGAAAAAGGCTGCCGCCGGATTAGCGGGGGAAGCGTATGGCGAGGCCGTAGTCTACCGGGCTGAAGGGTCCAAGGCCGCAGCAGAACTGGGAGCCATCGGCGTATTGGTCCGATCGGTGGGTGGGTCAGACAACCGTATTCCACACACTGGATACAGCGCGGCGGCGGGCATTCCGGCGGGCGCAGTGACAGCCGAGGACGCAGAACTGATCGCGCATCTCGCAAGCCAGGGCCGAGTGCGAATTCATTTGACCCTTACACCCGAAGTGAATTCCGAAATCGTGAGCCACAATGTCGTTGCAGATATCAAAGGAAGCGAGCACCCCGAGCAGGTGGTGGTGGTATCAGGACACCTCGACTCGTGGGACCTGGGGACGGGAGCGATCGACGATGCTGCTGGCGTTGCCGTGGCTATGGAAACGGCACAACTGATTCAGAAACTTCACCTGAAGCCGAAGCGCACGATCCGGGTGATTGCCTGGATGGATGAAGAGAATGGCGGGCGAGGGAATGAGGCGTACGCCAAGGCGCACGCGTCGGAGTTCGCGAACTTCGTTGGAGCGATTGAGAGCGATATGGGAGCGGGGCACCCGCTTGGGTTCAACAGCAAGATCAATCCCAGCGCTGTGCCCTTCTTGAGACCGATGTTGGAAGTGATGCGCAATACAGGCGCAACGGCACTTCGGCAATCAACCTTCAGTCCCGGATCCGATATTGCTCCCATGGTGAAGGCAGGTGTACCGGGATTCGCTCCCTTACAGGACGTACGCACCTACTTCAATTACCACCACACTGCGGCCGACACTCTAGACAAGATCGTTCCACGCGAATTGCAGGAGAACGCAGCCGCCATGGCGGTGCTGGGCTATACCCTGGCCAACATGCCGCAAACATTACCGCGTTAGCGTCCCCGGGCGAGCTGTGGTCAACTGCAGGTTCAAACGATCTACTTGGTTCCGCCGACTGGGGCTGCGTCCTTGTTCAGACGCGCCGTCATTTTTCCAGCAGCCTTCTTGGGTTGCGCGCGCGCCATCACCGGGGTTGGCTTCTTCGCTTCTTTCGCCTTCGCCTTCGCCTGTTGCTGTGGGGCACTGGCGGCGACGCTGATCGTTCCCGGGATCGGATAGTACGTGGGATCAACCTCCTGCTGCGCGAATGACGGCAAAGCGAAGCTCACCAAGAGGGCAAGGCAGGCAGAGGCGTGCAGCAGGGTGCTCCGGACTGGCGTATCCGTGGCGTGCATGGGGCGTGGGTTCATTGGAAGCCTCCTATTTTTTGGACGGAATCTTGGGAGGTAGTTCATCCCTGTCGCCATACAGGGCCAGCAATCGCTGGGCCAAGCATCTGAGAGTCCTGTTGAATTCGGGGGTGATTGCCCGTTCCTCTTTGTTTCGGAGAGTTTATGCGACTTGATTCGCGCAGTCTCGCGTACCCGGTCTGTGAAGAGTCCGATCTGGCCGTTGCGGCTAGCAGCAAGGAGCACCTTTTCGGATAGCTCACTATCCAATCGGATATGGTTTGAGCCGAGAGCGGTGGTGTACAGCGAGCAAGGGCCTTGGCGATGGAAACGAAAATGACAGGAATGAACCGATGATTGGATTCGGAAAAAGAAATATGAAGTGGTTCCTCAACCTGTACCCTCCATTCTTGGGGGCGGGGATCCGGATCAAGCGGCTTGATGCTGACTGGAGAGCGGTCGACGTCGAGATGAAGCTGAACCGGTGGAACGCAAACTACGTCGGCACTCATTTCGGAGGGTCGCTGTACTCCATGACCGACCCGTTCTACATGCTGATGTTGATCGAAAACCTGGGTGCCGGGTACATCGTGTGGGACAAGGCCGCGACCATCCGGTTCCGCAAACCAGGACGAGGAAAGATGACGGCGAGTTTCCGCTTGTCGCAGGAGGATGTGGAGAGCATCCGACAACGCCTGGTGACGGAGGAGAAGATCGAGCCCAGGTTCGCGGTGGAGGTGAAGGATGAGAGCGGAAATGTGGTGGCGGAGGTGGACAAACTACTTTACGTGAGAAGAAAACGGGAATCGGGTTCAGGACGGTGAGCCGGGTATCCACACAAATGCGCCCGAGATATGCTCGCCCAGGTTAGCGGCCAAAAAACGGGCGCGAACCTGGGGCCACGAACGCACCAGCGAACCCCAGGCGCCAGCGTTTCTACGCGAGCGCGCAAGCGCAAACCCTGGCTGCCAGCCGAAAACACTAGCGCGCCAGCCTCAGTTAAGCTGCGGCTGGTCGAGTTGACGCGTTTCCTGCAGACGCTTATCATTTTCGTTTGACCTCATAACAAGAGAGAACACAGGGAGGCGGCCCTGAGGCAGCCCTTTTATACATGGATAAAAAGAAGCTCGATCAATTCAAGAAAAAACTGGAAACAAGGCAGCAGGAGTTGCGCCGAACGGTGACCCGGACAGAGCAAGATGGGCGGAGCGCGGACGAGGACTCGGCGCAGGATATCGCCGACCGGGCGGCGAGCTCATATACCAAGGAATTCCTTTTTCATCAGAGCAATAACGAACGTCAGCTGCTGCAGATGGTGGAAGGGGCGCTGGAGCGCATCCGCCAGGGGAATTTCGGAGAATGCATCTCTTGCGGCAAGGAGATCAACGCGAAGCGGCTGGAAGCAGTGCCCTGGACCCGTCACTGCATTGAATGCCAGGAAAAGCTGGAACAGGGCCTCCTGGAAGAGAGTCAGACATAGCCGCAGACCGACCGTACAACTCATGGATCGCTGATTCGGAAGGAACTCGTGCGCGCAGAAACCCGACGTTCGCTTAAAGAAGACCGGTTCAGTAAAGCTACCATCAATGCAGCAGAGAGCGCCGTTCACTGGAGCGTTGAGCACAAAAACAAGATCATCGCCGCCGTGGCGAGCGTGGTCGTGGCGGCAGTGGTGGTTGCCGGCTTGTGGTACCACTTCGAGCAGCAAGATCAGAAGGCCAGCGTCGAATTAGGGAAAGCCGTGCGCACGATGGAGACGCAGGTGCGCCCGGCGGGAATGCCACCACAACCCGATTTTCCAAGCTTTGCCTCTGCCAAGGAGCGCGACACCCAAGCGCACAAAGAATTCCAGTCGATCGTAAACAAGTATCCGCATACGCGCTCGGCGGAGTTCGCACGCTACTTCGTGGGATTGACCGCAGCGGACCTGGGGGATACGGCTTCGGCAGAGCGTGACCTCAAAGAAGTTGCCTCGTCCCACCACGAGGATATGTCGGCCTTGGCCAAGTTGGCACTGGCGTCGCTGTATCACCGCACGAATCGTGACAAGGATGCGATCGAGCTCTACAAGCAGTTAATCGCGAGGCCTACCATGACCGTGTCCAAAGGCACGGCGCAGATTGAGCTCGCAACTCTTTACCAACCCACCCAACCCGCTGAAGCCAAGCGATTGTACGAGCAAATCCAGAAAGAAAATCCAAATACGCAACTGGCGAGTGTCGCTACGTCGAAGCTGGCGGAGATGAAATAGGCGCTAGGCTTGGGCGCTGGGCTCTAGGCTTGGGCGCTCGGCTCTGGGCTTGGCGCTAGGCTCCAGGCTTGGGGCTCTTGGCTCTAAGTTAGTGTTCGGAAAACAGCGCTCGCCAATCCTTCTCTGGTACGAGCGGCTGCGAGGCGGGGTTGAGATTTGTCTTCACGTGATCTTTCTTTCCCATTCCAATTAAGGCCGTCGTCAAACCCGGCGCGGAGCGCGCAAACTGGATGGCGGATTCGGCGTCCGTTCTGGTCTTGAGCTTTTGCCGCAGGAAATCTGGGAGGTCCGCAACCAGGTTTCCCTGCTGGAGAGTGGCGCTTCCCATGACAGCGATGCCCAGCCGGCGCGCGGCGATCAGCAGCGAGGTCGCCTGGTTGCGAGTAAACTGGTTTCCTGAAGTCTGGTTCCCGGAAACCTGGTTGGCCAGACCGTATGCTTCCGGCATCGCGAGGTTGAACGGCAGCTGGACGAAGCGCAAATGATGTTGTTGGTCCGCGACATCGCGAGCAATTTTTTCAGCTTCGAAAAGGTTCATGTAGTCACGCGAGCCGGCCGCCGCCCGGAAGGCGTTCCAGGTAGCGAGCCCGTAATATCGCAGGGTCCCTTTTTGCACTTCTTCCTCGAGCATAACGAAGGCGTCGTGGAGGCGCTGGCGGAAAGCGTCGGGGGGAACATCGCGCAACTGAGACTCGGGATTGTGCAGGTAAAAGAGGTCGATGGTTTCAAGGTTCAGGTTGCGACGAGAGCGGTCGATCTGGTTGCGGAGGTAAGACGGCGTCATGCAATGCATTCCCCCAGCAATCTGGGTGGGATCGAGAATGGAGGTCTCGATGTACTCGCGCATGAAATAGGCTCGCGGATCGGGCGGCATATTGCCATCGAAAGCGAGATATCCGGCTTTGGTGCAAATCAGGACCTCGTCCCGGCGGAGTTCACCGGCTTCGATCAGGAGGCGGAGAGCAGCGCCGATGCTGCGCTCGGAGCGCTGGTGACGGTAGTTGATGGCGGTGTCGATTACGTTGACGCCGGAGAGCAGCGCGGTAACGATGGCGTCCGTGTAAGCGGCGTCGGTGGCATCGTCGGGTTCGCCGAGGTAGGTTCCGATTCCGATCGAGGAGAGCCAGAGATCGCTGACCTGAGGGACATGCTGGGGGTGGCGGAAGTGTCCGGCATCGCGCAAAACGGGAAAACGGTCAATGTAGCGAGTTGTACCTTCGTTTGTGGCAAAGCCCGCGAACATAGAGAGTCAGTGTAGCAGCGGACAAAAGATAGGAGAGAATGCAGAAAGAATTCCACTTCAGGCCGGGCCGACGGGTGCACATGCTGGGAGCTTTCATGGTGTACGCCGGATTTTTAGCGATGTGCGCGGGAATCATCTCGCAAATCCGGCCACTCCCTTGGTTTCGGATTCCTAACTTCCGAGTCGGGCTGCAGGTTTTCGCGGTGGGAGTGCTGACGTCGGCCGCCGGATTCGCCGTGCCCTCTCCGGCCCGGCGGGTAACTCCGCAACGTACCCACCTGGACGAATTCACTCCCCTCTACCAGTTCGAAGAATTCCATTCGATCACGGTGGCTGCTCCCAAGGAAAAAGTCTATGACGCGATTCGTGGAGTGACTGCGGGGGAAATCCCCTTGTACCGGACGTTGACCTGGATGCGCAGATTCGGCAGGCCGGGGAAGGAAAGTATCCTGAATCCGCCCGGCGACCAACCTCTACTGGATGTGGCGACGCGTAGCGGATTTTTGCTGCTGGCGGCCGAACCCAATCGCGAAATCGTCGTAGGAACAGCGGTTTTGGCCCCGGCGGACTGGCAACCCATGCGGCGCGTGATCCCGGCAGACTTCAAGGCACTCGATGAGCCGGGATTTGCGCTGGCCACGATGAATTTCCGCATCGAGGAAGAGAGTAAGAATTCCTGCGTAGTGACGACCGAGACGCGTGTCTACACGACAGATGCGACTTCACAGAAAAAGTTCGCGCGTTACTGGCGGATGATCTATCCCGGGAGCGCACTGATCCGGCGCATGTGGCTACGGGCAATCAAGACCAGGGCCGAGAAGCCCTGAGATCCCGTTTCGCCCGTGTTTACCGACACGACTCTATCGAGGTTGATTTGATATTTTGCTGAGTGGTCTCTGCAATATGACTATAGTCTTGGGGAGTGGACACGAAACACATTGCGACTGGTCAATTCAAGGCACGCTGCCTGAAGTTGATGGACGAGGTGGAGCGAACGCGGGAAGCCATCACGATCACCAAGAAAGGACGCCCAGTGACGAAACTTGTCCCGCCGGATGCACCGGCGAAAGACGTGTTCGGCTGCCTGCGAGGCGTAATGGAAATCGTAGGAGACGTCGAGTCTCCAGCCATCCCGGCAAAGGACTGGAAAATATCCAGGTGATTCTATTGGACACCCATGCCCTGCTCTGGCTCGTCATTGAACCGGAGCGGCTCTCGCGCGCTGCCGCCTCCTCTATCCGAAGGGTGCGAGCAAGAGGTAGCATCGGGATTGCGGACACCACGCTGCTCGAGTTGGCATTTTTGTTCGCGCGGGGAGCGGTCTAGTCACAGGGAACCCCTCGAAAACGCCCTGCACGAAATCGTGCAAAGTACCGGTGTACTAGTTCGACCTATCACAGCTGAGATTGCGGCGTTGGCGGCGCAATTTCCAGAGGACTATCCTCGTGATCCGGCGGACCGACTGATTAGCGCGACGGCGAGGGCCGAAGCCATTCCTCTCATCACGCGCGACGAAAGGATCCGTCGCAGTCCTGGGTCAAGACGATCTGGTAAACATCAGGGCACGGTTTCTCCTTTTTCCCCATTTTGAGTACCATGGTGAGCCTTATCCATTCGAATTGGGGACACGATGCCAGACATCACTTTGCGGGTGAATGGCAGCGAGCGGAAAGTCAGCGTTCCAGCTGAGACGCCGCTGCTATGGGTTTTACGCGACACCTTGAACCTGACGGGAACGAAGTTTGGTTGCGGCGCGGGGCTGTGTGGGGCGTGCACAGTCCATGTGGAAGGATCAGCGACGCGCTCCTGCTCGACACCGGTTTCACAGGTGGCGGGAAAGAATATAACGACTATCGAAGGGCTCTCTGCGAACGGGCTGCACGAGTTGCAGAAGGCGTGGATCGCCGAAGACGTCCCACAATGCGGCTACTGCCAGGCTGGGCAGATCATGGCTGCGGCTGCGCTGTTGGCGAAGAACCCGCACCCATCTGAACAGGACGTCACGTCCTCTATGAGCGGCAACCTCTGCCGCTGCGGCACGTATGACAGGATCCGCCGCGCGATCCAGCGAGCCTCGAACGCGGGAGGCGCGCGATGACTCCGATCTCACGCAGAGGGTTTGTCACAGCCGGCGTAGCGGCGGGAGCCGGACTGGTCATCGGATTCTATCTTCCGCATGGATCGCTGGGCGGCAGCAGCGAACAACTGGCTCCGAACGCATACCTGAGGATCACTCCTGACGGAAAAATCACGATCGTGGTGGCACGCTCGGAGATGGGGCAGGGCGTGCGCACTTCGTTGCCGATGATCCTTGCGGAAGAATTGGAAGTGGATCTGAGCCAGATCACGATCGAGCAGGCCGGAGCAAGCACCTTGTATGGGGATCAGACTACGGGCGGCAGTGCCAGCGTCCGGACCTGCTGGGACCCAATGCGCAAGGCAGGAGCGGCAGCGCGCGAGATGCTGATCAGCGCGGCGGCTCTCGAGTGGGGCGTGCCGCGATCAGATTGCAAGGCGCAGCGAGGAACGCTAGTGCGAGCAGGAACGAACACCAGTCTCACGTACGGGGCGCTTGCGCGAAGAGCGGGAACGCTTCCGGTGCCATCGGATCCGCCCCTGAAGCAGGCAAAAGACTACAAGCTGGTGGGGACGCGAGTGCCCCGGCTGGACACGTCCAGCAAAGTGCAAGCGATAGCGGAATACGGAATAGATTTCCGCCTGCCCAAGATGAAGTATGCATTGCTGTCCCGATGCCCGGTGATCGGCGGGAAGGTGGTGAGCTTCGACGACAAGGAGTCGAAGAAACTGGGCGGTGTGAGCTACGTCGGGAAGATCGGGGATTCGTCGGTGGCCGTTGTCGCTGATTCGGTTTGGGGTGCGATGCAAGGGCGACGAGTGCTCAATGTCACGTGGGATGAGGGCGCGAACAAGGATCTGAACTCGGCGGCCATTAGCGCCGGATTGAAAGCCGCAGCCTCGAAAAAGGGAGTCGCGCTGTATGAGGTGGGGGATGTGAGCAAAGCGAGCGGGCGCCGAGTGGAGGCAGTTTACGAGACGCCGCTCATGGCGCACGCACCCATGGAGCCGGGCAACTGCACGGTAGATTTTCAGGGCACGAAGTGCGAGTTGTGGGCGCCGACGCAGGTTCCGCAGGATGTGCGCGACTCGGTGGCGACGGCTGTGGGGCTCGATCCGGACCAGGTAAAGGTGAACGTCACCCTGCTGGGCGGAGGGTTCGGACGAAGACTGGAACACGATTACGGAGTGGAAGCCGCGCTGGTGTCGAAAGCGATTGGCGGGCCGGTGAAGGTCTTGTGGTCGCGCGAAGATGACATGCGGTTTTCGACTTATCGCCCGGCGAGCTATCACGCGCTCGAAGCAAAGCTTGACGGACAGGGGTGGCCGCTCGCGTTCCATCACCGGATCGTGACAGCGTCGATTAACGGGCAGAAGGGCACGCAACTGGAGGGCGGCGTCGATCCTGACATGAAGGATGAGGTTGCGCTGGTGTATTCCTTTCCGAATGCCCTGAGGGAGTTTGTGCAGGTGGAAACGCCGGTACCGCTGGGATGGATGCGCTCAGTTTATGCGCTGGAGACGGCGTTCGCGGCTGAGTCGTTCATCGACGAACTGGCATTCGCGGCGAGGAAGGATCCGCTGGACTACCGATTGCATTTGTTGGCGAAAGATGAAGACATAAAGTATTTCGATGCGACATGGAAAACGGCGCGGATGCGCGCAATACTGCAACTGGTGGCAGACAAAGCCGGGTGGGGGAAGCCGCTGGCGGCAGGACGATACCACGGCGTCGCCTGTTTCGGATGTTTCGGCACGTATGCGGCGGCGGTAGTTGAGATGTCGCCGCATGAAGACAAACCGAACATTCACCGCGTTATATCGGCCGTGGACTGCGGCCAAGTGATCAATCCCAACATTCTGGAACAGCAGATCCAGGGGGCGGTGATCTTTGGTCTGGCCAATGCGTTGCGTGCGAAGATCACGATTGATAAAGGACGCGTGGTGCAGGGAAACTTCGATGACTATGCGCCTCTGCGTATGAATGAGGCTCCGGTGGTGGAGGCGTATTTTGTGGACAGTCACGACCCGCCGAGCGGCGCCGGGGAACCACCGTTGCCGCCGGTCGCGCCCGCGCTCTGCAATGCGATATTCGCGGCAACGAAAAAGCGCGTGAGGGCGCTGCCGATTCTGAGCTAGCGGTGAAAAAGGATCTCGTTCTTCCCAGGAGGATGGGCCATGAAGATGTGGCGAGTCGTCGGTCTGGTAATAGCCGCTTTCGCGGTGGGATCGGTGACGTTTCGGTCACTGGCAGACAGCCCAGCGAAAGCGGGCAACGTGAACGAGGCGAAGGTTGCCGCTGACGCAGCGGGAAACAACTGGCTCATCAATGGCAGGACGTTCGACGCCGGGCACTTCAGCCCATTGCAGCAGATCACCGACAAGAATGCGAGCTCGCTGGGATTGGCATGGTACCTGGATGTCGAGAGCCCGATGGGAATCGTGGCGGAACCGATCGTGGTGGACGGCGTGATCTACATCAGCGCGCCGCAGTCGAGAGTGTACGCGGTGGACGCGGCGTCAGGAAAGTTGTTGTGGAAGTTTGATCCCAAGGTGCGGTTGAACCAGGCGATCAACGGATCGTATTCAGCGCGCGTGAATGGAGGCGTCGCGGTGTGGGAGGGCAAAGTATTCGTCGGAACAGGCGATTGCCGCTTGGTGGCGATTGATGCAACGTCGGGTTCCCAGGTTTGGGAGGCGCAAGTGTGCGAACCGACTCAGACGGGAATCACTCAGCCGCCACACATAGCCAAGGGCAAGATTGTGATCGGCTACAACGGTTCCGATGACGGCGTGCGCGGTTCGATCGCCGCCTACGATGCAGAAACAGGAAAAGAAGCGTGGCGCTTCTGGACGGTGCCGGGAGATCCGGCGAAGAAACCGGAGACCAAGGCACTCGAGATGGCGGCCAAGACCTGGGAAGGCAAAGACGGATGGAGGATCGGCGGCGGCGATGTGTGGAACGCCATCACTTACGATCCGGTGACAGGCTTTGTCATCTTCGGTACCGCCGGCGCGGGAATTGACTACGGAGAGTTGTCATCGATCCGCTTGAAAGGCGACAAGTTGTTTGCCGGGTGCATCGTCGCGGTCAATGCAGACACTGGAGAGTACGTATGGCATTTTCAGACTAGCGCTCCGGGAATGCAAACGGAGAACAATCACATTCTGATGGCCGATCTCACGATGGGCGGCGAGAAGCGGCACGTGGCCATGACCGCTCCGAAGAACGGCTTTTTTTACGTGATGGATGCGAAGACTGGAAAATTGTTGGCGGCGAAGCCGCTGGTGAAAACCACGTGGGCGACGTCGATCGATCTGAAGACGGGACGCGCGGTCGAAGTACCACGCTCGGCCGGCGGTGGCAGGCAGTGGACTGTACATAACTGGTGGCCGATGAGTTTCAGCCCAGGTACGGGACTGGTCTACATTCCTACCACGGACCGGCAGGCGGGCACGCACACGACGGTCGAGTCGGGCGAGTGGATGCGCGGCACGGAAGGCAGGCTCATCGCGTGGGACCCGGTGATGGAAGCGGAAAGATGGTCGGTCAAGGAACCGATCGCAACCAATGGCGGTGTTTTGTCCACGGCGGGGAATCTGGTGTTCCAGGGACAAGGGACCGGGGAGTTTGTGGCTTATTCGGCTGACAGTGGCAAAAAGGTATGGTCAGTGCAGACGGGATCGGCGATCCAGTCGGTGCCGGTTACATTTTCCGTGAGCGGCGAGCAGTACATCCTTACCGCTGTGGGGTGGGGATCGGGATCGAGATTGTTTGCTCCGGCTAACACGATGGCAACACCAGAGTCCAAGCGCGGGCCGTCGCGACTGCTGGCATTCAAACTCAGTGGAACTGTACCTTTTCCCACGCCGCATGTGACGATTCCGCCAGTGCCGAAGCCTCCACAGCAGACGGCCAGCAAAGCAATGATTGCCCAGGGCAAAGAGGTGTACAGGAAATTTGTGTGCGACGGGTGCCATTCTCCGGATGTCGATGGCAGCGGCGCATGGGTGCTGGATGGCGGCATCCCGGACTTGCGCTACGCGCCGGTTGAAGTTCACCAGGGCTGGGATGACATTGTGCTGGGCGGCACGCACTGGGACCAGGGGATGCCGGGATTCGCCGATCCTCCGAAGTTTGCGTTTCCGCACTGGAAGATGACGAAACAGGAATCGGACGCAGTTCATGCATACGTGATCGACGCCGCGTGGAAGGCGTACAACAAAGAGCAGCCGCAGAAGAAGGGGAAGCAGGGTACGGGCAACGGGCGTTGAGGACGGACAAACGATCTCCACAGCCAGGATTCCAGAGTGAAGACTTTCAGAATGAAGATCCGATCGCGCCCAGCCACTTGACCTCGAAACGAGCAGACAGCGCATTCGCAAGGCGCTCGTCTGCTGTAAAGAGCGGCGCTTTGGCAGAGATAGTAAGCGCGACGTAGAGGCCGTCGTAAACCGTGCGATCGAAGCTGACAGCAATGGCGAAGGCTGCAGGCAAGAGATCAACGGAAGAGACTGTCGGGAACTTCCGTTCGAGCATGGCGGAAACGGCTATCTCCGCCGCGGCTCGTGGCTAACGGCCCAGGCGCACGCCTTTCCACGCGATATCTCCGAATTCCGCCCAGAAAATATCGGGAACGACCAATCGGAGGTCCCCTCGGGCGTAGGCGTGTAATAGCCCAATCGCACGATCTACCAGAGTTTCTCCCGCCAACGGAAAAGCCCACTTGGTTGTCACGCTGGCATCGAGCACGGCGGAAGTCACCGCTCGCGGTCCTCAAGCTGCATTTCTTCCGACGAAGGAAACGGGCCGGGAGCTTCCGGACGGCGCGCAGCTTCTCCATTTCTCGGAAAAATCGGGCCCGAGACTTCAACTCATCCGCGGTGGGAACATTCT
>Ga0066388_100000727_pt1 | contig 16641 bp, 12 predicted proteins | sample PanSoiMetaGPlot6_FD_64539 | JGI IMG/M metagenome (GOLD analysis project Ga0066388, IMG submission 64539) | Tropical forest soil microbial communities from Panama analyzed to predict greenhouse gas emissions - Panama Soil - Plot 6 (Hybrid Assembly) | ecosystem: Environmental > Terrestrial >... | reverse complement strand
CATGAAATACGAGCCGGTTATCGGTCTTGAAGTTCACGCTCAACTGAAGACCAGGTCAAAAATATTCTGTTCGTGCCCGACTGACTTCGGTGCCGTACCCAACGATCACGTGTGCCCGATTTGCCTCGGCATGCCGGGCGTATTGCCCGTTCTCAATAGACGCGTGGTGGAACTGGCAATTCGCACCGGCATAGCGCTCAACTGCGAGATTGCCGAGACAACGAAATTCGACCGCAAGAACTACTTCTATCCCGACCTGCCGAAGGACTACCAGATATCACAGTATGACCAGCCGATTTGCCGCCAGGGACACCTGGTGATTAACGGCAGAAAAATTCGCATCCACCGCGCGCATCTCGAGGAGGATGCCGGCAAGCTCGTGCACGCGGGGGCAGCCGGCTTGCATGGATCGGATTACAGTCTGGTGGACTACAATCGTTGCGGGGTGCCGCTCCTGGAAATCGTCAGCGAGCCAGACATAACCAGCGCCGAAGAAGCCCGTCTCTATCTCACGGAGTTACGTAACATACTTCGGTACATCGACGTCTGCGACGGCGATCTGGAAAAAGGCAGCTTTCGCTGCGATGCCAATGTTTCCATACGCCCGGTCGGTGAAAAGAAGTTGGGCACCAAAGCTGAGCTGAAGAATATGAACAGCTTTCGCGCCGTGCAGCGAGCGATTCAATTCGAGATTGCCCGTCAGACGGAAGTACTAGAACGAGGTGAACGCGTCATGCAAGAAACGCGCCTCTGGAATGAAGCGACAGGCACGACGTACCCGATGCGCTCGAAAGAAGAAGCTCACGACTACAGATACTTTCCAGAGCCCGATCTTGTGCCGCTGACAGTCTCGCGCCAGTGGGTGCAAGAGATTGTGAATAATTTGCCCGAGCTCCCCGAGTCGCGCCGGCAGCGATACGTCAACGAGCTGGGAATTTCAGACGACGATGCGGCGGTGATCGTGGACTCGAAGGCAATGAGTGATTTCTTCGATCAGGTGGTGGCGGCGGGCACGCCGGCAAAAGCAGCCGCCAATTTGCTTATGGGGCCGACAGTTGCCTACCTCAAAGAAAACAAGATTGAATTCGCCGACACACAAATTACAACGGCGAACCTGTCCGACATTGTTGAGGCAATCAATTCGCAGGTTCTCAGTTCAACTACCGCCAAGCAAGTGTTGCTCCAGGTTCTCAGGAATGGGGGCCACGTAAAGGAAGTCATCGCCGAACAAGGTCTGGCTCAAATTAGCGATGAAGCCGGGCTCAAGGACATCGTCAGGAAAGTACTTGAAGAAAATCCATCCCAGCTCGACGACTATCGCAAAGGGCGAACCAAGGTCAGACAGTTTTTCTTTGGCGAGACGATGAAAGCGACGAAGGGCAAGGCCAATCCGCAGTTGATCAACAAGCTTCTCGACGAGTTGCTCGGCTCGAGCTAAGGCGCCAAAAACTTTGCCTACGGCGGCTTTAATCTTGAGCAGCCCTATTCGTGGTAAGTATGGAGAAGGTACCTGCCCGGGGCATGTTGCGTGGTGAAGACTTCCGGCAGCCGGTTATTTCTTTGTGTGCTTGCCGTCGTTTGCCTGGCGCTGCCGACGGGAGCATACTACTTTCAGGGCTATTACGTCCCACAAGTGTTAGTGTCGCCAATGCGCGACGACGTCATATACACACCCGTCGGCTTGGGGCATGTCAGCTCCAAGGCCGGGTTTCGCATCCACCCGGTAACTGGCAAAGGAGACTTTCACAGTGGCGTCGATCTGAGCGCGCGGTTGAACGAGCCCGTCTATAACCTTCTGGACGGCATTGTCACGCGCGTAGGCTGGCGCGGCAATCTCGGAGTAGCTGTCGAGGTTTATCATCCTTATCCAAACGTGCGTACCATTTGCGGACACCTGAATGCATACGGGGTCATGCCCGGCACGTTTGTGACACGCGGTCGCGTCATTGGCTATGCTGGTTCGACCGGGCGCTCCACCGGCGTGCACGTCCACTACACCGTGCTGACCGAGAATCCCAAACGCTACGTCGAGCCGATGGCCTTTCTGCTCCAGGTGCCGCAGTATGTCGTTGCTCTCAAGAGCGCTCGCATGCAGGCGATCGCCGCCCGCAACGCTCAAGCCTTCCAGCAAAAGAAAGTAAAAGCTGAGCCGCAACACTCGGACGACGAAGACCTTCCCGACAAGGATTCCGAAGATTCGAAGCCGCCGGATGCCGAAGCCGAAGGACCGCCGCCTGACCCGAACGAGCTTTAGAGGGCATCGTCCTGGGAAGCGCAGCTGAGCCTCAATTGGGCAGGGTTTTTCTGCGCGCTTGTCGCAGATCTAGCTGGCCTGATTGACGAGATGGCCGCGGCCGCTACGCGCCCTGGCAATCACGCTTTAAGTCAATCTACAAGATACAAATTGCCGTCCTGACTACCCACACATACACCGGACATGGTCACTGCCGGAGAGCTGTAGATGGGGCGCTGGGTCTTGTACTTCCACTTAACCTGGCCATTACGCACACTGAGCGCGTATAGATTGCCGTCACAACTTCCCATGAACAACATCTGCCCGCCAAGCGCAGGTGAAGATGACAGCAGCGGTACCGGGCTGCCAATGGAAGTCTTCCACAAGAACTTACCGGTCATCGCATCAAAGCAGTACAGCTTCAAATCGTCGCCGCCAACAAATACCCGTCCGTTAGCACCAGCAGCGGAGATGCTGAAGCTTTCGGGACCGGCGAATTTCCAGCGTGTCTGTCCGCTGTTGGCATCAACTGCATAGAAATTCTTGTCCCAACTTCCAAAGTAAACGATACCGTTCATGACCATTGGCGTCGCAAAGATCTTTCCGCCGGTTTTGAACTGCCAGAGCAGTCGACCATCATTGATTGACAGCGCATACAAACATCCGCCATGGGCCGAGACAAAAAGCCTGTCGCCAGCAAGCGCAGGCGATGATGTGATTCTGCCTTCGCCAGAAAATTTCCATTTGAGCGATCCGGACCTGCTATCGAGTGCATATACAACACCATCCCAGCCACCCACATATACGGTTCCGTTGGATCCGACCGGTGAAGACGATATGCGGTCGGCGGTAGAAAACTTCCACTGAACGTTTCCAGTTCGCGCGTCCAGCGCGTAGAAGCTGCCATCTTCGCAACCAACGAACACCGACGCACCGTCAACAAACGGTGAAGACTTCACGGCGGCGCCCAATTTGGCTCTCCAAAGCATGCGTCCGGACTTTTCATCGATGGCATACAAATACATATCGTCAGACCCGACGTAGACAACGCCCCTGTATATAGCGGGTGACGAATCGATCTGTCCTTCCGACGGAAATATCCAGCGCGGTTTCCCCTGGGGAGAAAACGGCGCGTCCAGGAAGGCAGCGCTCGTGTGCGAGGGATTCTGCCGGAACATACTCCAGCTGAGATCGGTTCCAGTGCCACTAACACTGCCGGCTGCCTCAACATGGGTGACCCCTCCGGTCAGCGACGCTTGCTTGCGGGCGCCACTGGCGACGCCGGGTCTTTCACCTTGGGCAAAACCGGCCGCCAGGCCGGAGAGAGCCACAAATGCAGCCAGGCTAACGCACGCAGTCGAAAGTTTACCCGTCATGTCTTTTGCCCATCATTATCCAATCGTATATACGAATGCCAATTATAAGGCCTACGCAGCCCGTTCGCCGCAGGAATAAAATCACTCGAAATCGCAGCCCCATGCGGCTTTTGCCGATACAGGCGCAGACACCGCATGACAGGCTCATTGCAGCCTGTCAGAAAAATGTCCCAGGGCCAGAAACCGCAACACCGGGTACTTGTAATTTGGATATTGGACGGCCGGATAACACAACCATGGCCGTCCTGCCGTTTCATGATTGCCCGATTTCTGCCCGTGACTGAGATAACGAAAGCATCAACAGTTCAGCGTTCCACCGAATAGAGGGCCACCTGCGATGGGCGCAGAATCAGAGTTTGAAATTGAGCTTTCCGACCAAAATTCATCTTCTGCAGTCAGAATCTATTGTCTATTCGAGATCATGGTGATATCATCCCTGCGTGTGGGTCGGGATGAGCATTTCCACAAGGAGGAAATCGAATGAACCGAGCTGAGCTCGTTGAATCTGTAGCGAAAGCAACAGGACAACCCAAGTCCGAGGTTACAAGAACACTCTCGGCATTGATTCACACCGTCACCGGTGCTCTCTCCAAGGGCGACAAGGTTACCCTCGTCGGCTTCGGAACTTTCGAGCGCCGCATGCGTAAGGCTCGCACCGGCCGTAACCCGAGGACATTGGCTCCGCTCAAGATTGCAGCCGCCAAAGTTCCCGCGTTCCGCGCAGGCAAAGAGCTCAAGGACATCGTCAATGGCCGCTCCAAGCAACCAACGCTGGTGCTAGCCAAGCCGAAAGCAGCCGCCAAGCCGGCGAAGAAAGCTGCTGCTAAGCCCGCCAAAAAGGCCGCCAAGCCGGCCAAAAAGGCCGCCAAAAAAGGCAAAAAGCGCTAAACGCTAATTTCCCTTTTGGTTGGATTAGGTTAGGTAAGGCATCCCAACCCACAATCAGAGAGAGCCTCTAAGAGGCTCTCTCTTTTTTCCTCGGCGATTCTTGTGCTTATCCAGGTTGAGCATGTGATCTCTGCGGGTGGAAATAGCCCCAGGTCGCGCAATCCTTGCTACGAGCGGCTCATTGCTCTCAATCAGATTTGGCGCTACGGAAGCTGCAATGAAATCGCATCTGGGTGATGCACCATTGCTGGTATTGCTCGCTGAGCGCATACATGCGCAGAAGATCTCCGGAAAGCCTTAACAACGGCTAATTCTTGACATTCACACAAGCCACGCGAGGTGTAATCTGCTAGCCGCGTCAGAAAAACTCTGTCTCACGATACATCATGACAACCACAATGGTCTGGTGCTGTCGGAGAAAACTCCGCTCCAGTTCTGGCTTTCATGGTGCCCCAAATAACACGGCGAGAATGCCACCCCGCCAGGTCCGATCAGCAATACCAAAAACTTATAACGTTTGTGATGGTTATTTCTATTGGGCCGAGCTATTGATCTTGATTAGTTTTGAGCGTAAACATTCTTTTTCGTTTTAAAGAGCAGAGCAAAACCCTCTAAACAAAACAGCTTTCTACCCCCTGGCCTGAAGCAGCAGCAATGTCGAGTCACTTTCTGACTCAGGGGGTTTTGTTGCATCAATGTCTACCGGTGGTTTACGCCTGAAATATGGCCGTGCCGGAGAAGCGAGGTTCCAATGTTCGGCAATCTTACCGAGCCTCACACGGCTCTCGGTATGCTGTCCGGCTTGTCTAGCTGGTTCAGCGACCTGTTGTCTAGCCCGATCGGGCAAGAAGTTCTCACGTTTCTTCCGCACCTGCTCTGGGCTCTCTGCCTGGGCGGCGCGCTCGGTTGGGAACGCCGGCACAAGCACAAGGTCGCCGGTGTGCGCACGCACATGGTGATCGCGGCTAGCGCCTGCCTGATCACCATGTGCGGTGTCCTGATGACCAAAAAGGCCGGCCTCGGTGACCCCACCCGTCTTTCCGCCCAGATCCTGTCCGGCATCGGCTTCGTCGGCGCTGGCGTCATTCTGAAGCAAGGTTTGCGCACCTCAGGGATCACCACCTCGGCGACCATCCTGTTCTCAGCCGGCATTGGTATTGCCTCGGGCTTCGGGTTGTACGGAGCCGCTCTCTCCTCGACCGTGCTCATGCTGGTGTCGATGTTCGTCACCTACAAGTTGTTCCCTTCGAATGACACCGCTGGCCACTCGCTCAAGATCGTGTGCCCGCTCGTGAAGTTCGAAGAGGTCAAGAAGAAGTTCGGAGCGGGCAGCCGGGTGGACTCGCTGCAGAAGCTCGGAGATAAGCTCGAGTTCCGCCTGCACACGAACCTCTCCGGGCTGGAGCTCGACGAGTTGCTGGCGGACATGGTCGAGGACCCGGACATCATCGCCGTCGACGTCGTCGACGACTGAGTCTTACAGGGCGCTGTGCCTGCGCCGGTCGGTCTGCCAATGTGGCGTGACCAGCGGGCCGGCGCCCCGTAAGCAAGCTTGAAAGGAACAGCGCATGTACATGAAGCGCACGTTTCTGATTGGTCTGCTCGTCTTATCAGCAGTTTTCGGAGCCGGTCTCTGGGTCGGCTTCCACATGGACCGCGGCGATGTCGATCCGCAGGATTACATCGAGACGGTGTTCACCCCGTACGAAGACGGTCTCGATCACTACCTGGCCTTCCTCGATAAAGCCCAGAAATCCGTACAGATCGCGGCGTACTCGTACACGGACCCGCGAGTCACGGACAAGCTCATCGAGCTGAAGACCAAGAGGAAGGTGACGGTGCAGGTACTCCTCGATCTCTCGCAAACGAGGGGTTGGAGCGGCCCGTCCATCCTCGCCCAAGCCGAGCGGCTGCGCGCCGCCGGCATTGAGGTCGTATTCGGCACCTCCGAGAAGTCCAAGGAGATCATGCACCACAAGTACACCGTCGCCGACGGTGTCTGGGTGGAAGATGGCAGTTGGAACTACACGAAGGCCGCCGACGACCAGGCAAACGCTCAGAACTTCATGCGGTCGCCGAAGCGGGCAAAGCTGTTCCTGGCCAACTGGGAACGCATGTACCGCTTCATGAAGGCGCAGGAGGCTCAGCGCGCGCTCGAGCCGAAGTCCGCGCCGGCAGATAGCGACGACGGGTCTGCGCCCAAGCACAAGACCCCGTCCAGGAAGAAAACCAAATAGGGGCGGGGTTCACCCCCGCCCTTCGGGTTTCCTTCCGCGCCCGAGAAAAGCCAGCTCTTCTTTTACTTGCATCCGGACAGTGCAACGGGGACAACCCCTCAGCGCTTGGCCGGCATTCAATCCCACCGCTGAGGCGGAAGAGGGTGCAACTATGGAAGCCACCAAGAAGCAGAGCTTGACGGTGGGGACCAACTGTTTGGTCCGTTGGGACGCCAATCCCAAAGGATCGACTCCGGTGAAGTCCAACCACGTCAATGGCAAACGGACGAAGAAGATCGTCCTGCCCGATCTCTCGGGGCGCGGCGCCAAGCCGAAGGCCGGGGAGGTCTGGGTCTGCCGTGTCGATCGGATTACTAACGAGCAGGCCGACAGCCGGGGCGCGATCATCGTCAAGCCGCTGGCCATCGAGATTGATCTTTCCTTCCCTGGTGTGTGGGTCGACCCGGTCAAGGCTCGCGCCATGTCCGTCGTCCTCCAGAACCGCGAGAAGAACCTCATGCTCGTCGGCGACCAGGGCATCGGCAAGACGACGCTCGGGCGGGCAGTCGGCACCAAACTCGGCTGGAAGTTCCGCAAGATCTCCGGCGGCCTAATGAAGAAGTTCGCCTACATGCTCGGGCGCAACATGCCGATCGTCGGCAACAGCGGCAGCCTGGCGTTCAAGTGGGTGGACTCGCCGCTGGTCAAGGCCATCCGCGAGGCGCTCGCCAACCAGCAGGACACGTTCCTGGTCATGATCGACGAGTACAGCCGCATGGATGAGGACGCTCGCGACGCGCTTCTCGACGTGATCGAGGGCGACGTGCGCCTGCTGTCTCTGCCCACCGGCGAAGAGCTGCCGGTCCCGACCAACATCCACTTCATGGCCGCCTCCAACGAGGGCGGCGCCTTCACGGTCAAAAAGGAGGATGCGGCGGCAAAGGATCGCTGGGTGATCATCAAGGTCGAGCACATGCCGCAGCCCGAAGAGCTTTCCCACTGCCTGGGTAAGTTCCCGAACTGCAACAAGGCCGACCTCGACAGGGCACTGACCATCATCAACCGGCTGCGCTTTCTGCGTCACGATCTGAAGCTGCGTCTCTCCAAGACCATCTCCACTCGTGCCGCGCAGAACGTCGCCATGTTCCTGTCCAGCGGGCTCGATCTGGAGACGGCGCTCACCATCGCTGTCACAAACCAGTACGAGGGCAGCAGCACCGACACCAACTCGGAAGCCGGTCGCGTCGCCAGGATCATCTCTGACGAACTCAAGAAGTAAGGAGGTGATTCATGGCGGAGAAGCCCGGAACGCTGACTGACAGCGACATTGCTTTTGTGAAAGAGCAGGCGCGACTGCTGGCGGCCGACCTCGCCTTCTACGCCAGGGGTCCGATTCGCCTGCACCTGATCGGGGGCAACCAGTACGCCTTCACGATCGACGCCGGCGGCGGCGGCTCGTTCATCGACATGTACCTCAACCCGAAGGTGCTGTTCGATATCCGCAACCGCGAACGGGCCATCAGGGTATGGCGTGGGATGGGCGTCCACGAGCTCGGACACCACCTGTTCGCGGCCAAAGAGCAGTACGAGCAGGCAAGCAAAGAGGGTGGACCGGTTCTGGTCGACATGCTCAACTTGCTCGACGACGAGCAGAACGAGCGCAATCTGCGGTCCATGAACCCCGAATGGGGCGAGTGTCTGCAGACGACTGCCGCCTGGGTGTTCCGTGGCAAGGGCTCGGTGGCCGACCAGTACCACCACGGCAAGTCCCACGTGCACCCGGGTGAGCTTCCCAAAAGCGGAGCCGACGTCTATCTGTCCAGGCGAAACGAGTTCGCGTACCATTTCCGGCGCAACCTGCCGGGAGCCAAAGACGCGATTGCCGCCGAGGCACTGGCCCTCGTTCCCCGCAACCTGAAGGACATCTCCAAGGCAGAGCTGCTGGACTTGGCTCGCAAGGTAGTCGCCACGCTTGCGCGCGGCATCGAACTTCCGAAGCCGGTGCCAGTACAGGTTGCCGAGGGCGGCACCGGCGAGGCCCCGGCCGAGCCCGGTCGCGGTAAGCCGAAGAGGGGACCGTCGCTTCCCTTGCCCGACCTGTTCAAGTCGCTCAGCCGTTCGGTTTGGACCTACGTCTTTCTGGCCGTCTTCGTCGCCGGCTGGTTCGCCCTCTTCTCGCGGGGCGGATTCAAGGGCTGGGACGTCGGCTTCTGGAGCTTGCTTTGCCTGGCCGTCGCCATGGCCGGCGTCGCCGGCCTGATGGTCTGGGTGGACCACCTGCGCAAAACGCGCGCCAAGGCTACGGGAACAGCTCCCGGCCGCCTGGAGTCCGCCAAGGATGCGATTGCCAGCGGCTGGCAAAAGGCAAAGGCGGCAGTGACCGGAGCAGCAGGCGCCATCAAGCGCAAGGCTATTGCTGTCGTCGAAGGCGTCGCCACCTTCCTCGAGCGCGTGACACCAAAACCGGTGGCACGTCTGGCGGCCCTTGCCGGGCGAGTGCTCATCTTCGTGTTTGGTCTGCTGGCCAGGCTCGTCGCCGGCGTCTGGTGGCTTGTCAAACAGGTCTGGCGGCTCGTCAAGAGCGTTGGTCGCGGACTGCGCCGGGCCGGCAAGTTCCTCTGGAACTCCTCGATCTTCCGCATGTTCCTGCTGGCCGCTCCACTGGCAATGCTGCTCGTCATGCTGGTGTCGGTGGTCCTCAAGGGCAACTGGCTTCTGCTTCTCATCTTGCTTCTCATTCTCCTGTTGCTTCTCCTGCTGGCCTGGCTCTTCCGCAAGAAGATCAAGGCCTTCGTCAGGAAGATGGCAAGAGAAGACGGCAAGCCGGATGAGGCTGAAACCGATGGATATGACGAGACGGCAGAAATGCTGGAGTTCAACGTCATATCCAACATCGTGCCCATCGAGGCGAACGAGGAGGCGCTTGCCACTCTGCTTCCGGACGTCATCCCGCTCTCGCAAGAGATGCGGCGGTATCTGGAACAGTGCGGGCGCGTGCCAGTGGAACTCGAAGATCAGGAAGTCGGCTACGACCTGGTCGAAGATCTCGAGAAGGCAGCGCTCGGCGAGACCGCGCTCTGCGTAGACGAGGAGCTGAAGCCGGCGGCATCGGTTCACATCGAGATGTTGATCGACTGCTCGGGGTCGATGGGTGGGGACAAGATCTTGCTGGCCAAGCGGTTCGGGTTGCTGATGGAGGAGTCCATTCGCAGCCTGCGCGGCATCACCGCGCGCCTGTGGGGGTTCACCGACGCGGCTATCTACGACTGCGGGCAGCCTGGTCAATACAGGGTCTCCGGACTCGCGGCTGGCGGCGGCAACAACGATGCCGGCGCTCTCTGGCATGCCTTCCAGTCCGCACAGAAGAGCGGCAAGCAGCTCAAGATCCTGCTTATGATCTCCGACGGACTGCCAACGGAGTGCACGTGGGGATCGCTGCACAACCTCGTCTGCCGGCTCGAGGCCGCCGGATACATCCCGGTGCAGATCGCCGTCGGTCACATCCATAATCCAGCCTTCCAGCGACACTTCGTCAGTCTGGTCGGGCAACCGATCGCCGCTGCGGTCATCGAGTTCGGCCGGCTGCTGTTGTCGCTCGTCGACGAACAGCATTGAGACGACACAGGTGGTGGCCGGCGCTGGACGCCGGCCACCACCGGACCCTTCCCTGACCGGGGTAGGGTTTCCCCGCCCGACAAAGGCCCTTCGGCTTGTCGGCCGAGGAAACCTTATCCCCAAACAAAGAGTTGAGCGCGCCAAACTAGCAGCAGGCCGACACCGGTAAGCACCCAATTGCCGGTGCTGCTAGCCCTACTGTTCTACGCACAGGGGAAGGCTGGAGGCTGAATCGCAGACTGATCACCGGCTTAGCGGTGATTGGCAAGTGAGCAGGCCGAAAGTTGACTCCTGGACTGGGGAGCAGAGCAGGATCCGGGCGCAAGGTGGCCTAGCCAGGCAGGCCAGACCTCAATCGTTGGTCAAACATCGCCTCTTCGGAGGCGGAGGCGGTGGGGCTCCATTCAACCGAGCGCCTGCCGTCTCCATGCCCCGCCTGGACCCGGGGCTTATGCGCGAAGCACATTGGTTGGCTGCGGCGTGTGATCAGAAGTGGTGCACCCGGGTACCTGCTCGAGCAATCGGTAAACCGGTTGTCTGCTCCAGGGCCCGGGTGAAAAGTTGGGCAGGCCGGTGCCACGTTCGGCGCCAGCCTCGAGAGCTGCATTGGCCTCAACGGTCCTGATTTGCGTGGATGTTCCGCGCTCGCGCGGAACAGCTGGGCTCTCCCGCCTGAAAAGCGCGAGAGCACTGAAGCGCCCGGGATCACGAGGGTAACCCTTCACCATCCATGGTGGCACGCCGCAGCCTCTGTCTTTTCCCGTAAAGCAAGGGCGAGGTGCCCTGCGTTCCGATCTCGAGCGCCAGTGTCGATCTCGAAACGGAGGAGACCTCGCCTCTACGCATCGGGAAATCTGCCGATTTCCCGATGCGTCTCGTTTGCTTGGCGGCGCCCCGACCTTGGCAACGTGCTCGAGCGAGGCAACAGCGCCGAGGAGGCGTTGGCCGCCGAGCGAGCTTGTCACGCGGAGGCGGAGCAGAAGCCCGTGCGGGGCTTCAACGCAGCCGGAGCGTTTACATCAGGTACCTGAGGGATTCCCATGAACGTGAAGAAAATCGCGATCGTCTACAACCCCAAGGGTGGCTCAGCCAGCACCCGGAAAGTCGAGCAACTGGCCGGACATTTCGTGACTCAGGGCGTGGAAGTGCAATTCTCGCCTACGACCGCCGAACCTGGCTCCGCCAGGAGCCTGGCTCGGCAGGCGGTGGACGCCGGAGTCGACCTGGTCGTCGCCTTCGGCGGTGACGGCACAGCGGAGCAGGTGGCCGAAGGCGTGATCGGAACCGACGTTGCCATGGCCATCTACCCCGGCGGCACCGGCAACCTCTTCGCACGGTCGTTCTACAGCGACCCGACGCCGGAGCGCTTCGCCAGCATGGTCATAAACGGCACGCCACAGAAGGTCGACATGATCCGCGCCGATTACACCGACGTGGGAGGCAAGGCTCACAGCCAGCTCTTCCTCGTCGGCTTCGGGCTCGGCAAGCTCTCCGACGCCATCAGCGGTGCCAGCCCCGTCTTCAAGCGCATCTTCGGCCGACTCGTCTACGTGTTGCGGGTGGCAATCGCCTGCCTGTGGCCGAGCTCCCGGCGCTTCGAGCTGGAAACGCCCGAAGGCAGGCTTTCCGCCACGGCAGCAGCGATCTTCGCTCTGAACGTGGTACCGCCGGCGATGACAGCCGTCTCGCGCGGATGCAGCGCCAGCGATGGGCTGATGGACGTCGTCATGTTCGAAGCCCGCAACTTCTGGCATCTGGTCGGCGTGGCCTTCTGCCTGGCCTTCCAGCGTCCGGAGCAGTCTCGCTTCTACAAGCGCTTCCGGACCAAGCAGTTGACCATCAGTTGCCACAAACCCAGGCTGCCCAACATCGACGGTGATCCTGGCTTCAAAACCAAAGAGGTCAGGCTGACCGTCGTCCCCGGCGCCGTGCAGATGGTGCTCTCCTAACCAAGGCGATCCCTAACGTGCGCGCACGAGCGCGCATGAACATTCATGTCTTCAGTGGACGCGCGCAGGCGGTGATACCACCCGTCGCCTGCACTGTGCGATTGTCCACGCAGTCAAGAGTCTGACGCTCAGGCTGACATAGGCGCGCCTGGCGTCGGATTCGGAGGCTTTACCAATGACACTGTTCATCGTCGGTGCACTCCTCATCGTGGCCGTGGCCGCGATCGTTCGCTTCAACTACTGGAAGCAGGCAGGCGCCCGACTCCAGGAGAATGGCTATGTTCCCCCCGCGCCGCCCTTCCTGGGTCGCTTTGCTTTCCGCTTCCTCAACCGCCTGGCGCGCCTCGTGATGATCGGGCCGGTCAAGGTGATCGGCAAAGAAAACGCGAACTACGACGGCCGTCTGATCATCGCGCCCAACCACCAGTACCAGTTCGACTTCTCGATGGTGGCGGCCGCGGTGCCCAACTTCCACTACATGACCGCCATCGAGGAGCTGCGCGGATTCCGCGGCGTCATGGGAGCGTGGACCGGCGCCTACGGCGTCGATCGCAAGGCTCCCGGTGACGCGGTGATCGGCGCTTCCGTGAAGATCCTCATCCAGGACCAGCGCCGTCGTGTCCTCATATTCCCGCAGGGGAAGCTGGTGACGGACAACGTCCTGCGGGCCGAGGACTTCAAGACCGGTGCCGTGCGCATCCTCCGCCGCGTCGCCGAGCTGGTCAATCGCCAGCCCTGCGCGATTCTGCCGGTGGCCGTCTACTACAAGCGCGACCCCAAGGATGCCACCTGGTTCCACCGCGCCCTGCGCTCGGTCGGGCTCAAGGGCTTCCGGCGGGCTTTCGGTGTGTCCAACTACGGCGGCACGGTCGTGATCGGCAAGCCGATCCCGGTCGAATCCCTGCCTGCGGACGTGCACGAGGCGACCGCGCTTCTGCACACGCGCATCCAGGAAGCGCTGGATCAGGCGTCCCGCGCCTAGCCGGCCCCACATCTGTTGAGGCGGGCACCGGAAAAGCCGGTGCCCGCCTCAAATAACGGAAAAGGATAACCCCATGCACAGCTACATGGTTCCGGCACTCGGACTGCTGGCGCTGATCGGCTGGTTGTCCGTCCGCTTCATCATTCCGGCGTTCCGGAAGATGCGGGCGTACATCGCCGAAGTCAGTGCTTGCGGCTGTCTGCCGCCGCCGCCCAGCAAGCGGGCGGTGAATTTCCTCTACCGCTTCGCGCAGGTCGTGACGTGGATTCAGGTCGGGAAGGTCAAGGTTGTGGGGCAAGAGAACCTGAACGTCCCCGGGCCGAAGATCATCACCCCCAACCATCCGCACTACGTCGACCCCGGAGTGATCGTGCTTCTACTGAACAGGCAGCCGGCTCGCTACATGGCCGCCCGCGGCGTGTTCACATTTGGTCGCGGCATCGGCTCACTGCTGGCCGGCCCGACCGGCGCTTTCCCCGCCGACCTCACTCCCGGCAAGGGCGGTCCCGCCCGCGAGGCCGGCGTGCACGTGCTCATTTCCGGACAGACCCTGGTCATGTTTCCGGAAGGTTGGGCCTACCTGGACGGCTCGCTCGGCACCTTCAAGAAGGGAGCTGTGCGGATCGCCAGGGAGGCAGCGCTCCAGCTCAAGGACGCGGTGCACATCGTGCCCGTACACTTGCGTTACGGCCGCTATCCGGGCAGCTGGATCAAGAAGATTCCACCTCAGATCGAGTACCTGCTCGTGTTCCTGATGAGCTGGTACTACCGGCGGGGAGTGACGGCGGTGATCGGCAAGCCGATTCCTGTCTGCACGTTGCCGGCTGACGACGCGGCAGCCACCGAGCTGCTGCGGCAGCGCATCATTTCTCTCGATTCCGCCCGCCAGTAGAACGTTCACAGGAGCGCCACCGTGCGGGGCCGGGCGTAAGTTGTGCTGCTTCCCTGCATTGGAGCGCTTGGTGCGCAAGACTCAACCGGTCCTGCAGCTATCGATCGACTTTCTCGCCAAACGGCTTACGTTGACAGTGGTAGACCTTTGCCGCTGTCTCTGCGGAACACTGCACCACAAACATCAATCGGCACCGTCCGAGGAGCAAACAACCGCATGAGCCACTCACGCCGAAAGTCTCCCTTCATGGGCATCACCACCGCCCGCTCCGAGAAGCGCGACAAGCAGACCGCCAACCGCAACCAGCGGCGCACCGTCAAGACCAAGCTGCGCTGCGGCGCCGACGGGGACGACCTGCCGGATCGCCGCACCACCAGCAACGTCTACAGCTGGGCGAAGGACGGTAGGCAGCAGATCAAGCCCGAGGATGAGCGCTTCATGCGCAAGTAATCCGGACAACACCCTGACCTGAGCGAACAGTCCGCCAAGAGAACACTGACGCGGCGGAGGCTGGCAGCTATAACAAGCTCCGGCCTCCCCGTGTCCATTTTTTTCCGATGACCTATCAGGTTGACTGATCGAAAGGTTAAAACCCTTGCGGCCTGGTTATCTTCTTAGGTTGTTGCTTTTATTAGAGAATATAGTTGATAGCCAGAAACGGCGCAGGGGTTTGGTTTTCAGGATCGATTGGATGGCCTGATAACGGTTGCCGCGTCTAGAAATGGGCAGCCAGAGTCTGTGGTTTGCTATTCTCAGCCTACTTTCGTGGACCAAGGATTGAGTTGACGGCACGCATTCGCCTTGTGAAATCTTCCTGGCGTGGCCCACTCATGATTCCCGCTTCTGGGATTCGGCAGGTCCCGAGCAGGAAGACCTCATAGGATTTGGACAACTCCAAGACTTGCTGTCGCCAAGCATCGTTCGGCTCGGCCTGAGAAGTAAGCCGCTTGAGCTGCTTTTCAAATTCCGACAACTTCAGCTCCTGGTCGCCGCCAGCGAGGCGCTTCAGGCGCTGCCAGTCTCGCCCTAGTGTTTCTAAGGTACCGGTTTCTGGTGACGGATTGCACAGCGGATTGTATTTGGAAATCAACTTGTCTAGGGGATTTGCATCTGATCGGCTGACAGCAGCTTGTATATCCCTCAGAGCCGCACGATATTGTCTGTCTGCAGCTTCGTAATCTCTCTGACCGAACAACTCGTCGCCACATTTCTTGTGGTCTTGGGCAAGCACATCCTTCGATGGCGCATCGCCATGGTTGGGATGGTCTTGTAGAAGCGCTTCGCATGCCTTGTTGAAGGCTGCTTTTTGGGCCGGAGATCCGCCTACTGTCACCGACTCGGCACGCTTAATTGCTAACTCGTTCGGCCGCTCAGTTAGGGAATGGAACCCTTCCTTGACCGCACTACCAGGCGTAACGGCGGCGAATGCCTCGTATGCTTCTCGCGCCACCTTGCATGGCATATCCTCTTCTGGCGCCCTTCCGTCAGAATTTTTGTCTGTTTGCGCGTCAATACGATTTTCACTGTGAGTCATATGGCTCGTCTCCCGTGCTACTACTGTCTATCACGCTCTCGATTAGTGGATCTGCATGCATCCAGTGTCAACTTGTCATTAGTATCCAAGTTGTTTTTGATGCGACTCGTCCCGCTGTCCTGCCTACAACCAGAGCCCCATAAGATAGGCAAGTGCTAGTAGTAGAAATACGAAGGTTAATCTAAGCAGCCAATCTGCAGAGGAAGGCGTCTGCCGATGTCGCAGCCGAAGTGCCTGCCGCTCAGCAATGCTAGAATCACGGGCCGAGCCGGCGGTCGAAGTTGTAGATGCTGACATTTCACGTAATCACGCTTTTTCCCGATCTGATCAGCGAGTACTGCGCGACCAGCATTATCGGGCGCGGCTTGGAAAATCAGCGTCTTGCAGTGAAGACGTACAACCCGCGAGATTTCTGCAGCGACAAATACAGAAAAGTCGATGATACTCCATATGGTGGCGGCGCAGGCATGGTTCTCAAGCCGGAGCCGTTTTTCGCCGCGTTTGAGTCGATAGCGCGGACGCAACCCGGGCCGACACTGCTCATGACCCCGCAGGGCCATCAATTCAGACAGCCACTGGCCCACTCGCTGTCGGAAGAGCGAAACATCACGATCATCTGCGGGCACTATGAGGGCTTTGACGAGCGCATACGCACACTTGCCACACACGAGCTTACCATCGGGGACTTCGTGCTGACAGGCGGGGAGTTAGCGGCCCTGGCTGTTATCGACGCGGTAGGGCGTTTGGTACCGGGTGTAATCGGCAAGTCGATTTCACTTGCGCATGAGTCGTTCGTCGACGATCTGCTCGAGGGTCCGCAGTACACAAAGCCGGCTGAGTTTCGTGGAATGACCGTCCCCGACGTCTTGCGTTCGGGAAACCATCAGGAAGTAGCGAAATGGCGCCGACAGGAGGCGCTGCGCCGCACGTTCGAGCGCAGACCCGATCTTTTGAAG
>Ga0066388_100000726_pt1 | contig 16643 bp, 13 predicted proteins | sample PanSoiMetaGPlot6_FD_64539 | JGI IMG/M metagenome (GOLD analysis project Ga0066388, IMG submission 64539) | Tropical forest soil microbial communities from Panama analyzed to predict greenhouse gas emissions - Panama Soil - Plot 6 (Hybrid Assembly) | ecosystem: Environmental > Terrestrial >... | reverse complement strand
TAGTACGAAGCCCAGAGCCGGATCAAGAGCGCGGGAAGGAGAAGGGTGGGGAGCGCCACCGCGAGCGCGACCAGCGCGGCACGTCCCTGCGACACCGCTCCGTTCGATCCCTTCGTCCGCCTCCACGCGATCCCGAGCGCCGCGACCGTGATCGCCGCCGCGATCGCCCCGAGCGGCAGAAGGTCCTGCCGGAGCACCGTCTCCTTTCCGGTGACCGGCAGGTTGAGCACGGTCAGGGCGTACTCGTGCAGGTGGTGCTCGGCCAAGGCGCGGTTGAAGAGCCCGACGTACTCCTGGGGATTGGTGCGGAATCCGCGCGCGACCAGGATGTGGATGCCGGGATGCACGGCGGCCCAGACCACGGCCGCCGCTCCATACTGGAGCGCCTGCCTTCCGATCCGCGCGGGGCGAAGCCCGGTGATCGCGTCCCATCCGATGAGGAGCGGGAACACGACGAGCGCCGTCTCCTTGGAAAAGAGCGCGGCCAGGGCCATCCCCCACGCGGCTCCTTCCTTCCCGTCCTGGCGGAGACGGAGTGCCGCGAGCGTGAACACGATCGCGAGGAGGTCCTGCGCGCAGCTCACCCACGCGACGAGGCTCGGCACCGCGCCGAGCCCCGCGAAGAGGAGTCCGGCCAGGATTCCGGCGCGGGCGCCCGAGAGCCGGGCCGCGAGCCCGACGAGGAGATAGATCGCGACCGCGAGGAGGACGAGGTTGATCGCGTGGCCCGCCGCGCCCGAGGGTCCGAACGGGAGCAGGAGCAGGTAGTAGAGCCCGCGCGCGATCGGCCGGTAGAAGACCGAGAGCGGCGGGTTCCCGAGCGCTACGACGATCCCCTGCTGGGCGCGCGTCAGGAAGAAGTAGTCGTCGAGGAAATACCCGAGACCCAGGCACGGTAGGGAGAGGACGACCGCGACGAGGATCGGTGGAAGCGGGAGCCAGCGTCTCGTCGCCGCCTCGGGTCGCGTCAGTCCCCGACCTTCGGCTCGCGGTAGGCGAGGGTGACGTACTCGTCCAGCATCCGTTGCGTGTTGAAGAACGACGCCGTGAAGGCGATCGTCTGCCGCATCACTTCCGCCCAGCGGTCGGGCTCCCGGTAGTACAACGGGAGCACCTTCTCCCGCAAGGCCTGGACGAGATCGCGCGCGTCGTCATCGTCGGACCGGGCCGCAGCGACCCCGGGGTCGGAGGAGCCGACCGACCAGCCGGTGACTCCTTCGATCCTTCCCTCGAGCCACCATCCGTCGAGCACGCTCAGGCTCGGGATCCCATTGTGCGCCGCCTTCATTCCGCTCGTCCCTGAAGCTTCGTGCGGCGGGCGCGGATTGTTCACCCAGACATCGACCCCCGCGGTGATGAGGGACGCGAGCTCGAGATCGTAGTTCGGAAGGTAGGCGACGCGGATCCCGCCTCGGGGCTCCCGCTGCCGGGTCAGGATCTCCTGGATCAGCCGCTTCCCTTCCTCGTCCTGAGGATGCGCCTTGCCCGCGAATACGACCTGCATCGGCCCCGCTTCCTGCGCCGCGGCCTCCAGGGCTCCCAGATCGCGCAGCAGGAGCACCGGGCGCTTGTACGCGGTCATCCGGCGGGCGAACCCCAGGGTCGCGGTCTCGAGGTCGAATCCGGCGTTGGTCTGCTCGTTCACCCGGTCCACGAGCGCCCGCTTCGCGACCTGGTGCGTCGCGCGGATCTCCTCGAGCGGGATCGCGAGCGCGTTCCGCAGCGAGAAGGAATCGACACGCCAGTCCGGAACGTAGTGGTCGAAGAGCTCACGGAACGCGGGCCCGGTCCAGGTCACGGAATGGACGCCGTTCGTGATCGAGCGGATCGGATATTCCGGGAAGAGGGCGCGCGACTCCTCGCTGTGCCGTTTCGTGACCCCGTTCACGTAGTGGCTGAGCTTGAGCGCGATCGACGTCATGTTCACGACGTCCTCGCAGCATTCCATCGCGCGCAGGGCGCCGATCGGCCCCGGGCCGAGCACCTTCCAGACGAGGTCCGCGGGAAAGCGGTCGTGCCCCGCCGGCACGGGGGTGTGCGTGGTGAAGACGCAGCGCCGCTTCGTGCGCTCGAGCGCGTCCTCGCGCCGTCCCCCCGCCCGGAGCTCCTCGTCGAAGACCTCGACCGCGAGAAACGCCGAGTGCCCTTCGTTCAGGTGGTAGCGCGCAGGACGCGGGAGTCCGAGCGCGCGGATCATCCGCACGCCACCGATGCCCAGGATGACCTCCTGGCAGAGGCGGTAGCGCTGATCGCCGCCGTAGAGGTGGTCGGTCAGCCGGCGGTCGCCGGCGTCGTTCCCGTCGACGTCGGTGTCGAGCAGGAGGACCGGCACCTCGGATCCCGACGCCCCCTGGATCCGATACCGCCACGCCCGGAGGTGAACGGTCCGTCCTTCGATCTCCACGTCGGCCCTGGGCTCGAGCGGCTCGAGATGGTCGTGGACCGGCCACGCCACCGGCTCCTCGTGCTGCCATCCCTCCGCGTTGAGGCGCTGGAAGAAGTATCCCTTGCGGTGCAGGAGGGTGACGCCAATCACGGGGAGGCCGCGGTCCGCGGCGGACCGGAGCAGATCCCCCGCGAGCACGCCGAGCCCACCGGCGTACGTGGGGATGCCGCTCTCGAGAGCGACCTCCATCGAAAAGTAGGCGATCGGGCCGCCGGACAGACTCAGCGGCTGCGCCGGCCGAAGCGGATCGTCGATCATGATCGAAAATCGAGCCCCATCGCGGCATTTTCACCGATTCGCATAACAAGGTCAAATCCGAGCGGACGCCACGTCCCCGGCCGGGGTAGCTTCTCGAGCATGCCTCCTCCACCGCGTGGCCGTGTCTGGATCGCCCTCGCGTCCCTCTACCTGATCTGGGGCTCGACCTATATCGCCATCCGGTTCGCCATCGAGAGCCTTCCCCCGCTCTTCATGGCAGGGACGCGCTTCATCCTCGCCGGAGGGGCCATGGTGGCCTGGCGGCTCCTCCGGGGAGACCGGTGGCCGCGTCCGATCCACTGGCGGGAGGCGGCGATCGTCGGCGGCCTCATGCTTCTCGGCGGAAACGGAGGGGTCTGCTGGGCCGAGCAGACGGTCCCGTCGGGGCTCGCGGCGCTGCTCGTGAGCACGGTGCCGCTCTGGATCGTCCTCTTCGAATGGGCCCTCTTGAGGACCCTGCGGCCGAGTCCCGACCTCTTGGCGGGAGTCGCGCTCGGCATCTCGGGGGTCGCGCTTCTCGTCCGTCCGGGCTCGGGAGCGGGAGGGGTTCATGCCGCGGTTCCGTGGGCCGGAGCGGTCGTGCTGGTCGTCGCGTCGATGCTGTGGGCGCTCGGCTCCCTCTACTCGCGCCGGGCCCGCCTGCCGTCCTCTCCCTTCCTCGCGATCGGCATGGAGATGCTGGCCGGGGGTCTCATCCTCATGATCGCGGCCGCGCTCCTCGGCGAATGGCGCGCGCTGCCGTCCGTCCGCCTGTCTCCCCGCTCGCTCGCGTCCCTTCTCTACCTCGTGGCGTTCGGAGCGGTCGTCGGCTTCACGGCGTACATCTGGCTTCTGCGTCACACGAGCCCGGCGCTCGCGTCCACCTACGCATTCGTGAATCCGATCGTTGCGATGTTCATCGGTTGGGCGATCGGCGGAGAGGCGCTCGGGGCCCGAACGCTGCTCGCGGCGGCGCTCGCGGTCTCGGGCGTGACGGTGATCATTCTCGCGCGGGCGCGGATGGAGGGGCGGCGGGTCCCTACCTCCATTCCCGGCTAGACCTCCTCCCGCCCCTCCCCGATGATAGCCCCATGGCGGTTCCCGCGTCCGAGCCTGGGGTCGAAATTCGTGATCTCCGGAAGAGCTACAACGGCACGCCCGCGCTCTCGATCGACGAGCTCGACGTGCGCGCGAGCACGACGCTCGCGCTGATCGGACCGAGCGGCTGCGGCAAGAGCACCCTCCTCCGACTCGTGATCGGGCTGCTCGCGCCCGATCAGGGCTCGATTCGAATCGGAGGGGTCGATCTCACCCCCGCGACCAGGCGCGCCCTCCAGCTTCGAACCGGCTACGTGATCCAGGAGGGAGGGCTCTTCCCTCATTTGACCGGCGCCGAGAACGTCGCCCTGGTCGCGCGCGATCAGGGCTGGACACGGGAGCGGATCGAGCGCCGCACCCGCGAGCTCCTCGACCTGACCCAGCTGTCCCCCGATCTCCTTCCGCGGTACCCCGGGGAGCTGAGCGGCGGACAGCGCCAGCGCGTGGCGCTCATGCGCGCGCTCATGCTCGACCCCGAGATGCTCCTCCTCGACGAGCCGCTCGCCGCGCTCGACCCGATGGTCCGCTCCGACCTCCAGCGCGAGCTCAAGTCCGTATTCGAGCGCCTCCGGAAGACGGTGCTCTTCGTGACCCACGACATGGGAGAGGCCGGCTACCTCGCAGATGAAATCGCGATCCTCCGCGCCGGGAGGATCGTCCAGCGCGGCGCGCCGCGCGAGCTCCTGCGCTCGCCTGCCGACCCGTTCGTGGCCGCCTTCATCCGGGCCCAGCGTCCCCTCGGCGCGATGGCGGAGGAGCTCGATCGATGCTGACGGCGCTCCTCCTCGCGGCGCTCGCGGCGCAGGCGCCGGGCCCGACCGTCACGGTGGGCTCGAAAGCTTTCCCCGAGTCCTGGATTCTCGGCGAGACGCTGGCGGAGGAATGGCGCGCCGCGGGGCTTGCGACCGCGCACCGCATGAATCTCGGAGGGACGGAGATCGTCTACCAGGCGCTCCGGAGCGGAGCGATCGACGTCTACCCCGAGTACACGGGGACGATCCAGGAGGTGATCCTGCACGCCCAGGGCCCGGTCTCCCCCGAGGCGATGCGCGACGCGCTGCGGCGGGAGGGGATCGGGATGAGCGGGCCGATCGGATTCAACGACGGGTACGCCCTCGCGATGCTCGGGGCCAGGGCCGACCGCTCCGGCGTCCGCACCCTCTCCGATCTCGCGCGCCAACCGGAGCTCACCCTCGGGCTCTCCCACGAGTTCCTCGGGCGGAGCGACGGTTTTCCGGGACTCCGGCGGCGCTACGCGCTCTCCTCCTCCCGTGTCTTCGGCATCCAGCACGAGCTCGCGTACGGCGCGCTGGCCTCCGGTCAAATCGATGTGACCGACATCTACACCACCGACGCCGAGATCGAACGGCTCCGGCTGCGCGTCCTCGAGGACGACCGCGGATTCTTCCCGCGCTACGACGCCGTCTGGCTCTACCGCCTCGACCTCGGCCAGCGCGCCCCCCGCGCGGCGCAGGCTATCGAGCGGCTGACCGGGGTCATCGACGAGGCGCGGATGATCCGAGCGAACGCGCGGGTCGTCATCGGACACCGGAGCGCCCGCGAGTCCGCCGATTCCCTGCGCGCGGAGATCTTCGGAGGGCGCTCCCGCGGACCCGCCGAAGGGACCCTCTGGCAATCGATCGCGCGAAACACCGGCCAGCACCTGAAGATCGTGGCCATCTCGCTCCTGGCGGCCGTCCTCGTCGGCGTCCCGCTCGGGATCGCGGCCGCGCGCTCGGCGATTCTCGGAAACGCGATTCTTGCCGGGACGGGGCTCTTACAAACCGTTCCTTCCCTGGCACTCCTCGCCGTGCTCATCCCGCTCTTCGGCATCGGGGTGGTCCCCGCCCTGATCGCCCTCTTCCTGTACAGCCTCCTCCCCATCGTGCGGAACACGTACGTGGGGCTCACCACGCTCTCCCACCCGCTCGAGGAAGCCTCGCGGGCGCTCGGGCTCTCCCCTAGAGCCCGGCTCTTCCGCGTCCGGCTGCCCCTGGCTTCCCCCGCCATCATGGCCGGCGTCAAGACCAGCGCCGTGATCAACGTGGGAACCGCGACCCTGGCCGCCCTGATCGGTGGGGGCGGCTTGGGAGAGCCGATCCTGGCCGGGATCCAGCTCCGCCACGCGGGCCTCATCCTCCAGGGAGCGATTCCGGCGGCCCTCCTGGCTCTCCTCGTCCAGAGGGGGTTCGACCTGCTCGACCGGCTGGCCATCCCCAAGGGGCTCCGGCTCCCCGCCGCCCGGGGATAGACCGAAACCGCTCCCTTCGGGCATCATCTAAGGGAGTTTGAGCCCCAAACCGGAGGAACCATGGCCGATACCCTGCCGTTCACGGACACCTCCCAGGACCTCGCGGTCCGGCTCGCGGATGCCCGAGCGAGAACCGACGAGATCTTCTCGATCCTGACGCCGGAAGCGCTCTACGAACGCCCCATTCCCGAGCGGCACCGGCTGATCTTCTACCTCGGCCACGTCGAGGCCTTCGACTGGAACCTCATCGCGCGGGGCACCCACGGCGTCGAGCCCTTTCACGAGCGGTTCGACAAGCTCTTCGCCTTTGGCATCGATCCGGTGGACGGGGCACTCCCGAACGAGCCCCCTTCCGCCTGGCCCCGGGAGGAGGAGGTCCGCGACTACAACCGCGAGGTGCGCCGGCGGATCGACGACCTGCTCGCCTCGTCGGCCGCGGTGCTCCCGATGGCGATCGAGCATCGCCTCATGCACGCGGAGACGCTCGCCTACCTGCTCCACCGGCTCCCCTATCCTCTGAAGCGTCCCCTTGCGAGCGCTGGGGAGACCGAGCCGGCGCGGGCTTCGACCGACGGCAGGGTGCGCATCCCGGCTGGGACCGCGACCCTCGGGATGTCCCGGGAGAGCGGACGTTTCGGGTGGGACAACGAATTCGAATCGATGCGCGTTCCGGTGCCGGAGTTCCGCATCGACCTTGGCAAGGTCACGAACGGACGCTACCGGGAGTTCGTCGAGGCTGGGGGCTATCACGAGCCAAGGCTCTGGTCGGATGCGGATTGGGCGTGGAAGGAAGCGGCCGGCCTCGAGCACCCGACCTTTTGGGAGCGTCGCGGCGGAGCGTGGGTCTGGCGCGGGATGTTCTCGGACCTTCCCCTTCGCGAAGACTGCCCGGTGTACGTGAGCCACGCCGAGGCCTCGGCGTTCGCGCGGTGGGCCAAGGGGTCCCTTCCGACCGAGGCGCAGTTCCATCGCGCCGCGTATGGCACGCCGGAGGGGGAGGAGCGCGAGTTCCCCTGGGGGGACGCGGCGCCCGCCCGCGAGCACGGCCAGTTCGATTTCCATGCGTGGGACCCGGCCCCCGTCGGAAGCCATCCCGCCGGCCGGAGCGCGTTCGGGGTCTGGGATCTGGTGGGCAACGGATGGGAATGGACCTCGACGGTCTTCGGTCCCTTCCCCGGCTTTCGCGCCCACCCGCTGTACGAGGGGTACTCGTCGAATTTCTTCGACGGGGAGCACTACGTGATGAAAGGGGGATCACCGCGCACGGCGGCGTGCATGCTGCGCCGGACGTTCCGGAATTGGTTCCAGCCCCGGTATCCGTTCGTGTACGCGGCCTTACGTCTCGTCGAGGCTTGAGACCCGTGCGCGCCCAGCCCGAGCCTCTTCTCACGACGGTCGGTCCCGGCTCCCTCGAGGAGATCCGGGCCGGCCTCACCGATCCCGTCCAGAAGCGCCTTCCCACATGGCTCCTCTACGACCCGCTCGGATCCTCCCTGTTCGAGGCGATCAGCCGTCTCCCCGAGTACGGCCTGACGCGCGCCGACGAGCGGATCCTCGCCGACCACGCCTCGGAGATCGTGGGGGCGTTCGCGCGCCCTCTCGCCGTGGCGGAGCTGGGGAGCGGGAGCGGGCGCAAGACCCGGCCCCTCCTCGAATCGCTGGCGGCCACGGGAGGCGCTTCGTATTTCCCGATCGACATCTCTCCGGCGGCGCTCGAGCGCTGCGCCCGCGAGCTCGGGGGAATCCCCTTCATTCGAATCGAGCCGATCGAGGCCGACTACGTGCAAGGGCTCGCGGAGGCGGTCCGGCTCCAGAGCACGGATCGAATGCTCGTGCTGTTCCTGGGAAGCACCCTCGGGAACCTGGAGCCCGCGGAAGCTCCGAGGTTTCTCCGCGAGGTCCGGAGTCAGCTCAAGCCGGGGGACGGTCTTCTCCTCGGGACCGATCTCGTGAAGCCCGTGGATCGACTCCGCCAGGCGTACGACGACCGGCTCGGCGTCACCGCCGCCTTCGACCTCAACGTGCTCGCTCGGCTCAACCGGGAGCTCGGCGCGGAGTTCGATCTCGAGCGATTCCGTCACGAGGCGCGCTGGAACGCGCGGGAGCGCCGGATCGAGATGCACCTCGTTGCGCTGGAGGGGATGCATGTACCGATCCGGACACTCGGGATGGTCTTGGAGCTGCGCGCGGGGGAGAGCCTATGGACGGAAAGCTCCTATAAGTTCGGCGCGGGCGAAGTGAAGGAGCTGGGCGCACGGGCGGGGTTCGCATCCTTCCGGCAGTGGACGGACGCCGAGTGGCCCTTCGCGGAGACCCTCTTCCTGGCCATCTGACGGGTCGAAATCCTAGGTCCTTTTACGGAATCTGCTTGGACCAGGGAGGCTGTCGTCTATACTCAACGATCCACGCAGCACCCGTTCACCGTAAACCGCAACACGAACAGGCACAAAGGACACCGATGACCTCGACGGAAGAAGCACTTTCCCTCGCGAACGGCCTTCCGGCGACGACCGAGACCCGGGAATTGCCGCGCTGCCCCACTGGAGTCTACGGACTCGACGACATCACCGGAGGAGGGCTGCCGCTGGGCCGGCCGACGCTCGTGTGCGGTGGAGCGGGCTGCGGCAAGACGCTCCTCGCGTTGGAATTCATCGTGCGCGGCGCGACCGAGTACGGCGAGCCCGGGGTCTTCATCTCGTTCGAGGAGCTCCAGAGCGACCTGGTCGACAACGTCCGCTCGCTCGGCTTCGACCTCGGTCGTCTGACGGCGGAGGGAACGCTCCGGATCGACCACGTCCGCGTCGAGCGGAGCGAGATCGAGGAGACCGGGGAGTACGATCTGGACGGCCTCTTCATCCGGATCGGCCACGCGATCGACGCGGTCGGAGCGAAGCGCCTCGTGCTGGACACGGTCGAGAGCCTCTTCAGCGGATTCTCCGACGAGAGGGTGCTCCGCTCCGAGCTGCGCCGGCTCTTCCAGTGGCTGAAGGAGCGCGGTGTGACCGCGGTCATCACCGGCGAGCGGGGGGAAGGAGGGCTGACGCGTCAGGGACTCCAGGAGTACGTCTCCGACTGCGTCATCCTGCTCGATCACCGGATCGAGCAGCAGCGCTCCACCCGCCGCATGCGGATCGTGAAGTACCGCGGCGCGCTCCATGGGACGAACGAGTACCCGTTTCTGATCGACCGGGACGGCATCCGGGTCATCCCGGTGACCTCGCTCCGGCTCGACCACAAGGTGTCGCGCGAGCGGGTCCCGAGCGGCATTGCCCACCTCGACGAGATGCTCGGCGGGGGCGGGTATTACCGCGGCTCCTCGGTGCTCGTCTCCGGCAGCGCGGGGAGCGGCAAGACGAGCATCGCCGCCCATTTCCTCGAAGCGGCGTGCCGGCGGGGGGAGCGCTGCCTCCTCTTCCTGTTCGAGGAATCCCCCGACCAGATGGTCCGCAATATGGAGAGCATCGGGATCGGGCTCCGGCCCCACATCGAGAGCGGCACGCTCGTGGTGCACGCCGCGCGCCCCACCCTGACCGGGCTGGAGGCGCATCTCGCCGTGATGCAGCGGATGGCGCGGGAGGTCTCGCCGGCCGCGGTCGTGATCGACCCGATCACGAACTTGACGGTCGTCGGAACGCGGCTCGAAACGAATCTCATGGTGACGCGCCTGATCGATACGCTGAAGTCGAGCGGCATCACCACGTTTTTCACGAGCCTGACCGGCTCCCCGGACGCCCCCGAGGCGACCGACATCGGTATCTCGTCCTTGATGGACACCTGGCTGTTGCTCCGCGACATCGAGCTCGGGGGGGAGCGCAACCGCGGGATGTACGTCCTGAAGTCGCGCGGGATGGCGCACTCGAATCAGATTCGCGAGTTCGTGCTGTCCGACCGCGGCGTCCAGCTCGCCCCCGTGTACCTGGGACCCGAGGGGGTGCTCACGGGGTCGATGAGGCTCGCGCAGGAGGCGCGCGAGCAGGCGGCCGCGGCCGCGAGGCGGTGGGAAGAGGAGCGGAGCCGCCGCGAGCTCGCGCGAAAGCGCGCGGCGATCGAAGCCCAGCTCGCGGTGCTCCGAGCGGAGCTCGAGTCGCACGACGAGGATCTTCGGAAGCTCGACGATCAGAGCACCGCGGAGGATGTGGACGCGGAGGATCGACGCACGAGGATGGCGCGGAGTCGCAAGCAGCGTTCCTGAATCATCGTCGCGAGTCCGGTGGGAAGGGAGTTTCCATGAGCCACAAGAATTCCGAATCCGAGTCCACCAGGGACGCGAGGGAATTCTGGGATTTGCGCCTGTACATCGCCGGTGAGACGCCCAAGTCCAACGCAGCCCTGGCGAATCTGAGAGGTCTGTGCGAGACGCATCTCAGCGGCAAGTACCGGATCGAGGTGATCGATCTCAGGCAGAATCCCGAGCTGGCCATGGCGGATCAGATCATCGCCATCCCGACCCTGGTCCGAAAGCTGCCCATGCCCATTCGCAAGATCATCGGAGATTTGTCGAACACCGACCGCGCGCTGGTCGGGCTGCAGATCGAGAGACGGATCCATTGATTCGGAGATCGGGACGATGAACTACGAGAACGTCGACGAGCTGGTGCGGCAAAACGAGGACATCCGGAAGCGTTTGGAGGACGCGGAGCAGGTCATCCAGGCGATCCGCTCGGATCAGGTGGACGGCTTCGTGGTCGAGCAGGAGGGCTCGAACAAGGTGCTCCTCCTCGAATCCGCCGAGGGTCCCTACCGGATCCTCGTCGAGCGCATGCACCAGGGCGCCGTCGCGATCGACTCGGACGGAAGGATCCTCTACTGCAACGGGCGTTTCTGCGAGATGCTGCGGCGCCGCACCGACGAGGTGATCGGCGCGCCGGTGCACCGGTTCCTCGCTTCGACCTCGGGTCCCTTGGGGGCCGACAGCCAGGGAGAATTCGGACTCGAGAGCGCCGACGGCTCCCATACGCCGGTCCACATCACGGTGAACTCGCTGCAGGACGCCCGCGCAGCGGCCTACCTCATCGTGACCGACCTCACCGACCACAAGGCCCGGCAGAAGGCGGAGCAGGCCGCCGCCGTCCTCGCGCGCGAGCTCGAGGAGCGGAAGCGCGCGGAAGCCGCGCTGCGGGCGAGCGAGGCGCGTCTGGCGGAAGCCGACCGCCGCAAGAACGAATTCCTGGCGGTGCTGGCGCACGAGCTTCGGAATCCGCTCGGCCCGATCCGGAACGCCGTTCATGTGCTCGACCGGGAGCCCGAAGGGCCCCTGGTGGCGGAGGCGCGGGGAATCATCGAGCGCCAGGTGACCCACATGGCCCGGCTCACCGACGACCTCTTGGACGTGTCGCGCGTCGCGGCCGGCCGCCTCCTTCTGCGCCGGAAGCGCCTCGACCTGGTCCAGCTCCTGAGCGAGGTCGTGGAGGACTATCGTGGGACGCTCGAAGCGGCGGGGCTCGCGCTCGAGTTCCCCCTACCGGAGCAGCCGCTGTGGGTGAACGGCGACTCGACGCGGCTTGCCCAGGTGATGGGCAACATCATCCACAACGCTTCGAAGTTCACGGAAGCCGGCGGGCGGGTCGAGATCTGCGCGTCGGAGTCCCCCGACGGCAAGTCGGCCCTGATCGCGATCCGTGACACCGGCATGGGCATGGACGCCGAAGCGCTGGAGCGGATCTTCGACGCCTTCAGCCTCGGCGCGCGGATGGGCGGCAGCGGTCAGGAGGGCCTGGGCGTGGGCATGGCGCTCGCGCGCGGGCTGATCGAGCTGCACGAGGGATCGATCATCGCCGCGAGCGAGGGGAGGGCGCGCGGCTCGCAGTTCACGATCCGGCTGCCCCTCCTGCCGGAGCCTCAACCCGACGCGATCACGGTGCACGCGGCGCCCGCGCTGCCTCGCTCGTACCGGATCCTCGTGATCGAGGACAACCCCGACGCCGCCGACAGCCTCCAGATCCTGCTCCGCCTGATGGGACACGTGGTGAAGAAGGCGTACAACGGCCCGGCGGGAATCGAGGTGGCCCGGCGCTTCCGTCCCGAGGTGGTCCTCTGCGACATCGGCCTGCCCGGGAACATGAGCGGCTACGACGTGGCGCATGCGCTCCGGCGCGAGATCTCCCCCGGGCCGGCGTTCATGGTCGCCCTCACGGGATACGGCCAGGAGGACGACCTGCGCAAGGCGCACGAGGCAGGCTTCGATTTCCACATGATCAAGCCCGCCGACCCGAAGGAGCTGGAGCAGCTCCTGGCTTCGCTGCCGGTCTGAGCGCCGTCAGTGCTTCTTGAAGAACTGGACCGCGCGCTCGTGCTTTTTCGCTTGGGCGAGCGTGCGGAACGTCCCCAAGTTTCTCCGCTTCCCCGTCTTCGGATTCTTTTTCCGTGAGTAGAGCCGGTATTCCCCGGTCTTGAGCTTTCGGATCATCGCATGACTCCCGCTCGGGCGACCTCCCCGAGCGCGTGGACACCCGCCCGAAGCTGATCGTCGTTGAGATACGGGGCCGGCCCCAGACGGAGAACGTTGCCCCGGTAATCGGTCCGGACCCCTCGCTCCCTAAGGCCCGCGTGCAGGCGCTCCGCGTCGGAGCACGTGATCGCGAGGAAGCCGCCCACCTGCTCGAGCGGCACCGAACGATCCCGGGACGCGACCCGCGGCTCGAGGTCGAGCGCGTCGAGCGACTCCGCGAGGAGCGAGACCTGGCGGCGGCTGATCGCGCGGAGGAGCGGCGGATCGAGCCCCTGCTCCTCGAAGAAATCGAACACGCGCGCCGCGCGGTAATGGCTCGTGGGATCGTAGGTCGAGCCCGCCCAGCGCGCGGGACCCGCGCCGTACGCGACTCCGGCCTCCGCGCGATCGGCGAGCCTCGAGAACTCGCTGAACCAGCCCGTGAGGAGGGGCCGCATCCACTCCCGTCCCGGCGGAACCCGCAAGAAGCAGTTCCCCTCCCCCAGCTGGCAGTACTTGTATCCCCCTCCCACGATGAAGGAGTCCTCGAGGCCTTCTCCCTCGATCGAGAACGGGACCACGTTCAGCTGGTGGTAGGCATCCACGAGCAGCTCGGCGCCGCGCCGGCGGCACGCCGCGAGGACCGAGCCGAGTCCCGGGACGAGGTGGGCGTTCGTGTAGAGGACGGAGGAGACGAGCACCGCCGCGGTCCGGTCGTCCAGCGCGGACACGAGCCGCTCCGCGACCGAGGCTGCCGGGGAGGACGGGACCCGGACCACCTCGATTCCCCCCTGCTCCGCGATCCGGTCGAGCTGACGGCGCAGCGTGTGAAACTCGCCGTCGGTCGTCACCAAGCGCGGCCGACCGCGAAGGTCGAGCGCCGAGAGAAAGCGGATCACGAGCTCGTGGGTGTTCTGCCCGAGCGCGACCACGCCGCTCCGGTCGCCGAGGAGGCGCGCGAATCCATGCCGCACGCGATCCGCCTGGGCTTCGGCCCGCTCCCACTTCTCGTCGACCTCGGAGGCCGCGTCGTCCCACGCGGCGAGCATCCCGTCCCGAGCCGTGTCCGGCCAGGCCTGATGGGAATGCCCGGTCAGGAGCACCCGCTCGGCGACGCGAAACCGGGAGTAATGCTGCGCGAGCGGATTGGGATTCCTGCCGAACTCCGCCGCGGCGCGCATTCCCCTCCGACTACTCGCTTCCCGCCCTGAGGAGCCTTCGAATCGCCTCCGCCGCTCGATCCAGCTCCTGCGCGCGCATCTCGCGGTCGTGGGCCTGCAGATCGCTCCCGTACCGCGCGATCAGCCGGCGGAGCAGAGCGGCCTTTTCCTCGAGTGCGCGGATCGCCGAAAAGAGAGCCGCTTCGATCTGTTCCCCCTGCCCCTGGAGGAGGGTGTCCGCGGAAAAAGCGTGCCCGACGTGGCATCGGTAGCGATACAGCTCTCCGTCCCGGATCTCCCAGAGCGCGCCGTTGCACTCGGGGCACGTGAATCCGGAGGGAGTGCCCAGCTCCGACATGGACTTGATGTCCCGCTTCAACATATCGAATTCCGTTTCCGTGCGCATACGCTCGTCCCTCGGCGCCGGCAGAGCCACGTCCTGCCTCGCGAGGCGATTCAGGAGCGAGCCGATCTCTTTCAAAGGCAGCCGGTGGTCCACCCTCACGTTCGAGAGCGCGCTCTGCGGCATGGAAGGGTAGGTGGCATCGGACGGATCCTGCACGACGGCGATCCCATGCTGCTCCTTGATGGCCCAAAGCCCCGCCGTCCCGTCGTCGAGGGTGCCGGTCAGCACCGTTCCGACGACTCTCGGCCCGTACGACCAGGCCGCCGAGCGGAACAGCGGATCGACCGCCGGCCGGTGCCGGTTCTCCTTCGGGCCGCTGACCACGCGCATCTTCCCTGGCTCGAGGATGAGATGCTGATCCGGAGGCGCGACGTAGATGTGCCCGCGCTGGAGCGGAGCGCCGTCCACCGCGTGCTGGACCGGCACGTTCGCCATCCGCTCGAGGATGGCAGGAAGCACCCCGATCGAAGAGGGAGAGAGATGCTGAACGATGAGAAGGGAGGCGGGAAAGTCGGACGGGAGGTCCGAGACCAGCCGCTTCAGCGCCTCGACGCCTCCGGCCGAGGACCCGACTACGTGGATGTCACGACTCGGCACGAGGGGCCTCTCCCGCCGTCGGGCGGTCGATGGAAGACAGGAGCCCCTGGAGTACGGACGGATCCACTGGTTTCGTGAGGTGGTAATCGAATCCCGCCTCCCGCGTGCGCCTGCGATCGAGGTCCTGGCCGTAGCCTGTAATCGCGACCAGGAGCACTTCCTGGAAATCCTTCATCGAGCCGAGCGCCTCCGCCACCTCGAATCCGCTCATCCCCGGAAGGCCGAGGTCCAGGAACACGACCTCGGGGCGGAACGTCGCCGCGAGCCGGAGCGCTTCCGAGCCTTCCATCGCGGTTTCCACCCGGTGCCCCCACGTCCGGAGCAGCATGGCCATGCTCTCGACGGAATCACGGCTGTCGTCCACGACCAGCACGCGGTGCGGCACCGTCGCGCGCGTCCCCCTGCCGCTCTGGGCCGCGCGCCTCGCCGATGGAGCTTCGCGGAACGGGAGGCGCAGCACGAATTCGCTCCCCTTCCCCGGACCGGCGCTTCTCGCTTCCACCGTGCCGCCGTGCATTTCGACCACGCGGCGGACGAGTGCCAAGCCGATCCCCAGCCCTCCCTCCGACCGGTCGAGGCCGCGCTCCCCCTGCGTGAACAGATCGAAGATGCGGCCGAGGAGCTCGGGGGCAATGCCGATCCCCGTGTCGTGGACGCGCAGGAGGACCTCGCCTCCTTCCCGCGCGGCGGAAAGACGGATGTGCCCACCCTCGGGCGTGAACTTGGCCGAGTTGTCAAGGAGGTTCAGGACGACCTGGGAGAGACGCGTGAGATCTCCCATCACCGAGAGCGGCTCCGCGGCGAGCGCGACTTCGAGGCGATGGTTGCGGGCGTCGATCAACGGCCGGATGCCTTCGACCGCCCGATCGACGACGAGCGAGAGATCGAGCGGCTCGCGGTGGAGTGAGATCTTTCCGCTCGTGATCCGGCTCACGTCGAGGAGGTCGTCGACGAGATGGCCGAGGTGGCTCACCTGGCGGTCGATGACGTCGCTCGCCCACTGGATGCTGGCGTCCCCGTGCTTCCGCTCGCGGATGATCGCGGTCGCGTTGCGCACCGGGGCGAGAGGATTGCGCAGCTCGTGCCCGAGCATCGCGAGGAACTCGGTCATGAGCCGCCCGGATTCCTCGAGCGTCTGCACCCGGCGCCGCTCGGTCATGTCGCGCGTGATCTCGGTGAAGCCGAGCAGGCGGCCGGTCGGATCGTGGATGGCCGTGACGACGACGTTCGCCCAGAATCGCGAGCCGTCCTTGCGCACACGCCAGCCTTCGTCCTCCGCGCGGCCCTGCTCCCGGGCCGTCTGCAAGACGCGCAGTGGCTTGTCGGAGGCGATGTCCTCGCTGGGATAGAACCGGGAGTGGTGCTGGCCGATGATCTCGCGGCTCGAGTAGCCGATGATCCGCTCGGCTCCTTCGTTCCACGTCGAGATGTAGCCTTCGGGATCGATGAGGATGATCGCGTAGTCGCGGACGCCCTGGATGAGGATGCGGTTCCGCTCCTCGCTCAGGCGGAGCGTTTCCTCGAGGCGCATGCGATCGGTGAGATCGCGCGTGACCTTCGCGAAGCCCAGGTGGGCGCCGGTCTCGTCGAAGAGGGCGGTGATCACGACGTTCGCCCAGAAGAGCGATCCGTCCTTCCGGACCCGCCATCCCTCGTCCTCGAAGCGCCCCTGCGCCTTGGCGAATTCGAGCTCACGCTGCGGCCAGCCCCGCTCGATCGCTTCCGAAGGGTAGAAGATGGTGAACGGCTTCCCGAGGATCTCTTCCGCCTTGTATCCCTTGATCTGCTCCGCGCCCCGGTTCCAGCTCGTGATGTGCCCCTCGGGGTCGAGCAGGAAGATCGCGTAGTCGCGCACGCTCTCCACGAGAAGGCGGAACTTCGCGTCTCCCGGCAGCGGTGCCTGCGAGCGATCTTCGTCCTCGGTCTTTCGCGTCTCCTTCTCGCTCATTTCCATCGGCATTCTCACCGGTCGCCGGGCCCCGCGGGGCCGTTCGTCCTGAAAAGCATATCAGACCCGCGAT
>Ga0066388_100000725_pt1 | contig 16644 bp, 13 predicted proteins | sample PanSoiMetaGPlot6_FD_64539 | JGI IMG/M metagenome (GOLD analysis project Ga0066388, IMG submission 64539) | Tropical forest soil microbial communities from Panama analyzed to predict greenhouse gas emissions - Panama Soil - Plot 6 (Hybrid Assembly) | ecosystem: Environmental > Terrestrial >... | reverse complement strand
CGGCGGGAGCATCACCCGTGAGAGGTGATCGCGGCCCGCACCACCACGTTCTGGACCCCGGGAGCGTCGGCGAGGAGGGCGGCCAGCGGTTCGGTGAGGGCCGCCGGGCTGACCGCGCGGACGTGCAGCATCAGGCGGGCCCGAGCATGACCATGGTGTCCCCGGCCTGCGATTCCGGCGGCCCCGACTGGGTGACGGGGGCGAGCCTGCCGTCGGCGCGCACCACGAACAGCAGGCTGCCGTCAGCCGCGTGGCCGTCAGCCGCCTGGGTGCGGATTCGCGCGCCGCACGCGTAGCGGCGGCCGAGCTCGTACCTGGTCAGCTCCGAGTCGAACAGGATCTGGCCGCCGGTATAGGGCGCGACCACGCCGTGGCTGGGCCGCCGGGCCCCGAGCCGGTAGACGGCCCCGTCGACGCTGCCTTGCAGCACGGTCGAGCCGAGGGCGTTGAAGTCGTCCTCCGCGGTGAGGAACAGCACCGCGGTGATGCCCTCCAGCTCCGCACCCTGGCCGGTGGCCGCGGCCAGCAGCTCACCGGGGGCCAGGTCCAGGCCTGCTTGCGTGATGCTCTGGCGCTGCTCCTCGAGCCCGGCCCACATCAGGACCTCGAGGCCGAGCGACCGCAGGGCGCGGCCCAGGTCCACCACCCACTCCTCCCCTCCCACCAGCAGCGGCCGGGTGCGAGCCGGGCGGGTTACGCCAAGCCGCCTGGCTACCGGCGCGGCGGTCAGGCCGTAGACGGCCACGGTGACCACGATGACGAGGAAGGTGACCGGGAGGATCTTGGCCGCACCCTGGACATGCGCGGAGACGAGCCCGGCGGAGAACGTCGACGCGGTGGACGCCGCGACGATGCCACGCGGGGCCATCCACCCGGTGAACCACCGCTCCCCCGCCGTCATGTCGGTGCGGGCGGTGGCCAGCAGGGCCACCAGCGGCCGTGCGATCAGCACCAGGACGGCGATGAGTCCCAGGGTCGGCAGGATGAGATGACGGAGGGACGCGGGGGTGACGGTGGCCGAGATGGAGACGAAGAGCACGCCGATGATCAGCTGCACCAGGGTCTCGAAGAACGGCCGCCGGGCCGGGATGTCGAAGCCGCGCAAGTTGGCCACGGCCAGGCCCATGATGACCGCGGAAATGAGCCCGGCGTCATCGCGGACCACGTCGCATCCGGCGGCCACGGCGACGACCGACGCCAGCTGGGCGGTGGTGCCCAGCACCTCGCCGAGCCGGAGTGTGCGCAACAGGAGCCACAGCAATGCGATGCCGACGAGGCCGCCCGCCACGCCCACGACGATGCCGAGGACGAACTGGCCGAGCTCGTAACCAGGCGCCCGGGGCTTTCCGGCCAGCACGGCGTGAAAGACGACCGCCCCGAGGATGCCGCCCACCGGGTCGATCAGCGACCCCTCCCAGGAGAGCACCCGCTGCAGCCGTTCGACGGGGCAGATGAAGCCGAGCAGCGGCCCCACCACCGTCGGACCCGATACCACCAGGATGGCCCCGGTCATCAGGGCCGCCTGCGGGGACATATCCAGGAGCAGGCCCGCGAAGATGGCCCCGAAGGCCAGGGTGACGGGCACGCCCAGGACGATCAGCCGGACCACGATCCGCCGGGTGTGCCCGCGCAGCTTGCGCAGATCCAGCGACATGCCCGCGTCATAGAGGATGACAGCCACCGCGAGCGACACCAGCGGCTGGAACGCGCTCCCGAGCAGGTGCTGCGGGTTGACGTCGGTGGTGATGGCGCCGGCGGCGAAGCCGACGGGCAGCAGGATGATGATCGCGGGGACCTTCAGGAGGCTGGCGAGAACCTGTGAACCGGCCGCCAGCGCGAGGATCAGGCCGACGCCGAGCAGGACCTGACTGGTCGTCACGGATCGTTCCAGTTTTCGGCGGTCCAGTCCTTTATCCGCCCGCCGAGGCTCCGCTCATCCCGCCGCCGGGGAAAGAGCCGGAACCACCTGCGGTCCATCTTCTCCACCCAGCGTATGTCGCAGCCGCTGGTCCGCCGGGCGAATCCCTGGTAGAGGGCGTCCAGGCCCGGATCGGAGTCGGCCAGGTCGCTTTCGATACGGCGGAGGATCCGCAGCTGACGCCGGCGCAGGCTCACGACGGCATGCTGCCCTCCGCGGCACGGGGACAGCCTCCTCCCGCGGGGGTGAAATGGGCACGCCGGAGCGGGCCCGCCGGCCCGCCAGGACCACCCGGCAGGGATGAGGCCCGGCCGGGCCGGGCCGCGAATCATCGGTACCGGGCTAGCCGGCTGACCAGGGGAGGCAGCAGCCGATGAACATCGATCTCGCCCGGTGGCAGTTCGCGTTCACGTCGGTCAACCACTTCTTCTTCGTGCCGGTCACGATCGGCCTGGCCTTCCTGACCGCGCTGCTGCAGACGGCCTGGTACCGCACCAAGCTGGAGGAGTACCTGCGGCTGACCCGGTTCTTCGGCACGCTGCTGGTGATCAACGTGGCGATCGGCGTGGTCACCGGGCTGGTCCAGGAGTTCCAGTTCGGGATGAACTGGGGGCAGTATTCCCGGCTGGTCGGCAACGTGTTCGGCGCGCCGCTGGCGATGGAGGGGCTGGCCGCGTTCTTCCTGGAATCGACGTTCCTGGGGCTGTGGCTGTTCGGCTGGGACAAGCTGCCCAAACGGGTGCACCTGCTGACCATCTGGGCGGTCGCATTCGGCAGCATGCTGTCGGCCGCGTTTATCCTGGCGGCCAACTCCTGGATGCAGCACCCGGTCGGCTACGTCATGATCAACGGCAAGCCGCAGCTGAACGACATCTGGGCGCTGTTCACCAACCCGGTATTCGTGTGGGGGTACGCCAAGGTCGTGTTCGCCGCGCTGGTCACCGGCGCGGCCGTGATGCTGGCGGTCTCCGCCTGGCAGTTGCGGCACCGAGGGGACCGGGAGGTGTTCACCCGGTCCGCCCGGCTCGCGCTCATCGTCCTGGTCCCCGCGATCTTGTTCGCCATGCTGGTCGGGGACGAGCTCGGCGTGGTCGAGGCCAGGTACCAGCCGATGAAGATCGCCGCCGCCGAGGCACAGTGGACGACCTGCCAGCCCTGCTCGTTCTCGCTGTTCCAGATCGGCGGCGGCAACAACGACCACACCCCGACCCAGATCATCGCGATCCCGCACCTGCTGTCCCTGCTGGCCACCAACCACTGGAACGGCCAGGTGGTGGGGCTGACCCCGCTGCAGCAGCAGTACAGCAAGCAGTACGGGCCTGGCAACTACGTGCCGGACGTGTTCATCCAGTACTGGGGCATGCGGGTGATGGCCTACCTGGCCGTGGTGGTCTTCCTCATCGGCGCGTGGGGGCTGTGGCTGATCCGGCGGAAAACCCTCGCCACCTCCCGGGTGTTCCTGTGGGTGGCGGTGTGGGGCGCGGTGCTGCCGTTCCTGATGAACACCGCGGGCTGGTTGCTGACCGAGAGCGGCCGGCAGCCGTGGATCGTGCAGGGCATCATGCTCACCAGGAACGGCATCTCCCCCACGGTCAGCACGACCTGGCTGTGGATCAGCGTGGTGATCTTCGTGCTGCTCTACGGGACGCTGGGCACCGTCGATTTCCTGTTGATGCTGCGGTACTCCCGCAAGCAGCTCCCGCCCCCGCGCGAGCAGGCCGACGCCGACGCGCCCGTCCCGGCCGTGCAGTACTAGGAGGCCGCGATGAGTCTCATCCCGTTCTGGTTCATCGTCATAGCGATCTTGTGGACCGGGTTCTTCGTCCTCGAAGGCTTCGACTTCGGCGTCGGCATGCTGCACAGCGCGGTCGGCGCCGACGAAGCCGGCCGCCGGGCCGCCATCAACACGATCGGGCCGCTGTGGGACGGCAACGAGGTCTGGCTGATCGTGGCCGGGGCGGCCATGTTCGCCGCGTTCCCCGGCTGGTACGCCACCATGTTCTCCGGCATGTACCTGGCCCTGGTCCTGCTGCTGGCCGCGCTGATCATCCGCGGCGTGGCGTTCGAGTACCGCGGCAAGCGGGACGCGGCCCGCTGGCGCCGCACCTGGGACACGGCGCTGACCACCGGCAGCGTGCTGGCCCCGCTGCTGCTCGGCATCGCCCTAGGCGACCTGCTGGCCGGGCTGCCGATCGACTCGGCGCAGAACTTCACCGGGTCGTTCTGGGACCTGTTCCGGCCCTACGGCGTATTCACCGGGATCACCCTGGTGCTGGTCTGCCTGCTGCACGGCGCCACGTTCCTGTCCCTGAAGACCACCGACGAGATGCACCAGCGGTCCCAGCGCGAGGCCCGCCGCATCGCCCCGTTCACCGGCGCCGCCGTCATCGGCTTCATCGTCTGGACGCACGTGACCGCCAGCAGCGCCTTCTTCCTCAACCTGATCGAGCTCACCGCCATCCTGGCGGTCATCGCCGCCGTCTGGCTGGTCTTCGAGCGCCGCGACGGATGGGCCTTCGCCGCGACCGCCCTCACCATCGCGGCCTGCATCCTGTCCATCTTCGTCGACCTGTACCCCAACGTGATGGTCTCCTCGACCAGCGCGGCCAACAACCTCACGGTGCACAACACGGCCTCGGGCGCGTACTCGCTCAAGGCGATGACGGTCGTGGTCATCGTCTTCCTGCCGCTCGTGCTCGGCTACCAGGCCTGGACCTACTACGTCTTCCGCCGGCGCGTCCGCCGGGAGGAGTTCCTCCCGGCGGCCCGGCCCGCACCAGAGCCGGCCGCCAGCGAGGCAGCCGCCAGCGAGGCGACTGCCATCGAGGCGGCGGCCGGCCTTCCGGTCAGGGACGCCGACGGGAAGGGGCCGTAATGCCGGATCCCCGGGCTCTCCTGCGCTCCCGCAGCTATGTCCAGCTACTGGTCGTGGCGGCCGTCCTCGGGGTGCCGGTTTCGGCGGCGGCGTACGGATTCCTGGCGCTGGTCGACTACCTGCAGAAGGAGATCTTCACCCACCTCCCGCACGGCCTGGGTTTCCAGTCCGCGCCGGTATGGTGGCCGCTGCCGGTCCTGGCCGTGGGCGGCCTGATCGCGGCCGCGGCGATCAGGTACCTGCCCGGCGGGGGCGGTCCCTCGCCGGCCGGCGGCTTCAAGATGCACGGACCACCCACACCCGCTCAGCTCCCCGGGGTCATCCTGGCCGCCCTGGCCACGCTGATCTTCGGTGCCGTCCTCGGGCCCGAGATGCCGCTCATCTTGATCGGCGGCGGCCTGGTCCTGGTGTTCCTGAGGCTGGCCAGGCGCGATGTGCCGGAGCAGGGCCGGCAGGTGCTGGCGTCCGCGGGGAGCTTCGCCGCCATCAGCACCCTGATGGGATCACCCATTCTCGGCGCGTTCCTGCTCATGGAGGCGTCCGGCCTGGGCGGTCCGATGCTGGGGGTGGTCCTGGTGCCCGGCCTGCTGGCCGCGGGCATCGGGACTCTGGTCTTCGTGGGCCTGGACGCCTGGACCGGTCTTGGCACGTTCTCCCTGGCCATCCCCGGCCTGCCGCACTTCAGCCGGCCCGACGTGGCCGAGTTCGGCTGGGCTGTGGCCATCGGCGCGGTCGCGCCGTTCATCGGCTGGGGAATCCGCTGGCTGGGACGCCGCCTGCATACCTACGCCGAACGACAGCCGCTGCTGATACTGCCGCTGGCCGGGCTGGCCGTGGCCGGGCTGGCGATCGTCTACGCGGAAGCGACCGGCAAGGGCACGGACGACGTGCTGTTCTCCGGTCAGTCCGCGCTCGGCCCGCTGATCCAGAACAGCGCCAGCTACTCGGTCGGAGCGCTGCTTCTCCTCATGCTCTGCAAGGCCCTGGCGTACGGCATATCGCTGGGCAGCTTCCGCGGCGGCCCGATCTTCCCGGCGCTGTTCATCGGCGCAGCAGGCGGCATCGCCCTGTCGCATCTGCCCGGGCTGCCGCTGGTCCCCGCGGTGGCCATGGGCCTGGGCGCGATGTCGGCCGTGATGCTCACGCTCCCGCTGACCTCGGTGCTGCTGGCCACGATCCTGCTCTTCTCCGACGGGCTCGCGGTCACGCCGCTGGTCATCGTGGCGGTCGTGGTCGCCTACGTGGTGGCGGCGAGGATCATCCCGGACGACGAGACCGATACGGAGGCCGGCCCGAGGGACGCTTCCGCCGCATCACCCGCCGAGCAGGAAGCTCGGACGAACTAGGAGGTAAATGGCATGCCTGACGGCATCGACGCGCTGGTGATCTTCGGGGCGACCGGGGACCTGGCCAAGCTGGAAACGTTCCCGGCCCTGGTCGGGCTGGTCGAACGGGGCGTGCTCGACGTCCCGGTGATCGGGGTGGCGAAGAGCGGCTGGGGCTTGTCGCAGTTCCGCGACTACGCCACGGCGTCGCTCAAGCTCAACGGGATGGATCCCGGCGGCGCGGCGGCCACGAGAATGCTGAACCTGCTGCGCTACGTCGACGGGGACCTCGACGACGACGCCACCTACAAGGCCATGTCCGACGAGATCGGACCGGGCCAGCGGGTCCTGTACTACCTGGAGGTGCCGCCGGTCCTCTTCGGGCGGATCGCCCACGGCATCGCCGCCGCGGGCCGGGCCCGCGGCGCCCGGGTCATGGTGGAGAAGCCGTTCGGCACCGACCTGGCCTCCTCCCGGCAGCTGAACGACACCATGCACCAGTACTTCCCCGAAGAGGCCATCTTCCGCGTCGATGACTGGCTGGCCTTCGACCCGGTGGAGAACGTGTTGTTCGGCCGGTTCGCCAACTCGGTGGTCGAGCCGCTGCTCAACCGGACCTACGTGGAGAGCATCCAGATCACCATGGCAGAGGCGTTCGACGTCGCCGACCGCGGCCGGTTCTACGACCGGACCGGGGCCATCCGCGACGTGGTCCAGAACCACATGCTGCAGGTGCTGGCCACCGTGCTGGCCGAGCCGCCCTCCGGGACCCGCCTGGGGTCCTGGCGGGACGCCAAGCACCAGGTGGTGAGCGCGCTGCGGCCACTGACCGCCGAGGACACGGTGCGTGGCCAGTACGAGGGTTACCACGAGGTCGAGGGGGTCGACCCCAAGTCGACGGTGGAGACCTACGTCGCGATCCGGCTCGCCGCCGAGACGTGGCGCTGGGCCGGGGTGCCGATCCTGATCCGCGCGGGCAAGACCATGCCGGTCACCGCCACCGAGATCAGCGTCATCTTCAAGCCGCCGCCGCACGACGTGTTCGGGATCGAGCCGGTCCTTCCCCAGGACATGCTGCGGTTCCGGATCTGGCCGGAGACGGCGGTCGGCCTCACCCTGCACGGGAAGAAGCCGGGCGCCGGATGGGAACCCCAGGCCGAAGAGCTCGTGTTCGCGCAGCAGCCCGGATCCGACATCCGCGCCTATGACCGGCTCATCGGCGCCGCCCTGGACGGCGACCGCTGGCTGTTCGCGCGGCAGGACACCGTGGAGGCGGCCTGGCAGGTCGTCGACCCGGTGCTCGGCGACGTCGTCCCCGTGCACCCTTACGCCCGGGGCAGCTGGGGGCCCGGCGAGGCGGACCGGCTGCTACCCGACCGGGACCGCTGGTACGACCCGGCGGGCTGACCGACATCGGACTGATCGGAACGAACCATGAACAATCAGGACGGCCACCGCCGTGTGGTCATCATCGGAGGCGGATTCGCCGGGCTGTTCGCGGCCCGGGCGCTGCGCCGCGCTCCGGTTCAGATCACCCTCATCGACAGCCGCCAGCACCATCTGTTCCAGCCCCTGCTCTACCAGTGCGCGACCGGGATCCTGTCCGAGGGGAAAATCGCCGCGCCGTTGCGGGAGGTACTCCGCAAGCACAAGAACGTCGACTGCGTGATGGCCGAGGTTACCGGCATCGATGCCGAGGGACGCCGGGTGCTGGCCATGCGCCCGGGCGGCGGGCAGATCGAATTCGGGTACGACTACCTGATCGCCGCGGCCGGAGTGCAGCAGTCGTATTTCGGCCACGACGAGTTCGCCCCCTGGGCCCCTGGCATGAAGACCATCTCGGACGCGCTGCTCATCCGCCGCCGGGTCTTCGGCGCATTCGAGATGGCGGAGACGGCCGCCGATCCGGAAGAACAGCGCCGGTGGCTTACCTTTGCCCTGGTCGGCGCCGGGCCCACCGGCGTGGAACTGGCCGGCCAGATCCGGGAGGTGGCGACCAGGACACTGCACGACCGGTACCGGCACATCAAGCCCGAGGACGCCCGGGTGCTGCTGTTCGACGCAGGAGATGCGCCCCTGGCCCCGTTCGGGCCTGAGCTGTCGGCCAAGGCGGCCGGCACCTTGCGCAAGCTAGGGGTCGAGCTGCACATGCACTCGATCGTGACCCAGATTGACGCGGGCGGGCTGAGCGTCCGCGCCCAGGACGGCACGGAACAGCGGTACTCGGCCGGCACGGTGCTGTGGACCGCCGGGGTGGCGGCGCCGCCGGTGGCGACCGCGATCGCCAAGGCCACCGGCGCGGAACAGGACCGTTCCGGCCGGATCGTCGTCGGCCCGGACCTCAGCATTCCCGGTCATCCCGAGATCCTGGTCACCGGGGACATGATGAGCCTGAACAAGCTGCCCGGCGTGGCCGAGGTGGCGATGCAGACCGGCCTGTACGCCGGCCGCCGCATCCGGCACCAGGTCGCCGGGCAGGACACCGGCAAGCCGTTCCGCTACCACGACCTCGGCTCGGCCGCCTACATCTCCCGCGGCCGCGCGGTCGTCTCCATGGGCCGCCTGCACTTCGGCGGCTTCCCCGGCTGGGTGGTCTGGCTGTTCATCCACATCGGGTTCCTGACCGGCTACCGGAGCCGGCTGGGCGCCGTGCTGAGCTGGTGGCTGGCCTTCACCCGTGACATGCGCCGGGAGCGGACGTTCACCACCCGGGATGTTGGGCTCCTGCGCGACGTCTATGCCGCCGAGCCCTCCGCCACCCAGGTCTCCGCCACCCAGATCAGCGGCGGGCCAGCTCACTAAGGAGACGCGCAGTGGGGCCGGTTGATCGGCGGTTGCTGCGGCAGGCGGGGGCGGCGCGCGGATACCTGGCGGTCACCGTCGGCCTCGGCCTGGCGGGCGGAGCGCTGATCCTGCTGCAGGCGGACCTGCTGTCGCGGGCGCTGGCGGGAGCCGCGCGCGGCACGCCGATCGCCGCGCTGGCCGCGGTGCTGGCCGGGCTCGGGCTGGTCGTGGCCGGGCGGTCGGTGGCCGCCGCGGGCGGTGAGGCGGCGGCGCTGCGCGCGGCGGCCGTGGTGAAGTCGCGGCTGCGGCGACGGCTCAGCGCTCACGTCCTGCGGCTAGGCCCGCGGTGGCTGGGCGGCCAGCAGGCCGGGGAGATCACGACCCTGACCACCAGGGGTCTGGACGCGCTGGACGCCTACTTCGCCCGGTACCTGCCGCGCCTGGTCCTGGCCGTGGCGATCCCGCTGGCCGTGCTGGTCAGGGTGGCGTTCGCCGACTGGATATCGGCGGTGATCATCGCGATCACGCTGCCGCTCATCCCGGTATTCGCGGTGCTGATCGGGTGGCACACCCGGGCTCAGACCCGGCGGCAGTGGCAGCTGCTGGCCCGGCTCGGCGGCCACTTCCTCGACGTGGTGGCCGGCCTGCCTACCTTGAAGCTGTTCGGCCGGGCCAAGGCCCAGGCCGATGTGATCAGGCAGGTGACCGATACGCACCGCACGGCGACCATGGCGACGCTACGGGTGGCGTTCTTGTCCGCCCTGGCCCTGGAGCTCACCGCGGCGCTGGCGACCGCGCTGGTCGCGGTGGAGATCGGCCTGAGGCTGCTGGCCGGTCACATGGGCTATCAGACCGCCCTGCTGGTCCTGCTGCTTACCCCCGAGGCCTACCTGCCGCTGCGCAGCGCCGGCGCCGAATTCCATGCCAGCACGGAAGGGTCGGCCGCCGCGGAGCGCGCGTTCGAGATCCTCGATACCCCAGGTCCCGGTCCTGCCGGCCCCGGATCCGACAGAGATGCCGACCTCAGCAGGGACGCCGACCTCAGAAAGGACACCATCGTGTTCCGGGCGGTCAGCGTGGCTTATCCCGGCCGGGAACGACCCGCGCTCGAGCACATCGACCTGACCATCAGGCCCGGGGAGCACATCATCCTGACCGGCCCGAGCGGGGCGGGAAAGAGCTCACTGCTGGCCTGTCTGCTCCGGTTCGTCACGCCCGCCAGCGGGGCGATCACGGCAGGCGGCGCTGACCTGGCCCGGATCCCGGCCGATGACTGGCTCTCCCAGATCGCCTGGGTGCCGCAGCACCCGCACCTGTTCGCCACCACCGTGGCCGGCAACATCGCCCTGGGCCAGCCCGGCGCGCCGCGGCCGGAGATCGTGGCGGCCGCGCGGCTAGCCGGGGCCGACGACTTCATCCAGCGGCTGCCCCACGGCTACGACACCGTCCTGAGCGAGGGAGCCCGCACCCTGTCGGCCGGGCAGCGGCAGAAGATCGCCCTGGCCCGGGCGTTCCTGCGCCGGGTTCCTCTGCTGCTGCTTGACGAACCCACCGCTCACCTCGACCCGGCCAGCGCGGACCGGATCATGACCGCGATACAGACCCAGATGGCCGACTGCACCGTGGTCCTCGTCACGCACCGGCCGCCGCCATCGAACCACGGCGGCCGGATCCTGGTCCTCGTCCGGGGCCGGCTTACCCGCGCGGACCATCTGAGGCCCGAAGATACCGAACGGGCCGGCCTGGGGGCGGCACTGTGACCTCCGAGCCCGGGCCGGGTCGGCGCGATCCGCTGCTGCGCCTGGTCACGCTCGCGCGGCCGTGGCGGGGCCGGCTGCTGCTCGCGGTGGCCGCGGGAGCCGCCGCCGCGGGCTGCGGCGTGGCGCTGCTGGCGGTCTCCGGGTTCCTGCTGGCCCGCGCCTCGCAGCAACCCAGCATCCTGGCCATCTCGACGGCCGTGGTCGCGGTACGGGCGCTCAGCGCCGGCCGGGGGCTGTCCCGCTATCTCGAGCGCCTGGCCGTGCACGACGTCGCGTTCCGGATCCTGGCCGACGTCCGGGTCGGCATCTACCGCCGGCTGGAGCGGCTGGCCCCGGCCGGGCTGACCGTCTTCTCCTCCGGCGACCTGCTCAGCCGGCTGATCTCCGACGTCGACGCGACGCAGGACCTGTTCATCAGGGGCATCGTGCCACCGCTGGCCGCCGCGCTGGCCGGCGCCGGATCGGTCATCGCCTGCCTGGTGATCCTCACGCCCGCCGGGGCTCTCCTCGCGGCCGGCCTGCTGGCCGCGGGGATCGGCATCCCGCTGCTCGCCGCCGCGGCGGCGCGCGGCGCCGCGAGGCGCCTGGCGCCGGCCCGGGGGCAGCTGGCCGCGACGTTCACCGACCTCCTCGCGGGCGCGGCCGAGCTGCACGCCTATGGCGCCCGGGAGGAGGCGCTGGCCCCGGTGATAACGGCGGATAGGGAGCTGACCAGGCAGGATCACCAGAACGCGGCGGTGTCCGGGCTGAGCGCCGGGCTCACTTCCGCGATGGCCGGGCTGACCGTCTGGGGTGTCCTGCTGCTCGGGGTCGCCGCCACCGGAGACGGTGCGCTGACCAGGGTCCCGCTGGCCGTGCTGACGCTGACGGCGCTGGCCTCCTTCGAGGTCGTCGCCGCCCTGCCTGCCGCCGCGGTCCAGCTCGGGCAGGCCCGGGTTTCTGGCCGCCGGATCGCGGCGGTCCTGGACGCGCCTGATCCCATCCGCGAATGCCCCGCGCCACGGCCCCGGCCCGACGGCCCGGTATGGGTCAGGCTGCGCGGCGTCCAGGTCCGCTACCGGCCCGACGGCCCGGCCGCTCTGGACGGTGTCGATCTCGACCTGCCGCCGGGACGGCGGGTCGGCCTGACCGGGCCGAACGGGGCGGGGAAGTCCACGGTCGCCAGCGTGCTGCTCCGTTTCGTCGACGCGACCGCGGGCACGGTCACGCTCAACGGCCACGACCTGGCCAGCTACTCCGCGGACGACGTCCGGACCAGGATCGGTGGCTGCCCGCAGGACCCGCACATCTTCGACACGTCCCTCCGCGAGAACCTCAGGCTCGCCCGGCCGGGAGCCTGCGACGAACAGCTCGCCGATGCCGCCGCCCGGGCCGGGCTGGGCGAATGGATCGAGTCGCTGCCGCTCGGATGGGATACGCTGACGGGCCCTCGCGGGGCGGCGCTGTCGGGCGGCCAGCGCCAGCGGCTGGCGCTGGCCCGGGCCCTGCTCGCCGATCCGGCGCTGCTGATCCTCGACGAGCCCACCGCCCACCTCGATCCCGACGCCCGCAGCGCCCTGATCGCCGACCTGCTCACCGCGACCACCGGGCGCGCGACCCTGCTCATCACCCATGACCTCGAACTACTCGGCCAGCTGGACGAGGTCGTCGTGCTCCGGGACGGCAAGGTCATCGAACGGGAGGTCATCGAACGGGCAAACGGCGGGGACCGGGCTGAGCCCGGTCCCCGCCGCGAGCGGTCCCCAGACTAGGCGGACGCTTCCACGTTCTCCCGGCTGCCGTAGGCGCACAGCGCGTACAGCGCCACCACGTCCACGGCGATGATCATCAGAGACCAGAACGGGTAGGAGAAGATGGAGAACATCTGCTCGATGGCATTGAGTCCCAGCATGGCCACGCCGAACCAGCGGGCCAGCTGGTTACCGACCATGACCCCGGCTCCGGCGAGGAGCAGCAGGATGGCGAAGATGAGGGTGACCCAGCCCCAGGCCCGCAGGTCGCCGAACACGTAATGGGCATTCGCGACGAACACATGCGATTGCGCGATCGCGGCGATGCCGTAGATCAGGTTCCAGAAGCCGACCACCAGCAACAGCACGCCCGCGAACAGGACCAGGCCGTACCCGCGGCCCTCCGTATAAGCGCGCCCGGTGCTTGGCCGCATTGCAGCCGACGTCATTCCTTGCCTCCCTTACCACCCGTCCGGACTTCCCGGCTAGCAACACAATGCGCCGGATTCGCCGCGGGCGGGCCACCCATCACGGGTGACCCCGGCCGAGCGGGGGCAGGTCCTCTACCTGCTGCTTGGTGATGTTGAGCCGGATTCCGGTGTCCAGGGAGGCGACGGCGCTGACCGGGATGGCGACCTCCTTGCGCCCCCACAGGTGGCCCTCCTTGAGCAGGACGTGGGTCACCTGGTGACCAGCCGGGTCTACGACGAAGCCCGCCACCCGGCCGATCTCTCCGTCGACGGCGTGGACGCTTTCGTGGCACCCTACTTCGGTCTCGCCCAGCGGGACGGCGTGGCTGACCACGATCGGCGGCGGCTGGCCTATGCCATAGGCCTCATCGCCGAAACCCATGCGGGCGACGTTGCCGAAGTCGGCCTCTACCAGGTCGGCCTCCTCGGCCGGGTCGAGCCGGTCGAACTCGGCGAGGGTACAGCGGAGCGTGATCTCGCCACCGGTCGCCTCGACCAGCTCGACGGGGACGAGCCGGGCATCGGCGTTCCGGTGCCTGGGGGCTATGACCAGATGCGTGACCGTCCGGGCGGCCGGGTCGATGATCGTGCGGCGGACCCGACCGCAGAAACCATCCGAGCAGCTGGCCCTAGCCCCCAGCGCGAACTCCGCCATCGCCTTCCTTCCGGTGGTGCGCCTCAGAGGTGGTTGAATCCGCTCGATTCCTGCTTGGACATGGGCACCGTGACGGGGTGCTTGCCGAAGTGCGCCACGGCGTCGCGGAAATCGTCGAGCAGCAGGGAGGCCATGTCGCGGCTGACCCCCAGGCGGACCAGGATCCGCTGGACCGGGATGTCAGAGGCGGTTCCTGTGAGGGTGTAGGCAGGCACCTGCCAGCCCCGGTTCCGCAGCCGGTCGGCCAGGTCGAACAGGGTGTAACCGGGATCCTCGTTGGCCCGGATCCGCCAGGTGACTGTCGGGATCCCGGTGTTCGGGTTGCTGTCACAGAGCAGCTCGAACGGGCCCAGCTTGACGATCTCGGCGGCGAGGTACTGCCCGATCTCGTACGAGGCGTTGTGGATGCGCCGGTAGCCATCATGGCCCAGGCGCAGGAAGTTGTAGTAGCTGGCGATGATCTGCCCGGCCGGCCGGGAGAAGTTGATCTGGAACACCGGCATGTCGCCGCCCAGGTAGTTGACATGGAAAATGAGGTCGTCCGGGAGTTCGCTGGCGTCGCGCCACACGACCCAGCCCACCCCCAGGGGGGCCAGGCCGAACTTGTGCCCGGACGCGCTGATCGACTTGACCCGGGGCAAGCGGAAGTCGAAGGCAACCTCCGGCGCGCAGAAGGGCGCGAGGAAACCCCCGCTGGCCCCGTCCACGTGAATGTCGATGTCGAGGCCGGTGTCGGCCTGCAGCTTGTCCAGGGCGTCGGACATGGCCTGTACCGGCTCGTACGAACCGGTATAGGTGACGCCGAGCGTCGGCACGACCATGATCGTGTTCTCGTCGACCCGTTCCAGCATCGACTCCGGATCCATGCCGTAGCGGCCCGGCGCCATCGGCACCTCGCGCATCTCGATGTCCCAGTAGCGGGCGAACTTGTGCCATACCACCTGCACCGGGCCGCAGACCATGTTCGGATTGTCGGTGGGCTTACCCGCGGCCCGCCGCCGGGCCCGCCACCGCCACTTGGCCGCCATCCCGGCGAGCATGCAGGCCTCCGACGAGCCGATGGCCGACGCCCCTACGGTGTTGGCGGCCTCGGGCGCATTCCACAGATCCGCCATCATGTGCACGCACCGCCGCTCGATCTCGGCGGTCTGCGGGTACTCGTCCCTGTCGATCATGTTCTTGTTGACCGACAGCGCCATCAGGGCCAGCAGTTCCGGCTCCTCCCACGTCTGGCAGAACGTAGCCAGGTTCTGCCGGGCGTTGCCGTCGAGCATCAGCTCGTCCGACACCAGCTGGAACGCGTCCCTGGGCAGCGTTCCCTCCTGCGGGAACCGGTACTTGGCCACCGGCCTGGTCAGGTCCCGGTCAGCGAACACGCAGTCCGCCAGCCGGTCGCCGACCGTATCGCGCTCGTGCAACGGCATAATTCACATCTCCCCTGGTCAGGACCGGATTCAGATCCTCCGCTCCGGGCTTCGAGCCGCCATCACCCGCCACGGATGATTGGCGGCACGCGTCCGTCCGCCAGACTGTGGACGCCGATGCCGATGGAGGAGGAAGCCGTGGCCCGTGACCTGCCGGAGCCTCCCGCCGGTCCCCCGGTCGTCACCGGAACCGGAACCGAAACCGCCGAGCCGCCACGGGAGGCGGGCAAGTCCCGCAAGCTGCTGTACGTCACGTTGCCCGGCTGCTGGGGCGCGATCATCGGCGGATGCCTGTCCTTCACCCCGTCGCTGCTCCCCCGCAGCGGCACCATCCAAGGCGTTGTCTGGGGCATCACCGCCGCCATCGGATACGGGCTCGGGGTGCTCGCGGCCTGGATCTGGCGCGCCTTCGCTGACCGCGAGCCCCGGTCCCCTCGGCGCCAGTCCTGGCTGGTCTTCTTCATCAGCGCGGCGGTGCTGGTCGTGGTCTTCTTCGGGCTCGGGCAGTACTGGCAGTACCTGATCCGCCAGCTGATGGGAGTGACCGAGTACAACATCGTGCTCGTGGTTCTTTCCCCCGTCTTCGCGGCGCTGGTGTTCGGCCTGATCCTGCTGATCGGGCGCGGCCTGCGCGGCCTGTACCGCTGGGTCGCTCACCTCCTCCACCGCTGGATCGGGCAGCGTGCGGCGAACGCGGTCGGCTGGATCCTGGTGGCCGGCCTCACCTACGTGGTGCTCACCGGCCTGCTGTTCCAGGGCTTTATCAACGTCATGAACAGCGCATATTCGCTACGCGACACGAAGACCGCCGAGGGGGTCCACCAGCCCACGACCAGCCTGCGATCGGGCGGCCCTGGCTCGGTCATCCCGTGGGACACGCTGGGCTGGCAGGGCCGCAATTTCATCGGCAAGGGGCCGTCGGCGGACGATATCGAGAAGTTCACCGGCCAGCCGGCCATGGAGCCGATCCGCATCTATTCCGGCCTCGCGTCGGCCTCCGACGCCGAGGCCCGGGCCGGCCTGGCGGTCCGGGACCTCGAGCGCGCAGGCGGCTTCCAGCGCAAGTACCTGCTGGTGGTGACCACCACCGGCAGCGGCTGGGTCGACCCGGCGCTGTCGGACTCGTTCGAGTACCTGACCGGCGGCGACTCGGCGATCGTGGCGATCCAGTACTCCTACCTGCCGTCGTGGATCTCCTACCTGGTGGACCAGTCCAAGGCCCGCGAGGCGGGCCGCGCGCTGTTCGACGCGGTCTACGGTCCCTGGTCGCAACAACCCGAGGGCCAGCGCCCCCGGCTGCTCGTGGCCGGCGAGAGCCTCGGGTCGTTCGGCGGCGAGACCGCCTTCAGCGGCGAGCAGAGCATGGCCAACCTCACCGACGGCGGGCTGTGGGCCGGGCCGCCCAACTTCAACACGCTGTTCCGGGAGTTCAGCGACCACCGCGACGCGGGCAGCCTCGAGGTCCAGCCCATCTATCACGACGGGCGGATCGTGCGGTTCGCGGACAACGCGAGTACGGATATACCGCCGGACGGCCAGCCCTGGCCGGCCAGCAGGGTTCTGTACATGATGCACCCGTCCGACCCGATCGTCTGGTGGAGCCCGCATCTGATCTTCAGCGCGCCCGACTGGATCGGCGAGCCCCCTGGCAAAGACGTGCTCGCGGGCATCTTCTGGATACCCTTCGTGACCTTCTGGCAGGT
>Ga0066388_100000724_pt1 | contig 16646 bp, 14 predicted proteins | sample PanSoiMetaGPlot6_FD_64539 | JGI IMG/M metagenome (GOLD analysis project Ga0066388, IMG submission 64539) | Tropical forest soil microbial communities from Panama analyzed to predict greenhouse gas emissions - Panama Soil - Plot 6 (Hybrid Assembly) | ecosystem: Environmental > Terrestrial >... | reverse complement strand
TTGAGATCAAGGAGAAGGGGGAATCGACATGGCGAAGGTGATCGGCATTGACCTCGGGACGACCAACTCGGTCGTGGCAGTCGTCGAGGGTGGCAATCCCACGGTGATCGCGAACCAGGAGGGCAGTCGCCTGACGCCCTCGGTCGCGGGATTCACGAAGGAAGGCGAGATTCTCGTCGGACAGGTCGCCAAGCGACAGGCGATCACGAATCCCGAGAACACCGTGTTCTCGATCAAACGATTCATGGGCCGCCGCCACGACGAGGTGCTCCAGGAGATCAAGCTCGTCCCATACAAGGTGGTCAAGGCCGCCAACGGCGATGCCCGGATCGAGGTGAGGGGCAAGCAGTATTCCCCGCCCGAGATCTCGGCCATGGTTCTGCGAAAGCTGAAGGAGGCCGCCGAGGCGTACCTGGGTGAGAAGGTCACCCAAGCCGTCATCACCGTGCCCGCCTACTTCAACGACAGCCAGCGGCAGGCCACCAAGGACGCCGGCCGCGTGGCCGGGCTCGAGGTCCTTCGCATCATCAACGAGCCCACCGCCGCCGCGCTGGCGTACGGCCTCGACAAGAAGAAGGACGAGACGATCGCGGTCTACGACCTGGGTGGCGGTACGTTCGACATCTCGATCCTCGAAATCGGCGAGGGTGTCTTCGAGGTCAAGGCGACCAACGGCGACACCCATCTCGGTGGCGACGACTTCGACCAGCGCGTGATGGACTGGATCGCCGGCGAGTTCAAGAAGGAGCACGGCATCGATCTGCTCAAGGACCGGATGGCCCTGCAGCGCTTGAAGGAGGCCGCCGAGAAGGCGAAGTGTGAGCTCTCGACGACCTTGCAGACCGAGATCAACCTGCCCTTCATCACGGCCGACGCGAGCGGGCCCAAGCATCTCGTGCTCACCCTGACCCGGGCCAAGCTGGAGGCGCTCGTGGCCGATCTCGTCGAGCGGACTCTCGGTCCGTGCCGTCAGGCCATGCAGGATGCCGGGCTCGCCCCGAAGGACATCAACGAGGTCATCCTGGTCGGCGGCCAGACGCGGATGCCGAAGGTTCAAGAGGCCGTCAAGCAGCTCTTCGGCCGCGAGCCCCACAAGGGCGTCAACCCCGATGAAGTCGTCGCGGTCGGCGCGGCGGTGCAGGGCGCGGTGCTGACGGGCGAGGTGAAGGACCTGCTGCTGCTCGACGTCACCCCGCTCTCGCTCGGGATCGAGACGCTGGGCGGTGTCATGACCCCGCTCATCACGCGCAACACCACGATCCCCACGAAGAAGAGCGAGGTGTTCACGACGGCGGCCGACAATCAGACCTCCGTCGAGGTCCACGTGCTGCAGGGCGAGCGGCCCATGGCGCGCGACAACCGCACGCTCGGGAAGTTCCACCTGGTCGGCATCCCGCCGGCACCGCGTCAGGTTCCGCAGATCGAGGTGACGTTCGACATCGATGCCAACGGCATCCTGAACGTCGCCGCGCAGGACAAGGCCACCGGCAAGCAGCAGAACATCACCATCACGGCGTCGTCTGGCCTGACCAAGGACGAGATCGAGCGGATGGTGAAGGAAGCCGAGGCGAACTCCGCCGAAGACACGAAGCGCAAGCAGGAGATCGAGGTCCGCAATCAGACCGACTCGCTCGTCTACTCGACTGAGCGCACGCTCGGCGAGCACGGCGCCAAGCTGGCCGAGAGCGATCGAAAGGCGATCGACGACGCGCTGGCTGAGGCGCGCGAAGCCCTCAAGGGCGAGGACATCGAGCGGATGGAGCGCGCCCAGCAGAGCCTGAGCCAGGCGTCGCACAAGCTCGCGGAGATCATGTATCGCGAAGCCCAGGCGCAGGGCCAGCCGGCCGGCGCGGGCGCGCCGGGTGGGCAGAGCCAGGGCGCGTCGGGTCCAAAAGAAGGCGAAGTGGTCGATGCCGACTTCGAGGATCTGGGCGAGAAGAAGAAGTAACGGTTCATGCGTCGCGACTACTACGCGGTCCTGGGTATCGCGGCGACGGCTCTGCCGCGCGAGGTGCGCCGAGCCTATCAGCGCCTCGCGCGGCAGTACTCGCCCGACGTGAATTTCTGGGACGAGCGAGCGCGGGAGCTCTTCGAGGAGATCGCCGAGGCGTTCAGAGTTCTCGGCGATCCCGCAGCGCGTCAGATGTACGACCAGTACGGGCACGCGGCCGGCGCCGACGAGGCGCTGGCCGAGGGGCGGCGCGGCGACGACGTTCATGCCGGCGTCGATCTGTCCTTTGCCGAGGTCGTGCGGGGGGCGAACGTCCGGCTGGAGGTCCAGCGGTTCTCCGCCTGTACGAAATGCGGGGCGAGCGGCGCCGGCCGCGAGGGACGGTGCTCCGCGTGCCTGGGCCGGGGGGTCCGGCGTGTCGTCGAGCCGGTCGCCGTGTCGGTTCCCGCCGGGGTCGATTCGGGCGCGCAGATTCGCGTGGCCGGCGAGGGAAACGCGGGGCCGTTCGGCGGGCACCGTGGCGATCTGATCGTGAGCACGCGGGTCGGGGAGCACCCGTTCTTCCAGCGCAAGGGCGACAGCGTGCACTGCGATGTCCCGATCAGCGTGTGGGAGGCGCTGCTCGGGGCGCGCATCCGGGTCCCGACCCCGTCCGGCGAAGCGGTCCTGGTCGTGCCGCCCGGGACGACGGGCGGTCAGGTGTTCCGCCTTCGGGGTCAGGGGCTGCCGAGGCTGACCGGCGAGTCGACGGGCGATCTCTACGTGACGGTCCGCGTCGAGGTTCCGACCGGGCTCGACGCGCGCACGCACGAGCTCGTGCGCGAGCTCGCGCGGCTGATGCCCGTCGAGACGCGGACCGCGCTGGAGCGCTATCGGGGAGGTGCCGAGTGACCGATCGCGGCAAGCCGCTCTACATGATCGGGGTGGTCGCCGACATGCTGAACGTCCACCCGCAGACGCTTCGTTTCTACGAGAAGAAGGGGCTCGTGCGTCCGAGTCGAACCGTCGGGCGCACACGCATGTACTCGACCGAGGACGTGGATGAGCTGGCGCGGCTGCTCCGACTCACGCGCGATCTCGGTGTGAATCTCGCCGGCATCGAGGTCATCCTAAAGATGAGAAGGCGGATGATCGAGATGCAGAAGCAAATCGAGGATCTCGTCACCTACCTCCGCGAGGAGGGGGCCGAGACCGCGGGCCAGAGCCGCCCGCAGGAGCCCAGAGAGGCTCTCGTTCGCGCCGCATCCGGTCAGCTCAAGCCCGTGGATCTGTTCTAGGCTCGAAAGGAGAAACATGGCTGGCGAGCGGGACGACAAAGAGCTCAACATTCCCGACGTCGTGGGGATTCTGCCTCTACGCGGCACCGTGGTTCTTCCGCAAGTGGTGATACCCCTGGCGGTCGGCCGACCCAGTTCGGTCCGACTGGTCCAGGACGCGCTTCAGGGTAGTCGGATCGTGGGCGCCGTCATGCAGCGCGATCCGGCGGCCGAGGATCCGCGGGCGGCCGAGCTGCACTCAATCGGCACCGTGATCCTCATCCACAAGGCGCTCAAGCAGCCGGACGGCACTCTGCGTCTGATCGTGCAGGGTCTCGGCCGCTTCAGGATCTGCGACGTCGTGCAGGAGGCGCCGTTCCTCCGCGCACGGATCCAGCGGCTCGATGACGAGACGTCGTCGACGGCAACCCTCGAGGTGGAAGCGCTCGCGCGCACCGCGACGGGACTCTTCCAGAAGGTGGTCTCGCTCTCGCCGACGCTCCCCGACGAGCTCGCGAACGTGCTCGGGGCTGCCGAGACCCCTGGCGCCGTCGCCGATCTGATCGCCGGATCGCTGCCGACGCTGCCGACCGCTCTACGCCAGGAGCTCCTCGCGACGGTCAGTGTGGCCGAGCGCCTGCAGCGGCTCGTTGTGGCGCTGACCAAAGAGGTCGAGGTCCTCGAGCTTGGCTCGAAGATCCAGTCGGAAGCCCAGTCGGAGATGTCGAAGACGCAGCGGGAGTATTACCTGCGCGAGCAGATGAAGGCGATCCAGAAGGAGCTCGGCGACGCCGACGACCGAACGCAGGAGATCGACGCGCTCCGGCAGAGGATCGAGACGGCCGGCATGACCGAGGAGGCGAAGAAGGAAGCGCTGCGCGAGCTCGATCGGCTGGAGAAGATGCCGCCCGCCGCGGCGGAGTACACGGTGGCGCGGACCTACATCGACTGGCTCGTGTCGATGCCCTGGCAGCAGGAGACCGCCGACAACGTCGACATCGCGCCGGCCCGGACGATCCTCGACGAGGATCACGAGGGTCTCGAGAAGATCAAGGAGCGCATCCTCGAGTACCTCGCTGTGAAGAAGATCCGGCCGTCGGGCAAGGATCCGATCCTGTGCTTCGTGGGCCCGCCCGGCGTCGGCAAGACGTCGCTCGGCCGGTCGATCGCGCGCGCGCTCGGCCGGAAGTTCCACCGTATCTCGCTCGGCGGCATGCGGGACGAGGCCGAGATCCGCGGCCATCGCCGGACCTACATCGGCGCGCTGCCGGGCCAGATCATCCAGGGGCTCCGTCGCGCCGGCAGCAAGAATCCGGTGTTCATGCTCGACGAGATCGACAAGCTCGGGATGGACTTCCGCGGCGACCCGGCCTCGGCCCTGCTGGAGGTGCTCGATCCTGAGCAGAACGTCTCGTTCCGCGATCACTACCTCGACGTGGCGTTCGACCTGTCGCGCGTGCTGTTCGTCACAACCGCCAACGTAATCGACACCGTACCGCCCGCGTTGCGCGACCGGATGGAGATCATCCCGCTCGCCGGCTACACGGAGGAGGAGAAGATCGCGATCGCCCAGCGGCATCTCGTGCCCAAGGAGGCGAGGGAGCACGGACTCGATGCGGACAAGGACATCGCGTTCACACCGGAGGCGCTCCGCCTGCTGGCCCGCGGCTACACCCGTGAGGCCGGGGTGCGAAATCTCGAACGCGAGATCGCCAGCGTCTGCCGCAAGGTAGCGCGGCGGCGCGCGGAAGGGCACACGGAGCCGGCGCGGATCACGCCCGATGTGGTCACGACGTACCTCGGCGTGCCGCGCTTCGAGCTCGAGGAGGTCGAGGAGCGCACGCGGGTCCCGGGTGTCGCGATCGGCCTGGCATGGACACCGGTCGGCGGCGACGTCCTGGTCATCGAGGCCACGCGGATGCAGGGCAAGCGCACCTTGACCCTGACCGGTCAGCTCGGCGACGTCATGAAGGAGTCGGTGCAGGCGGCCCTCTCGTGGGTCCGTTCCCACGCCGAGGAGCTCGGCATCGCGCCCGAGTTCTGGGAGACGTCGGACATCCATGTGCACGTTCCGGCCGGCGCGATCCCGAAGGACGGCCCGTCTGCGGGCGTCACGATGACGACCGCACTGGTCTCGCTGCTCACGGGCCGTCGCGTCCGCTCAGGTCTTGCGATGACGGGCGAGGTCAGCCTCGCCGGGCGGGTGCTGCCGGTCGGCGGGATTAAGGAAAAGGTGCTCGCCGCGCATCGCGCCGGCATCCGCACGTTGTTGATGCCCGGCCGGAACGCGAAGAACTTGATGGAGGACGTCCCGGCCAGCGTTCGCGACGAGATGACCATTCACCTGGTCGATTCGGTCCGGGACGTCCTCAGGCATGCGCTCGAGGCGACGCCGACCTGGCCGGAGGTGGAGCGGATGGCGTTATCGTCATGATTTCGGGCGGTTACGACGCTCCCGCACGCGGTATTCTACCTTGAAGGGGTAGCGCCGCGTCGGCTAACATAACCGTATGTCGCGCCTCGGGTATCTCCTGGGGATGGCTACAGCGGTCCTTCTCTCGTCGACCTCGGCTGAGGCGCAGGTGTATCGGCTCTCCGAGGGCGATGGGACGGTCCACTTCACGAACGCGCCGACCGATCCCCGCTACAAGAACCTGAAGGGATATTCCTCGGGCACGTCTGCCGGCTTCCTGCGCCTGCCGCAGGCGGACACCGCGCGCTACGCCGACGAGATCAAGTCGGCCGCCGAGCGCTACGGCGTTCCCGAGCGCCTGGTGCAGGCCGTCATCCGCGTCGAGTCGGCCTTCAATCCGAAGGCGGTGTCCGTGAAGGGGGCGCAGGGCCTGATGCAGCTCATGCCCGAGACGGCGTCGATGCTTGGGGTCCGCAACAGCTTCGACCCTCAGCAGAACATCGACGGCGGCGTGCGGCATCTGCGCGGCCTGATCGACCGGTTCGGGAACGACCTGCCCCTGGCGCTGGCTGCCTACAACGCCGGCGAGAAAGCGGTGGTCGCGAATCGAGGGATCCCGCCATATCCCGAGACTCGCGACTACGTCACGCGCGTGCTGTATCACTACGACGGCACCACGAACGGGGGGTCCGCCCCGCCGCCCATGCCCGTGTACCGGACCGTCGGCGACGACGGATCGATCGTCTACACCAACATCCCGCCGCGCGGCCGTCGCTAGTCCCGCTCGCTCGCCGTCCTTCCGCCTCGCCGTCCTTAGGCCTTCTCTCGCGCCACGTTCTCCTCGAGCCAGCCGGTGACCGCCGATCCCATCTCCGGGAGAAGCCGGCGATTCAGGACCAAGCCCCAGTGCGAGGCGCCCACGATCTCGAGGCGATCGGCGCTGAAAGGAAGGTCGTCGTACCGTAGGCGCGGCCACTGCTTGTCGGCCGTGCCAGTCAGAATCAGCACGGGACACGGGGCATCCCGGACGACAATGCCGGCCTTCCGCTCGTCGCGCGCCAGGCGAGACTCGATGCCGAGCGATTCGAGCGCGATCAGGCGCTCGTCACGATCGAGATCCGGCATCGCCGGTTGACGGTCGGGATCGCGATCGACGATCCCGTATTCCTCCGCGCCGAACACGCCGGCGCGGAGGGGAACCGACGCATCGCACGTCCGAGTCGGCGCGCTCGGCGCCAGGCCCACACACGCCCGCGCCCGACACGCCGCGGCCGCCATCATCGCGACCAGCCCGCCCATGCTCCAGCCGACGAGAATCGGCGGCTGCCGCAAGCGACGGGCGAGCGCGACGACATCGTCGGCGTAGTCGGCCATGCGCGTCGTGCCGAGCTCGGCTGGCGCGCCGGTCCCGTGGCCCCGGAGATCGATCGCGTGCGAGGACCATCCGCGCCGGGCGAGCTCGCCTTGCCAGAAGGTCCACACGCGTCCCGAATTCGCGGCCCCGTGCACGAGGATCACCGGTGCGCGCGCGTCGCCCTCCGCCAGGACACTGTGGGCCCCCGGATCGACCATACCCGGCATTTTAAGACCGACGAGACCGGCGAATGTTTGTCAGGCATGCTGGGAGCGAAGCCATCAGAGAGCGGAGAGAGCGTGACTCTCGGCAACAGAACAGGCGCATTGGTCATCGGTGTCCTGGTCTTGCTCGGCCACGCCGGCGACCAGAGACCGCCGACCCCTCGGCCGACTGATGACGTCCTCGGCAAGGGGACCGTCAGTATCCCGGTCGCGACGAAGGAGCCCGAGCCGCCTCCCTCCGCGGAGCCGATGCCGGGACGCGAGTCCCCCAAGCCGCCCGTGTCAGCCCCTCCGGCGAAATCGCCGGACTCGCGCAAGAGCGGTATGCCGCCTGGAAGGGCCGTGGCTGGAGCGCTGGCGCAAAAGGAGAGCCGGCACGTGCCCGCGGACCGGCCTCCGAAACCGGCCGCGCCGGCCGAGAGCGCGCTGCCCGCCGACACTGCGCCGCGCACGGAGAACGCGCCGGTCACTAAGACCGTGCCGCGCACGGCGACTGCCCCGCCGACCGAGGCCCCGGCACCGGCCGAGTCCCCGACTCTCGCGACAACCCTCGATCTGGGCTCGCTGGAAAAGCGCCTGCGCGAGACGACGGCGATCGGAGTCTTCACGAAACTCTCCCTCAAGAACCAGGTCGACGATCTGCTGGACGAGTTTCGCGAGTTCCACAAGAGGCACGATCCATCGATGCTGACCCGGCTGCGGCAGGCCTACGATCTGCTGCTGCTGAAGGTGCTATCGCTTCTGCAAGATCGCGATCCGGGGCTGGCCCGCGATATCGCGTCGTCGCGCGAAGCGCTATGGAGCATCCTGACCGATCCCGACAAGTTCAAGGAGCTCTGAAGGAGGAGCGATGAGCGGACGAACCAGAGCCGGCGCTTTCCTCGTGTCGGCCGCGACTCTCGTCGCGGCGCCCTCGCTGGCGGCCGACGATCCGGCTGTCTTGAAGGATTTGACCGCGGTGATCGCGCTACAAGGACAGCCGTGCGGGCAGGTCGTCACCGCCACCAAGCAGGGCGACAACGACTACGTCGTCGCGTGCAGGGACGGAAGCCGCTATCGAGTGTTCGTGAACGCCGAGGGTCGGGTCGTCGTCCAGAAGCAGTGAGCGGCGGGGCTCACAGCCTCCACTGGCGGTCGAGCCCGCGGTACTGAATGGCCTCGGCGCAGTGCTCGGCCGTCAGGGCGTCGGATCCGGCCAGGTCGGCGATCGAGCGCGCCACCTTGAGTACGCGGTCGTGGCCGCGGGCCGAGAGCCCCAGGCGTGCCACGGCCGCGGCGAGCAAGCGCTCGGCGTCGGCCGAGACGGGACAGAAGCGTCGAACCTGGCGCGGGCTCATCGCGGCGTTGACGCGGGTCGCGCTGGCGCGGAAGCGGTCGCGCTGCCGCTGGCGCGCGCCGGCCACGCGCGTACGGATCGTCTCGGTCGCGTCGCCCGAGGCGAGCGTGTGGATCTCGTCGGGCGACAGCGCGGGAAGCTCGACCTGGAGATCGATCCGGTCGAGCAGTGGGCGGGACAGCCGGCCCAGGTATCGGGTGCGCTCGGCGGGCGTGCAGACGCAGCTTTCGAGCGACGGGCAGCCGCGCCGGCAGGGGTTCGCGGCCGCGACCAGCTGAAACCGGGCGGGGAAGCTGCTGACGCCGCTGGCACGGGCGATCGTGACGCGACCGTCCTCAAGCGGCTGTCGCAGCGACTCGAGCACGTGCTGCTGGAACTCGGGCAGCTCGTCCAGGAACAGCACGCCGAGATGGGCGAGGGTCACCTCGCCCGGATGCGGCGGACTCCCGCCGCCGATCAGGCCCGACACCGAGATCGTATGATGCGGCGCACGGAACGGACGCCGGCTGAGCAGCTCGCCGTGACGGGGCAACAGTCCGGTGACCGACCAGATCGTTGAGGCCTCGATCATCTCGTCGCGGGTGAGCGGAGGAAGGATCGTCGCCAGCCTCCGCGCCAGCATCGTCTTGCCGCCCCCGGGGGGCCCGACGAGCAGCACGTTGTGCGCCCCCACCGCCGCGATCTCGAGCGCGCGCTTGGCGAGCGCCTGGCCGCGGACGTCGATGAAGTCGAGGTCGTCGGCGCTGACGGCCACGTGAGGAGCTGCCGAGGCCGTGGTCGTCGCTGACGGTTCGGCGCCATTCAGGAGCCCTACGGCCTCCGCGAGGGTCGGCGCGGCGAGCACGCGGAGGCCGTCGACGGCGTGCGCCTCACCCTCGTTCGCGAGCGGCACGACCAAGGTGCGGATCCCCTGTCGCCGGCACGCCAGCCCCACCGCGAGCACGCCGCGCACCGCCTGGATCTTGCCGTCCAGCGCCAGCTCGCCAACCACGGCGAACGAGCCGATGCGGCCGGTCTTCACCACGCCGGTGGCCTCGAGGATGCCGAGCGCGATCGGGAGATCGAACGACGTGCCCTCCTTGCGGACGTCGGCGGGGGCGAGGTTTACGGTGATGCGATCGCCGGGAAATGCGAAGCCGGCGTTCTTGATCGCCGTGCGGACGCGCTCGCGGCTCTCGCGGACCGCGGAGTCAGGAAGCCCGACGGTGTAGAACGCCGGCAGACCGCCCGCGACGTCGACTTCCACTTGCACGAGCGCGGCCTCGACGCCAACGAGCGCGGCGGAGTGGATCCGCGAGATCACGAGGTGATTGTTCGATCGGCCCGGCGAGCCGTCAATGTCGCGGTTCAGAGACGCCCGGGGCGACCGAGATTGGTGCTAGAGTCCCGGCATGGCGCGCCCAGTCGTCCTCGTCGTCGACGACGATCCCGGCGTTCGGGAGTCGTTCCGGCTGATTCTCGAGGATCACTACGACGTCGTCGACGTGCCCGACGGCCCTGGCGCGCTCGACGTCGTGCGTGCTTCCGCGGTCGACCTGGTGCTGCTCGACATCCGATTGCCCGGCATGGACGGCATCGAGGTGCTCGAGCGCATCAAGGCCCTCGACGAAGGCATCGAGGTCATCCTCGTGACCGCTGTGAAGACCGTGCGCACCGCGGTGGCCGCCATGAAGCTCGGCGCCTTCGACTATCTGACCAAGCCCTTCGAGGAGGACGAGCTCCTGTCCCTGTCGCGGCGCGCCCTCGAGCGCCGCGCACTGGAGCGTGAAGTCGCGTTCCTGCGTTCCGAGCTCGAGCGCGCGCACGATCTGGAGGAGATCGTCGGGCGGCATCCCACGATCGAGAAGCTCCACGGTCTCATCGCGCAGGTGGCCCGCACGTCGACGACCGTGCTCATCACCGGCGAGAGCGGGACGGGCAAGGAGCTTGTCGCGCGCGCGATCCATCATCAAGGGCCGCGGCGCGACCGTCCGTTCGTCGCGGTCAACCCCGCTGCCATCGCGGAGACGCTCATCGAGTCGGAGCTGTTCGGCCACGAGAAGGGCGCGTTCACGGGCGCCCACCAACGCAAGCTCGGGAAGTTCGAACTCGCGCAGGGCGGCACCCTGTTCCTCGACGAGATCGGGACCTTGAGATCCGACCTGCAGGTGAAGCTCCTGCGCGTGCTCCAGGCGCGCGAGGTCGAGCGGGTCGGCGGCACCCGCCCGGTCAAGATCGACGTGCGGTTCATCGCCGCGACCAACACGAATCTCAAAGAAGCCGTCGGTCGCGGCGCCTTCCGCGAGGATCTCTACTATCGCCTCAACGTCGTGCCGGTCGTGGTGCCGCCGCTGCGCGAGCGGATCCAGGACGTGCCCCTGCTGGTCGACCATTTCATCCGGCGGGACAACCGTCGGTTCCACAAGCGGGTCGACGGCCCCTCGCCCGAAGTGCTCGCCGCGCTGCAGGCGTATCGATGGCCGGGCAACGTGCGTGAGCTCGAGAACGTCGTCGAGCGATGCGTCGTCCTGGCCGAGGGGCCCGTCATCCAGCTCAATGATCTTCCGCTCGACGTCGCCCTGCCGCAGCAGGCCACGAAGGTTCGCGGGGCCGAGGCGCTGCCGCTGAACGAGGCGACGGACCAGTTCGAGCGCCAGATCGTGCTCCGAGTGCTCGAGCGCGTGGGCTGGAACCTGACCGAGGCCGGCCGAATCCTCGAAGTGCATCGCAATTCGCTGCGGGTGAAGCTCGCCCGCTGGGGAGTCCGGGCGCCGACCGCGGAGCACTGAGCGCCCAGCCGTTGGGCGCACAGCTACTGGGCGGCGCGCACAATCGCTGGGCGACGGCGCGGCGCGACCTCAAGAGCGCGCGGCGGGATCTCGTTACGAAACAGGTATTTGGCATGCGGCTGCGACTTTGGTTCTCCATGTGGTCGTCGAATTGCTTACCCTCGTCGCGGTTGTCTCATGGGGCCTTCATGGGGAGGGCCTTTCAACTGCTGAGGAGGAAAGCAAATGGCGAAGGTATGGGCTGGCATCGTCGTGGTGGCCGCGGTTGTCGCGTCGTTCCTGCTGGTGGCGCCGGTGATCGAGTCGGCGACGTCCAACTCAACGCAGATTTTCCAGGCCGTCGGCACGGCGGACGGTGGCTCAGACTAGGAATCCTTTGGGCATGAAGGGAGGCGTTGCGCCTCCCTTCGTGCTGGTCCTCGCGCTTGGCATATGCGTGTGCGCCACTGCGCTGGCGCCGCTCGTCTTCAAACGGCCGATCAGTCTCGGGTCGGGGAACCAGAGCTCGGCCCCCGAGCGGGAAACGGGCGTCTACCGACGACCCCTGGCGCAGGATCCGGAGACCCTCGATCCCGCGCGGATCACGGACACGTACGGCCGGGCCGTGTCGCAGCAGATCTTCGACGGCCTCGTGCAGTTCGACCAGACCCTCGCGGTCAAGCCCGCGCTCGCGGAGTTCTGGCGGGCCTCACGCGACGGACTCACATGGACCTTCGAGCTTCGCAAGGGTGTGAAGTTCCACCACGGGCGCGAGGTGGTCGCGGACGACGTCGTCTATTCGTTCTCGCGGCTCCTCGATCCCAGGACGAAGTCCGGCGCCGCCGAGCTGTTCCTCAACATCAAGGGCGCGCGCGAATTCGCACAGGGACGGGCACGGACGGTCTCGGGTCTGGTCGCGCTCGACCGGCACACCGTGCAGGTCACCCTCGACGAGGCGACTGTCCCGTTCGTCAGCGTGCTTCCCGTCGGGCAGGCGAAGATCGTGCCGCGGGACCTCGTCGAGACGCAGGCAGCGGCGTTCGGCGCACAGCCCGTCGGCACCGGGCCGTTCAAGTTCCTGCGCTGGGAGCGCGGCAAGGAAATCGTCCTCGGCGCGAACCCGGATCACTTCGATGGCTCGCCGAAGATCTCGCGCTTGATCTACCGGGTCTTCCCGGGAGATCAGCGAGACGCGATGCACGACGAGTTCGTCAAGGGCAATCTGGAGGACGCGCCGGTGCCGCTGCGCGCCGAGCGCCGGGGGCTCGCCGGCGACACCAGTCACATCTACGTCAGGCGCCCGATGATCAGTCTCCGCTTCTATGGGTTCAACACGCGATTCAAGCCGCTCAACGATCGGCGGGTGCGTCGTGCGATCGTGTTCGGCATCGACCGCGAGACGATCATCCAGAACGTGTTCTACGGCCAGAACACCTTCGCGCGGGGGATCCTCCCGCCGGGGATGCTCGGTTTCAACCCCGACCTCGTCGGCTATCCCTTCGATCGGCAGAAAGCTCGCGAGCTCTTAGCCGAGGCCGGATACCCTGGGGGCCGCGGCCTGGCGCCGATCACCATCTGGTCCGGAACCCGGCGTGACGACATTCTGCGTGAGCACGAGCAGATCAAGAAATCGATGGCGGCCATCGGCGTTCCGGTGGAGTTCCAGTACAACACGAACTGGCCCGCGTTCTCCCGGATGATCGACGAGGGTAAGCTGCCGATCTTCCTCTACGCGTGGTACGCCGACGTCCCCGATCCGGATAATTTCCTCGCCAAGCTGTTCCACTCGCGGAGCCCGCGCAATTTCTTCGGCTACTCGAATCCGGTCGTCGACGACGTGCTCGCGAGCGCCCGGGTCGCGACCGATCCCCTGGTGCGAGTCGAGCGGTACCGCAAGGCTGAGCAGCTGATCCTGGACGACGCGCCGATCATTCCGGTGTTCCACCACACCTACGAGCGACTCTTCCAGCCCTACGTGCGAAGCGTCGAGGTGAACGGCCTCGGTGATCCGTACATCCCATTCCGCAAGATCTGGCTGGAGCGCGCGCGATGAGCCCCCGGTCGCTTCGAGCGCAGCTCCTGCTGGGCACGATCCTCGTGATCGTGCCGGTGATGACCGCCGTCATGGCGGTGGTCGACCACCAGGAGCGCGCCGGGATCATCTCCGAGCTGGAGCGGCGCGGCGAAGCGCTCGCCCGGAACCTGGCGGCGATCTCCTACGGGCCCCTCCTCCTCTACAACTTCACGGCGCTCGAGCAGAACGTCGTGCGCATCGCCGCCGAGCACGATGTCGTGTACGCGGTCGTGCTCGACGCCGACGGGCGCGTGGCGGCCCACAGCCGCTACCCCGAGCGGGTGGGGCTCCTGCTCCACGGCCCGGCGCACGAGCGGGCGGCGAACACGACCGAGCCATTGACCCAGGAGACCAGCACGAGCGCCGGCGAGGCCGTGTACGACTTCGCGGTGCCGGTCCTGGTCGACGGCCGGAAGTGGGGTACCGTCCGGCTGGGCCTCACCAAGGAGCGGATGGAAGCCGAGCTCCGGCGCACGCGACTCGAGCTCGGCGCCCTCACCCTGATGGTGCTCGTTCTCGGCAGCGCGGCCGCGGCACTCGTCGCTCGTCGGATCGCGCGCCCCGTCCAGCAGCTGGCGGAAGGAGCCGCCGCCATCTCCCGCGGCGAGCTCAACCAGCGCATCGAGCCCTCGACCCAGGACGAGATCGGCCGGCTCGCGGCCGCGTTCAACCACATGGCCGCGCAGCTCCTCCAGCAGCGGACGGCGCTGGAAGAGGCGCACGCCGGCCTGCGCCGGCAGTTCGAGGAGCTCGCCGATCTCAAGAGCTACACCGACAACATCCTGGGGTCGCTCATCAGTGGCATCGTGACGATCGACCTCGACGGACGCGTGGTCACGCTCAACCCGGCCGCCGAGCTCCTCACGGGGTTCTTCCGCGGCGAGGCCGCCGGCCGCTACTGCACGGAGCTCTTCGCCCACACGCCCGAGATCAGCGACCTCCTGACCGAGACCCTGGCGAGTCACGCGCCCATCGCCAGCGTGCCGCTCACGCTCCGGCGCCGGAACGGATCCACCCTGCCGATCGAGTTCAGCACGGCACCGCTCAAAGGCGGCGAGGGGAAGGACCTGGGAGTCATCGGCGTGTTCCGGGACGTCACCCTCGTGCGCCAGCTCGAGAACGATCTTCGGCGGTCGGATCGGCTGGCCGCGCTCGGGACGCTCGCCGCCGGACTCGCCCACGAGATCAAGAACCCGCTGACCTCGCTGCTCACGTTCAGCCGGCATCTGCACCGGAAGGTCGACGACCCGAATTTCCGCGATCGCTTCAGCAGCGTCGTGCCGCGCGAGCTGGAGCGGATCAACGGGATCGTCGAACGGCTGCTCGAGCTCGCGCGTCCGTCGCGGATGAGCTTTACGCTCGTGAGGCTCCCGGAGCTCCTCGAGCGGGCCCTCGAGCTCTACGTCGAGCAGCTCGACGAGCGCCGGGTCGAGGTCGCGCGCGAGTACGCCCGCGACGTACCGCCGCTGCAGGCCGACAAGGACGCGCTCTATCGAGTGTTCGTGAACCTGATCGCAAACGCGCTCGACGCGATGCCGCGTGGCGGGAGGCTGACGGTGCGCGCCGGGTGGGCCGGTACGGACGACGCGCTGCGGGCGGCGCGGCGGCGGCCGGCCAACCGCGTGAAGGTGGAGATCGAGGACACCGGCGTCGGGATCCAGCCGTCGGACACCGACCGGGTCTTCAATCCTTTCTACACCACGCGCGACAGCGGGACCGGCCTCGGGCTCGCTCTCGCGCACAAGATCGTCGAGGACCACGGCGGGTCGATCAGCTTCCAGAGCGCGCCGGGCTGCGGCACGACGTTCACGATCGTGCTCTCGCTGATCCCGGAGCCGCCGAGCCCGCACGGGGGCGAGCCCGCCTGATGAGCGAGAGCGGGGCGGTGTCCGCGCGCGACGAGTCGGCGGGGCTCGAGGAGGCGCTGGCCGACAACGCGTCACTGCGCCGGCACGCCAGCAGCGTCGCCCACGACTTCAACAACCTGCTCGCCGTCATCACGGGCTACACCGAGATGATGCTGAAGCGGCTGCGCGCCGACGATCCCCTGCGCCGTAACGCGGAGGCGATCAAGCGCGCCACCGAGTGGGGCACGGCGCTGGCGCAGCAGATTCTCTCGGGGAGCCGCCGGACCTTGCCGGCGCCGGTGCCGGTCGATCTCAACCAGTTGGTGGGGAACGTAACGCGGGTGCTCCAGCCCCTGCTCGGCGAGTCGATCGAGCTGGTGACGCGGCTCAGCCCCAGCCTGGCGCGCATCAGCGCGAACCCGCACCGGATCGGCCAGGTCATCATGAACCTCGTGGTCAACGCGCGCGACGCGATGCCGAACGGCGGCCGTCTCACGATCGAGACGAGCAATGTCGGGCAGGCGGTGATGCTGGCAGTGGGCGACACCGGGTGCGGAATGGACGACGAGACGCGCGCCCGCCTGTTCGAGCCCTACTTCACGACCAAGGAGCCCGGTCGCGGCAGCGGGCTCGGCCTGGCGACGGTCTATGACGTCGTCACGCAGAGCGGCGGTCAGATCAGCGTGACCAGCGACACCGGCGCTGGCTCGACATTCAAGATCTACCTGCCGCGGGTCCCCGAGGGCGGGCTGCCGGTCGAGACAGCCGCGCCTGCCGCCGCAGCATCGGCGACCGAGGGCAAGACCGTGCTCGTGGTCGAGAACGAGCGCGAGGTGCGTGACCTGATCCGCGAGATCCTTCAGCTCCAGAGCTACGTGGTTCTCGAGGCGGGCGACCGCGACGAGGCGCTGGCCCTCAGCCAGCGGCATGGCGGCCGCATCGACTTGATGGTCGTGGACGTGGGGATCCCGCCCTCGTTCGCCGACGAATGGGTGGTGCGGGTGCGGGCCTCGCGACCGGAGATCAAGGTCCTCTACGTCTCAGGCTATCTGAGCGACAGCGCGTCGGTCGACGCGCCCCAGCTCGGCCCTCTCTTACAGAAGCCCTTCACGGTGGGCTCCTTCACGAAGGCGATCGGTCTGGTGCTGGGCCGGGCGAAGTGACCCTCGCCGCGTGCCGACCGGCGCCCGAGCGCTCGGCGGCCCGCCGCTCACATCAGCGGAACCGCGGCATGACCTCGCGGGCGAACAGCTCCATCGAGCGGCGCACGCGATCCTGAGGGAGCCCGCCGAAGTTCATCCAACAAAGCATCTCGCCGACCCCGAGCCGCCGGAACTCCTCGACCCGCGCGGCAACCGTGTCGGGGGATCCGAAGGCTACGCTCTCCGCCACGAGCTGCTCGTACGACACGTCGGCGAAGCGCTCCTCGAGGGCGCGGAAGCCC
>Ga0066388_100000723_pt1 | contig 16660 bp, 13 predicted proteins | sample PanSoiMetaGPlot6_FD_64539 | JGI IMG/M metagenome (GOLD analysis project Ga0066388, IMG submission 64539) | Tropical forest soil microbial communities from Panama analyzed to predict greenhouse gas emissions - Panama Soil - Plot 6 (Hybrid Assembly) | ecosystem: Environmental > Terrestrial >... | reverse complement strand
CCGTCCAGCCGCCCTTCAACCCGGCCGAGCCTTGTCTTGATGGTGGCGAGATCGTCGCTGTTGTGACGGGTCTGTTCGAGGATATGGCGCGTGACCATTTTCTCGCCCTCGACCTCGCGTTCGAGCACGACCACGCGCGCTTCAAACTCTGCTCTTGTCACGTCACCGGCCATTTCGCGGAATGCCCCCGGGTGTCAACAAGATAGCACGGGTGCTGCACTGGGCAAAGACGAAGCCTGCCGCGAGAAATTATACCAGCCGACTCTGCTCGACGGCAGCGCCCACGAACGAAGCAAACAGCGGGTGCGGGGCAAAGGGCCGCGACTTGAGTTCGGGGTGGAATTGCACGCCGATGAACCAGGGATGGTTTCCGTATTCGATCATCTCCGGCAGGAGGCCATCGGGCGACATGCCGGAGAAGCGCATGCCGTGCTGCTCGAGGCGTCCCATGTAGCCGGTATTGACCTCGTAGCGGTGGCGGTGGCGCTCGGAAATCTGGGTCGCGCCGTCGTAGATCTTGCTCACGCGGCTGCCGCGCGCGAGCATCGCCGGATAGGCCCCGAGCCGCATCGTGCCGCCGAGATCGCCGCCGGCAGCGCGCCGCTGCAGTTCGTTGCCTTTCATCCACTCGGTCATCAGGCCGACCACCGGATTGGGGGTGGCGCCAAACTCCGTGGAATTGGCGTCCTCGATGCCGCAGAGATTGCGCGCCGCCTCGACCACCGCCATCTGCATGCCAAAGCAGATGCCGAAATACGGCACCTCGCGCTCGCGCGCGAACCGTGCCGCGCGGATCTTGCCTTCGGCGCCGCGCTGGCCGAAGCCGCCCGGCACCAGAATTCCGTCCACATGTTCGAGGAACGGCGCCGGGTCCTCGCGCTCGAACACCTCGGACTCGATCCAGTCGAGATTGACCTTGACCTTGTTGGCGATACCGCCGTGCGAGAGTGCCTCGATCAGCGACTTGTAGGCGTCCTTGAGGCCCGTGTACTTGCCGACCACCGCGATGGTCACCTGCCCTTCCGGGTTGTGGATGCGCTCATTGATGAGCCGCCAAATGTCGAGGTCGGGCGTCGGCGCATTCTCGATGCCGAAGGCCGCGAGCACCTCCTTGTCAAGGCCGGCGGCATGATAGGCCTCGGGCACCGCATAGATGTTGTCGACGTCGCGCGCCTCGATCACTGCGTGTTCACGGACGTTGCAGAACAGCGCGAGCTTGCGGCGCTCCTCGGAGGGGATCGCCCGGTCGGTGCGGCAGAGCAGGATATCGGGCTGGATGCCGATCGAGCGCAATTCCTTCACCGAGTGCTGGGTCGGCTTGGTCTTGAGCTCGCCGGCGCCGGTGACGAAAGGCAGCAGCGTAAGATGGATGTAGACGACGCTGTTGCGGGGAAGGTCGTTGCCGAGTTGTCGGATCGCCTCGAAGAACGGCAGCCCCTCGATGTCGCCGACGGTGCCGCCGATCTCGCAAAGAACGAAATCATAGCCGTCGTTGCCGTCGCGGATGAACTCCTTGATGGCGTTGGTGACGTGCGGGACCACCTGGATGGTAGCGCCGAGATAGTCGCCGCGCCGCTCCTTGGCCAGGATCTCCTGGTAGATGCGGCCGGTGGTGATGTTGTCCTGGCGGCAGGCCGGCCGGCCGGTGAAACGCTCGTAGTGGCCGAGGTCGAGGTCGGTCTCCGCTCCGTCGTCGGTGACGAAGACCTCGCCGTGCTGGTAGGGCGACATCGTGCCCGGGTCGACGTTGAGATAGGGGTCAAGCTTGCGCAGCCGCACTTTGTAGCCGCGCGCCTGCAGCAGCGCGCCGAGCGCAGCCGATGCGAGACCCTTGCCCAGGGAGGAAACCACGCCGCCGGTGATGAATATGTACCGCGCCATGGGGCTTAACATTTACCCCGTGGCGGTCGATTCGACGAGAACTCTCTGGCGGCTGTGGATCGATTACTATGCATCGGCGGCATATCGGTATTTTCCCCATAGCACGCAATGGCTTGCTCCAACCGCCTATGGTCGGCGGGAGGCTTGTCATTCGCGATCTGCATAGCTTGCGACCCAAAAAGCGAAGGGCCGGTTTCCCGGCCCTTGATCCATTTGCCCCCTATTTCGACTGCGGCACCTGCGGCCCGGACGGGGCTGCAGGCGGTGCCTGGTCCTGCTTCTGGAGCTGGTCGTATAGTCCGCCGCCGGCTTGGCCGCCGAGCGGCGGAGACGGAGCGGCTGGCTCCGAAGCAGGCGGCGCGGGCGTAGTGGCCGTCGACGTCGGCTGCATGATCGAGCCCGGATTGCGATGCATGCCGGCCAGGATCGACAGAAGGAGGCTCGTGCCAAAAAACGCAGCGGCTAGATACGCCGTCGTGCGTGTGAGCACATTGGCCGTGCCGCGGCTCGACAGGAAGCCGCCGGTCGAACCGATGCCGAGCCCGCCCCCTTCCGACTTCTGCAACAGCACGAAGCCGATCATGGCAAGCACGATCATGAGGTGGACGACAATGATAAACGTCTGCATGGAACCGATCCGTTGACCCGGCGCGCCCCCGGGATACCCATCACATATGGGGTGTTGCGAGCGTCTGTACACGAGGCTCCGGGGCATTTCTATGACCCGTTCGGACGCAAATCTTCCTACCTGTTTCGTCATCGGGACGGGCTAGAATGGATCCCGCAGGCGCAGCAGGGGAGGCCCGCATGGACGGCCGAGTGGGAGGGACATTTCTACGCTTGACGCTCGCTTCGGTTGCGCCGCTCACGCTGTCGGCTGCGCCCGCGCAGGCGGATGCCGTCGCCGACTTCTACAAGGGCAAGGACCTGCGGTTCATCATCAGCACGACGCCCGGCACCGGCTACGACACCTACGCGCGCGCGGTCGCGCGACATCTTCCCCGACATATCCCGGGCAATCCTGCGATCGTGCCGCAGCATATGCCGGGCGCGGGCGGCATCACGGCGGCCAATTACATCTACGCCCTGGCGCCGAAGGACGGGACCGTGTTCGGCATGATCCAGAACACCGTACCCTTCGAGCCCCTGTTCGAGAACAAAGCCGCGCTGTTCGACGCCAACAGGTTCGGCTGGCTCGGCACGCCGGCGACTGAAGTGGGGCTCGTGATCGTCTATCACACATCAAGGATCAAGACGCTGCGTGATGCGCAGACGAACGAATTCATTGCCGGCACCACCGGCACCGCCTCGACGCCGGCGTTTTACGGGCGCCTGTTCAACCAGCTCCTCGGCATGAAGACGCGACTCATTCCCGGCTATCCGAGCCAACTCGATCTCCTCCTCGCCATGGAGAAAGGCGAGATCGACGCCATGACCTCGCCGTTCTGGTCGAGCCTCAAGGTACAGCGGCCGAAATGGTATCCGGAAAAAACGATCGCGATCCTCTTTCAGTACGGCGCCGCGGCGCATCCGGATCTCAAGGACGTGCCCTACGCGCCCGATCTACTGCGCAATGCGGATGACAAGATCCTGCTCGCGGCGGCCTCCGCGCCGCTCGTCGCCGGACGACCGATCGGCGCGCCACCCGGCATTCCGCCTGATCGGCTGGCGGCGTTGCGGCAGGCAATGGCGGCGACCTTCAAGGACCCGCAGTTCATCGCCGATTGCGACAAGCAAGGCATCGACTGCACCGACACGCGGTCGGGAGCGGCCCTTCACGACCTGATGCGGGATGCCTACGCGGCGCCAGACGACATCAAGAAGCGGCTGATCGCGATCCTGCAGGGCGGATAGGCGGGCTGGAAGGCTCCAGGGTTGGTCTGAACGGATCGGGGGGCAGGCGCCCCGCGCTCTGGGCGAGTGCGGCGTGCGGCGCGAGGCCCGCATCAGCTGCCCTGCCGGTGGCCTCACACCGTCACGGCTCTCCGCATCGGGCAGGAAATCCGGAGAATTCGACGAGAAGGCATGCCCGGAACCATTGGTAATTTTTAAACGTTTTCCGGTAGGTGCGAATGTCATTGGAGGTGGAGCGTCATGGACGATCTGGACCGCTCCCGCCCGCGGGGCTTCAATCCGCCCCTCGACCGGTCAGTTTGGATTTGGATTGCCGGCGCCGCCATCGTCTCGGTCGCAATGACCTATTGGGCAACGGCGGGGCGCAACCACGCGCAGGTCACTGAGCACACGATTCCGACAGTCCAGGAGGAGCCGCTGCTGCCCCCGATCACGCAACCCGCCACGCGGCCGGCGGAAAATCGCTAACCACCGCAAGCCCAAGTCAGGATAGGCGCTCCCCCTCAGCGTCGGGACATGCCTAGAGTCGGATTCGTTGAAATTGAATATTGAATCACGCGCGGCCCGCCTTCTTTGCGCTGGGGCATGGTCTTGTCCGAAACCGGTGTCCACTTTTCCGGATCATGCGCTAGGCGACAGCGCGCGCGATGCCGAGAAAATCCTCGGCCTTGAGGCTCGCACCGCCGACCAGCGCGCCGTTGACATTGGCCCTTGCGAGGAACTCGCCGGCGTTCGACGGCTTCACCGAGCCCCCGTAAAGGAGCCGTATACCCTGCCCGGCCTCCCCATAGCGCGCCACGAGCTGCGCGCGGAGGAAGGCGTGGACCTCGGCAACATCGCGAGACGTCGGCGTCAGCCCGCTGCCGATCGCCCAGACTGGTTCATAGGCGACGACCAGGTTCGTCGCGTTTGCGCGATCGGGCAGCGACCCTGCAAGCTGACGCCCGACAGTCGCGATGGTCTGCCCGGCCTCACGCTCGGGCCGGGTTTCACCGATGCAGACAATGGCGAAAAGTCCCGCGCGCCAGGCGGCGAGCGCCTTGGCGCGCACGTCGGCGTCGGTCTCCCTGTGGCCAGACCGCCGTTCCGAGTGCCCAAGGATGACCGCGATTGCCCCCGCGTCCTTGAGCATTTCGGCCGAAATGTCACCGGTGAAGGCGCCAGCCGCTTCGGCGTGGCAGTCCTGTGCACCAATCGCGATCGCCGATCCGCGCGCAATTGCCGCGAATCCCGCAATCAGCGTCGCCGGCGGACAAACGAGAAGGTCCACGCGCGCGGCCAGATCGCGCGCCCCCTCGATCATCCGCCTCAGCTCGGCCGCCGACTGCTGCGTGCCGTTCATCTTCCAGTTGCCCGCGATGAGCGGACGCGGCGCGCCTGCCATGCCTCATCCTCGCCATCTCCGTCGCGAACAAGCGGTTAGCAGAGCGGCAAAGCACAGGCCAGGGCCGTAGTCGGCAGCCGTGGGCCGTCCATGCGGCGGAACGCGCCATATGTTGCGGGGCTGGCGCGGTCTCCCTATGATGTGCGGTCTTTCGGTCCCTGCCCGGCCTGAAAGGTCCCCGATTACAAACGGTTAGGTCCAATGCTCCGAGGTCTACGGCAAGCCTCATCCAACTGGCTCGGCAAGTCGATCATGTTCCTCGTGGTCGCAGTGCTCGTTGTCAGCTTCGCGATCTGGGGGATCGGCGACATCTTCCGCGGATTCGGCCGGTCGACACTCGCAAAGATCGGGCGAACCGAGATCACGATCGAGCAGTTCCGCTCCCTCTATAACGATCGGCTCCAACAGCTGGGGCGCCGCCTGGGTCGACCGATCTCGCTCGAACAGGCGCGCACGCTCGGCCTCGACCGCCGGATCGTGCGGGAGATTTTCGCAGAGATCATTCTCGATGAGCGCGTCCGCTCGATGCGGCTTGGCGTTTCCGATGCCGAGATCGCGCGGCGTATCAGGCTCGACCCGACTTTTCAGGGACCGAACGGCCAGTTCGACCGGCAGCACTTTGAGCAGATCCTGCGCCAGAACGGCTACACCGAGGCGCGCTACGTCGCCGAACAGCGCCGCGGGATGCTGCGCGCGCAGCTTGCCGGGACGATCGCCGGGCCGCCGGTCGCGCCCAAGGCTGCGGTCGAGGCGGCGGATCGCTATCAGAACGAACAACGGTCCATCGAGTATGTGCTGTTCGATCGCGCGCAGGCCGGCGAAATCGCACCGCCCTCCGCCGAGGTGCTGGCCCAATATTTCGAACAGCGCAAGACCCAGTTTCGCGCGCCCGAGTACCGCAAGTCCGTGATCATTGCGCTCATTCCGAGCGAATACGCGCGCTGGATCGAAATCTCCGACGCCGAACTCAAGAAGGCGTTTGAGGAGCGGCGTGCCCGCTACACCACGCCGGAGCGCCGGCAGATCCATCAGATCGTGTTCCCGAGTATGGACGATGCTCGCACCGCGGCGGAACGGATCGGCAAAGGCGAGACATTCGAGGCCATCGCCAAGGAACGTGGACTGAGCGACCAGGACATCGACCTCGGCCTGATTGCCAAGGCGGCGATCTCCGACCGCGCGGTCGCGGAGGCGGCGTTCGCGCTCAAAGAGGGCGAAGTCAGCCAGCCGGTGCAAGGCCGCTTCGGCCCGGTGCTCCTCCGCGTGATCAAGATCGAACCCGAGAAGGTGCCTACCTTCGAGGAGGTCGCCGACCAGCTCAGGAAGGACATCTCCAACGAACGCGCCAAGACTGAGGTCGGCGCCCTCTACGACAAGATCGAGGACGAGCGGTCCCTGGGCAAGCCGCTTAGCGAGATCGCCGACAATCTCAAGCTTGAAGCCCGCACGTTCGAGCTCGACCGCTTCGGTCGCGATCCGTCCGGCACCGCGGTGCCCAACGTCCCCGAGTCGGAGCGCCTGCTGGCGGCGATTTTCGCCACCGACATTGGCAGGGACAACGATCCACTGCAGGTCGGTGGCGGCTACATCTGGTACGAGGTCACCGGCATCACGCCGGAGCGCGACCGCACGCTCGACGAGGTGAAGAACCAGGTGGAGTCCCGCTGGCGCGAGGACGAAACCGCAAACCGCCTGAAGACCAAGGCCAGTGAGTTCCTCGAGAAGGTCAAGGCGGGAGCGTCGCTTGCGGACGCCGGGCTCAAGGTCGAGACCAAGACCGGCATCAAGCGCAACGCGCCGTCCGCCCCGCTCTCGGAACAGTCGATCGAGGTGATCTTCCGCACCGCCAAGGGCGCGGCAACGACGGCACCGGCCGAACAGCCGGTCGAACAGTTGGTGCTCAAGGTTACCGAGATCGCCGTGCCGACCACCGATTTCAATTCGGAGGGGACCCAGCAGTTGCGGACCGCCCTCAACAACGGGATGTCGGGCGACATCTATGACCAATATATCTCGCTTCTCGAACAGGAGATAGGCGTAACGATCAACGAAAAGGCGCTGCGGCAGGTACTCACCGGGCAGAACGTCACCGAAGATTAGGTCCTATGCAGATCGAGCCGTCGGCAGCCGCCTTCTCCAAGTGCTATGCGCGCGGTGAGGCGCAGGTCGTCTGGACCACGCTGGTCGCCGACCTCGAGACGCCAGTGTCGGCGTTCCTCAAGATTGCAGGCGCCCGGCCGCTGAGCTTCCTCTTGGAATCGGTCGAAGGCGGCGCGGTGCGCGGGCGCTATTCGATCGTCGGGCTGGAGCCCGATCTCATCTGGCGCGCGAGCGCAGGCCGCGCGGAGATCAACCGCTCGCCGCGCCGCCCCGACGCGTTCACACCCTGCAACGAGCCTCCGCTTGCGGCCTTGCGCACGTTAATCGCCGAAAGCCGCATCGACCTGCCCGACGCGCTGCCGCCGATGGCGGCCGGAATCTTCGGCTACCTCGGCTACGACATGGTGCGGCTGATGGAGGACCTGGGCGAGCCCAATCCCGATCCGATCGGCATTCCCGACGCCATCCTGCTGCGCCCGACGGTCGTCGTCGTGTTCGACGCGGTTGCCGACATGATCACGTTGGTCACGCCGGTACGTCCCGAGAAGGGCGTGTCGGCCAAGACCGCGCTTGCGCGCGCCGGCGAGCGGCTTGCCGCCATCGTCGACGCCCTCGACCGGCCCCTCGACCATACCGCCGCCAACGGCGGCGCGGGCCCGCTTGCGGTGCTCCCTGGCTCCAACACGACGCCGGCAGAGTACGAGCGCATGGTACGCGCTGCCAAGGAGTACATTGCGGCCGGCGACATCTTCCAGGTGGTGCTGTCGCAACGCTTCGAGGCGCCGTTCGAACTACCGCCGTTTTCGCTTTACCGGGCGCTGCGGCGAACCAATCCCTCGCCCTACCTCTATTTCCTCGACCTCGGAGACTTTGCGGTCGCGGGTTCAAGTCCCGAAATTCTGGTCAAGGTGAATGCCGGCACGGTGACGATCAGGCCGATTGCCGGCACCCGTCCGCGCGGATCGACCCCGCACGAAGACCAGGCGCTTGAGACCGAGCTGCTCGCGGATCCCAAGGAGCGCGCCGAGCATCTGATGCTGCTCGATCTTGGCCGCAACGATGTCGGGCGCGTGACCAAGGTCGGAACCGTGAAGGTGACCGACCAGTTCTTCGTCGAGCGTTACAGCCAGGTGATGCACATCGTATCGAACGTCGAGGGCGCGCTTACCGACAAGCACGATGCCATCGATGCACTGGCGGCGGGCTTTCCGGCCGGAACCGTGTCGGGCGCTCCGAAAGTGCGGGCGATGGAAATCATCGACGAACTGGAGAAGGAGAAGCGCGGCCTCTATGCGGGCGCGGTCGGCTATTTTTCCGCCGCAGGCGAGATGGACACCGCCATTGTGCTGCGCACCGCCTTGATTAAGGACGGCAGGATGTACGTGCAGGCCGGTGCCGGCATCGTCGCCGACTCCGATCCGAGGTCCGAGCAGCAGGAATGCGTCAACAAGGCGAAGGCGCTGTTCCGGGCCGCCGAGGAAGCGCGCCGCTTCGCGAGCACGGCGCGGCGCGGACAGTAGGCTCGCGGCACGGTGTTGTCCGAAGGAGCATCCGGATGAGTGATCCGAGATGGAAACACGACGGCGTTCGCGTGATTCCGGGCCACGCGCTTGACCCCAATACGCCGCAGACGCCCGGCATGGAGCGCAAGGCCGCAATCGATCTGGCCCGTGCCGGCGCACAGAAGCTCTGGGCCGGGACGGTCAGCATCCATCCCAACGCCAAGACCGGCGCGCATCACCACGGCGCGCTCGAGAGCGTGATCTATGTCGTGCGCGGCAAGGCGCGTATGCGCTGGGGCGATCGGCTCGAGTTCACGGCCGAGGCCGGGCCCGGTGACTTCATCTTCGTGCCACCCTACGTGCCGCACCAGGAGATCAACGCAAGCGCAGACGAGCCGCTCGAATGCGTGCTAGTGCGCAGCGACAACGAGCCCGTCGTGGTCAATCTCGACATCGAACCGGCCGAGAAGCCCGAGCAGGTTTCCTGGATCGACCCGATCCACAAGGGGTGATGGCTTCCGGTCTGGCCAAGGAGCGGAGCCGGGTGCCTATCTGGCACAGTCAAGAATGAATTCCGGACTGTCTCAGGCTTCGACTCGGCCCCGCCGGTTGTCGCCAGCGGCCGCCCGTGACACCATCCAGGCGGAGAGAATCCTCAGGTTTTGTGACACGATGCGGCGCCGAAAATTCGCCTGGGCAACCCTGCCCGACAAGCAACTGCTCAAGCTGCGGCTCAAGGACCTCAGGCTCAAGCTGGAAGGGACCTGGCTCGAGGACTGCCTCAACCGGCTGCACGAAGAGCTCGACGAACGCGGCATCCGGGTACGCCCGCACGCCTGGCTTTCGAACGAATGGTTCAGCCCTGAAGGCACGCCGGGGATCGCGGTCCCCTTTTTCCTGGCGCATCCGCGGCTGCTGCAGCTCGAGAAGAAGATGATCATCGACGTCGAGGGCGGCACCTGGTCGGAGTGCATGGGCATCATGCGTCATGAGGCCGGTCACGTGGTGCAGCAGGCCTATCAACTCCATCGCCGCCGCCGCTGGCAGCAACTATTCGGCCCGTCCTCGAAACGATATCCGCGCTACTACCGTCCCAATCCAGCCAGTAAGCAATTCGTGCAGCATCTGCGACTCTGGTACGCACAGAGTCATCCGGACGAGGATTTCGCCGAGACGTTTGCGGTGTGGCTGCGGCCGCGTTCGAATTGGCGGACGCGCTACGCCGGCTGGCCAGCCATGAAGAAACTCGAATATGTCGACGAGCTGATGGCGGAGATCGCCGCGCAGCGGCCGGTGCGCATGCCCCGGGAGCGGGTCGATCCGATGAGCACGCTGACACAGACGCTCACCGAGCACTACAAGAAGAAGCAGGCGCTCTACGTCGTCGATACGCCGCGAACCTACGACCGCGATCTGCTGCGGCTGTTCTCCGCCGATCCCAGACACAGTCGGTCGCAGGCGGCCTCGATGTTCATCTGGCGGCACAAGACGACGATCAGACGGATGGTTGCCAAATGGACCGGCGAGTACCAACTCACACTTGATGTCCTGCTCGACGACATGATGGCGAGATGCCGCGAGCTCAACCTGCGCGCCGTCGGCTCCGAACGAAAGCTGGTGATGGAATTCACCGTCCTGTTGACCGCCAAGACGATGCATGCGCTGTTTGGTCCGTCGCGGCGACGATGGATTGCGCTATGAAACCGCTCCGCGTCCTGGTGCTCGTCCACCCGGACCTCGTACCCCCAGATTCGACCGAGGGCTTCAGCGAGCAGGAAATCAATGAGTGGAAGACCGAGTACGACGTCGTTAAGACCCTGCGCGCCGCCGGACACGAGGTCCGCCCGCTCGGCGTACACGACGAGCTCAAGCCGATTCGCGACGAGATCGAGAACTGGAATCCGGAAGTCGTGTTCACGCTGCTCGAACAGTTTCACGGCGAGGTCATCTATGACCAGAACGTCGCGAGCTATCTCGAGTTGATGCGCGTCCCGTACACCGGATGCAATCCGCGTGGACTCATGCTCGCGCGCGGCAAGGATCTGTCGAAGACGCTCGTCCATTACCATCGCATCCCAGTGCCGGCGTTCGCGGTGTTTCCGAAGGGCCGCAAGGTCAAGCGACCGAAGCGCCTCGCCCTGCCGCTTATCGTCAAGAGTCTGAAAGAGGACGGATCCTGGGGGATTTCACAGGCGTCGGTCGTTGACAGCGACGAGAAGCTCGCCGAACGCGTCGACTTCATCCATGAGCGGATCGGCACCGCCGCCATCGCCGAGCAATATATCGAAGGGCGCGAGCTTTATGTCAGCGTGCTCGGCAACGACCGGCTGCGGGTGCTGCCGGTGTGGGAGCTGAAGTTCGGCAACATGCCTAAGGGTGACTGGCTGATCGCCACCGAGAAGGCCAAGCACGATCCCACCTACCAGGAGCGGCGCGAGATCCTGCATGGGCAGGCCGAGGATCTGCCGCCGGACGTGTCTGCCCGCATCCAGCAGCTGGCCAAGAGGATCTATCGCACCCTCGAGCTCGACGGCTATGCCCGCATCGACTTCCGCCTCGCGGCCGATGGCGTCCCCTATTTCCTCGAAGCCAATCCCAATCCCGAGATCGCGGAGAGCCAGGAATTCGCGACCGCAGCCCGGACCGACGGCATCCCATACGAAGACCTGCTGCACCGCATCCTGGCGCTCGGAATGCGCCGGGGAATACCGAGCAGCTGAGGAACGCCGCGGTTTCCAAATTGCAAGCCAACCGCCGCTCGAGCGCTGCGCTCGTCGGCGCTCGTCGGTTCCAAAGGAACTTTGGATCATCGTCAGCGCGACTGACGTTGTTTCACGCTTTGCGGCTGTAAGAATTTTACGTTAACTGCGATAAAACTAGCGAAAGTATTTTCGATTCATTGAAACGTCTAATTCGTCGGCCATCTGCGCAGGGCCCGCGACCGGGTACTCAAACAACTCAACACTGCAATGGACCGGCGCACCGATTCGGCCGCGCCAGCCGCATGAGGGAGTCTGAATGAAATATTTTCTGCGGGCGAGCCTGGTGATGCTTGCCGTCCTCACACCGCCGGCTCTCAACGAATCGCAGGCGCACAACCCCGTGGACAGCCGTTCATCCGACATCTCATCGGACCAACTCTGCACGATGCTCGCCGCGGCCGCGCACGACAACGACCTCCCACTCAGCTTCTTCTCGAACCTGATCTGGCAGGAAAGCCGGTTCGCGCTGCGCGCCATGAGCCCCGCCGGCGCGCTGGGTATAGCGCAGTTCATGCCAAAGACGGCCGCCATGGTCGGCCTCGCCGATCCGCTCGATCCGCTTCAGGCCCTGCCCGCATCGGCGCGCCTGCTGCACGATCTGCAGCAACGCTATGGAAACGTCGGGCTCGCCGCCGCGGCGTACAACGCGGGCGAAGGCCGGTTGAACAGCTGGCTGCACCGCGGCGGCGTGTTGCCGCGCGAGACCCGCAACTACGTGCTCACGATCACCGGGCTTCCGGTCGAACAGTGGAGAGGAGGCAACAGCGGACCCCAATCGTTCCCGCTGCCCAGACAAATGCCCTGCCTTGGCCACGTCGCATTCGCCGGAGAAACACCGGCCGAGGCCGCGGACGTGGAAACGCCGGCAGCGAGGCTCACCGCCCAACAGAAAACGCGGCGTCAGCGATCGTGGTCGGCGCGGACCGCAACGGCCAAGCGCGTGCTCAACCACGGCGCAAAGCCAAGCGTACTGGCGCGGACGGGTTCCGTTGCGAAATCGCATCGCAAGGGCTGAGCGGACTCTGCGACCGGGCCGCGCTCACTAGCGTTGAAAGAAGAAGAAGTCGTTGTTGCGGCGTTCGTAGCGCGGCCCGGAATTGCCCCAGCCCGAGTTGGCTCGAGCCCGGTCCTGCCACCCCCAATCCCACCCCGGGCGCGGCTCCGGCCGCGACTCCCGTTCGGTCGCGTCCTGACGATTGCCCTCGCGGCGCCGGGGCCGGTCCTCGCGCGACGATGATGCCTCTCTGCTCGATCTGCGCGAGACAAGATCATCGCGAGCGTCGACCGGACGGCCCTTCGCATCGCGGCGCAGATACTCGACCAACATTCCGCTTCGAGAATCCTCACGCGAATTTCGGTCGGCCTTGCCGGTAGCGAGAAGACGCTTGGCCTCGGCCGACGGTGGATTGAGCGGCGTCTTGGGGATGCCATTCGCCCAGGCCGCTTGGATGATCGGCTCGAAGATCGGGACCGCGACGCTTCCCCCGGTCTGGCCGCCGCCCAGGGTGCGCCGCTTGCCGTCGGCGTTGTCGTAGCCGACCCAGATCGCCACCGTTACGTCATTGGTGAAACCAACGAACCAGGTATCGTTTTCATCGTCCGTGGTCCCGGTCTTGCCGGCGACGTAGGGCGCGAGATGGGCAATGGAGCGTGCGGTTCCGCGCCGCACGACACCCTGCAGCATGGCCTTCAACTGATAGAACGAGGCATGGTCGACCGAGCCGGTTTCCGTCATTGCCGGCGCGTGCTGGTATACAGTCTGGCCGTTCTGCTCGACGGAGTCGATGACGTAGGGCGATGGCCGCATCCCTTCGTTGGCGATCGTTGCATAGAACGCCGCAAGGTCGATCGGCCGGACCGGCTGCGCGCCGAGCACGAACGGGTAGAACTTGATGCATTCCTTGTAGATCTGCAATTCGACCGCCAGCGCGCAGATTCGCTCAAGGCTGGCAGGCGCACTATCGGCGACTCCGCCGACCAGCAGATTGGCCGTCGCCAGATTTCTTGAATTCTGCAGCGCCGAGCGCAGCGGCATGACCCCGGATGATCCACCGTCGTAGTTCTTTGGAGACCAGTAATCCTCCTTGCGTTTGCTTGGTTGGATCGGGGGCAGCGTGATGTCCTCGTCGCGTACCAGCGTGTTGGGTTGCAGGCCTTTCTGCAAAGCCGCAAGGTAGGTCAGCGGCTTGAGCGCCGAGCCGGGCTGGCGCTGCGCCTGCGTAACCCGATTGAGCTGGTTGAGCGCGTAGGAGGAGCCGCCTGCCATGGCGAGGATGCGCCCGGTCTGGTTTTCGAGCACAACGGCGGCGCCCTGGACCACCGGGCGAACACGCAGCTCCGCACGCGCGCGCTTGTCGTCGCCCTCGACCTTCACGAGGACAACATCATAAAGCTTGAGATTGCGAAGGAGGGAGCCACTGGCGCGCAGCGGCAGGACGCGGCCGTCGGCGAGCCCGACCCGGGTCGCCCAGTCGCCTCGTCGGCCCGCCGCCCGTTCGATCACGGCGGCGGTGGACCATTGATAATCGGCCGGCAAGCGAGCGCTCTGGAGGGCCTGCTGCCAAGCCGGCTTCTCCGGTGGCTCACCGTTCTCACCTTTGAGTGACTCACCGTTTTCACCTTCGAGTGAATTACCCTTCTCGCCTTCGAGTCGAGCGATCGGCTCCGCCAGATTGAGTTCCGGCCCGCGAAATTCGGTCCGTCCGGACCCCATCTCATATCGCGCCAGTCCTTCCTGCAGCGCAAGTTCGGTCGCTTTTTGCAGATTGCGATCGAGGGTCGAGTGGATCGAATAGGAGCCGACCCGATACGCGCTCAGCTCGCTCGTCGTGCGCAGTTCGCGCGCGACCTGGTCTGTGAAATAGGATCCCGAAGGACGCTCGCCCCGCTCGTCCCGGGCGAGGGTCGGAAACGTCGACATCGCCTCCTTGGCCGCCTCGGCCGTGACCGCACCGTCGTCCTGCATACGGCCGAGCACGTAGCGATAGCGTTCCTTCGCGCGCTCCGGATAACGCGCCGGGTTGAAATAGTTGGGTCCCTTGGTCAGTCCAGCGAGCAGGGCGGCCTCACCCAAGGTCACCTGCCCGACCGACTTTCCAAAGTAGCTGCGCGCCGCCATCTCGACTCCGGCCGATGTCCGGCCCAGATAGATCGAGTTGAGATAGAGCTCCAATATCTCGGATTTGGTCAGCGTGTGCTCAACCCGTGATGCCAGCACCATCTCGCGTATCTTGCGCTCGTAGGTGACCTCATCGCCGACCAGCAGATTCTTCACCACCTGCTGGGTGATGGTCGAACCGCCCTGCGGGCGCCCCGACTGTCCGAGATTGCCGATGAAGGCGCGGATCATCGCGCGTTCATCGATCCCCTTGTGCTCGTAGAATCGCTGATCCTCGGCGGCGATGAAGGCTTGCTGCACATGCAATGGAATGTCAGCGAGCGCCACCCAGACGCGGCGCTGGTCGGGCTCGTAGACCTCGCCGAATTTCGCACCCTTGCGGTCGAACACCATACTGGCGCCCGGCAGCCGCGCTCCCTTGAGGCGGGTATGATCGGGAAGATCGGCTAGCGTCTGATTGTAGAACTCGATGACTTGACCGAGATCGACGGGCGAATTGCGGACGGCCTCTTTCTTGCAAAACTGTCGATACGCGGTGTACAGATCCGCGATTTTGAGTCCGCGGAAGGCGGCATGCCCCTGGGCGATCGCATCCGGGTCATCCATCGCGGTCGCGATGAGATCGTCGACATTGATGGATTCGACGTCGAACGCCCGCCACAGATGTTCGCATCCCGCGCGCAAGAGCGTGACAACTTGCTGCTGATCCTCTACAGGATTGAACTGTGTTTTCACTTCGGTTTGGGTCACAACCTGACTAAACGTCAAGGCTGCGGCAAAGATTTTCAGCAGGACGGCGTCCATCGATCGACCGGTAGGTTCCCAGCGTGCTCAGTCCGCATTAATAACCGTTCATCACCCGGACCGTTCCGACCAATGCAAGACAAGACAAGGCTGGTGCCGCAAAATTGCACATGGTCGAGTACCCGCCCCGTGCACAATGGCGTGAGGGGCGGTTCGCCGACCGAGTTGAAGCAGCGATGCGCGGCAGTATCGCGCGTCGGGGAAGGTGCCGCGCGCGGCCCGCCGACAGACGCGGCTGCGCCTACTGCGTGAAATAGAACGGATTGGGCGCCTTGTAGGCGCGTTCCGCGTAGCCGCCGTCGAGGTCGCTGCGCTGGTCGCCGACATTGGCGATGATGGTGTAGCCCTGCGCGGCAATCTTGGCGCGTTCGCCCGACTTGTAGGCGGCGACCGTCATGTGATTGGTGGACGCGGGGCGCATCACCAGGCCGTCCCAGCCGTCATAGCCGGCCGCCCGCAGGTTCTTGATCGTCCACTCGCGGCGCGCATCCTCGTCGCTGCGTCCAGTGATGAAGAACACCGCGACGCCTCTGGCTTTCGCCGCCTTGAACAGAGCCAGCGTCGGCGCGATCGCCTCCGCACGGCCGTTCTCCTCCCAGGCCCGCCATCCGCACGGCCCCTTCGGCAACATGTCGCAGGCGCCGCCATCGAAGTAGCCGAAATCGCTGGCCAGGATCTGCACGAAATTCGAGAGCGAGGTCTCGTCGATGTCGAGCACGATCGCCGGCCGCGTTACTTCGCTGGCGCGCGCCTCCACATAGGTTTGCGCGTCCGACAAGACTTTCGCGACCTCGCTGTCGTAGGCGCCGGAGCAGACATAGTGGCGGATCTGCAGCTTAAGCTCGCCCAGATTGAGCGGCTGCGTCATGTCGAGCGTTATGAGCGGCGGTATGCGGTCGCAGGCCGCAGCGGCGCCGGCCGAGGCAGCATCCGACGCCGCACACAGCATGGCGAGCACGGATGCGATCGTGGCGCCGGTCCGGATCATGGTCGTGATGACGGATGTCGATCGCGGCGACGCGCTGACGTGCTGGATCATGGAAAGCCTCCCGTGCTGAAGCGCCAAGCTTGCCAAAACGATGTGTCCGCGGCTTGACCGCCGCGCAAACCCTTGGTTCGGCGTGCCTTGACCCCCTCACAACCCCCGTCTAAGACCTTGTGCGAGCACAAGAACCATGATCGTCCTGATCGACAACTACGACAGCTTCGCGTTCAACCTGTTTCACTATTTCGGTGAACTGGGCGCCGAGGTGGT
>Ga0066388_100000722_pt1 | contig 16667 bp, 16 predicted proteins | sample PanSoiMetaGPlot6_FD_64539 | JGI IMG/M metagenome (GOLD analysis project Ga0066388, IMG submission 64539) | Tropical forest soil microbial communities from Panama analyzed to predict greenhouse gas emissions - Panama Soil - Plot 6 (Hybrid Assembly) | ecosystem: Environmental > Terrestrial >... | reverse complement strand
CACGGTCCGGCAGTATCTCGAGGCCGGGCTCGTCGACGATCTGCACCTCGCGCTCCGGCCGGTGCTGCTCGGGACAGGAGAGAATCTCATGCGCGGTCTCGACCTCCGCGCGCTCGGATATGAATGCTGGAAGTCCGTGAGCGGCGAGCGCGCGACCCATATGTATCTGCGAAAGCGCGCCAAGGAGTAGAACCATGCGACCTCAACCGCTGATCGCGGTGACCGACGTCGAAGCGAGCAGCCGGTGGTACCAGCGCCTCCTCGGGTGTCGGAGCGACCACGGCGGCTCGGTGTACGAGCGATTGAAATCGAGGGACGGAGCGCTGATCCTCCAGCTCCATCGCTTCGGGGTCGAACACCACCACGGACCGATCGGCGATCGAGGCGACAAGCCGTACGGCAACGGGGTGCTGCTCTGGTTCGAGCTCGACGACTTCGATGCCGCCGTCGCCCGAGCCACCGAAATGGGCGCGGACATCGTGATGCCGCGCCACCGCAATCCACCCGACACGGACAGCGGACCGAACCACTGGGAGTGCTGGTTGCGCGATCCGGACGGCTACATGGTGGTCATCTGCAGCCCGGACGGCACGGCGGACGGCACCTGGAGACCCAGCAGCTGACGAGGCGATGACCACCCTACCCGACTACGTCCTCCACAACCGCGAGCACTGGGACCGCCAAGCGGCCGGGTACGTCGCGTCGGGGGAGCGAAATTGGGCGGCGGCCGAGCCGACGTGGGGCATCTGGGGGGTCGCGGAATCGGCGGTCGGCATGATCCCGGACGACCTGGCGCTGAAAGATGCGATCGAGCTGGGATGTGGCACGGCGTACGTCTCGTCGTGGCTCGCGCGGCGCGGAGCCAACGTCGTCGGAATCGACAACTCCGAGCAGCAGCTCGCGACCGCGCGGCGGCTGCAGCAGGAGCACAAGCTCGAGTTCCCGCTGATCCACGGCAACGCGGAGACGATTCCCTACCCCGACGCGAGCTTCGACTTCGCGATCTCGGAGTACGGGGCGTGCCTGTGGGCGGATCCGAAGAAGTGGGTGCCGGAGGCCGCGCGGCTCCTGAGACCGGGCGGGCGGCTCCATTTTCTCACGAACGCGTTCCTTCTGATGCTCTGCGCTGAGGAAGACGAGACCAAGCCGGCCGCCGATCGTCTCCTTCGCCCGGCATTCGGAATCCATCGGATGGAGTGGCCCGGAGACTCGGGCGTGGAATTCCATCTCTCGCACGGTGACTGGATCGCGCTGCTCCGTCGGAATGGGTTCGAAATCGAGGAGCTGATCGAGATCCAGGCGCCGGAAGGCGCGACCACACGGTTTCCGTTCGTGACGCCGGAGTGGGCGCGGAAGTGGCCGACGGAGGAAGTCTGGAAGGTCCGGAGATGCTAGGACCTAGACCTGTTACCTCGCGATGACGAACCTCCCCGTCACGCTCGCATCCGCGGTCTCGATACGATAGAAGTACACACCCGAGCCCAGCTCCCCCCCTGGCGCGGCGCGGCCGCCGATCGCCACATCGTGATATCCCGCGCCGACGAACCTGTCCAAGGGTGACGCGACGAGGCGCCCCGAGGCGTCGAAGATCCGGACGCGAGCCACACCCGGATGGAGCGTCCTGAACGTCAGGCTCCCGCTGGGGTTGAGCGGATTGGGCGCGACCAGGGCCTCCGAAGTCTCACCCGCCACGACCTCGAGCACGAAGTCGGCGCGAACGATTCCCCCACCCACGAGTGACGCTTCGAGACGCACCGAGACGTTGCTGCGCCCGCCGGGGAGCCCGGAGAACAACGTCCGGACATCTGACTTGGCGAAGCAGACGGCGATGTCATCCACCCCGTTTCGGTCGGCGTCGGAGATCACGAGTGTCTTGACTCCGGGCGGCTGAATGGCTCCGTCCCCATAGACAAGGCGCACCGACGCCAGGTCCAGGTCTTGAAGCCGGAAGTTTCCCTGCACCGGCTCGAGTCGAACGCACCAGAGCGGCTTCCCCGAGGAGAGACGCAGGGTCCGATCACCACCCGTCGTGAACGCCCGGCCGGCCAAGACGGCCTCGATCGTCGCCGTCGTGGTGCCCTCATCTTGTAACGACAGCGCATCCGTCACCGTCAGCGCGACCGTGAACATCCCCGCCGAGGCGTACGTGTGGAGCGGCGTGGGGCCGGTCGCCGCCGACCCGTCACCGAGGTCCCACCGATAATCCAGCGCGTCTCCGTCCGGATCGGAGGAGCCTTCCCCGTGGAGCTCCAAGGGCGCGGAGGCGAGCCCCCGGTACGGTCCGCCGGGATCGGCGATCGGAGCGCGGTTCACATTCGCCACGTCGATCGTGACCATCGCGGAGCCGATGAGGATGACTTGGCTGACAGGGTCCGCGCGCGGGGCGCTCGTGGCGGAGAGCGTCACCTGATAGGAGCCGGCCTGGTCAAACGTGGGGGTCCAGGCGATCGAGCCCGTCCCCTGAGCGATGTCGGAGGAGAACGCGGCCCCGGAGGGAAGGCCGGCGGCGTCGAACGAGAGAATCGGATCCCCTTCGGGGTCCAGGACGGTGGCATCGATCGTCAACGGCGTGCCCTCGGCTGCGGAAATGTGCGATGGAGCCGTCACGATCGGAGCCTGGTCCGGTCCCGCGATCACGAGGGTCACTTGGGTCGTGACCGAGATGGCGTTCGCGGCGGTGATCGTCACAAGGTACGTGCCTTTCTGGAAGGCGGTCGGCACCCACGAGAACACGCCCGTGTTCGGGCTCTGGCCGAGCTGGAACGTGGCGCCCGAAGGCAAGCCTTCGACGGTCAGGCTCGGAAGGTCATCCCCCGGATCCGGGTCCGCGGCCTCGACATTGAAGGTGAGCAGCGCTTTCGGGAGCCCGGACATGCGAGGGGGCGCCGTGATCACCGGCGGCCGATCCACGTTGGAGACGTGAATCCGAGTCTCGGCCCGTCCGACCAGGACGTTGGTCGCCTCGAAGGAGATGTCGTAATCGCCGGCATCTTCGAAGGTCGGAGTCCAGGAGAAGGTCCCCGTCGTCCAAGGCGCCGTCGCCTCGAAGGTGGCGTCTGCGAAGATGGGGAGCTTCACGAGATCGGCCACCAAGCTCTGGAGCGGGTCGCCGTCGGGATCGGAGGCCGCCACCGTGAACGATATCTTCTGATTCTCGAGGGCGGCGACCGTGGCGGGCGCGGCGATCCCGGGGGCCTGGTCCACGTTCTGGACCGTGATCCGTGTGCGCGTCGTCCCCGAGAGCACGTTCGACGCGGTGAACGAGACCACGTACGAGCCGGCATCGGCGTAGGTCGGGGTCCAGCGGAGCACCCCGGATGCGTGATCCGGAGCCTCGGTGAAGGTCGCGTCGTTCCCCGGAGGAAGCCCGGTCAAGCTCGCGGTGAGCGACTGGACCGGATCCCCGTCCAGGTCGTACGCCGTGACGCTGAGCCCGAACGGCTGATGCTCCACGGCGAGCGCGGCTGCCGGAGCCACGACGAGCGGATGACGATCGGTTCCCTGCGCCAGCACCCAGATCGAGTCGCGGGCGGGCGGATCGGTGTAGACCCCGACCGACGTGTGGGCGCGAACTTCGACGATGCGGAGACCGTCGGCCAGAGGCGGTGTCGTCCACGTGAACGGCTCCTCGTAGCCGTCGAAGGCGCCGTCCAGCGCGGCGGCAGGGAACCATGGGCCCTCGTCCACCCTCACCTCCACACGGTCGATCGTCGCGATCGAGACATCGTGCGGCGGGGAATAGCGGGAGAATTCGACCTGATTGGGAATCGTCGTGACGAGCGCCGATCCGCTGCCCGTCAAGATTGGACTGGTGCTGGGCTCGGTTCCGAAGGGCACGAGCGACGCGATCGGCGGAGTGTCCAGCGGCTCGATGATTCCATCCCCGTCGAGGTCACGCCAGCCGAGCTGGTCCCGTGTCTCCTGGCATACGCGTGTGGAGTCGTTCTGGTTCATGATGCAGGCGGGAAAGTTGAAATTGTCCGAGGCGTGAAGGTATCCGCTGTATTCCTGGTACGTGTTGTATTCGTCGGTGGTCCAAAAGATGTGCCCCGTCTCGTGCATCGGCACCGCGGCGAAATAGGCCGGGTAGTTGTAGGCCCAGGTGCAGTAGCGGCTCATGGACACCCAGGGCCCTCCGATGAACGCCCACGCATAGCTACCGTCCGGGAAGAGGCCTTGGTTGACCGACGGATCGCTGTCCGCGATGAAGATCGAAAAGCACCAGTTCGTTTGAAACGCGCTTCGGATGGAGTTGTTGTAGGCGTAGTCGGCTTCGAAGGCGTTGGGATCCGGGTACCCTGCGTTCGAGAGCGCCTCCCCGATCCAAAGGGGCTCCTCGGAATGCGGATGCTCGATCGGCTCGGCGCTGACCAGGACTCGGGTCCGTACGTCGAGGAAGAACGTCAGGAACGCCCCCGGGCCCCCCTTCCGAACCCAGTTGTCCATTCCGGCGGCGACCCCCGCGATCGACTGGTCCTCCTCCTCGGTGCTCCAGTCGTAATCCGATCCCGTCGACTCCAAGAGCCATACGCCGACCGCGACCGTGCCCGCCATGAAGAGGCTCGTGTCGTAGAAGTCGGCTCCGAGAGGGAGACTGCTGGACGTCAACGCTGAGGCTCGGGCGGCGGCATCGGGTCCCGGGCCCCCATCGGTGCCGCCCAAGGGAACGGGGACCACCTTCGCGTCGGGCACGGGCGTGAATCCCGTGGGGTTCTTGAACTCGAAGAACTGCTGTTCCAACGCCGCATTCCAAACGCGCGCCGCGCGCGCCCGCGGCGCGTCCAGCGGCGAGATGTCGGCGGCTCCGACCCGCGCCCGGTAGGACCTCTCGATCCAGTGGTCTCGCTTCAGGGACGCGAGGGTGGCATCGCTCGCGTACACGATCGCGGCGCCGGAGGGGAGGATGACCGAAGCGTGTCCACCGCTCGCGTGAATCGCCTTCGCGAACCGTGACGCGAACGCCGCCTCGGGATGCTGGAGCAGCACGAACGCTCGCTGGTCGTTCGCGAAGGGAGCGGCGTGGGCGACGGAGCCGCGTGGGACGACGGCAAGGAGGACAGCGAGGAATGCCGCGCGGAACCGGATCATGGCGCCCCCACGACGCGAACCGAGATGCAGTTGAGACCCGCGGCCCGAGGGATGATCGATTGGGGTCCGGGCGAGCTGCCATGTTAGCACAGGAGTGGGTGCTTGTGCGATCATGGGGGGATGAGTCGAAGATCGGTCGCGATCGTGGTTCTCTTGCTCTTGGCCTTAGCACCCCGCGCGCACGCCGCGCCCAACTACTCCCGCATCTTCGCCGGCCGCGACGGCTGCTTCGAGATCTACGACCTCGCCTCGAAAAAGGTGGTCGCGCGGTACAACCCGGCCCATGGCGCCAAGCGCGTCTCCCCGTGCTCGACCTTCAAGGTCCCGCTCTCGCTCATGGCATTCGACGCGGGGCTCCTCCAGAACGAAAACTCCTCGTTCAAGTGGGACGGCAAGCGAACCTCGCGCCCCGAATGGAACCATGACCAGACGGCCGCGAGCTGGATGCGGCTCTCGGTCGTCTGGTTCTCGCAGCGCCTCACCCCGAAGCTCGGGATGCGCCGGATCAAGGACTACCTCGCGAAGTTCCACTACGGAAACCAGGACTTCTCGGGCGGGATCACGCAGGCCTGGCTCGAGTCGTCGCTCCTCATCTCCCCCGACGAGCAGCTCCGTTTCTGGGAGCGCTTCTGGCGCGAGGATCTGCCCGTCTCCAAGCACGCGTTCCAAATGACGAAGCGGATCACGTTCATCGGCAGCTCGCGACGGGGTTGGGCGCTGAGCGGCAAGACCGGCTCGGGTGCGGTGGTGCGGAAGGACGGCAAGGTGCTCGAGACCTCGGGGTGGTTCGTGGGGCACGTCGGGCGCGGAAACCGGCAGTACGTGTTCGTGACGCACTACGTCGACCGGAGCCCGCGGGACACCCGTCCGCCGGGATGGATCGCGCGGGAGATGACGACGAAGATCCTACAAGAGCTCGGGCTATCCTGACGCCTTGGCACCCAGCGATGAGGTGAGCGCCGCGCTCGATCGGATCGTGCAGGAGCATCGGCGGGGGCCCGAAGACCCGGGCACGGCCGATCTGATCCGGCGGCTACGGCGCGCGCGGTCCCGCGGCTATCTCACCGTCGCTGAATTTCTCGCTGCCGGCCGGTGGAAGTCCGCGCGGGTGAGCGGCCTCATGGCGCGGAATCGCTACGCGCGGGTGCGGCGCGCGACCGGCGCGGCCTTGACTGCGCGGAGCGAGCGCCGCCGCATCGAGCCGCTCCTCGGGCTGGAAGGCGTCTCGATCCCGATGGCCTCGGCCATCCTCACCCTGGTCGACCCGCGGCGCTACGGGGTGCTCGACATTCGCGTGTGGCAGCTCTTGTATCGCGCCGGCGCCGTTTCCAAGACCCCCCGCGGCCAGGGATTCACGTTCGAGCACTGGAATCAGTTCCTCGCCATCGTGCGGGGGCTCGCGAAGAAGCACCGCCTCACCACGCGCGAGGTCGAGCGCGCGCTCTTCGAGGCGCACCGCCGCGGGCAGGTCGGGCGGCTCTACGATCCGCCGGCCGCGATCGAGCTCCGCGCATGACGGTCGAGCGACCTCGAGACACCTGGGCCCAGGGCGACCTCTACGAGCCCTACATCGGGCGATGGAGCCGGCTCGTCGCCCGCGAGTTCCTCGCTTGGCTCGCCATCCCTCCCGAGAAGGACTGGCTCGACGTCGGCTGCGGCACCGGTGCACTGACGCAGACGGTCCTCGAATCAGCCCACCCGCGGTCGATCCAGGGCATCGATCCATCCACCGCCTTCATCGAGCACGCGCGCTCGCGACTCCAAGGCGACCCGCGCGCCTCGTTCGAAGTGGGCGACGCGATGGCGTTGCCGCGCGCCTCCTCGACGGTCGATGCGGCCGTCTCCGGGCTCGCACTCAATTTCATAGCCGACCCCGCCCGCGCCGCGAGTGAGATGACCCGCGTCACGCGCGCGGGGGGAACGGTCGCGGCGTACGTCTGGGACTACGCGGGGAAAATGGAGATGCTGCGGTACTTCTTCGATGCCGTTCTGACCCTCGACCCGGACCTCGCCCACCTGGACGAGGGGCAACGCTTCCCGATTTGCCGGCCCGAGCCGCTCGCGTCGACCTTCGCGCAGGCGGGGCTCCACGACGTCGAAACCCGCGCGATCGACGTGCCCACGCGCTTCCGCAACTTCGACGACTACTGGTCTCCCTTCCTCGGAGGACAGGGACCCGCGCCCTCGTACGTGGTCTCGCTCGACTACGAGCGGCAGACGATTCTGAGGGACTTCATTCGATCCCGGCTGCCGATCGCGAAGGATGGATCGATCGACCTCGTGGCCCGAGCTTGGGCGGTGAGGGGCCGCAAGGCCGCAGGTTGAGCGTCGGTCTTCCTCCGTCAGCGGGTTCCTCCTCATTTCTCATGAGTTTCTCCCACCCTCGGGATGTCATACTCAATGCGTAGGCAATGCCCCAGCAGCCGTGGACCTGAACCGGGGGACTGGGATGGAGACCATCATGTCGCATCACGCCAGCGCGTCCTTCAAGAACGTGGCGAGCGAGAGCTCGATCTTCGATACGCCGACGGAAGGACCACCACTTTCAAGCATCATCCATCATCGCGAATTCGAGGGTGACCTCACGGGGAAGAGCGAGGCCACGATTCAAGCTTGCTTGGTGAGCAGCGACCGCTTCGGATACGTCGGCACCGATCGATTCTCCGGAACGGTCAAGGAGCGCGCCGGGACATTCGTGTTCCAGCACGGAGGGATCCGCGAATCGGGAAGACTGCGCCCGTTCGGGTTCATCGTCGCCGGCTCCGGGACCGGCGATCTCGCCGGCATCCGCGGAGACATCCTGATCAGCGTGAACCCGGAGGGGACGCACAGCATTCAGCTCGACTACGAGTTCGAAACGTGACGGGCGGGACCGGATCGGTCCCGATGGCCGACGCCACGGAATTTCATGAATGCGTTCGCGCCCTGATCCTCTCCCCAGAGCCTTCGGTCTTGCTCATGCACTTCGTCTTCCCCGATCGTCACCTCTGGGTCACCCCGGGAGGCCGCATCGAGCCCGGCGAGACCCACCACGAAGCGCTGCGCCGGGAGCTTCACGAGGAGATCGGCCGAGGCGACCTGGTGATCGGGCCGAAGATCTGGATCCGGGAGGGCGCGTACCAGTGGGACGGCGGGATCGCCTCCGAGCAGGAGCACATCTATCTCGTCCGCTCGGAGCGCTTCGTGCCGGACGGGTCGCGCAATCCCGTCGAGCGCGAGCGGCTCGCGACGGCGGAATTGCGGTGGTGGCCCACCGAGGCCCTGCCCGGCCGGTCGAATCTGTTCGCGCCGGGCAGGCTCGGCTCGCTCGTCGCGGCACTTCTCATGGATGGCGCTCCGCAAAAGCCCATTTATACCGGGATGTAGACCGCCTACCATGCGCCGTCTCCGCCCCCCTCGATCCAGGAGATGGCGCCATGACCGACGAGAAACCCCAAGACCCCAAAGAGCCTCGAGTCGTCAAAGGGGATCAGAAGTTCGATCTCGACCGGGAGGAGTTCCGCCGGCGGTTCCACGAGCGCTACTACGACCCGGCGTTCGAGAAGGTCTCGGGCGAGATCGATCGCGTGTTCGAGGTGGCGTGGACCGTCTACCACGACTACCACAAGAGCCCGCGGACCCAGAAAGCGGGACCGGAGTTCGCCGACCCTGAATTCGAGCTGCCGATCGAGTGGCTCGAGACTCGCCGGCGGGTCATGGACGCACAGAAGCGCCACGACGATCCGGACGGGCCTTCACGGATCCTCGTCATCAACGGCTCCGCGCGCACGGATCAGAGCTGCCCGGGTGAGATCTCGAAGACGTATCGGCTGACGAAGATCGCGCTCGAGACGATCGGCGCACAGCCGGGTTGTGAGGTCGATTTCCTCGACCTGAGCCGCCTCACCGGGGAGGCGCGCCTCGTGATCTATCCGTGCAAGGCGTGCGTCTCGACCGCGCAGCCGCTCTGCCACTGGCCGTGCTCCTGCTACCCCAATCACGCGCTCGGACAAGTGAACGACTGGATGCACGAGATCTACGTGAAGTGGATCGCCGCGCACGGCGTGATGATCGTGACGCCGGTGAACTGGTACCAGTCGCCGAGCGTCCTCAAGCTCATGATCGACCGGCTCGTCTGCGCGGACGGAGGCAATCCCGATCCCACCACGACCCACGGCAAGAACCCCGCGATGGCCAAGGCGATCGAGCTCGCCGGCTGGCCGTACCCGAAGCACCTCGCCGGGCGCGCGTTCTCCGTCGTGGTCCACGCCGACGCGGCGGGCGCGGAGAATCTGCGCCGGATCCTCGTCGACTGGATGACCGACTTGGAGATGATCCCGGCCGGGCCGACCGCGGGCATCGATCGCTTCGTCGGCTACTACGAGCCGTACGCGACGAGCCACGACGACCTGGACCGGGATGTCGCGTTCCAGGAGGAAACGCGAAACACAGCACTCGAGCTGGTGGAAACCGTGCGGCAGATCCGGAGCGGACAGTATCGAAGGCCCGATGAGAAACTGGAGGAGCCGAGAAAAAAATGAGAACGACCGGGGTCGTCTCCGCATTGCTTCTGGTGATCCTGTTGGAGGTCGCACTCGTGATGAGCCCAAACCCCACGATCCAGCGCGCAGGCGCGACGGAGCCTGGGCTCGATGCCGTGGATCGCCAGTCCATCCAGGTCGCACAGCAGGCTTCGGTTCACGCGATCGACACGACGCTCGCGGATGAGCGATTCGATTCATGGCTTCGGAGGATTGTGGGCCCGGAGGCTGCGATTTCCTGGGAATCGAACGACTGCGGGGAACAAACCGGCTCACCCGCCGATTCCGCGCGGGACATCCCCGTCTGCGCGCAGGCGCTGGTCGAGTGGACGGATAGCTCCAAAGCCTACGTGTGGCTGGCGGTCGGAACCATGAAGACCGGCATCTCGAAAGAACCTCCCGTGCTCTTCTGGGCGGATGTGGAGAGCGGGGATTCGGCGTGGGAGTGTCGAACCCTCGGCCGTCTCGCTCGATTGATCGCGCGCAAGGGATACGCAGCGACCGCGCCGGCTGCGAGCAGGTAGCGTCGGTCCCGGTGGCTTCCCTCTCCCTCGAGAACCTCTCCCTCACGTATCCCAACGGCGCCCGCGCGGTCGACTCCATCGATCTCGACATCGCCGACGGCGAGTTCATCGCGGTTCTCGGGCCCTCCGGTTGCGGCAAGTCGTCGCTCCTGCGTCTCGTCGCGGGGCTCGAGAGCCCCACCGCGGGCACGATCCACATGGACGGGAGCGACATCACGCACTTCGAGCCGAAGGACCGCGATGTCGCGATGGTCTTTCAAGGGCTCGCGCTCTACCCGCACATGAGCGTCTGCGAGAATCTGGCGTTCGGGCTCGCCGCGCGGAAGACTCCTGCCACCGAAACCGACCGGCGCGTGCGCGAAGCGGCAGAAACGCTCGGGCTCGCGCGTTACCTCGCGAAGCGCCCGCGCGAGCTCTCCGGCGGCGAGCGGCAGCGGGTCGCGCTGGGGCGAGCGCTCGTGCGCCGCCCCCGCGTCTACCTCTTCGACGAGCCGCTCTCGAGCCTCGACGCGCAGCTTCGGCAGGAGCTGCGGGAGGAGCTGGCGCGGCTCCATCGGATCACGAAGACCACGTCGATCTACGTCACACACGACCAGAAGGAGGCGCTCTCCCTGGGGGATCGTATCGTCGTGCTCGACCGAGGGCGGATCCGCCAAGTCGGGACGCCGGAGACGATCTATCGCGATCCTTGCGATCTCTTCGTGGCCCGGTTCGTGGGTGATCCCGCGATCAACTTGATCGAGGGGGAGCTCAGGCCCGAAGCCGCCGGGGTTCGCTTCGAAGGAGGCGGCGTCGGCCTTTCTCTCCCGGGACAGAAGGAGCGAGCAGGGCGCGCCGTCTTGGGCCTCCGCCCCGAGGCGGCCATCCTCGTCGATGCTGCGGCCGAGGCGACCCGCCCCGAGTCCAACCTCGCCATGGCGCGCGCGGTGCTCGAGCGGGTCGAGCATCTCGGCGGCGACACACTGCTCCACGTGCGCGCCGATTCCGCAGCGTATGTGATCCGCGCCCCGCAGGGGGCGGCGCTTCCCGCACCGGGAGCAACGGTCGGCCTTTCGATCGACAAGGCCCGGGCGCTCTTCTTCGAGCCGGAAGGACCGCGGATTCGGTTGGGCTAGTCACGCGATCCTCCTCTCGCTCGTACCCATTCGGGTGGTACACTTAAGGGGCTGCGAGCCGATCCGCGCTCTTTGTCCCCCGCGCGCTTCCCCTCGCACCTGGCGTCACCTTCGCTCGCGCTTTGTGGGGGCTCTTTGCGCACGACATTCCGCCTTCTGCTCGCGGCCCTTCTTGCGACGGCGGCTCCCTGCCTTGCCGGCACAAACGTCACCCCCACAACCGATTTCACGTGGCGGGAGCCCGGCTACGTGCCGGACGAGCTCCTGGTCCAGTTCAAGTCGGGGAATCGGGCGCGGATCCCTGAGATCCTCCGCCAGAACGGGGCTTCCCTGAAGCGCCGCATCGCGCCGGGCTTGCTCCAGATCAAGCTCCCGGCCGGTGCGACGGTCCCCGACCAGATCGATGCATGGAGGGCGATTCCCGAGGTCGAGTACGCCGCGCCCAACGCCTACGGCGGCGGATCCTTCGTGCCGAACGATACGATCATCGCGAGGTACGACCTGGCGTGGAACCTGAGAAACGTAGGAGCGTATGGCGCCTGGGACGTGGTGACCGGAAAGCCCGACGTCGTGCTCGCGATCATCGACTCGGGGGTCGCGTTCGAGAACCACCCGATTCCCGACTACGAGAAGCCGTTCGTGAAGGCGGGCCGGACGATGTACCGCCAGTCTCCGGAACTTCCCGGACCATTCCTGCCGGGCTACGACTTCGTCCACGACGACGATCACCCGAACGACGACAACGGCCACGGGACGATGTGCTCCACGATCGCTGCAGGGCTCGCGAACAACGTCGCCGGGAGCGCCGGGATCGCCTTCGGCGTGACGATCCTCCCGGTGAAGGTGCTCGACAACCAGACGATCACCGATGTCGCGACGGTCTGCGAGGGCCTTCGCTTCGCCGCGGACCAGGGCGCGAACATCGCGAACCTGAGCCTGGGGTTTCCCTCGCCCCAGTTCTTCCGCGACCGGGGCCTCCCGGCAAACGTCCTGGCCGACATGTTCGAGCCGCTGCGCCGCGCCGTGGATTACGCGCAGCGCCGGGGGGTGATCCTGGTCGCCGCCGCCGGAAACTTCCACTTCTCGGAGCTCGGCTACCCGGCCGCCTATCCCGGCGTCATCGCCGTGGGCGCGACGGGGGAGGACAACCACATCGCCTCGTACAGCTCCTGGGGGAACGGTCTTTCCTTCGTGGCGCCGGGGGGAGATTTCACCGAGCTGAACGGAGATCACGTGCAGGATGGCGTCGCCAACCTCAGCATCAAGCCCTATCGGTCTCCCGGCTCGCTCTGCGACCCCGAGTCGCTCAACGTGTTCTTCTTCTTCGGCACGTCGGGAGCCGCCCCGCACGTCTCGGGCGCGGCCGCGCTCCTCATGTCGCTCGGGGTGCGCGACCAGGGCTCGATCGAGCAGATCCTCCGCCAGACGGCGATCGAGCCGTTCTCCAAGCCGAACGCCTGGGACGAGCAGTACGGGTTCGGGCTCATCCAAATCGACAAGGCGGTCCAGCTCGCGGCCCTGAGACGGGGCATCACCGTCGACAATCCCAAGCCGCACGAGGCGGTCGGGCCCTCGATCGAGCTCCGCACCCCCAATCCGACCGCGGCGGGCGCGGGCTTCGCGGTCAACACCGCGCACCCGGGATACGTGCGGATGCAGCTCTTCGACGTGCGCGGCGCGCTCGTGCGCACGCTGGAGGCGGGGCGGTCACCCGCCGGGACGCGGTCCGTACGCTGGGACGGCAGGGACGAGCGCGGCCAGGTCGTCGGAAATGGGGTTTATTTTTTCCGTGTCGAATCCCAAGATGGCGTGACGACTCGGAGAATCGCCGTCCTGCACTGACCCCTCCGAGTCAAGGAGGAGAGCCATGAACCGACGGTGGTTGGACCCGGCCACAGCACTCTTCATCGCCCTTTCTCTCACGGCGCTCCCTCACGCCGCCCAAGCCTCGGGCAAGATCACGTCCTCCCCGACCAAGAGCAGCCCCGGCACCGCGCTGAACCGGATCCAGCGGATGGTCGCGCGCCTCGATCAGGAAGCGCAGACCCCCGAAGGGGAAGCGGCCGTGGTGAAGCGTCTGAGCGCGCAGCTCGGCACGAGCGAGGACACCCTCCGCCAGCAGCACGACGCGTGGGGCCTCGGCTACGGCGAGGTGGCCATGGCGTACGGCTTCTCGAAGGCGAGCCGCACCGGGAAGACGCCCGACGACGTGGTGGAAATGCGCACCCAGGGGATGGATTGGAACGACATCGCGAAGAACCTCGGGGTCAAGGTCGACCGCGTCGCCGCCCGAATGAAGCGGCACGTCGGTCCCGCGAAGGGCTGACGGGCGTCCGCCCAGGGACGGGAGATCGCGCATGCGCTCGGAGGCCACGATGTGGATGGATGCACCTCCCGGGCGTTGCTTCGATCTGGTCTCCGACTTGAGGCTCTGGCCGACCGCGCTCCCGCACTACCGTTACGTCCGGATTCTCTCCGTGAGTGAGGCCGGCACCCACGCTGCGATGAGCGCGCGCCGCGGCCTCGTTCCGGTCTTCTGGGAAGCGCTCCAGACCACCGACATCCCCTCGCGCACGATCCGCTTCCGCCACGTCCGCGGGGTGACCCGCGGGATGGAAGTGATCTGGAGCTTCGAGGAGGAGCGCGGGGGGACGCGAGCCCGGGTGCACCACCAGCTCGACTTTCGATTCCCTGTGATCGGCCGGTGGCTCGCGGACCGGATCATCGCGCGCGAGTTCATCGAGCCGATCGTGGCGAAGACGCTGGGCTGCTTCCGCGCGCTCGTGGAGGAGGGACGGGAATGATCGCACCCGTCATCCGCAAGCGCGTCGCGGTGACCGGCATCGGCGCCATCACCCCGATCGGCACCGGCGTCCGCTCCTTCTGGGAAGGGGTGCGGACGGGGCGCCGCGGCGTTCGCCCGCTCTCGCGCTTCGACGCCTCGACCTTCCGGACCCGCATCGCGGGAGAGATCTCCGACTTCGATCCCGCCGCTTTCTTCACCGCGCGCCGGTCGAATCGGATGGACCGCTTCGGGCACCTCTCGATCGCGGCCTCCCATCTGGCGCTCCAGGACTCCGGGCTCCGGATCGGCGCGGGGCTGGATGCGGTCGCCGAGACCGACCTCGGCGTGATGATCGGCTCCGCGCTCGGAGGGGTCCCCGGCGCCGAGCCCGACCACGCCTCGTTCCTCGCCGCCGGCATCCGCTCGGTCCCTCCCAGCCTCGCGATTCGCGTCTTCGCGGGGGCGGGCGCGTGCAACGTCGCGCTCGCGTTCGGCGCCCGCGGCCCGGTGATCGGAAACTCGAACTCCTGCGCTTCGGGGTCGATCGCGATCGGCGAAGCGTACCGCTCGATCCGCGACGGCGAATCGATCGCGGTCATCGCGGGAGGGGTCGAAGCGCCGCTCGCGCCGCTCACGTTCGGCGCCTTCACGGTGATCAAGGCGATGTCCACCGCGAACGAGAACCCCTCCGCGGCCTCCCGTCCCTTCGACGCGCGGCGCGACGGATTCGTGATGGCGGAGGGAGCGGCGATCCTGATCCTCGAGGAGATGGCGCACGCGGTGAAGCGCGACGCCCGGATCTACGCCGAGCTCTCGGGATACGCTTCGACGAACGACGCCTTCCACATGACCGCCCCCGAGCCGCAGGGGCGCGACTCTTCGCGCGCGATGCGGCTCGCGATCCGGAATGCCGGGCTCACGTCGGAGGAGATCGAGGTCGTGAACGCCCACGGCTCCTCCACGGTGCTCAACGACCGGACGGAGACGATGGCGATCAAGGACGTGCTCGGGGAGCGCGCGCGGCGGGTGCCGGTCAGCGGCACGAAGGGGCTCCACGCGCACGCGCTCGGCGCCTCGGGGGCGATGGAGGCGGCGATCGCGTGCCTCACGATCTCGGACGGATTCGTGCCCTCGACCGCGAATCTCGATCACCCCGATCCGGAGTGTGACCTCGATTACGTTCCCGGGATGGGGCGCTCGCAGACGGTCCGGACCGTGCTCTCGAACTCGTTCGGGTTCGGCGGGACGAACGCGTGTCTCTTGTTCCAGGCGGTCACGGGGTGATGCGCTTGGCGTACTTCCTGCATATCACGAGAGGAGGAAAGCGATGAAGCCCGTGCGAATCCTGGCGCTGGTGTTGCTGGCAGCAGGCCTCCTCGGAGGCTGCGGCAAGGCGGGCACGAACCTGCCCGTGTCCGAGATGACCGCGAAGACCGACGCCCACGGCGTGCAGGTCGTCGATGTCGACGTGCACTCCTTCTACTTCCAGCCGAACCGCATCGTGGTCGAAGCGGGGAAGCCGGTCGACGTCGTGCTCCACTACAAGAGCTTCTTCGTCCCGCACAACTTCACGTGCATGGAAGGCGACGCGGGCATCATGGTGTCACGCAGCGCGGGGTTCATGAGCTTCCACCGCACGAAGCACGCCCGCTTCACCCCGACCCGACCCGGGGAATACGAGTTCTTCTGCCACGTGGGTTCGCACGCGAAGAAGGGGATGAAGGGGACGCTGGTCGTCCGGTAGCCGGACCCTCGGCTACCGCGGCACGCGGTACAGCCAGCCCTTCGCCTCCGCGAGGCTCCTCGCCACCGGTGACGTGAGGCCCACGAGCGTTCCATCCGAGGAAAGCCAGGTCCGATGCGGCACGATGCCGGGGTCGGACTCGCCCCGCGAGGCGCGGTCGAGATTCCAGCGGCCGATCGTCCCGCCGTCCCGCGAGAGGAGCAGCACCGGTCCGGTCGAAAGGCGCACGAGCGCGCGCTGACCGTCGTCGGAGAGGGCGAGCTCGTAGATGTCGACACCGCGGCCGCTCGCGAGATCCCTACGGCTCCACACGGCCCCGCCGTGCGCCAGGTCGAAGAGCCCGATCCAGAGGTCGCCCCCCTTGGGCTTCGGCAGCACCGAGCGCGCCGAGGCGAGGACGAACCTCCCGTCCGGCGTGATCGCGGTGCGCCCGACGGCGTTCTGCGGCAGCGGCGCGCGAAACTTCTCCGACCCGTACCGGTCGTAGACGATCAGCGCCTTCTCGCGCGCGATCGCGACATCCCCCGAGTTGCTCACCGCGAACTCCCTCCGGTCGGCCGCGAGCGACTTCACCCACTTCACCGTTCCTTCGAGATCCATCAGCCGCAGCTCGTCCTGCCGGATCCCCGTCACCGGATCCTGGACCCCGACGGTGTTCACCGCGAGGAAGTTCTCGAGCGGCGAGGCGGCGCCCCACCCGGTGACCGCGTCCCACGTGGTGGCCACGATGGCGTCCGGAAGCCGGACCACGCTCACCCTCGAGGGCACGGAGTCGTTCCTCGACGGAACCCGCTCGAGCACGAGGTTCCTTCCGATCGGGACCGGCGACTCGGCGTAGCGCGCCTCGGCCAGAAGGGAGCCGTTCGCCGCGAAGAATCGCTCGCGCCTCGG
>Ga0066388_100000721_pt1 | contig 16668 bp, 12 predicted proteins | sample PanSoiMetaGPlot6_FD_64539 | JGI IMG/M metagenome (GOLD analysis project Ga0066388, IMG submission 64539) | Tropical forest soil microbial communities from Panama analyzed to predict greenhouse gas emissions - Panama Soil - Plot 6 (Hybrid Assembly) | ecosystem: Environmental > Terrestrial >... | reverse complement strand
CGGCCAAGCCTGCTAATCACATGCCAAAGTACTGGATGATAAATAGCCGAAGCCAGGGAGGCGTTGGACCTGACGTCAGCACGGATGGTATGACCTACTGGGTTAGCGACAAACAGGGGCTCGATGACATTGACAACTGGCGGAAAGTTACTGTTGGAAACTTTCAGAAGCTACTCGTGGCCACCACGGATAAGTTTCCCAAGTTTGACCAGGTGGACAACGAAAAGCAAAGCCACGTCACGATTCTTGTTCATGGCTATAATCAAACATTTGCAAAGGCTGCAGCGTTTTATGAGAAGCTTTGCGGCAGCCTTTTTGACGGTGCAGATAGTCTCGGGCTCTGTATCCTGTACGACTGGCCATCGCGCGGCAGCCTGCTGGGCTATGAACCTGATCGTTCGCATGCGCGGCTGTGCGCTCAGGAATTAACAGACGTGTTAAGTGCGCTATTCGATTGGCTGACCAAGAAACAGAAGGAAACGATAGACAACCCCGCCAAAGCCTGTAAGGCGAAGGTGTCCTTGATCGCTCACAGCATGGGCAACTATGTGGTGCAAAAGGCAATGGCGGCTGCTTGGACTCGCAATAACCAGCCACTTCTCGTTAGTCTTATCAATCAACTGTTAATGGTCGCAGCCGATGTCGACGGCGATTTGTTCGACGAGGGCGCGCCTGACAACAACGACGGAAATGCCGTAGCGAATCTCAGTTACCGGATCACTGCGCTATACAGTGGACGCGACACTGTCCTTGGCGCGTCTGCCGGTCTGAAACATTTCGGCATGCGCCGCCTGGGTCGAAGCGGTCTTCCGCATCGCCCACCATTGGCAGATGTGTCCTCGCCAACAGACAACGTTTGGGACGTGGATTGCTCGAGCTTCTTCCAGCAGGGGGTGCAAGACATTCACGGCGCGTATTTTCTTACCGAGGGTACACTGATTCTTATGCGACACATTTTACGTGGTCTCGACCGCGGTGTGCTAGACACCCTTGGTTATACAAAAGGCACCGCCTGGCCATGAAACGCAATCGAGCAGAGTATTGGGTCACAGATTTCCGATGATCGCCCGTAACGTCAAATTGTCGTTTATAGGGCGGGAAACCAAACCATAAGCAACGCCAAATGAATGCACGCAAGAGTAAGTTACGATCAGGCAAATCGCGTGGTTCGCGACCCTCGCAAAAAGCCGGCAGGACGCCAACTCGCAAGACAGCCAGCCAAAAATCCGACAAGCGTCTGAAGGCGGCGAAAAAGACCCGGGCTGCCATCAAACGTCCAAAGGCAGCGAAAAAAATAGCTAAACGCGCAGGGCCGCTTCAGAAGATTCTTTTCCAGGTGGTAGGACGAATGTCCACTTTCGGCGGCCCGGGCGATGGCCCGGCCAATGAAGGTCTCAGATATTTTGACGAATCTGATGTTAAGGATCCAAGATTTGCATCCCTGTTTCTGCCCGCGCAGCCGCCAGGTACCACCGGGCTTGCCCGCCGGCTCAACACGGAGAGCTATTACGTCGCTTGCCGTTGGGATGAAGTTGTAACACCCAAAGAACTTCTTCGAAATAGTCTTGCCCGCGTGGAAAATCTGCAGACGGGACAAGCAGCACAGGCGCGGCCAGTTGATTGGAGACCAGATCCAGCGACAGGGCGCGCAGCGGATTTATCTCCAAAGCTGGCTGTGGCTCTGGGCCTCAAAACAAACGACCTGGTTCGTGTCACGCTTACGGCTGGGCGTGTCATTCCTGTTCCACCTCCAAAACCCAAACCGGCCCCTGTACCCCCATCCCCTGTAGTTCAAACATCAATACTTGGCATTGTGCAAGGCGTCACGATCGAAGCAAGGATCACTGCAAATGGTAACGAGACAGTTCACTTTGTTGCTGATGCTGACATCGACGCGGACGGTAGCGGAGGCAACCCCGATCGCGATCCGTACTTTCAGCCCGACACAAGCTTGCACGGACCTGACGGCCGGGCGCTAAACGCCTATCAGGTGCCGTTCGCTGTCGTTCCCCCTCTTGTATGCCAGAAAACCCGCGGTATGGTTCTGGGTAGCGAGTGTTTGATAACTAACACTGTGACTAGACAACAAGTACTGTGCGTTGTAGGTGACTTGGGACCCCGGAGCAAAGTAGGAGAAATCAGTGTAGCCGCAGCGCGAGCCATAGGAGTGCCATGGAACCCAGTGAGGGGCGGCGAGTCCCGCAAGATAATTGATTACGAGATCAGGGTGGGTAAGCCCGCTGTCATCAATGGCATTCGATACACTCTCAAGCCTTGCCTCGTTTGAAGTACCAGATTTTAGAACCTGGCGGGAATTGACCTCCCTGCGACGGACGTTCCTGATCGAACAACAATCTCGCAATTACCCGCGGCAACTTCGCACATAACTTCGGATCTATTTTCTATTGCTTTCGCTCTGCCGAGTTCCTAGAATCGGTGCTCGCCAGTTTAAACAAAAGGAGTTCGCTATGCGTTCCTCAATCTTCGTTGCAATTGCTCTTTTCATAGTTGCTTGTGCCCAGCAGCCGACGACTCAGGGTCCTACGCCTCCCAGTCCGGTCAAGTGCCCGGGTTTAACGTCTCCCGATCAGCAGCTCCGGGCTTGTGTGTTATCCGTTGGAACACACCCCAATCCTCCATTCAATGAATCTCGAGTCGAGATCCGCGACATAAAGGATACCGTCCTGGCGACCAAGGACTTTAAGTCTCCGGATGGCGAGCATGGCCGCAACGTTCAGAAGATGGAATGGTCACCAGATTCGCAATTCTTTGTCTTCAGTACGGCCAGTAGTGGTGGGCACTCGCCGTGGCATTGGCAAACTTACTTTTACGATCGCAAACGAAAAACATTCAAAGAAGTGGACGACTTCACAGGTCCCGTCATCAAACGAAACTTCAAATTATCTGCTCCGGATTGGATTGAAGTTCAGGTGCAGGGCACCGCAAGCGATCCTGGGGATATTACTACTGGACACTCAGTAAAGCGGCGCCTGAGCACGATGCACTAGCAAATTTCAAAGTCACTAGGACGTAATAACCAACGAATAGATTATGCCAAAGAAAAAACGACCGTTGAAACGTGGGAAGAAGACGCGCTCGAAGGTTTCCCGAAAAACAAAGTCAAAGAAGCCACGTCGTGCAAAGCAAACCCTGAAAGAACGAATAGCTCGTGCCAAGAAGCTCGAAGCATTGGATGCGGGAAAACCTACTTTCAAAGTCCTGCCGCGAGCTTTGACAGTAGCTGCTGACAATGTCCCCACTGCTCCGCCACCGGTGATTACCGGCTCCGTCGGTCGTTGGGAAAAAGGTGCCGGCAATCTTCCCTCGGACGTGGAAACTGTGCAACGCCTCTTACAAACGGCCGCGCAGAAGCTACAAGCTCCTGAGCTTGATCCGAAAGGCGTTGATGGAAAGATTGCGCGACCGCCCAGGAACTCCAACACGGTGGCTGCGATCGAAGCTTTTCAGAGTCGTTCCAATATTTCGGTTGATGGCCTGATTGAACCAGGTGGGCCGACGTGGCAGGCGCTCCTGCAGGCCGCTGGCGGCACCCTTCCTTTACCAAATGGTGAGACCTACATACAGGAAATCTCCGTAAGCCTGGATGATCCTGATCATTGGCTCACTCTTACCTGGACTGGGCCCAACGCTGATAGTCAGGAAACGGGACCATTTAGAACGTCGCCCGGCGCAGGTCTGAGAGGCCTCAATTGTGATGACGAGGCAACGAGTCGGCGATCGGGCTCCAAGTGCACACCCAAAGGAACTTATCCAGTACAAGGCTTCGCACGAAGGCTGAATAGCGATTCTCGTGCGACATACGTCACATGGTTCATGCAGCGCCGAGGTATTGGGCTGCATTATTTCCCCAGCGTGCCTGAGTACGCAGCTTCCCATGGTTGTGTACGAATCGAGTCAGAGGATGTAGCACGATTGATCCAGAAAAACTCACGAGTAGACGAGACCCAGGTCGTTGTGAGCGGAACTTGGACAAAGCCGTCAAAGCAATGGAGCTAGAGCTTTGTTTCTAACCCTGCCAGAGCTGACTCTGCCGATGGTCTAATCCAAGAGCAGGATACATCAAGTTTACTCGACGCACGAACGACCCTACAGCAGGCTGAATTAAGTTTTGCCCGCACCTAGCAGGAGTGCCTGCAAGGTCTCACTGCCGGGCTCGATTACTCCATCAATCGCAATGTTGGACCGGCTCTGAAAAGCTTCGATCGCAGCGACAGTGTTCGAGTTGCGGGGTGGTCGCGCGATCTTTCCATCAACGCCCTTTGGATCAAGCTGGGGAGCTTGTAGCTTCTGCGCGGCCGCCTGCAAAAGGCGTTGTACAGTTTCCACGTCCGCGGGAAGATTCCCGGCGTTCTTTTCCCAACGACCGACGGAGCCGGTAATTACTGCTGGCGGAGTGCTGGGGCTGCCTGCATCAGATTCGGTGCTGCCTGCAGCTTGCAGAAGCGCTTGCCACGTCTGACTGCCGGGCACAATCAATCCATCGATCGAAATATTGGAACGACTCTGAAGAGCTTCGATTGCCGCTGCCGTATTCGACTTCGCGGGCGGCCGCGCAATCTTTCCATCCACGCCCTTTGGATCAAGCTCGGGAACTTGTAGCTTCTTCGCGGCGGCTTGGAGGAGGAGTTGCACAGTTTCCACGTCCGCTTGAAGATTGCGCGCGCCCTTTTCCCAGCGGCCGACGGAGTCGCTAATAACTGCGAGCGAAGGGTTGTGGCCATTGTTAGACTCTGGCTCCGTTCCTGGTTCCGGTTGCTGGTTGTCTCCCGCCCCAAGAACGGCGCTTACATTCGCATCCAAATAGAGGTTCTTGTCCTTCCTGGCGCTCAGGATGCTAACGGCTTGGTCCACGTTATTCCTCACCGTGTCAAAATCGCCAGGAGTAAAGAGAAGGTCGGTTTGAAACCACTGAGCTACTTCTGGTTTTTGCAGCTCTTTTTGCAAGTCAAGAAGGCGATCATAGGTTTTGAGATCCATGTGGCTGATTTTTTCGAGTAGACGGTAAGTCTTGACCGAGTTCCCGCTGATCAGCCCGGCATCATTGTCTTTCATGATCATGCGATCGACCAGAACTGCCGCGGGAGGGACCTGCTTCAACTGCTCGGCAGCCTTCGCGGGATCGCTCTTCTTTGTCTCGCTCTTCACTATACCGTTCTCAATCCACAGGTAGATTTTCTCCGAGTGGATATTGCCGCTGAAGCGATCAGCCTGGCTCATAATGAAGTCCATGAGCAGCATGTCGGAAAGATCCCTGACTTGTACCAGTTGCTGAACCGCAGCCTGATTCAGTTTACCGCTTGCGTCCTTAACGTCTAATTTGAGCGGGTTTGGGTCGGTTAATCTGGCAAACTCAGCCGAAGCTGCAAAAGCACCGGCTCCGGCAAGCTCGCTTAGATGCGGATAGGATTGTTCTCCGCTGGGATTGACCTGGAGGGCGCCGTAGAGCTGCTTTCCATCTTGAGTGTAAACTCTCGGATTGTTGTGGGCATCGTCGAGGGCTCTTAGCTCTGTCCACTGATCTCTATTATTCGATCCGACAGCCTTTGCCTTACCCAAATCAGCCAGAGGCTTGTGCGCATCCACGTCCATCGTGCGAACGATCGCAGGCTCAACGTGGCCTACATCAAGGAACCGCGATAGATGGTAATAACCCAGAATAGAGGGACTGTAGGTAAAATGGTTGGGAATGGATTGCTTGTATTTTGCGATTACTTCGTCACCGCTCGGTTGAGACTTTGTCGCATGGGCTTCGGCATAACTGAGACGGCTCACTCCTTCAGGTAACTTAACTGCATGAACATTTAGCCCGGGCGAAGTGCTGTAGGTCTTGGGGATTAACACAATATCCAAGCCATCTTTTGTTTTGCCGTTATAAAAGTCTATGTCAGCGAGCTCTTTTTCCTTTTCGACGTCCTTCTTGCTATAAATGTCGGGGTGTCCCGGAAAAGTTGCCGGTCGGGTAGCAAGCTCGACCGTACCGTTTGGAGCCGGGTGTTGGGTGATTTCGCGTTCACGAGGCGTGTTGGGATCAGACTGTGGCGGTTCTGTGTCATCCGACGTCTTGCCTTGGGCGGCCTCTATCTCCTTTGCATAAAGCTTCCTCATCGTTCCCTCGAAATCCAAGTCCACCAGAATAGCTTTGGAGTCCACTCGACTCTTCAGCGATGCAGCTTGCTTAATGAGGCTGGCTTTCAGCTTATCGTAGTTGTCGCCTGAGATATGAACGACATTCACGAAGTAATCCTTTATCTTCGCGTCCGAGCTTGGTTCGCTGTCCTGCATCAAGCCCGCCATCCACTGCAATCTGCTGTAGATGGTTTGGTCGATGTGATGAGTCTCGTTAAGGATTGGTGTAACTGAGATGGAACTCATTCCCCAATTCATTCCATCGTCGTTATCTTTGTACATGATTCGCTTCAAGGGCAGCAAAGGGCTTACCGCTTTACCTTTGTCCTTGTCACTGACTTTATCGTCCCACTTTATCTCACCTTCGCTGGTCACATAATGCTCCAACACGTCGACGCTGATGTTGCCCAGGCGGTCGACCTGAAAAAAGATCGAATCCAGGATCACACCACGGATCATGTCCTGCGCGAGTGCCAAATCCTGAAGGGACTTCGCGTCGTTCAGGTCTAGGATGCTTGCCACCGGCGCGTTTGAAGAAAGGACCTTGTAGAAGCTGTGTCCTCTAATTGCACCGACAGTCCAATAATCTTCGGGACTGCTGTCTTCTCCTCGCGGATTCTGCGCCAGGGATCCAAAGACGAGCTTTCCGTCTGGAAGTACCACTTTCGGACTTCCTGATTTTGCCATGGCTCGCAGGTCTGCCCAGGCTTGCGTACAACTCGGATGGCCGGTCGTTCGAGCCTGATCCCCGACCTTCTGGAATTCCTGAATATCCATGGTCCGATAGGTTGCGGGCGGTACCTCTACAAGACGACCCAGCAACCGGGACACGTAAAAACAGGCAAGACCTGACTGTGCCATGGTACCCACCTTGAACTTGGCCACTTTGTTTCCGGATCTTGTGTTGCTGTATTTCTTGGTCACACCGGCCCGATATGGGCCTTCCGTTTGTTCGAACGTTTCTTTGTTTAATCCCGGAGGAAGCTCATAAATTTCTATTCCCGCCGAGGTGTTATGAAGCTTTGGAACGACTCCCACGCACTTCGGTCCACTCGAAGCGTAAAAGTCGAGATTGTCGAGGCGATCGATCTCTTTGTTATCATGCTTGGTGAACCAGTCATTCGAGCTTGAAAGAGTCTCTTGCTCTTTCAACTTCACATCGGGCGGAGTGAACGGAAACTGGATTAGGCGTTGCGCGACTTCAGTAACGCCATTCGGCGTGGGATGTTCCACCAAAGGCGGATCCCCTAAAGACGACGACTCGTCCGAAACAGAATTCATGTTTCAGCCCTCAACTAAGCTTCGATACGTGTTAACGACACAGTGTTCACTAAAAACTGGCCGGTGAAAAGATAAATTAGATTCAGGTGATGGAATTCTGTGGAATCGATATTTATCCCCGCTTCGAGTATGGACGGCGGTAGCTTTAAGAAACGGCGTCATTTACGGTAATATCTTGGGGAGAGTATTTAAGATTCGAATAGGAACCGATTGAGTCTTCTAAACCATGGCGCTCTAAAACTATATTATGCCCAAAGAGTGGTACATCAGTTTTCACGGCGGCGACGAGAAAGTCTCCTTAAACAACATTCACGTCTATTCCACTGACGGGGAGAAATTGCGGAAAGCTTTAAACAAAAAGAGTCTCAACGCGGGCGTTAAGCTTCGTGAGCTAAGGGGCTTCATGTTCGGCCCGGACGGAAATCTGTACGTAGTCAACGCGTATTTCGAATACAGCGAGATTCTGAAGTTTAAGGGCGAACTGAACAAGGATGGGCAGCACGATTTTGCTGAAGTTTTTGTCAGACGCCACGCGGACATAAATCCCGGAATCAATCATCCCTTTAACGTAGCGTTCGATTCGAACGGCGATCTTTACGTTTCAAGCCAAAATACGAGTCTTGTGGCGAGATACCACGGGTCCGCCGGGAAACAGGGTCGGCCAGGACTACCCATGCCTTTTCCACAGAGCCTTGATCTAAATCAGTACTTGCCTCCCGGAACCTTTGTTCCGTCAGCGAAGCTGGTCTCCAACGGCGTCCTCGAAGTCAGGGAAGCGATTTTTGCGCCGAACGGCGATTTGTATGTCGCGGATCGTGCTGCCGATTGCGTGCGGGCCTATGAGGCGCGGACTGGTCACTTTTTGCGAAATCTTGTTTCACGAAGCGACCAACTCGAGAAACCGATCCATTTGTTGCTGAGTCCGGACGGCCGTTATCTTTTTGTTGGAAGCGGCGGTAACGATTCAATTCTCCGACACGACCTCGTCCGAAACACCACAAGGGTCTTTGTCCCGCCACAATCCGGTGGTCTTAATGGCCCCGCCGGTATGGCATTCGGCGACGACGGTCTCCTTTACGTTGCCAGTCGCAATACCGGGGAGATCCTTCGTTATGATACCCAGGATGGCCGACCATCGAGCAGGCCATTCATCAAGGATTTCGCAGACAGCCCGGAATTTTTGACGCTGGTAGGTTAAACCTCGTCATACCACCGTGGTTACAATGCCGCCCACCTATGAGAGGTGATCGGCTCTAACCTTCCTGAATTACTGGCTCCGCCTCATCTCCCTTTCGAAAGATCATCCACACTCCGCCGAGCACCAAGCACGCGCCAAAAAGCGACCACAGAGAAAATGTCTCCCCGCCAACTGCCCAACCTAATGCGACCGCACCAGGTGGAGTAATGAGCGAGATTGCCTGTAGCCTCGCCACAGTCATTCGCGGCAACAACCAGTAAAGAAGCAAAAAGGTGAGCGCGGATCCGATTACCGCGAGATACAGCAGACAAAAAACCGAGACCGCGCTCCAATGAAACCTCAAGGGATTTCCCTCGACCACAAATCCAATCAAGAGCAATGGCACAGTGCCGAAAATCATTTGCCACGCCGCAATCATGGCAGGCGCGAACTGAATCGCGCGGGCTTTGAGCAAGACGTTCGAAAACGCAGCGCCAGCCGCTCCAAGCATGATGCCAAGCCCACCCCAGAGAGCCATGAATCCGTTGAATCCAAGAAGGCGCTCGCAGATCATTGCAACGCCGCCGAGCGCGAAGAGCGCCCCAACGAGCTTGGGCAGCTGCAGAGGTTCCTCGGGAAGCATTAGATGCGCGAAAAGCATGCCAAAGATCGGGATGGTTGCCTGCAACACCGCTGCCAGACCGGATGAAACGTGCAGTTCACCCCAGAAAAGCAGGCCGTAATTTACTGCAAACATCAGAACGCCAGTAAAAGCCAGGAGGAGGTAATCAAACCCGCGCCGCGGTAACAAGCCTACTCGCCCAACAGATACGGCAAAAAGAACGATGATTGCGATGAGAAAACGAATACCCGCATAAGAAAAGGGAGGTAGATCGCGCAACCCGATCTTGATAACAAGCCACGTCGAACTCCAGACAACGCAAAGCGTCAGCCATGCGATTGCCACGCCCCATCCTGCTTTAGGCTGCCACTCAAATTTCTGCATCGCGCTTTTCATCTTGGCTTCGCCCGACCATCGCGTGTTGGCTCCGATTCGTAAAGGCAGCTCGCGCGAACCTTCAATCATTTTGCAGACAAACTTCGGCATCGCCGCGACTATGTGCTCCCTACTCTCAACCGTTATCAGCTCTCAGCTTCAGCGTTGTGGCGAGTAATAAGATTGACATTCTGTCTCTGGCACGTTTAGGCTACGAGGGTACCGTGAAAAAGCTGGTTTGTCTGTTCGTGTGTCTGTCGCTCAGTCTCTTTGCTGTGGCGCGCGCGACGAAGCCAGGACAAACCCTGGCTGTACTTGCGAAAGCCGACCATAAAAAGCAAGCCCAGGAAACGTCTGACCCTAAAAATTCGCTCGATGCTTACGCCGAACCCGAATCGTTCGCCATGTCTGAAGCGGAGGAAGAAGAACCAGCGACTGGGGAAAACACCGATGAAGGAGTGGCGTCCGCCGATGACGGTAGCACGGAGGATGCTTCAAACGATAAGGGCGAAGATGTGAACACTGACGACGACGACGGCGATGACGAAGGCGACGACGATAATAGTGGAGCAGATGATAGCGGAAATGACGACGGCGGGGATCATGGTGGTGGTTAGACGTATTCGTTAGTTCCGACTGCTTTTTTCGAATTTCCCTGCCGTATCTGCTTGGAGAAAATGCGGTAAAGATTTTGCTTGCCCACCAAGAGGTAACCCGTTAGACCGGAGCCTTTAACGGCCTAACCCATACGATATCACCTATGCAAAACCTCCTCATCAATACATTATCATTACTCGCACAAGTCGAGTATTCATACTCATCACAGGGCAATGCCCCTGGCCCGGTGTTCTGGATCTGCTGGTTCGCGTTCGCAATTTTGATGATTGCGGCGCTTTGGAAAGTTTTTACAAAAGCCGGACAACCAGGTTGGGCGGCGATTGTTCCAATTCTCAACACCTATTTCTTATGCAAGATTGCGGGTCGGCCCGGTTGGTGGGTGATCTTGATGTTCATTCCTTTTGTAAATTTCATCATCTGGATCATTCTTTGCATCGACGTGGCAAAGAGCTTCGGAAAAGGCGTTGGTTTTGCAATTGGCTTGCTTTTGCTGCCGTTTATTTTCTTCCTGATCCTCGGCTTCGGCAGTGCTCAGTATCAAGGCCCTTCGGCGTCACAAGCCGTGCCCGTTACTCCGCCGCCGCAGCCGGCTTAGGCCGAGTTTAGCAAAGCAAGAAACAGCAGGGTCTGGTCGGGCCGCGCACACTTGCGCAAGGTGGAACGTGTTGGACCGAACACATCAACGCGGGCCTAATGATAACCGATTGCGGACAATCGGTTCCATTGTGGCTTATGGTGCAATTGCTACAACTCGATCCACTTTGGCTTCCGCTTTTGGTTAAAGGCGGCAATGCCTTCGCGCGCTTCTTCGGATTCACGCGCTTGCATGTGATACTTTAGCGCAAGATCGACATCTTCTTTCACCGGACTGGACCAAAGTCCTTCGATTAGTCGCTTCGTTTGTGTCAGTGCGTGAGGAGCGCCTTGCAGAACCGATTGCGCGAACTTTTGCGCTTCATTCATCAACTCCGGTTGCGCGACAACACGATTCACAAGACCGATCTCCTTTGCGCGATCGGCGTCGATTAACTCAGAACCTAACAACAGCTCGCGAATGTCTCGTTCGCCGACCTGCCGGCGCAAAAAGGTCATAACCAAGCCGGCGACGAGTCCACGACGAACCTCCGGGTAACCAATTTTCGTGCCTTGCGCTGCAACGACAAAATCGCATGCCGACATAATCCCCGCACCACCGGCAACCGCGGCACCGTGAACGGCAGCGATTGTGACAAGACGGGTTTGGCTGATGGCTATCAAAGTGTTTGCGACCATCTCGGCCGTCGCATGCGCCTTTGTCTGGTCGGCAGCCTCCTTCAAGTCCAATCCTGTGCAAAACGCGGCACCTGCTCCGCGCAAAATAAGCACTCGTTCCTGTTGCTCATCGGAGGCGATCTTGATGGCAGCGCTTAGTTGACTGAGCAACTCAATCGTTAACGCGTTACGGCGTTCAGGTCGATTGAGAGTAACAATAGTTACTTGCGGAGTTTGTTTTTCGATAAGAATGACAGGCATCGGTTCGTTTAATCGCTAAATCACCAAATCGTTAAATGGCTACACCTGGATAACACCGGTATGGAAGGCTCCCTTGGGCGACGGCCGCGTGACATATTGCAGTAAACGAATCAGAACATCGCGGGTCTCGTGCGGCTGAATAATTGCGTCCACCCAACCGCGTGCCGCACCGTAGCGGATATCGGTTTGCTCTTCGTAACTCTGCTTCACTTTGATGCGGAGTTCTTCCAGTTCTTCGTGTGTCGCCTTTTTCTCACCCCGTTCCCAAGCCCGAGCGAGGATTGCAAATACAGTATCCGATGCCTGGGCCGCGCCCATTACTGCGTAACGCGCAGTGGGCCAGGCAACAATAAACCTCGGATCATATGCCTTGCCGCACATCGCGTAGTTCCCGGCGCCAAATGACCCGCCTACAACGACCGTGATCTTCGGCACGATGGAATTGCTGACCGCGTTTACGAGCTTTGCGCCGCTGCGAATGATCCCGCTCTGTTCTGCGTCGCGACCTACCATGAATCCGGTTACATCCTGGAAAAAGATGATGGGTAAGTGTGTTTGATTGCAGTCCATGATAAAACGCGCTGCCTTATCTGCGCTCTCGGAGTAAATGACGCCACCCATTTGAATTCCCTCTTTCTTGGTCCTGACCTGCAAACGCTGGTTAGCAACAATTCCCACTGGGCGGCCGCTAATTCGCGCGTATGCAGTTATGATTGTCTTACCATAGTCAGCCTTATATTCGTCGATAGAACCTTCGTCTACGACTGTTGCGATTAGATCGCGAGCATCGTACTGCTTTTGCCCATCGAAGCTGATTAGATCATAAACAGAATCCGAGTCCTTTCCCGGTTTGAATGTTTCCTTCTGTGTCCTTGATGCCTTGGATTCCTTAGATTCGGGCAGCAATGCAACGAGTGAACGGAGACGTTTCAGGCAGGACAGATCGTCCTTTTCAAAAAAGTCCACCGTCCCGCTGATCTCAGCATGCATTTGTGCGCCGCCTAGTTCTTCCGCATCGACGACCTGCCCGATCGCTGCCTTCACCAGAGATGGACCTGCCAGGTACAGACCGCTGCCTTTTGTCATCAAAACCTTGTCGCAAAGAACAGGAAGGTATGCCCCGCCGGCCACACAGTTACCCATAATTGCCGCAAACTGAGGAATCCCAGCCGCGGAAATAACAGAGTTATTGCGAAAGATCCGGCCGAAATCGTCCTCGTCTGGAAAGATTTCGTCCTGCATCGGAAGGAATACGCCTGCGGAATCGACGAGGTAAATAAGGGGAAGCGCACACTCAAAAGCTATGCGTTGCGCTCGAATCACTTTCTTAGTCGTCTGCGGAAAGAAAGCGCCGGCTTTCACGGTAGCGTCGTTGGCAATAATCATGCACGGAATGCCCTCGACATTGCCTATGCCGACAACCACTCCAGCTGCAGGAATCTTCCCCCATTGTTCGTACATTCTGTAGGCAGCCCAGAGACCGATCTCGAAGAACGGTGAGTCTTTGTCGAGTAACCGATCGATCCGTTCGCGCACAGGCAGCCGGTTCATCTTTCGCTGACGTTCGTGACCCGCCTTGCCTCCACCCTCACGCAGAATCTCCTCCTCTTTTGCAATCGCCGCGCAATGAGCGCGTAGTATTTCAGTGATCGAAGATGGTGCTGATCGTGACATGGTGCGAAGCACGGTTAAACTGCGAAGGTGTCTGAATCAAGCTGAGCTTTTTCGCTCCTGGCCTTGCTCGTGCGCGTGGATCTGGGGCAAAGGTCGCAAGATAGCCAAATCGAAAAAAAGACTAGTTCTGTCCGAACACACGGGACCGTCGATGTAACACGGCGCGGCTGCCCAGCATTCGGTCTCGACAATGTAATCAAATTGTTGTGAAAATCCGCTGTATGAAAACCGTTCTTCCAACACTGCTCATCACATTCTCACTTAGTTGCTTTGGTTTACTGCCGGGATCGCAAGCGGTCAGTCCACCACCGGATGGAGGCTACCCAGGCGGCAACACGGCAGAAGGGGAAAACGCCCTTTTGAACCTTGGCAGCGGCTTTTATAATGCGGGAATTGGCCTGGACTCGCTCCTAAGCATCACCGACGGCAGTTTCTGCACGGGTGTTGGCGCTGGCACGCTCCTTGTGAACACCGCAAGCGAAAATACGGCCACTGGCGCTGGAGCGCTTTTGAGTAACACCACCGGAGCTGGCAACACGGCTAACGGAACGTTCGCGCTTTTTAACAACACCGATGCCTCCAACAACACAGCCGTTGGAGCGTCCACTCTTTTATTCAATACCACTGGCAGCGAAAATACAGCAATTGGTGCTGAGGCGCTTGAAACGAACGTAACGGGTGTCGATAACACAGCTACTGGTTTTCAGGCGCTCATGAATAATACCAGCGTCGATAATACCGCTAACGGTGCTTCTGCGCTCCGTGGCAACACGACAGGAAGCGCCAATACAGCAGTCGGATCTGGGGCGCTTATTTTTAACACGGAGGGCAGCAGTAATACGGCCACTGGCGGGTCTGCTCTCTTTAGTAATACTACCGGTGACGCGAACACTGCTAACGGCGAAGAGGCGCTCTTTGCAAATACCACCGGTGCGGGAAACACTGGGACGGGAGCCGCAGCACTTGCAGGCAACACGACCGGCTTCGGTAATACTGCTGATGGTTTTCAGACGCTACAGAACAACACTAGCGGAAATGGCAATACGGCTACCGGCCTTGCCGCGCTTTCCAGCAACACGGTTGGCCTTGAAAATACGGGTTTAGGTTTCAATGCGCTTGCTGCGAACATCGACGGCACCAACAATACCGCGGTTGGCAGTGGTGCGCTGATCAACAGCGCTGGTGGTGACTTCAATACTGCCGTGGGTCAAGGTGCGCTTTCTAACAACACAACCGGCAGCAGCAACATCGCTTTGGGCCGTCTTACCGGCCAAGGCGTCACGACCGCCAATGATGTTATTTGCATCGGTGCGCAGGTTGATGGCGCTAATGTCAGCAACAGCTGTTACATTGGTAACATCCACGGAGAGAGCGTTGATCCCGGCACCGGTCTTTCGGTGTTCGTCGATAACGCCGGAAAGTTGGGAACTACTCTGTCATCGCGCCGTTTCAAACGCGGTATTAGACCCATGGACAAGTCCAGTGAAGTCGTCCTGGCGCTCAAGCCGGTGAGTTTCTATTACCGGAGCGACGTCAAATCCACGCCGCAATTCGGTTTGGTCGCTGAAGAGGTAGCTGAGGTTAACCCGGACCTGGTCGTGCGCGACAAGGACGGAGAGCTCCTTAGTGTGCGTTACGACCAGGTGAATGCAATGCTACTCAACGAGTTTATCAAGGAGCATCGCAAGGTACAGGGACAAGAACAAGAAATCGATGCTCTTAAGACTGAATTACGAGAACAGCGCGATCTCATCCGAAAGATGAGTGACAAGCTCGAAATGATACAGCCGGCGCTACTGCTCACAAAAGATTCATGACGCGCTCTCAAGCGTCATTTTCTTCGTTACCTTCCGTGAGCGGGCTATCTTTCTCGCGTTCTAGCATGTCTTGAAATGGCCGGTAAAAGTTTGCGTAGAACGGGTAAGGCCGGTCGACGTGTTCAGGAAGGTAGCGCCAATGTTTATACATCCACAGCCAAGGCGCCGGGTTCTTTCGCACGTAGGGCTCAAACGAATTCCAACATGCTTGCGCGATTTGTTGATAAGTCATCCCGCCTGTGTTGGTGATCTTCGGATGGAAGACAAGCCTGTAACGCCCATTTGAAAGCGGTTCGCAATGCGCGGGAATAATCGGGGCACCGGTGCGTTCGTTCAACCAGGCATGCGCAGAGGTCACGCTTGTTTTTAATCCAAAACAATCAATCGCGACCGCGCCCTGACTGGGCGGGACGGTGAGATCAACCAGCAGCGCAGTGCGCCCTTTTCGTCGCAGCACCTTGTATAGCCGGACGATCCCACGCTCGCGCGGAATAAGCTCATGCCCGGATTCCTCGCGCAGCTTTTTGAAAATCGGATCGAGCAATGAGTTCTTAAATTCCTGTGAAATGATTGTGCCTTTTAGTTCCAGGAAACCACAGGCCAGACTGAGCCATTCAAAATTGCTGTAGTGATAGCAGGCAATTATGATACTGCGTTCCGCCCCGGTACCACGCATGGTTTCTTCAAAGTTCTGGAGCTCGATATACCAGAGGAAGTTCAACTGCGTCAGGCGCGAGCTCCACAACAAATCAACCATGGTTCGCGCGAAATGTTGAAATGATTGGCGGGCAATTTTGCGTCGCTGCCGCGCAGACAATTTGTCGCCAAATGCGACCTCCAGGTTATTTAACGCTACACGGTATCGATGCCGATCTAGAAAGCTAAGCAACGCGCCCGTCAGCTGAGCGAGACGATAGCAGGCCCTTCGCGAGCATAACGGGATTAATTTGGTCGCCAAGACCAGACCGGCCCACTCCAGGCGGTATCGAATTCGCTTCCAGCGTGAGCGCATTTCTCGTTGTGAATTACGGATGACGAATGTCTAATGAGCAAGCAATGACGAAACCGAATAACAAAGTAGGAAATAGCGCCTGCTCATTAAATAATTAGGTTAATTCGTAATTCGTTATTCGTTACCGATGCTTTCTAATTCGCGGCTTAAAAGTCCCGTTTACCAACCTTGGCCGGGATTAGCTACCGGAGGGAGGCCCTTGCGAAATTCAGCCTGCTGGCGTGCGGCTTCCCTCTGCTGATCCGCCTCCCGTGCCTGCTGCTCGGGACTCGGACCTGAACTACAGCCAGGGAGAAAAAGAAGGCAGACTAACGCAAACAGGACAAAAAATTGGAGCTGTTTCATAGGGAGGATTCAATCATAATCAGGTTCAAAAAATAGAGCAATGTCATTGCAACAAAGCTTCATCGCCCAGCTGAGCGCACGGTGGAAA
>Ga0066388_100000720_pt1 | contig 16678 bp, 19 predicted proteins | sample PanSoiMetaGPlot6_FD_64539 | JGI IMG/M metagenome (GOLD analysis project Ga0066388, IMG submission 64539) | Tropical forest soil microbial communities from Panama analyzed to predict greenhouse gas emissions - Panama Soil - Plot 6 (Hybrid Assembly) | ecosystem: Environmental > Terrestrial >... | reverse complement strand
TCGCAGAGAGGGGATGGCAAGTCCGGCGCACGGTTGTCCTCGCTCGCCTGCCCAACCGGAATGGACGCAAGCGCAAGCATAGCCAGCGCGGCTAGCGTCATCCGGACGGGTGGGCAGCGGGTTGAACAGGAATTGTTGGTTTTTAGATGGTTCATAACTTTCTCCTTGTTTTCGTCTTTTATCTTTCTGTTTGTTTCTAGTGGTTTTTCGTTTTACGGATTGTTCAGGACCAAATGCGGCAGCGGCTTCGTTGCATCAACCTGCGCAGTCACGCTGGCCGTGTTGAAGGCGCCTGTGGTGTTCATATAAAGCGCATAAGCACCCTCAGCCGTGTTTTGGTTGCCTGTGGTGTTCGACGTCAGTGCGGCCCAACCGAAGGCGCTGTTCGTTTCGCCCTCGGTATTGGCGAAGAGCGCCCGCGCACCATTGGCGGTGTTGAAGCTGCCTGTGGTGTTGCAAAATAGCGAAGACCAACCGTGCGCCGTGTTACCCGATCCGGTTGTGCTTGGATTAAGCGCGTCAACGTTCTCGGTCGCCCTATTTCCATTGCTGCGGTCTTCGGACGGTGGCCTCGCCTGAGCGAGTGGCACAAGCGCAATACAGGCGAGTGCGACTGCGATGAGGCTGAAACTGGAAGGCAGAAGCGGCCAGCCGAACAAGGTTCTGATCAGTATGTTCATGGGTCTCACTGCGTTTTCTTTGGAGTGCTTTGTCATTTTCTTGTCCTTACTTGGTTTTTTTGATTTACTGTTTTTGTGGGTTTTTGTTTCTGTGTCTGCGGCGAAGTTTGGACTCCGCTTGCGCGTGGTGGAGGATGCGCGGCGTCGTTATGAAAGTCTTTAGAAGGCGGCTGAATTTTTCTGAATTGTTCTGAAAAGTGCGATGCAGACTCCCCTGGCTAACATCTACGAATTCGGCGCCTTCCAGCTGGATCCTGTGAAACGGCTCTTACGACGACTGGACGGAACGCCGGCCCCGCTGACACCGAGAGTATTCGACACGCTGCTGTACATGGTCGAGCACCACGACAGTGTCCTTGATAAGGAGCGGATTATGGAAGCGGTCTGGCCGGATTCGATTGTCGAAGAGAACAACCTGGCGCAGGCGATCTCAAAATTGCGACAAGTCTTCGGCGAAACACCAGGCTCGCACAGCTATATCGTGACGGTGCCGGGCCGGGGCTACCGGTTTGTGGCTGAGGTTAACAAGCGAACGGAAAGTGCAGCTTCCAAACCGAACCTGGAGTACGCGATCACCAAAGAGGCGATTGAGCAGCGGAGTCGGCAAGTTAGCCGACGGGAGGAACTCGTGCCGCCGCGAACTTCCGAGGCTGCGATCGTCGAACAGTCCGGAACACTTCCCGGGCTGGCTGACAAAAGTCGCTGGCGGTGGCTGGCTGCCTCGTTTGTGACTGGTGCAGTTATTGTTGTAGCTTTGTTTTTTATACGGCAACACGCGCCTAAGCCGTCTAGTCGGAATGGGTCAGTACCACGGACTCCAATTCTTGAAAAGAGCGTTGCCGTTTTGCCGTTCGACAATCTTAGCGACGAAAAACAAAACGCATATTTCGCCGCTGGGGTACAAGACGAAATTACGTCGAACCTTGCGAGAATCGCCGAGCTCAAGGTGATCAGTCGCACTTCCGCGAACCTTTATAAAAGCGGAAATCCGCGCAACTCGCGTGAGATCGGCCAGCAGCTGGGTGTCGCCCATCTTCTGGAGGGTAGCGTCCAGCGAATTGGCAACCGCGTCCGAGTCAACGCACAACTCATCAAAGCGCACAGCGATACACACGTTTGGGCGCAAACCTACGATCGAGATGTGTCCGATTTCTTTGCAATTCAAAGTGAAATAGCCCAGGCGATCGCCGGGCAACTATACACGAAAATCTCACCGGCGGAAAAACGGGCTATCGAGCGACGACCGACCAGCGACCTCACCGCGTTCGATTTCTACACGCGCGCAAGAGATCTCGCAGTACGCGCGCCGTTTGCCAATACCGGGAAAAAAGATTTGCTAGAGGCTTCTGATCTGTTGAACCAGGCGGTGGCGCGAGACTCGGCGTTTTTCCTCGCATACTGCCAGCTCGCTTTCACTCATGATTACCTTTACTTTTTTGGCCACGACCGAACGCCTGCGCGCCTGGCGCTTGCAGAGGCGGCTATCCAGGCGGCTTTTCGCCTTCGTCCCGACGCGGGCGAAGCACACCTTGCACGCGCCGAGAATCTTTATCGAGGCTACCTCGATTATGATGGAGCTTTGGCTGAACTTGAACTTGCGCGTAACACCCTGCCCAACGATGCGCATCTATTCCAACTGACGGGTTCCATCGAGCGTCGTCGAGGGCGCTGGCAAGAATCGATACGTAGCCTCGAACGCTCGGTCGACTTGGATCCGCGCAACATTCACACGCTGCAGCAGATTGCGGACAGCTACGAATTTCTTCGGCGATATGCTGAAGCAAAATCGGCATGTGATCGTGCCCTGGCTATCGCGCCGGACGATCTCGAGACGAAGGTCGGGCGTGCGCAGGTGGAATTGGCTTGGAAAGGCGATACCCAGCCGTTGCATCAAGTGATCGATTGGATTCGGGCAGTCAGGCCCGCCGCGATGGCCGATATCGCCGATTATTGGTTCCTTTGCGCGTTGGCCTAGCGCGATGCCGCTGCGATAAAGGATGCCTCGATCGCCTCAGGCCAAAACGCCTCTGTTAACAACGGGGCTGTTCATTTCAATCAAGCTTTCGTGGAAGGCATTATCGCGCGCATCACAAAGGATGGAGAGAAGGCGCGCTCTGCTTTTACAGCTGCGCGCGCCGAACAGGAGAAAATCGTCCAAGCCCAACCCGACTACGGTCCTCCGTTGGTCGTGCTCGGCTTGATCGATGCCGCTCTTGGAAGGAATGAAGAAGCGCTGGGTGAAGGCAAGCGTGCGATCGAGCTCTTGTCAGTGGAGAAAGATTCAGTCAATGGTCCGCTAATGATCGCGTATTCGGCGATGATCGCTGCATGGGTTGGCGAAAGCGACATCGCTTGCGAAAAGCTCGGAGCCGCGATTCGCTATCCGGGGCATTTGAGCTATGGCGAACTGAAGCTCTTGCCGCTTTGGGATCCTTTGCGCGGCGACCCGCGTTTTGAGCAAATCGTCGCCTCGCTCGCGCCGAAGAGGAATGAGTGACGCAGGCAATCCGGCCTGCTGCTGGAAAGGCGCAAACACGATTGTCTGCGTCACGTGCTTTCAAAAACTGTAGCCGTGCAGTTCGATTTCCTCGGCAAACGCTCTTTCTACGATCCGCCGTTGCTTATCGTTGAATACCACTTGATACGGTCTCCGATCGGTCCGGTATTCGGATTTGGCTTGCACACCTAGCGTCCCTTCGAACGGAATCTTTAATTGTGAGAATACCTCGCCAAGCTCGGTAAGCAGATTTTCATAACGCAGAATACGGTCCACGATGATTTTTCTTCCCGCGCGATCTGTGTATCGGAAACAGTTAATCGGGAACCGACCGCGAGCGAGATAGTCATCGAGCGAAAGCGAACCGCCTTCGCGAGCGTTTTGCATGTGGTAATGCGATAAAACTTTGTCCCAAGGATTTCGTTCTCCGCAAAACTTGAAATAGCTGTTCCAAACATCGGCAGGAACGCGCTTTTGTATCTCAGACGCCGGCATGTGACGGTAAAATTTCTCGCGACTGATCATTGAATGTCGCAACGCGTGGAAAAGTTTGTGTGGCCTTTCGATGATTTCAGGAATCGGATTGATAAATCCCTCGTAATTACGTGGCTGATGTCCTTCGACCGGCGGTTCGATCGGCGTCACGACGTCTCTGGGTCCGCAGTGCTTTGAAAGAAACACCTCAATACTCGTGCCCGCGGTCTTTGCTGTCTTGATAAAGATGAATTTGTATTTGTGGGACAGGATCATGGAACGGCACTGCTCCGCACGAGCAACAGGTCGCACGACTGATAAACAACCGCCAGTATTCGCCTAATTTGGCAAGCACCGTAAAATAATCCCACAGTCACGCGCTGATGATCTCCTTTCAGAAACGTTTTCTCTTCGTTCACATTCCGAAGACGGCTGGTAATTCGATTCAGAGCGTTCTCCGCGATTATTCGGAGGATGAGCTAGTGGCTTTACGGAGCGAACAGGACGGCGTCGAGCGCTTCGGCGTGCGCAATCCGAAGTACAAAGTTAAGAAACATTCAACGCTCGCGGAGTACAGGGCCACTCTTGGCGAAACGGAGTTTGCGAAGCTTTACAAGTTCACCTGCGTACGAAATCCGTGGGATCGGATGGTCTCCTATTACTTCACGCCGACGCAAAACACGGTCGCGTGGGACCGGAAAAAATTCAGAAAGGCTATTGTTCAGGTCCTGCCGGTCGCAGAGTATCTCCGGTTAGATGAGGCCAAGGAAGATCCGTTTGCCAACGTTAATTACATCATGCGTTTCGAGAATTTGGCTGACGACTTTCGCACCCTCTGCGCGGCGTTGGATATTTCGGTCGGGGCCCTGCCACGATACAATCGCTCCAAGCGCGAACATTATTCGAAATATTACGACGACGAGCTTCGCGAGTTAGTACGTGGGCGATTCGCGGCGGAGATCGAACGCTTTGGCTACACGTTTGAGGAGCGATAACAGCTACAATTTTCCAAGCAACACGTGTTCGCCGTCCGGATGGCGAAACCATTCCGGTATCTCAATCCCCGCCGCGACCATGCTCTCGTAACAATTTTGCGTGATTACACCCCGGCGCGTGCTTTCTCCAAAAACCGCATAATTTTCTTTCGTCACGAACAGCCGGTGCTCGTGCAACTTTGGGACGTCGTTCTTCAGATCATCCATAGCTTTCGCGCTGGGAATGTGGTCCGGCAGATGAGTGAATAGATGTCGCAGAACTTTGGCGCGCAGGATTTGGTGAATCCAAATTTGGAACCAGGCCTTTCGTTCGAGATAAACATCGCCAAATAGATTCTTGATCTTGCGCGGGTAGAGAGTCAGCCTCGGGTTATTCAGTGTTGCGCGGCATCTGCAAAATAAGAGGCCATCTACTTCTGGCGAGCGCATGGCGTGAGAAATGAGGCCCGCGATTTTATCGGTGAGGAGCTGAACTGGGTATTTGTCATCGACACACCAGTAAATCCATTCTTCGTCGTCGATCCCCGACAGCACATGTAACACGGTCCCCTTAATATCCGAGGGCGCGGTGAGATATTTCACCCGTCCGGTATCCACTCCGCCTAACTCTTGATAAGGAACTTTAAAAACGAACGGATGATCCGGCCATAACCGGTCATACTGAAAAATCATGTGCTCTGTAATCGCTCGAGAGCGATCATACGTGAGCACAATCGCTTTTATTTTATCCGGCGAACTCATAGCCAAACCGCTCTATATCGACTTTGAACTTGTTCGCGATGATTTCCCTCGTGCGCGGCGTGTAATACTCAGTGTAATGCCGCGCCCGCGGATTGGCTCTTTGATGCGGCAAATTCCCGTTTACACCAAGCTTCTTCGCTACAAAAGCCCAGTCCTCGTCGAGCCGTTCGAATTTCCCGATGAAATCAGCAAGCACATTTCCATTGGGATCCACAAACCAATCCAATTGGTAACGGTGAGGAGATGAGTGGACGCAGGTGGCGCTGCTGTATTGAATCCAATCGACAAATTCGTTGAACGTCATTTTGTCTCTGAATTGTACCGCCTCGTTGCGCTCATAGAGAGAGACGACGCGATCCCACGGATTACGAACGAATCCGAATTTGAAGTAGTTCTCAAATTGGCTGCGTCCGATTTCTCTCCGACGCTGTTCCGAACGCAACAAATACAAAGACGCCAGAAGCCGGTTTTTTCTTCCGCCGTAGCGCGTCCAATACGTCTCCATCTGATTTTTGATCTGCCACAGATTCAGGTGCGGTTTCCAAGCCTTACCGAGTATCGCGCGAACGCTCGTAGAGCCCGTCTTGGGCACCTCTACGAAAATGCACTTATACTCATGAGAAATCATGGTCGGCGGCGTGTCATTGTACATTGAAAAATCTCCCAGGCATTAGAAAGTGATGCTCCGCTGAGGGTCGGTAGCTCAATCGGTAGAGCAGCGCCCTTTTAAGGCGTTGGTTCCGGGTTCGAGTCCCGGCCGACCCAGATCCTCTCAAAGCCATTTTTCCATAGGTAAATCCGCCACAGAAGAAAGCTACGTCCGAGGACTTTGCAGTCATAGGTGCGGCGGCAAAAGCAGAACTCGACAGACTTCGACGAGAATGCTACCGCGCCAAGTGACCATCCCGCGCGGTAATTTAGGCAGACTTGAGACGTGATCTCAGCGCGGTGACGTTTTCTTGCTCGACCGAATCGCGTTAGAAGGAAGACGGCGGCGACGCTGTGACGATTCGCGTGCCGCCGCTCCACCCATTTCATCGCACGGCCACACCATTTCCTTTCTGCCGGAGGGTGGCCGCAGTTTTCCGACGCAACTTGAACCCACAGTTCTCGCCTTTGCCATTCTAAAACGATTATCCGACGCCTAAATGACGCGTAAGATGTAGCCTCACATCGAAAGAGCCAGGTGGTTGGCCGTTGACTTACGACGAGATTGCGAAGGTCTTGAATTCGCGATTTAAGCTGTAAGCGCTTTGAAGTATGCGAAGCCCGTTCACGGACCTTGTATTTTCGTGAGAAGCGACTAGGCCGAGAAACGACCGCCGGCACGAATCGGCTGGGCGTGATGGACAAAGCCAGTGAGATCATGTCGATTCTTTCCAGTCCGGACCGATCACGATAGCCATTTGTTTTCGTGTGCCGCAAAAGGCCGGTCGGTGCGAAGTGGGGCGCGCCATTGAATAGGCCCATCACAAGCCCGACGCGCCCCACGGAGACTTCGGATTCAGGCTACGACTCGTAACCCGCGGTCACAACAAGGGAAAAGGTTACGCGGTTGTTACTATGCACGGGAGAGAGAAATTATCTCTCGACCGTTTTGCTTCGTCCTTTTATTTGAGCCGATTTTTAGTCAAAGCACTGACCAAATCGCGCAGCGAATTCCTGGGTCGATCTAATCGAAAGACCGACAACCCAGCGGCGCTGGCTGCTTTCCAGTCCCGTTCCGGATCGTCGCCAACGTGAAGGACTTCGTTCCGGTTCAGATCAATTAACCTTAGCGCGCGCCGATAGATTTCCGGATCGGGCTTGTCCGCACCGATCTCGCTGGAGATGAAAATGTGGTCAAAAAACTTCGCAATGCCGAGGTGTTGGAGGATGAGCCGCAACCGCCCATCGAAGTTTGAGAGCACCGCGAGCTGAAAGCGCGGGTGCAACTGCTCCAGCACATCGGGAACCTCCGGGTAAAGTTGCCAAACACCGGCTTCGGCAAAGTGTTCGTAAGCAATTTCAAAAAAATTGTCCCGATCGATTTCGCCTAGCGAAGGTGCGACCTTCGTGAGGACAAGATCGACAAGGTCACGCCACCAATCCTTGTCATCGTTGTCGCGCGGGCCATGGATCGCCACGCGGAGCGGCATCTTTTTCCAAGCCGAATAAAATGCGCGATCGAGTTGATGGGCATCGAGGGCAAGGCCCAGCTCCCGAGCGACCAGCGCGTAATGGTGACCAACCGGGCGAGTCAAAAAGAACAGTGTGCCGACTGCGTCGAAGAAGATCACTTTAATTGATTGCTCTTTATTTTTTACGGCCATCAATCGCTAGTTCGATGGAAGATCGTTTCGGCTCTGACTCCAACCTCTGTAGAAACGCCGCAGTAAGGCCGCTGATTTAAGATTGCAAAATTGCTCGATCCACGTTGCGTGAATGCCGGGCCATGAATATTGAGGAGTCACTGGCATTGCCGAAATGGACACAATCAGCCAGGGAGGAGTTGGCGAACAGTATCAGCCACGGGATCGGACTCATTTGTGCGGCCATCGGCGCACCGGTTTTGCTCCTGGCCGCGTACCGCCACGGCATCTTTTTTCTTATTGGCACGATCGTTTTTATTGTGACGATTTTCTTGCTGTATCTTGCGTCTATGCTTTACCACGCCTGGCCTCACACGCGGATCAAGTCGGTTTTGCAAGTCCTGGATCACTCCGCGATTTTCTGGTTGATCGCAGGAAGCTACACGCCCTTTGCACTGGGCCCGCTTCGGGGAGTTTGGGGTTGGACCCTGCTCGGAATCATTTGGGCATTGGCCGCCGTCGGCGTGTTCATGAAGGCGACACACGGCACTACACGCTATCGGAGATTCGCTATGGCTCTTTATTTGGGAATGGGCTGGCTCGCTCTTGCTTTCATCCGGCCGCTCGCGCTTGCGGTCCCACTCTCCGCGTTGCTGTTACTCCTGGCTGGTGGAGTCGCTTATACAACAGGTGTCTTATTTTTCGTAAATAACCGTGTGCGCTACGCTCATTTTGTCTGGCACCTCTTCGTTCTCACGGGAACGGGATGTCACTTTATGGCGGTGCTAACCTGCGCGCTTTGAAAAGAAGCGAAACGTTGCGTTGCAAGAGCGCCTTCAGGAAGTTGGACAAGTTTCTTCGTGCAGCGGATTAATTAAGATGCTGCCGATTGAACACAACGATCCCATCAACGCGCGGATTCTGGCGATTTCAGAGGATAAAATCGAGGGATTCGTGCCGGAGCCGTTTGAGGAAATCGCAAACCGTTCAGGTGTCGGTGTCGACGTTGTCATGGCGCGGATCGCCGCGATGTTGCGTGCCGGGACGATACGGCGCGTCCGACAAACCTTGCTTGCGACGAACCTGGCTCAGGGCGCCTTGGTGGCGTGGAAAGTTCGCGAGCACAAAATTGACGCCGCCTTCGACTGGATGTTTCAACGCGATCCTTTTTCGGGACACGTGGTACTGCGTTCCACCGAAACTGTGAGCGCCGGATCTGACTATAAACTCTGGACTACCGTAAAGGTTCCCCAGGGATTTTCATTGGAAGCCCATTGCCAATTGCTAGCGAAAAAAGTCGGCGGAGAACGTTTTCGCCTGATGCCGGCAAAGGGAATTTTCACTTTGGGAGTGGGCCACGTTCGCCGAAAGACAATTGAGCCGGGCAGTAAAGCAGATGAGCAGGCTAAGATGATTCCGGTACAGATTGTCAATCTGAGTGAGCGCGAATGGAATGTGCTTCTCGCCCTTAAACGCGAATTCAGTCCGGAAGAGATCAAACCGTCGCCATGGATTGGGCGTGCCAATGAAGCCGGCGTCTCTGCGGAAGAATTCTATCGCGTGGCGGAAGAATTGACCGCGCGGAAAATTATCGGGCGCTTTTCGACCTTCCTGGAACACGTCAAGCCGTCGGTCGGCGGTGTGCGCGTTACACGGTTCAACGCACTGTTTCATTGGGCGGTGCCGCACGGTCGTGAAGTAGAAGCGGGCGGCGAGGTGGGTCGTCACCATATTCTCACGCATTGCTACTGGCGCGAAGCCGGTCCGGAATTCAAGAACGTCAACATCATGGCCGTGGCACACGGCACTGATAAACAGCTATTACTCGATCACAAAGCCGCTATCGATCGGCATCTTCACTCCCGCGACGTCCCGGTCTCGTACACGAACGTTTTCTGGGGGGGACGCAGCGAAATTAAGCCTTCGGAGATTTCGCCTCACATTTACCGCGCCTGGCTGGCGCGGCAGTCGGAAAATTAGTCAGTTACAAAGTTTAGCGCAGGCGTTGAACGCGTGGCGTTCTTCTATATCGAGTCGCCTGAGCGAGCCGAGTCGGCGCCCTGGGCTACTCTTGGGGTGCTTGTGAATTTTCCGCGATAAGTCCGATCCAACTCCCGCAAGAGAGCACTAGCAAATTTCTGGCGGTCGACTTGGCTTCCAAGAGCCATCGCGAGGGAAATTGCGCGGCCTTGCAGTTCTTTCGGAAAATCTTCGCGAGATTGATTCATGTTAATCCCCATGCCGGCGATAGCCAGGTGAGCCGCTTTGTGCTGGGCCCGCATCTCTATCAGGACGCCCGCGATTTTGCGCCCATCGATTTGCACGTCGTTTGGAAGTTTAATTGTGGGTGTAAGTGAGAATTCGTTTTGGATGGTACTCGAAATGGCTTCGGCCGCCCAGGCAGTCAGTCGCGGCGAACTCGCGAGGGCGATCTTCGGTCGCAAAAGAATCGAAAACCAAAGTCCTTTTCCTGCTGCCGATTCCCATCGATTGCCGCGCTGACCGCGTCCGGCGGTTTGATGTTCGGCGAAGACAACGAGGCCCTCCTTTGGACTGGCATCCGTGATTTGCAGGATCGCATCGTTCGTCGAGTCTGTTTGCTCGAGCACAATTATCTCCCGGCCGATTACGGCGCTGCTGCCGATACAGGCCTGCAATTCCTCAGCGACCAGCCGGTCCCGCATTTCGACTCTCAGCCGGGCACTTGGATCATTTCCAAGGCAATATCGATGGCGCGTGCGGAGTTCGTTAGGCCGCCGACGGAAATGTAATCGACTCCCGTTGCTGCGATACGTCTCACGTTTTTCAGGGTGATGCCGCCGCTTGCTTCAAACTGGATATTGCCCTTCCTCAGGGCGATGGCCTCTCGCATCTGGGCGGGCATCATATTGTCCAGAAGAATGACGTCTATGCCGTCAACTTCGGCAAAAGCGCGCGCTTGCTCAAGGTCATCAGCCTCCACTTCAATGCGGATATTTGGGCGTTCTTTACGAAGCTGATGAATTCGATCGGCGAAACTGGAAAGGCCTCTGAAGGTCGCCAGGTGATTGTCCTTCACAAGCACCATGTCGTACAAGCCAAACCGATGATTCACACCGCCGCCAGCGACTACCGCAGCTTTTTCCAATGCCCGGAGCCCGGGTGTGGTTTTGCGTGTATCCAGAATCTTCGCCGGATGGTTGCCAACGGCATCAACAAATTGACGCGTAAGCGTCGCGATGCCGCAGAGGCGCTGCAAGAAATTCAGCGCGACGCGTTCCGCCTTTAGAATCGAGCGCGCCAAACCGCGCACTTCGATAATAAGATCGCCGGCGACAACTTCATCGCCATCGGGGCGAAGAACCTGGATGTCTATGGAAGGATCAACGCGCCGAAAAACTTCCGTTGCTGCTCCCGTGCCGGCCACGGTGGCATTTTCACGCACGGTGATGCGTCCGGTTGCATGAAGCGTCTCCAAGACAAAAAAATCAGTCGTGATATCACCTTGACCGATATCTTCGTCGAGAGCTGCGGCAATGGGATCGTAAGGTTCTGGCTTCATCGAATTGGTCAAACGCTGGCGTGACGAAATGAATCGCGGACACACCCGGATTCAAAGGTTTCCGGGTTACCGAGAGACGATAGCTCGAAACCAGAGCACGTCTATCAAGCGCCATCCATCAGGAGGCTCCCCAAGCAGAGAATTGCTCAAACAAAAAAAAGATTCGGGCAGCGCACGCTAAGGAGAAACAACGAATATAAGAAAAACGTGCAACTACCCGAATCGCCTTAACCTGTTGAGTTTGACAGTTGGTAGCGGAGCACGTTCAAGTTTTTTACGAAAAATCCGTGTCTGAGCATTAGTTACTGGAAGTTAGGCAATTACGGGGCACCCGGAAAATCATCAGCCTCTACAGAAGATTTTGTTGAGCTCCGTTCTCGACTCGCGCTTCTTCGTCGCGAATCTCTTGGAGCAGCGATTTAAATTCGCACCGCTCCAGCGCTCGGATCAGGTTCGGATAATCGGGTGCGATCCGAAGCTCGTCGATCGGCACCGGCAATTCCAGTTGGCAATCCAGATCGACCATTTTTCGGTTTTCCAAAATTTGGTCGCGAGAGTTGGCGAGTTTCTCGCGAGTTCGCGCGCTTTTCACTTTGTCGATATTGGCCAGCAACGGCTCGAGTCCGCCGAATTCACGGATTAGGGCGGCAGCGGTCTTCCGGCCCAACCCAACTCCCGGGATGTTATCGACGGAATCGCCGGCCAACGCCAGTACATCGCCGATAAGATTTGGCGAAACCTCCCATTTCGCAGTGACCTCATCTTCGCTCAGCAAGGCGAATGCGTCCTTTGGTGAGGCAAGGTCCGCTTTCGCTGTAGTATAGACTTTTACGCACGGGCCGACGAGCTGATATAAATCCTTGTCATTGGTGGCGAGCACGACTTCCATTCCAGGTTGCTTGCAGGCGGCGATGGCGTAACAGCCCATCAGGTCGTCGGCTTCCGTGTTGGGTAGCGAAATATTTTTGAAACCCAGTAAGGGCGTGAGTTTTTGGATAAAATCGAGCTGAGGCACCATCGGCTTGGGCATTTCCTTGCGTGTCTCCTTGTATGCGGGCTGGAGCTTCACCCGCCGCTCGGGCATTCCTTCGTCCCAAAACACCGCGCCCAACGCCGGTTGAAGATGCTTAACCATTAGCCGCAATGTTTTTGTGAAGCCGAAAATAGCGTTGGTAGGTTCGCCCTTGGAATTCGACAGATTCGGGATAGCGAAAAACGAGCGATAAACGTAATAGTGACCATCGATAAGCAGCAGTTTCATCGTGAAGACTGATAATGGATTCTGAATGCATGACGCGGGATGATCAAGGCGTGACCGAACAATGGATCGTGCGCGTCGAAGGGAGAGAATACGGCCCTGCCGACATCGCTACACTGCGGGAGTGGAAAGCGGAGGGCCGGTTGCTCCCTGCAAACGAAGCTCGCCGCGCGGATGCCGAGCTTTGGACTTTGGCGGCGGAGATTCCCGGGCTATTCGACTCGGAGGCGCCAGCGACCGCCAGCGGTTCGCAGCCGATCCATTCGATAAGTTCCGCACAGGCTCCGCCGGCACTGCCTTCTCGTGGTTTCGGTCAGATCTTAGCCGAGACACTTCGAATATATGCACGAGGTTTTCGCCAATTCCTTTGCCTTACGCTCTTGGTAGTTTTGCCTTCGGTATGCGGGCAACTGATCGCCATGTGGACGCAGACCGTGCAGGCTTCGGATGCTGATTTACGCGTTCTCGCTGCAGGTGGCTTTGCCTTTTTGATGTTCGTCTTCTCGATGGCGATGTGGCCTGTTTACATCGCGGGCGTTCAAATCTTCACCGCTGAAATTGCGGCAGGGCGCCGTACCGGAGTTTTCGCTGCACTCAATGAAGCCGTCCGGTTCTGGCCGCGGGTCGCAGGACTGTGCGTCTTGGTCTACGGCGTTTTCTTCTTGCTGATCCTATTTGCGTTGCTAATCGCAGCGATGATTGTCGCTGGCGAATCTTCATTATTTGTGATCTTCCTCGCTCTGGCTCTGCTCGGCCTGCAGGTTTGGATGTTCGGTCGTTTTTTCATCAACGTCCTTTTCTGGCAGCAGTTTGCCGTGCTCGAGAATGCAGGCGTAGTCGATTCATTGCGCGAAAGTCGGACCCTGGCGCAAAGCGGGCGGGACCTTCCGTGGTTTCAGCGGCCGATGTGGCGCGGCGTTGTTATTGCGTCCCTCTGGTTTGTCCTAGTGCTGGTGATCACGCTGCTCTCGGGGTGGCCGACGCTGCAACGCTCTTTTAACGAGTTAATGACAACTCAGGATCCGCAAGCGCTGCTCCAAAAACTGACGGAAGCCCAGCAAGCGCACGGATTTGACGTTTCGAGTTTTGCTCTGGGCCTGGTGCAAAAAATTCTTCAACCGCTCGTTGGGATCGCGTTCGTGGTCCTCTACATTGATAGTCGAAAAGAACGTTAGCACGTGGTTCTCGCGTTGCGTCAATTGGGTACGGCGGTCCGACTCTGTTAGTTTGCCTGTCGGCTCTGCAAGAGAAGCTGCGCTATCCCACTGAAGTGATGGCCAATGTAAGTAAGATAAGCGATTAGCGAAACCAGTTGAGATACAGAAACGAAGCCCAATGTCGCATCGTAAAAACCGCGCGAGCGTTGACCGTTAAGAAAAAAAGGGCAACGCCCTAAATAATGCTTGCCAGCGTGAGTTTGATGTTGATGACGAGCATATCCAGCTCACGGCGGCCTTCACTCTGCGGGTTCACGATGCGACTCGTAATCGTTTAATCGCTACAATGTCAAAGTGCTCCGCGTAGTGCAGTTTTGTCTCACTGTTCTTACTGATCTCGGCTGCAGCCTGTGTCAGATTAGACCCAATACCCCTGAAACAAGACAGCTGCCAATTTGCCTTAATCCGCTCATGCCAGCGACCTTACGATCCGGCATGCTCGGAACTTCTGCCTGGCATGACACGAGCTAGTGGGAATCCCGGAAGATTCTTTAAAGAAAGGATACTTATTATGACCCTAATTCGTTATCAAGCCCCTGAATTGGCGCCGTGGTCCGGAGTGGATCGCTGGAGCAATCTGAGGGATGAACTTAACTCGTTTTTCGAGTTGCCGTTCTGGTCGAGCTTTGCGCGCACTGGCCAACTCTTCGCTGGTTGGTCACCCGCACTCGATCTCTACCAGAGCCACGACAACATGATCGCCGTGGTCGAGTTGCCCGGAATGAGCAAGGACGACATCGAAATCTCTTTGCATGATGGAACGTTGACTATCAGCGGTGAGCGCAAGCGGGAAAGCAGCAGCAATGGCGAGAAAGCCGAGCGTACCGAGCGTTATGTCGGCACGTTCCGCCGCAGCATCGCACTACCAACTCGCGTGGACGCCAACAAAGTCAGCGCCACGTATCGGGACGGAATTCTGACCGTGGCATTGCCGAAGGCTGAAGAAGTGAAGCCAAAGCAAATTCAGGTCAGCTAATCAATTCAACAAAGGGAGACTTCATCATGAATACTTTAACCCGTGAAACTCGTAACGGCGATCGCGCGCAGACTGAACAGTTTGTCGCGCCGCCAGCGAGCGTAATGGAAGCCGGCGATGGCTACACGCTCGAAGTCGAAATGCCCGGAGTGAACAAGGACGGGCTCGACATTTCGGTCGAGAACAACGAGCTCACGATTATCGGTCGGCGTTCACTTCCCGTTGTGGAGGGAACGCTGATTCATCGCGAATCGCGGTCGGAAAATTTCCGGCGTACGTTCGAACTCGATCCGTCGATCGACGCAAACAAGATTAGCGCCAGGATCGAGCAAGGCCTTGCAACGTTAACTCTGCCTAAAGTTGAACACGTCAAGCCGCGTAAGATCACTGTTTCTTAAGCTCGTTTTAAGGAAAGTCAGGGGCCGCGAACCGAAAGTTCGCGGCCTTTTGATTTGTTCTGAATCTTTTTCTGCTTGGCGAATCGGGACGCGCGTCGTACTTACAGTCTTTTGATATGGCGGCGAAAACCGAGCAAAAAACAAGCGAAGATAAAGTTACCGCGGCGCGAAATAAGAATCTCGATCTGGCCATTCAACAGATCGCCAAGGATTATGGTGAAGGCGCGATCATGCGGCTCGGTGATGAGAAAATTGTCGATATCGATGTCATTCCGACCGGCAATATCCTAATCGATCGCGCGCTTGGCGTTGGCGGATTTCCAAGAGGAAGAGTGGTCGAAGTGTTCGGCCCTGAATCTTCCGGGAAGACGACACTCACTTTGACTGTGATCGCGCAGGCGCAAAAACGTGGCGGATTGGCAGCCTTTATTGACGTCGAACATGCGCTTGATCCGGCGTATGCAAAAAAGCTCGGCGTCGATCTGGATGATCTCCTTGTTTCTCAACCGAGTTCCGGCGAGGAAGCACTGCGAATTTGCGAGACGCTGGTGCGTTCCAACGCTTTGGATGTCATTGTGGTGGATTCCGTTGCCGCGCTTGTTACCAGAGCCGAGCTGGAGGGCGAAATCGGTGACGCGACCGTCGGGGCACAGGCGCGCTTGATGAGTGCCGCGCTGCGCAAGCTCACCTCGCTGATTTCAAAAGCGAGGACCTGCTGTATTTTCACAAATCAAATCCGGGAAAAGATCGGAGTAATGTTTGGAAACCCGGAAACCACTCCCGGGGGTAAGGCGCTGAAGTTCTACGCTAGCGTGCGTGTCGATATTCGGCGGATCGGCGCAATCAAGCAGACTGACGGCGTTGTTACAGGAAATCGGACTCGCGTCAAAATTGTGAAGAACAAAGTCGCGCCGCCATTCACGGAAGCGGAGTTCGACATCATGTATAACGAGGGGATTTCGTCGACTGGCGCGCTGCTCGATCTGGCGTTGGAAAAACAGGTCGTTGAAAAACGCGGTTCCTGGCTGAACTACAAGGGCACACAGCTCGCCCAGGGCCGCGACGCCGCGAAAGAAGTTTTGAAGAACGACAGGCAGCTCTACGAAGAAATTGAGTCGGCGGTCAAAGCCAGGCTCGACGAAGAAAAAGACTAACGGCACCGCAAACCCTGTTAGATCGGGCAAGCACCGGAAAAGCATTGTCGCGTTTCGTGCGGAGGAATCCTCCCAAGAGTCTAGTCGCCCATGTGCTGCAACTGAAGGGGCCAGTGTAATTCCGGAGTTGCGCTTTCAGCTTTCCTCGAATTCGTGTTTATTCCTAGCTAAAACGATGACCTCGACGCAAATCAGACAATCATTTCTCGATTTCTTTCGCGAGAAACAGCACACCATTGTGCCCTCGTCATCGCTATTGCCGGACGCGCCGAATCTGCTTTTCACCAACGCCGGCATGAACCAGTTCGTGCCGATTTTTCTTGGGCTGCAAAAGCCTCCATGGAAACCGCCACGGGTGGTGGACACGCAGAAATGCATTCGCGCCGGAGGCAAACATAACGATCTCGAAGACGTCGGACTCGACACATATCACCACACGTTCTTCGAAATGCTCGG